>Ga0256842_1000430_pt1 | contig 37006 bp, 40 predicted proteins | sample 4559240metaG_FD_185973 | JGI IMG/M metagenome (GOLD analysis project Ga0256842, IMG submission 185973) | Hydrothermal vent microbial communities from Guaymas Basin, Mexico - 4559-240 | ecosystem: Environmental > Aquatic > Marine > Hydrothermal vents | place: Mexico: Guaymas Basin | collected...
GGATCGCTCTTCGTGACGAGCTCTCCTTTCGGTTTGTGATAGACGATCATCGTCATTTCGTGCATCGATTTTGGCTTGATCTGCCGCCCTTTTACTTTGACGATATCGTTTTCGTTCACTTTCGTCGCAAGATCGTTCACGACTTTGCCGTTGACCTCCACATCGCCCTCTTCGATCAGCCGGTCCGCCTCGCGGCGGGAGTATCGACTGTTGTGAGAGATGAATTTATTGAGCCGCACACTCTCTTCTTTTCTTGCGGTCGGTCTTTTACCGTTCTCTTTGGTTTTACTCATTTTTTGATTCCCGCTTCCACCAGATCGTGCAGGTGCAGAACACCTTTGACATGCCCGCTCCCATCCAAGATGGGCAGCATCTGGATTTTATATCTCTCTATCAGTTGAAGGGCCTCGGACGCGAGCATTCTTTCGTCCCGGCAGCTTCTTGGGTTTGGGTTGGCATAGGCGATCGCCTCTTTTTCGATCGAAAAATCCGGCTGCATTAGAGCTCTTCTCACATCGCCGTCGCTGAGCACCGCTTTGAGCCTGTTGTCATCGTCCATGATCAATACATTGCCCAGTCTTCCCTCGCTCATCACGACCACCGCTTCTTTAAGAGGCGTGTCGGGAGCTACCACGGGAAGATTTTTCGTGCGCATCAAATCTTCGATCTTCACAAAAAGGCGTTTCCCCAAAGATCCACCCGGATGAAAGGATGCGAAATCCTCGGCCTTGAAGCGGCGTTTTCTCATCAGCGCCACAGCCAGAGCATCCCCGATCGCCAGCGTCAGCGTAGTGGAGGAGGTCGGCGCTGCACCCAGCGGACACGCCTCTTTTTCCACATGGATCGGCAAAAAGATATCTCCATACTCCGCTAAGGTGGAACGCTTTTCTCCGGCCATGGCTATCAGAGGAATCTCGAACCGCTTGATGTGGGGGAGGATCTTTATCAACTCTTCGCTCTCTCCGCTGTAGCTGATCGCTATCACGCAGTCATCGGGGCCGATCATACCCAGGTCTCCATGCAACGCTTCGGTTGGATGGATAAAAAAGCTGGGTGTTCCGGTACTGGCCAGTGTCGCGGCTATCTTCGCGCCCACCAGACCGGATTTGCCTACGCCCGTAACGATGCACTTGCCTTTCGTATCCGCCACCAGCTTTACCGCGCGAGCGAACTCTTCGTCGATCTGACCTACCGCATCGAGCAGAGATTTCGCCTCTGTGCGCAAAACCTCTTTTCCTGCCTCTATCGTTTCGTTCGTCTCGTCCGGTGTCATTGTGTCGATCTTCTTCATATTATGGATTTTATCGTAAAAAGAGGGGAGGGGACCCTCTTTGTAAAATTACACGACATAGAATGTCGGCACGATCAATGGATATCGCTTCATTTTTCGAAGGATATGTTTGCGTACCGCGGCGCGGATATCGTCTTCGATGATTTTTGGCTCGAGCTCGGCGGTGCTCTCTTTATGGTGCGCCATATAGGTTTCGATGATCGCTTCGATCTCTTTGGCGAACTTCTTGTCGTCCTTGTCGGGCACCAGGCCGAAACTGCTCACCCTCGGGTGTCCGACAAGCTGATGTTTCTGCTGATCGATCTGCGCTACGATCATGACGATTCCTTCGGTGGCCAGCTTCTGTCGATCGAGGATGATATCGTTTTGGATCTCCGCATTGGCCTGATTGTCGATATAGGTCTTGCCCGTCTTGATGGTTTTGACCTTTTTGAGATATTTGGTCGTCAGCTCGACCTGGTCTCCATCGCTCATCAGAAGGATATTGCGCTCGTCCACACCGCACGATACGGCTGTTTTGGCATGCTTTGCGATATGGTTGTACTCTCCGTGGACAGGCAGAAAGAATTTGGGCTGCGTAAGGCGCAGTATCAGTTTCTGCTCTTCCTGGGCGGCATGGCCCGAGACGTGGATCTCGCTGAAATCCTGATAGGCCACCGTGGCGCCGGCGCGCATAAGGTGGTTCATCACTCGAGAAATGCTCGCCTCGTTGCCGGGAATCGCTTTGGCGGAGATGACCACCGTATCGCTCGGTTTTATTCTGATGTGCCGGTGTTCGTTCGTCGCCATACGATAAAGCGCGCTCATCGGCTCGCCCTGGCTGCCCGTGGTGACTATGAGCACTTCGTCATCGCTGTATCTGGCGACTTCGTGAGCGTCGATGAAGATATCTTCGGGTATATCGATATACCCCAGCTGACGCGCAGTTTCGAGGTTTCGCTCCATAGAGCGCCCTATCACCGCCACCTTTCTGTTGTATTTGATCCCATGCTGGATCGCCTGATAGACGCGGTGCACGTTGGAAGAGAAGGTGGACATGATCACGCGCCCTTTTGCGGCTGAAAAAAGCCTATCGAATGTCGGCCCGACCGTCTTTTCGCTCGGTGTGACCCCTCCCTTGTGAGAGTTGGTGCTGTCCGAAAGCAGACAGAGCACACCCTCTTCGCCATACTGCGCTATCCGCTGAAGATCGGCTGGATAGTCATCTACGGGCGTATGGTCGATTTTGAAGTCGCCGGTATGTATGATGATGCCTGCAGGCGTACGAATCGCAAGCGACGAAGAGTCGATGATCGAGTGGGTCATATGAATCCACTCCACCTCGAAATCGCCTATCTTGATCGGTTTTCGCTTTTCGATGAAACGGAAATATTTAAGATCGTTTTTCAGCCCATGCTCTTCGAATTTGTTCTTGATCATACCCAAAGGCAGAGGTGTGCCGTAGATCGGGAATTTCAGCTCTTTGAAGAGATAGGGCACCGCACCGATATGGTCTTCGTGTCCGTGGGTGATGACGATGCCGGCTATTTTGTTTTTGATGGTATGCAGATAGCTGAAATCCGGAACCAGAATATCGACTCCATGCATCTCTTCATCGGGAAAGCTCATACCCACATCGATGATGATCGCACTCTTTTCGGTTTCCAGAACCGCTATGTTGCCGCCTATTTCGCCCAGACCGCCAAGCGGTGTGAAACGAATACGCGCCTTGTTGTTCGTATCTATTTTGGCGGCCGTATTCAGACGCTCTTGCTGAACCTCTTTGTTTGCGGCGATCGCCTGATTTATATCGGTATATACTCCGTCGCTGCTGCGCTGAACGTTTGCAGGAGTTTTATAGTGCGGCTCACGGCTGCCGCCGCGTTTTCCGCCGCGTCTGCCACCACGCTGGGAGCTTCTGGGGCGATTTGAATCGCCGCTTCGTTGCCGCTGGGCGGAAGATTCTCTTTGCTGCTCTCCTTGCTGCCTCTTTTCCGCACCCTGAGCGTTGTTGCTTCTTGGGCGACGTGGACGGCGGTTTCTGTTTGAGCCGGTATTGGCACCTTCATTTTTTGGCTTCTCGCCACCTTCGTTACTGTTTTTGTTGCCTGGATTGTTATCCGGAGTGCCCGGATTTTTCTTTTCTTCCATCAATATCACCTTTTTAAGAGCCGATGCTTGCATCGGCTAAGAATTTATATAGGTGGTGATAGAGGGATGTATCCACTTCATGGGGACGAACTGTAGCACCGATGCCCAATGCCTCAAACGCTTCCTTTACCACTCTTTTGTCAAAACGTGACGAAAGATTTTTCGCCAACGTTTTACGCGGCTGGGTGAAAGCCGCTTTCAAAAAAGCCTCGAACTGCGGATCGTCGCACGTTTTTCGCTTGACGATCTTCAGGACCGAAGAGACCACTTTGGGTGCGGGAATGAAAGCTTCCGGTGGCACATCGAAGCAGATATGTGCCTCACCCGCCTCCTGAGCCAGCACGGAGAGCGCCGAAAAAGCTTTCTGCCCGGGTCTGGCGGCAAACTTTTCGGCGACCTCTTTTTGCACCATGACCAAAAGGCTTTGGCAATTTGGATCTTTCAGTGCACGCAAAATGATATTCGTCGCTATGTAATAGGGAAGGTTGGCCACCAGATGATACGGCTGGTCAGCCAAACTCGTATGATTCCATTGGTCTAGAACATCCACACAATGCAGAACGAGCCTCCCTTTTTGAGTATCTCTTCGAAGGGCATGCTCGAAACGGCTGTGCAGATGTCCGCAAAGGTCTTTGTCCACCTCATAAGCGGTGACATCCTTAATCTCGACCAGATATCTGGTCAAATCACCTAATCCAGGCCCAATCTCCACCACCGGTAGATTGTCATTGGGCATCGATTCGATGATCGAATGCAAAACGGCTTCGTCTTTTAGGAAGTTCTGTCCGAACCTCTTTTTGGCGATATCTTTTTCTCTTTTTTCAAAACTCTTTTTTATCATACTGAAACTTTTCTTAAACAAAGATTATTTTTTTAAACAAAGCTTAAACAATTCTTTGATTTGCAGATTTGTGCGCTATAATGCGCTCATATAAGGCCCGGAAATTTCCGAAGGCGCCTTTATTATACACCAATATCAAGAGTCGTATTTTGGAAACATTCGCGAAACGTATTATCCCATGCCTGGATGTAAAAGATGGGCGCGTTGTCAAAGGGGTCAATTTCGTCGGCCTCAAGGATGCCGGCGACCCGGTAGAGGTCGCCAAGCGGTACAATGAAGAGGGCGCCGACGAGGTGACTTTTCTGGATATCACCGCCAGCCATGAAAACCGCGACACGATCGTACATATCGTAAAAGAGGTGGCAAAAGAGGTTTTCATCCCTTTGACCGTAGGTGGAGGAATCCGTAAGTTAGAGGATATATATGCCTTGCTCAATGTCGGCTGCGACAAGGTAAGCGTAAATTCTGCAGCCATAAAGCGTCCTGAATTTATCGACGAGGGAGCCAAGCGCTTCGGCTCACAATGTATCGTGGTGGCTATCGACGCGAAACGGGTAGGGGAGGACAGATGGCATGTTTTCATCAATGGCGGTCGTATCGATACGGGTATCGACGCTCTCGAGTGGGCCAAAGAGGTGACGAAAAGGGGAGCCGGTGAAATTTTGCTCACCTCGATGGATGCCGACGGCACCAAGGCCGGATACGACAATGCACTCAACAGCGCCATCAGCCACGCCGTCAATGTTCCCGTCATAGCGAGTGGAGGGGCCGGAACGATGGCCCACATAAAAGAGGCGTTCGATGCCGGTGCGGATGCCGCTCTTGCAGCCTCTATTTTCCACTTCAGAGAGATCGACATCATGGATCTGAAGAGATATCTCAAAAAGCACAATGTGCCGGTTCGCCTATGATCGTATGTGCCGGAAGCAACGAGACGTTTCCATTTGCGACCCCAATCGGGGTAGGGCTGTGCGAAAGTGCAGTGAATCTGACCCGATTGGCTCTGATGTCTCCTCCGGAATTTCTTCTTTTTATCGGAAGTGCCGGAAGCTATGGCAATCATGACATTTTCGATATCGTCGAATCGAAAGCCGCAAGCCAGATCGAACTCTCCTATCTTATGAAAAAGAGCTATACGCCCCTGAAAAACAATGTAATTGTATCCGATGAAAATGTTTCACGTGAAACACCATTGCACCACTTTGCGAATGAAAAACATCCGGTAATTGTAAATTCGAGCAATTATATCACTACGGATATGGAGCTGGCGCGTCGCTTCAACAAATTTGGCATAGGCTTGGAGAATATGGAATTTTATTCCGTAATGCAGGTCGGACAGATATTCGATATTCCATGCGGAGGGATATTTATCGTTACGAATTTCTGCAACGAGAATGCACATAGGGATTTTTTACATAATCACGATGAAGCGATGCATAGATTGACAAACTATCTACATAAAAGGATTTCCAACATTGAAGCCATCAATTCTTGATTTCACGGAAGATGAACTTGGAACGATGTTTCCTCCCAGGTTTCGTGCAAAACAGATATATAACTGGATATATAGACGATATGTCGACACTTTCGACGATATGGCAAACATTCCAAAGAAACTTCGGAATGAATTGTCGGAAAAGCTTGTAATTTCCCCTTTGAAAATTGTCCAGAAAGAGTCAAGTAGCGACGGAAGTATTAAATACCTTTTCGAACTGCATGACAAGCATACGATCGAAGCCGTATTGCTCAAGATGAAAGAGGCCGTCTACGATGAAAATGGAAAACTTCTCCATCATCCAAAATATACGGTTTGTGTATCCAGTCAGGTAGGCTGTAAAGTTGGTTGCGCTTTCTGTCTGACTGCAAAAGGCGGTTTCATCAGGAACCTTAGCCCGGCGGAGATAGTGGGGCAGATTCTTGAAATCAAAAAGGACAACGATATTGACAGCAATCGACGTGTCAATATAGTCTATATGGGAATGGGCGAGCCTCTTGACAATCTGGACAATCTGGCCAAGGCGGTTAGAATATTGTCATCGGAAAGCGGCTTGAGTATTTCACCAAAAAGACAGACAGTCTCCACGAGCGGGATTAGCTCCAAGATAAAAAAACTGGGTGCAATGGATCTTGGAGTGCAACTTGCCATAAGTTTACATGCGGTGGACGATAAATTGAGAGAAGAGTTGATTCCAATGAACAAAGCGTACAATATCGCCTCGATCATAGATGCCGTCAAAGAGTTCCCCGTAGATACGAGAAAACGAGTAATGTTCGAATATCTTGTCATAAAAGATGTCAATGATGACATCGAAAGTGCGAAAAAACTGATAAAACTGCTCGAAGGAATAAAGGCGAAAGTCAACCTCATATATTTCAACCCCTATCCTGGAACGAATTTCGAAAGGCCGGAGCCGGAAAAAATGGAAAATTTTCAACAATATCTTATCGATAGAGGGCTGCTCTGTACGATACGTGAATCGAAAGGTTTGGACATCAGTGCAGCGTGCGGACAACTTCGAGAGCAGACGATCGACAACGACATAGAATTGAACAAATCGTGAGCTATATAGACTATAGTCTCGTCACTTTTCTTGTCATTGTCGTAGTTGTGGGAGTAGGTGGATTTATACTAGCCAACAGATCCTGACATATAGGCACATGCCTAAAAGGCTCTTTTTTCAGGCGGAACGATTTTGATTTTCTCTTTTTCGAAATCAATTCTGGACTCGATACGATAGTTTGCTCCGTTGTCGAAAAAATCCAGCGACTGGGCATGAAGAAGCATCCGATCGGCGCCCATATAAAAACATCTCTCTTCGTTTGTCAACTTTTTGTCGAGATATTTTATCGCGATATCGGTCGGTACACCATAGATGGGGTCTCCCAATATCGGATGTTTCACGTGAAACAAATGAACCCTTATTTGATGCTGCCTGCCTGTATGGGGCGTTGCCTTGATTAGAGTTGCATGAAGCAACGGATCATACTCAATAGGCTCAAAGTGCGTCAAAGCTCTTTTGCCTTCGGGATGGACCAGCATTTTTAGTTTGATGGTTGAAAAGTCGTTGTTTTGCATCAAAGATTCATCGACGCTGAATGGTTTTTCCACTCTGCCTTTCACCCATGCAAGGTAGCTCTTTTTTACATTTCTATCTTCGAACATCGTTTTCAAGCGTTTTTCCGCCTGTTTGTTTCTGCTGACAAGCAATAATCCGCTCGTCTCCATATCTATCCTGTGAATGGCATTCGCATCTTTTCCGAAATTGTGTCGTATATCGTCAAGTAAAGAGTAGGGCGTCCTATAGGTGGTTGGATGCACGAGAGTTCCACTTGGCTTGTCGAAGAGTGCGAAATCCGGGGTCGTAAACATAGGAGCGATTCCGCGCGGCTGCGGCTCGAATATTTTGACCTCCACATTTCCGGCGATCGTCTCTCCGCTGTGCAAGCACTTCGCCCCTTCTACAAAAAGCCTACCGGTCGCAACGATTTTTTGTGCTTCACCCTGGCTCACTCCCAATTTTCTCATCAGAAAAAGAAACGCCGGCATTGGTGTTTCTATACTATATTTTTTGTTTACAAAAGCCATTGATTTTTTTACCTCTTTTTAACACTGTATGCAATAAAATATATATCATTACAGACGCAGTTTATAACATAATTGACGGATTAAAAGGATATATCAGAATGGTTGAAAGATACGCACGTGAAGAGATGAAATCCAAATGGACGATGCAGGCGAAATATCAGGCATGGCTCGACGTTGAAATAGCAGCTGTCAAGGCATGGAACAGACTCGGTCTCATTCCCGATGAAGATGCAAAAAAGATCGAAGAGAACGCTTCGTTCGACATCGACAGAATCGATGAAATAGAAAAAGAGACACGACACGACGTTATCGCATTCCTTACATCGGTTTCCGAGAGCCTGGGGGAGGAGAGCCGCTGGGTTCATTATGGCATGACAAGCTCCGACACGATCGATACCGCGGTCGCATTGCAGATGCGCGATAGCCTCAAGCTGATCATGAAAGATGTGGAAAAGGTGATGGAGACTATCAAGCGCCGTGCGATGGAGCATAAGCTGACATTGATGGTGGGCCGCAGCCATGGTATCCACGGAGAGCCGATAACGTTCGGGCTCGTGCTGGCTATCTGGTATGACGAGATGAGAAGACACCTTCAAAACCTCCAAGAGACATACGATGTGATCAATGTAGGCAAAGTGAGTGGAGCGATGGGAAACTTCGCGCACGCTCCGATAGAGCTTGAAGAGTACGTTTGCGAAGAGCTTGGGCTCAAGCCAGCTCCTGTCTCGAATCAGGTAGTTCAACGCGACCGCTATGCCCGCTTGATGACGACATTGGCCCTGATTGCATCTACGGTAGAAAAGATCGCTGTCAACATCAGACACTACCAGCGGACAGAAGTGTACGAGTGCGAGGAGTATTTCCATAAAGGCCAAAAGGGGAGCTCCGCAATGCCCCACAAGCGAAATCCGGTTCTTAGCGAAAACCTCACGGGCCTGGCGCGTATGATTCGAAGCTACTGTATGCCCGCGATGGAGAATGTGGCTCTTTGGCATGAGCGCGATATCAGCCATAGTTCGGTTGAGCGCTTCATACTTCCCGACGGATTCATTACATCGGATTTTATGTTGGCGCGCCTTGATGGTCTTCTCGACAAGTTGGTCGTCTATCCTGAAAATATGATGAAAAACCTCAATCTTACAGGTGGGCTCGTCTTTTCGCAGCGAGTGCTTCTGGAGCTTCCCAAGCGGGGTGTAAACAGAGAGGATGCGTATAAAATCGTACAGCGAAACGCGATGAAGGTATGGGAAGATCTGCAGCACGGAAAACCGGCGCTCAACGAGAAGGGCGAAAGCCTATATCTGCAATATCTGCTTTCCGACGAAGAGCTTCGCAGCAAACTCACCGAGGAAGAGATACGCGAATGTTTCGACTACGGCTACTACACGAAGAATGTCGATCGTATTTTCGAACGCGTCTTTGGAAAACAATAAGAGGAAATCGAACATATGTCCATCGGAATGCTAACTGTCATCAAGCGCAACGGCAGAGCCGAGCCGCTTGATATTACAAAAATTCAAAAATATACATCCGCTGCCGTAGAGGGGCTCGAAGGCGTAAGCCAGAGTGAGCTGGAAGTAGATGCGAAAATCCAGTTTCGCGACCGCATCACGACGGAAGAGATCCAGCAGACGCTTATAAAGACGGCCGTTGACAAGATAGACATCGACAGGCCAAACTGGACATTTGTCGCGGCGCGCCTTTTTCTATATGATCTTTATCACAAAGTCAACGGCTTTACAGGATATGGCAGCCTTCGTGATTATTTCGAAAAAGGCGAAGCGGAGGGGCGAATAGTTCTGGGGCTGAAAGAGAAGTATAATCTCGAGGATCTTGACAACTATATCGAACCCAAAAGGGATATGCAATTCAATTATCTCGGGATTCGCACACTCTACGACCGATATCTGTTGAAAGATCGTCGAAACGACCCGATCGAGCTTCCGCAGCACCTCTTTATGGGCGTAGCGATGTTTTTGGCGCAAAATGAGCTCAACTGCCAGGAGTGGGCAAAAAAGTTCTACGATGTGATAAGCCGCTTCGAAGTGATGGTAGCCACTCCGACGCTCTCGAATGCCAGGACCCCAAGGCACCAGCTCTCTTCATGCTATATCGGAAGCACTCCCGACAAGATCGAAGGGATATTCGACGCATACAAAGAGATGGCTTTGCTGAGCAAATTCGGAGGAGGCATCGGCTGGGACTGGAGCAAGGTACGCGGAATGGGAAGCTATATCGACAGCCACAAAAATGCCGCCGGAGGCATTGTCCCATTTCTGAAAATCACGAACGATATCGCGATCGCAGTCGATCAGCTTGGAACGCGAAAAGGTGCGATAGCCGTATATATCGAACCATGGCATATCGACGTTTGGGATTTTATCGATCTGAAGAAAAATTCGGGAGAAGAGCGCAGGCGCGCCCACGACCTCTTTCCGGCCCTGTGGATAAACGATCTTTTCATGGAGCGGGTCGAGGAAGATGGGGTCTGGACACTTTTTGACCCATACGAAACGAGCGACCTGACCGATCTGCACTCTGAAGCGTTCAAAAACCGATACGAAGAGTACGAAAAAGATCCGGATATCTTCAAAGAGCGTGTCAAAGCAAAAGAGCTTTGGAAAAAGATATTGATGAGTTATTTCGAAATCGGAAGTCCATTTCTGTGCTTCAAAGATACGGCCAATCGCGTCAATCCAAACGACCACTGCGGTATCATCAGAAGCTCGAATCTTTGTACCGAGATATTCCAGAACACACAGCCGAACCACTATAAAGTGCAGGTTAAATTTACGGATGGGTCCATTTCGCACTACGAAGAAGAGGATGATGTAAAGGTGGACAGCGGCATTGTCAAAAAGGCCAAAAAGATCACTGCGCTCGACTCCATCGGCGGCAAGGATATATACATCGTCGAAAAAGTGGGCGAAGACGGCAAAACAGCCGTCTGCAATCTGGCCAGTTTGAACCTATCCAAAATAAATACGAAAGAGGAGATCGAACGCGTCGTCCCGACGGCGATCAGAATGCTCGACAATGTAATCGATCTCAACTTCTATCCGCTTGAAAAGGTGAAAAAGACCAACGAACGCTCGAGGGCCATTGGACTGGGAGTCATGGGCGAAGCGCAAATGGTGGCCGAAAAGGGTGTGCAATGGGGCAGCGGCGAACACCTTGAGTTGATCGACGAAGTGATGGAGATGGTGAGCTACAATGCGATCAGGGCCTCGTCCAATCTCGCTATCGAAAAGGGTTGCTATCCCGACTATGAAGGATCCAAATGGAGCCGCGGCACTCTTCCGATAGACAATGCGAACCCCAATGCAAAAGCCCTGACGGACAGAGGCGGACTCTTTGGGTATGTGTATGACTGGGAAGCGTTGCGCAAAAAGGTCCAAGAGGACGGAATGAGAAACGGCTATCTGATGGCCATAGCGCCTACAAGCTCCATCTCCATCCTCGTAGGCACGACACAGACGATAGAGCCGGTCTATAAACGCAAATGGTTCGAAGAGAATCTTAGCGGACTCATCCCCGTCGTGGTGCCGAACCTCTCCCCTGAAACATGGCAATACTATACGCCGGCTTTCGAGCTGGACCAAAAGGTGATCGTACGCGCAGCGGCTGTTCGCCAGAAATGGATCGACCAGGGTCAAAGCCTGAATATCTTCATTTCGCTCGACAAGGCAAGTGGCAGATATCTGCATGAAATATATACAGAGGCATGGAAGCTCGGGGTTAAATCGACATACTATCTAAGAAGCCAATCTCCGGAAATGGACGAAGATATAGCCGATCGGAGCATGGAGTGCCTTGGCTGCCAATAAGAAGAGGTCGCAACCCTTCTTCAGGGCGCCTTTAGAGGTCTCCTAAAGCTGTTTTTCGATAAAATCTATCGCAACACCAAAGGGTTACGGAATCGAATTATGAAAAAGAGACTCTACAATACAGAATGCGACACGACTCGCTCTACGACCTCCATAATAAACGGCTGCACGGCCGGAATAATCAATCTGAACAGATGCTCATACCCATGGGCTTACAACCTATGGGAAGTGATGATGGCCAACACATGGTTTCCTTCGGAAGTGGATCTGACGGAAGATGCAAGAGACTACAAACATCTTCTTCCGGCAGAACGCCGTATGTACGACAAAGTGCTGGCCCAGCTCATTTTCATGGACTCGATCCAGACGAACAATACCGTTGACAATGTCAACCCCTGGATCACGGCGCCCGAAGTGAATATGTGTCTTGTCCGACAGGCTTTCGAAGAGGCGCTGCATTCTCAAAGCTATGCCGTCATGGTGGATAGCATCTCCATCAATACGGATGAAATTTACGATATGTGGAAAAGCGACCAGGAGCTCCTTCGCAAAAACTCTTTCATCGGCGATGTATATGAAAAGTATGGCGAACTGGCTCAAGACGACGACGAAGCGAAAATCTATATGCTAGTAGCGAACCAGTGCCTGGAGGGAATCTACTTTTACAGTGGATTTTCGGCGATGTACGCATTGGCACGAAGTGGCAAGATGCTTGGAAGCGCACAGATGATCCGCTTCATTCAGCGCGACGAAGTGACCCACCTGGCACTCTACAGCAATATCATCAAAGATATCAAAAAAGAGTATCCGCATCTGTTCAATAGCCGGGTCATCGGCAATATGCGCGATATGTACCGACAGGCATATGAACTCGAACGCAACTGGGGATGGTATGTCACCGAAGACCAGATTCTTGGCCTCAATCAAAAGATCATCGATCAGTATATACAATTCCTGACTGACAAGCGCCTGAAAGCGATAGGACTGGATCCGATGTTCGGAGCCGACAATCCTATCAAATGGGTTGACAGTTTTTCTACTTTCAATGACCAAAAAACCAACTTTTTCGAAGGCAATGTCACCAACTACTCAAAAGGAAGTATCAGTTTTGACGACTTCTGATGCCAAATGGAAAACGTATGCGATACAGATGACTACAAGTGATGACTTCGACGCCAACGTCGATCATCTTTTGAAGCTTGTCTCCAAGCTGCCACGACATTCGATTGTGGTGACTCCGGAAGTATGCCTCACCGGCTTCTCCTACGACAGAATGGAAGAGGCCGTAAAAACCGGCCTTTACGCCATACAGAAAGTAAAAGAGCTAAGTGAGGACAAAATAATAACGCTGACAACCATCCAAAAGGAGGATGGCCATTATGTAAACAGGACGGATGTCGTACATAATGGAAAAATCGTCCACTCACAGCACAAAATCAAACTGTTCCTTCTTGGCAACGAACACCGCTATTTCAAAGCGGGCAGTGAAGAAGAGGTCGAAATTTTTGAAATCGAAGGGATGAAATTTGGCATTCTTGTCTGTTTCGAGATGCGCTATACGGAGTTTTGGCTAAAGCTTCGGGGCGCGGATATAATCCTCAATCCTTCGATGTGGGGCAAGCCGCGCAAATACCATTATGAGATTCTCACGCGCGCTCTTGCAATCGCCAACCAGTGCTATGTAATAGCCGCCAACAGTGCAAATGAAGATATGGCCGCCAGCAGCGCGATCATAGACCCCGATGGCAAAGCGGTTGCCGACGATGAAACCGAAGTGCTTGAGGGAGAATTCAATCCCAAAGAGGTGGAGCGGATAAGGCGCTATATCGATATGGATATCTTTCATGAATAGCTCCAAGCGCATCGTCTTGCAAAAATTTGCGGATGCTTTGGCCGACAAAGTACCTATGACACCTGTAGTTTACAAAGCGTTCACCCAGATAGAACGCGAGCTGTTCGTGCCAAGAGGATTTGCACAATGGGCCTATAGGCTCGATGCACTCCCTATCAAAGCCGACCAATGGATCAGTTCCCCTGTGACAGTGGCGAAAATGACACTCTTTCTCGAGCCGGAAGGCGCCGACAATGTACTCGAGATTGGCTGTGGCAGTGGCTACCAGGCTGCGATACTGAGCCGTATATTCCGTCGGGTCTTTACAATAGAGAGAATCGATTCTTTACTCAAAGAGGCTAGAGAGCGATTTAAAAAACTCGATATACACAACATTCATACCCGACTCGACGACGGTCAGCGCGGATGGCGCCAATTTGCCCCTTTCGACAGGATCCTCTTTTCGGCATCCACGCCAAAAGTGCCGGATACGCTTTTTGAACAGCTTGCCGACAACGGCATACTGGTCGCACCGATAGAACAAAGAGAGAAACAAGTCATTACACGTTTCAAAAAAGAGAATGGACAGATTACGCAAAAGCCCCTGGATGAATGCCTTTTCGTGCCTGTCAAAGATGGAATCGCATAGACCGCTTCACCTCCTCTATATTGCCGATAACCTCATTTTGGTATAATGTAAAAAACTGTCAACACCGGATGTCAATATGCAGCAACTTGTCAAACCAGCCGAATATGCCAAAATGCAAGGTATGTCACGCCAGAGTGTCTATGCCAAAATAAAAAGAGGAACACTCCCCTCCAGAAAAATCGACGGCCGCTACTATGTCATTGTCGCTTCGGACGAGTCGATCGATCTTGAATCCGACACGGAGCGAAAAGAGGAACCCGACAGGAGTGAAAAGGAGAGAATCGAGCAAGTTTCACTCATTCACGAACTCAGAGAGGTTTTGAAGGCCAAAGATGAAACGATAGAGGTTTTGAAAACTTCCATAGAGGACCTGAAAGAGGCAAACGCCCAGATCACACAAACGCTCCAGCAAGAGATCACACTTCTCAAGCAGGCTTTTTACGAGATGAAAAACATCTATCAGGCGGGCAGGGAGTTGACACACGCGACCGAATACCGTACCCGGGAGGCAGAAGAGGAGCCCAAAGAGACAGAGACTGTATCGACGGAAGAGAAAACGATCTTTGAAGAAGAGCCTGTATCCAAAAAAGTGAAAAAAAGTGCAGCCAACGAAGAGGAGTGCTGGATCCCTCTTGGCGACCTGATCCAGCGGCAGCACTTCAACTACAACAAAGCCAAACAGATCGTCAAACGTTTCAAAAAAGCGTATAAAAAGGGAGACAAACGAGTCAAAAAGAGAAACGGCATATACTACATCTCATGTTACGATTTCTATGAAGATATCCTCGATTAGAGATGCACTTGAAAGTTTCCCCGGTTTTGGTATAATTGCACTCCACTTTCAGTGTCGGGGTGTGGCGCAGCCTGGTTAGCGTGCTACCTTGGGGTGGTAGAGGCCGCGGGTTCAAATCCCGCCACTCCGACCATTTGAAATTCCTACTTCAATAATTTTCTAGACTCAAAAATTTATCGAATTGCTAAATTTTTTACAATCTTGTTATATCGATACGGAGCCTCTTGATGACGTATCGAAAGCCAATTGGAATTTATCCACTATGAAAATCTCGATAAAAGGTGCATAGATGAGTTTTGACTGCTATATTTGGCTTGGGGTTTATCTGATTACATTGGCATTATTGCTAAGGGCATATTATCACATCTCCAGAAAGTGCCTATTGCATGGGGTTGCACAAAGAACCATAGAAGTGCAATCCAAAAAAAACGAAAGCGTTGCTATAACACTAGACTTTCAAACAGCTCTGGCGATCAGGGAATTCATTATCCGATACACAAAAGCGAAAGAGCGTGGAGAACTGGGAATTTCCGATTTCGATGCAGACGAAGAGAAGTTTGGCATAGTGCTTCGAAAACTCAATCGCGCTATCGGCACCGAATTAATCAAAAACGCCGAAAAACTCAGCGGTGATCACTGGGATGAAATGTCGGGGATGTTTATACGAAGGGGTGCCGATGGCTCAATGCAAAAAAGGTAGGCGGCACTATTTCGCCTATGGCTCGAATATGCATCCAGCACAAATGGCACTGCGCTGTCCCGACGCACAAATCGCATCTGTCGGGGTGCTGTATGGATACGAATTCATCATCAACGAATGGGGTATCGCCACGGTCGTCAAAAATGAAAACTTTTTGACGTTGGGCCTCATATGGGAGATCTCTTCCAATGATGAGAATATGCTCGACCTTTACGAAGGGATTGCCGGAAATTACTACAGAAAGTCAAAAGCGGAAATCGAATCTGTAGGGGGAAAGAAGCATTTCGAATGCCTCGTATATCTCGCCTCGAACAACACTCGCGGAGTACCGCGGGAGGATTATCTAGCAGGGATTATAGAGGCTGCCGAAACGGCACGCTTTCCTTCCGCCTATCTCACGGTACTGAAAAGATGGAGAGAGAGCGTAATTTAGGAAAAAATATCTCCACAATGCCGTAGCCCTTTTCCTCAATACGCCCAGGCGGAGCCAAAGTTCGTTTTTCTCATGGTACGTCTGTTAAAATACCTGACAACATAAAGCAATGAGGACTGGTTATGGATTTGAGGAAAATTTCAGATGAACTCGAACAGAAGCTGCAAGATGTGCAGACGCTGATGGAGATCGAAGAGGCCGACGAAAACATGAGCGAAGAGCGTAAAGTAGAGCTGGCCAAGAGGTTCTACGAGATCAAGGAGTCGTTCGAAAAAGAGACCATTCCGGAGATCAACGGCAGGCTGATCGAGAAGATCGTCTCGGTCGCCGGGATGAACTACGAAAAGAGGATCATCGGGACCGGCGAGGGTGTGAAGGAGTGGATACTCAAAAGAGATGAGGATATGAAGGACTTCCATCTGAAGAACCGCGCCTGGCTGGGGGGCGGTCTTGAGAATATCGGCAGGCTCATCCTCCAGACCAACGACAACACCCAAGACGCGAAGATATTCCTGCAAGATGAGATCAGGGCGCTCTGGGACGGCATGATGCTCAGGTTCAAACAGCTGAACGAAAGAATCGACACGCTCGAAAAACGCCTCGCGAGGATGGAGGAGAAGATCGACGCGATCGTCGAGAATACCAAAAGGAGGAGGTACTGATGCAAGAAGATCCGCTTTTGGGAAAACTATCGGAAGAAGAGAGCCTCAACGCCGACATGCTGGGAGATCTTTTCGGCATACCGGGAGAGGAAATCGCCGCCGCGCAGGAAGAGGGGAAGGCGAAGATGGAGCGGGCGCTGGATGCCACCCTCGGGATGTAAGGCTGCCAGGTGCCGGCAACGCGCACGGCGAAGCTCCCGGATGCGCCCTTTCCAACATGACAAGATACCAGAGTTTACTTGTCACATATGCCTGTCTCTTTTCAGCCTTATCGATTCATCAAGCTCTTTTTCAATCTCCTCCCGCTCTTTTTGTGTCAGGTATTCCGCCTTTATCGCCTCTTTGGTTTCTTTGGATACGATATCCACAGTAGCACTCTCTTCAAACTCTTTAATGTGGTAGTTTATCGAAAAGCTTTCCGGAAGCTTCCCTCTGATGTAAAACCTCTCTTTCAGCCTGTTCAAATTCGCTTCAAGCAGATTAAAATGCTCTTCCGCCTTATCCAGATCCTCTTTGTCTGCGATATAAGGCTCCGCTGCTTTGCCCGGGCCGTAGCCGTATGAGATTTTGTGATCCTGCGATATATGGTATTTGTGCAGAAAGTTCTCTTTTGCGGCATCCCATCCGACTTCGCCGAACTTTCTGATCATCTGTTCTTCGTTTTGAAAAGCGAGGATGAGCTCATTATTCGATTCACGTAGTACGTCGTTGTGAATATCCGTATCGCTAGGAAAGACTCTGTTGGCTTCATCCACGATAATCGTAACCGGCACGGGATCGCCGTTGCGCACTCTTAGGCTCAGCTTTTCAAGCAAAGAGTCTAGCAATATGGAGTGAATATCCGTGCTAAGACTCTCTATATCGACGATTATAATTTTTCTTCGATCTATCATTTCCAGAAGATTCTCCTCGCTTTCGTTTACAAACTCTTTTCTCGCAAGATCGACTATCGCGTTATACAGTACCTCAAGTACGCCGTTGTTCCCCGCACCACTTTCGCTGTCCACATCTATCGTAATGCCGCTGATCGCGCCACGTGCATTTTTGAATCTCATAACCTTTATCGCAAGCTCGTACCTGAGGTCCTCGTCATCCAGTGCCCCAATCTCTTTGCCCGGCGGTAATCCGCATCCCATTCCCATGGTTTGTGGAAAGCCATTTTTAACCATTTCACCGAGGCGGAACTCCAGCAATCCCAAACCCGCCAAAAATCTTTTAAAGGATTTCGGATTGTTCACGATTTTTTTCAACTCTTTAAAGGAGGGCTTCTCCCCGAAAATGATACGATCGTCGTGAATCACCGATTTTATTTCATGTAACCCTCGTTCGACAAGCCATTTTTCTATATTATAGATAGCGTTGAGTACATCCACTATAGCGACGGCCCATCTTGCCGCGCTGTTCGACCAGTACGGATCGTTGGATCTGTTGGCCGCGTGCAGTATCTTCTGCAAAGACCTGCCGTCGAGAGTGTCCAGAAGATTGATATAGACACCATGCGGTTTTCCGATTTCGACAACATCTTCCAGCCGCCCTGCCTTGAACGCTATATGCTTGACGTATCTATGCTCATGCCCTTTGTAGGCGTATACGACAACAGCATTTCCTCTTTCGATTCTGTCTTTAAGCGTGGGTCTGATAACGGTTGCTGTCTTGCCAGAACCTGTGGAACCGGTTACGAAACCATGAAGAAAATCGAAAGGGACCACTCCAGTTGCACCCCTCGCTTCATCTGCTAAAAATCCAATCAAAGACATGCCGACTCCTTCGTATAATCTAAATCGCCACTTCGCTGAAGCTGTCCGATAAGATAATTGTAGCTGTTTTGGAAAAGATTTTCAACACTAAATACAATTTTATATAATTTAGGGGCATTTTATTTGCAAATTTCCTTTCGTTCTGATATACTTGTCCCAGCAAATCACAAGGAGTTAAAAGATGGTAAGCGATAATGAAATTGCCAGAATATTCCAGATTCCAGTCAGAATGATGCAGAAGTGGAAGAATTCGAACGACTACAGGTATCTTATATATAAATATCTGAAACTCGCCGACAGGAATGAAATCGCTGCTTTTTTCAACAATCTGTCAACTTCGCGAAATAGGGAATCACCTCACCTCATACCTCTGTATTTCATTTACAAAAAAGATTTTATGTTGAAAATTTCCCGGGAAACGCGGAAAATCGTATCGCTTGCAACCAGAAAGGGGGGGCATCACATACACGGCAACCATCTATTTCTCTGGGCTGAGAAATATATTTCGGCTGGAAGCAGCGACAAAGAGTCCTTTGGGAATATCGGCGGCGGATCGGCCTCCTCCCGCATACCGTTGTCAAAGATAGTGGACAATGCCGATGCAATCGCGCCTTACTCGATATTTTCGATAGATGAGGACAAAAATGTCCTATATATCGAACTTTGCGGCAAGATACAGGAAAAAGCCCCACTGAAAAAGAAAGTGGTGAACTTGAAAGCATCCCTTAAAGAAAAATATACCCTGAAACATATGCTGTTTATCACGAACGAAAAAGAGCTGCCCCGCTTTTTAAGGGTAATGAATGGCGAATACGAAGGGGTGAAATTCTGGAACGTACCCATGGAGAGGGCCGCCAAAAATATCTTCAATGCCAAAAAAATAATATTCGTACCGAACAACCTGGAGATACCAAAACCGATAAAAATGGAGAGCTTGGCCGATAAAATCGAAACAAGCCTGTTGAATCAAATGACAGAAATATACGAAAACTATCCATATGCATACGAAATGAACGAGCAAGACGGCACTTATAAGGACGCGAAGTTTTTTTGCAAAACGATATTCGAGTTCAGCAAAAAAATCAAGAAAAAAAGCGGTGACCTCTACGTCGATATCGATGATCTCCATATAAAGCTATTTTCCAAAGATGTCAGAAAAGAGATGGAACAGTTGCTTGAATTCGCACTTCACGAGCAATATGGGGCCGATGGAGACGATGACGGCTGGAAGAAAAATTTCGACTATGCGGCAGCCCATTTACACCGAATATTCGCCGGTTTTTTTCTGAAGATGGACGCTGTGACAACAGAATATTGGTTCGAAAATTTCGAAACTGTGGAAGAGAAATTCGACGCCTATCTAAAGAGAGAGGCAAAAAAGTATTATGAAAATATTTTTCTTCCACAAACAGAACCAAGCCAAGCAATACCCGATGAAGTCAAAAAAATAATGATGGAAGAGCGGGAAATGTACTATGCCGAAAACTTTCCGGGCGATTTTCCCGCAACAAACACAGGCCAGGCGAAGCAAACGGAAGAGAACGACGGGAAAATCTGATGAATATACGTTACGAGCTTACGCACGGGTTTACCAAAGCCGATCTCACCGCTATCGGTTTCGAAATTCCCGCAGGCCGCCTGGACGAAACTTTTTATCTCGTGGAATTGGGTTTCAAACATCATATCGGCGCTTTTGCCCAGAGTGGGAGGGATGGGTTTTATGCATATTTCATCAAACCTCGAAACGACGTTCAAATCGAGGATGAGAATATCGATTCGATGAAGAAACTCGCCATCACATACATCGTCGAAACATGCGCATCTACACTGAAAAACCTGTCCCAAGAGCTCGGATGCGGCTTTTCAAGCAATACAATGTACAAGAAGACGCTCGACTCCGTTTTTGCAGTATTTATGAATATGGTGTCGAATTCCCTTGTCGATTCAGCGGTCTCAGACGATGAGAACGAGAGAGAATTGCTTGGCTGGCGGATTTTTGTGGCTGGCGTAATGGGCGAAAACACACCGGAATTTTATAAAAAAGCTTTGAATGATATCCTTGCAGGGGCCAACCTCGTCGACCCTATCGGAGAGATTCCTGCGACAGAAAAAATCGAAAGCCTGCGAAAAGCGTCGGAGGTTATGTTGGAGGGAATACAATTTTAGATTGGCAGGGAAAATACATTGCGTTTCCTTGGAGCAAACAAGCGAAAAAAATGTAGATTCAAAGAGAGGAGTAACAGTGTCGCGTTATAGAAAAGAAGTAGAACGCTTGAGAAAAAGAAGGGATGAGGACAACGAAAGATACAGGAAGTGCTACCCCACGGACGAAGAGATCGCGGAGTGGTACAAGAAGATGGACGAATGGGAGAAGGAGCAGCGCGACGAGAAGAGAAAATCGGGATGGGGCTGGACCAGTGATTCGCCTTACGATCCTATAAGATGGGACGAAGATCTGCTTCAAGAAGGCAAAGAGATAAAAGAGGAAAGGCTGTACCATGAGCTGTTGGAGCACAAGGTAGGTCACGGCGCAATAGACAGAGAGAGAAGAGAGAAGAGAAATTTCATCCTTCAATGGCTTGGCGCTGGGGCGGTACTTTTCGTCATCTTCTTCCCCGGATGGCTCCCGAGCTTTGCAAAACTCGACGATTTCGACAAGATGAGAATGTTTTATCGCGTCTACAATGCGGCAGGCATCGCGGAGTCGTTTAGAGATGGGGAAGAGATCGGCAACTCATCGCTAAAACACAACCTCTCCTCTTCCCTATACGAAGACTACGCGCAGGGAAACCCCGCAGGCAAATATTTCGTATTCCAACTCAAGGCGTGGACCGTCAGGACCTGGCCCACTTACGAGATCATGGACATACGGCACGGAAAGGACATTTTCGGCAGGGAGTACGGAAAAGTCACGATCCATTCTCGTAAAGACAACAGGGTGATGCGTGCGCTGGCGTGGTTTCTTGGCGCCTATCCGCAGGCGGTATGGAAAAACCATCTCAACAAATACACTTTCCATCTCGTCAAGGAAAAGTATGGATGGAAAATAGACAACGGCGAGGTGACGAATATCGCCGAAGGGATATGCCTGGTTCCCCATGCCGCCGAACTCGCCGTTTCCGGCAGCATCACCGAGGCGGCAGACGCATACATAAGGTCCGTATCTCTCGGGAAAGGATGGGAGGCGTGGAAGCGGAACGGAATCTTCGTATTCGACCCGAAAGGGGCGGGAATGATGCAGGCACCATGCCTTGCCAATAAAGACGTTGAAAGCAAAGGTGTTTTGTAACACTACACCGAATGCTTTCGTTCAATCTTTTTTCAGACCTTCATCTTCATCCGAACTCACCCTGTTGCGGCCTTCGTTTTTCGCTTTGTATAGATTTTTGTCTGCTCTTGCGATCAGCGAACCGATCGATTCGTTTCGGCGACGAATAGCGATGCCGATGTTTACGGTGACATTTTCCACTTCGTCGAATCGATGGATCTGGATATGCTTACGAAGCTTTTTGGCAATCATCCGTGCCTGCTCCTGTGATGCGTTGCTCACGAAAACCAGAAACTCTTCTCCTCCGTAACGGTATAGGACATCGTCACGCCGGATATGCGTGGCTATGATCCGTGCCACCGTCTTGAACACTTCGTCGCCGACATCGTGCCCGTATGTATCGTTGATCTGCTTGAAATGGTCGATATCGACGAACAGAAGGGCGTAGCGCTTCCCATTGTTGCCGAGTCTGCGCACATTTCTCGTTTATGACGAAGTCCGGGTCGATAAAGCATCGGCGGTAAGCGTGCAGGCGTTTCCAGTCAACCACTTTTTTGAGCTCTTTGAAATCGAGGATCAGATAGTATTGCGTCGAACCTCGGTATCCGTTCAAGCATACGTTTCATGACATTGAACGTAAAGGAGAGTTCGACACTTCCAACGTAGTTTCCACGATAGAAGAGCGGGTAGATCGCCCGGTAATCTTCCAGGTAGCGTCCGGTCTCGAAACCGTACAGAGGTTTATGGGTTTTGACGATATTCGCGATCGACGGCCTGATTTCCAGAAGCGAATCTTCTCTTCGTCACCCCCATGCGTCGCATCGTAAAGCAGCTGCCGTGTCGTATCGTCGAACATCAATGTCGCGACGATGTCGGATGTCGTCTTGAACGTTTCCATCTCCAGTGAAATCAGCCGCTGCTGATTCTCCTGTGCCCGCCTGGCAACGCCTTCGAGCTCTCTTTGCTTATAATACTCGATACCGGTATACACGACAATTCCCGTCAATACGACCATCATCAACTTCAAAAGCGTCAGCGGCCATAGGTTTTTGTTATCCAATGTCATGGCACAATTGTAGCACGTTGCCGAAAAAAGAACAAAACTTCCTATCTGCCGATGGCCAGGGCATAGAGAACCATCGCATCGCTTTGCAAGAACGCTGCGACATCGTCGTCGTAGTAGGCACCGATCCCGCTGCATCCGATCCCGAGGTAGCCCGAGGCGAGATAGAGGCGATGACCCACGATTCCCGCCTTTTGATAGAGTGCACGATAGTTGTATCCATCCGACAGTATGAAAAAGGTGACGGCACTTTCGCTGCCGAGCCGCTGCTCGAGACATAGGTAGCCCGCTTCTTTACAGAAGTCGCCGATTTTGACCATTTCGCCGCGATGCCAAACGCCCAAAGGCATCCCCTCGACACGATTGATCACCGCATAGATTTGGAGCGGTTCGTCGCAATCGCTCGGTATCGGCTGATCGACGATCTCCATAATCGCTTCGAACTGCGCTTTCGTGATCGGCCGCTTCGCGAACTCCCGAATCGATCGGCGGCGCAGAATCGTCTCTTCCCACGCCTCTTTGTGAAAGGTAAAATGTGGAAAACGCGCCGCTTTTTGGCACCCCTTCAGACGCAGCGTATCCCGATGGGCCCGTTCGATCACCGGATTGGGTTCGAAGAGACCTGTCGGATCACTCTGAACGAGCGTCGATAGGGGCAACGACACCTCTTCGCCCCTATCCGGTACGGCGACGATCGCGGCGGAGAGAAAGAACTCTTCGGGCCCGAAACCGAAAAAGCGGTTCAATCCTTCCAGATCGATATCGTAGGCGATGCGGTAGGCGTGTTCGTAGAGGCAGCTTCCCGCTTCGATCGTACCGAGAAGATGGCCGGCATCGAGAAGCGTGTAGCGGTAGGCGCGGTTTTTGTATTTCCAGGCCGAACGATACCACGGCGAACTTACGAAAAAGAGCAACCCTTTCATTCGGGAGGAGAGTTTCAGAAGCGGCTCGAGCCCCGTCTTCTCTTCCAGCGGCAAAAGCAGAACCGCCGATGAGCTTCCCACCTCGAAATGGTAGATACCGTCGTCGAACCCTTCGACACCCCGCGCCTGAAAATAGATTTCGTTCGGGTAGAGCGCCCCGGCACTCGGGTTGGTACGCAGATAGTACTCGGTACCCGGATAGCTCTTTTTTGCCGTTACTCCACCGATATGGTAAATCAGCGTGTGGGCGGGAAACTCTTTCGAAAGTTCGATCCGCGGAAGCTCGGAAGGGTAGAACTTCATCGATGCGGGCTGACGCTCCCAATCGAGCCTGTTGGGGTTTTGGCGGACAGAAATCCAGGAGTGCTTCGTCGCCTCGTGATATTCACGCCCCGAACAGTTGTTCATATTTCCGTTCCAAAAGCGCGCCGACCTTCCGATAGAGCGGCAGATGCTCAGACTCGACACGTTCGATCAGCGGTCGATACTTCAAGAAGACCTTCCACGTCTTTTTCGCAGGTTCCATCCGTCCCTTTTTGACCAGTTCGAACGCCACGGATGCATTGATGAACCCTTTGATCAACGAAATTTCGTCATCTTTTTCAAACCGCTTCGGATACCAAATCTCTTCGAGCGCTTCGTGTGCTTCATAGTAGTCGCCCGCTTCGATCAGTCGCACGAACGTTCGGCATGCCTCCCTCATCGTTTCCCCTATATGCGTAGTGTCTTGCGCCAGTAGCCGCGGCCGCCGCGCAACGATATGCAGATTTTATCGGGAAATCTCTTGCGAAACTCTGGCAAACGCTCTTTAGTCTCTTTTCATGCACCAAATCGCAGCCAATGCATGATGATCGCCCCGGCGGTAGCGACGTTGAAGCTCGCGATGCCGGGCTCCATTTCTATCTTCACCGCCACATCGCAAGCCTGCAGGACCTCCGGGGCCACACCATCCTCTTCGTTGCCCAGAACCAGCACCCACTTTCCCGAGGGCGGTGCATATGAGGAGAGAGGGATCGCTGTGGAAACGGCCTCGGCGGCGATCAGCGTGTACCCAGACTGCCGGAAGCTCTCCAGCGTCGATAGAATATCCTTGTAGCGGTGAACCTTCAGTTTGGTCACATATCCCATGCTCACCCGGATCGCCCGGCGTCCATAGGGATGGGGACCCGCTTCGGGCACCGCGTAGCCTCCTACTCCCAAGGCAGCCGCACTGCGTGCGATCGCACCGACATTCTCCAGATTGTTGAGCCGGGTAAGCATCACTACCCGATCGGGCAGATGCGAAAGAGGAGTGTTTTCCGGTCGAATGACATGGGCCATTACATTGTGGTGAATGGAGTGGCCTACGACTTTCTCCAGGATCTCCCGCTCTCCCAGATAGACCTTCGGCACATCCGCAGCCTCGATCCGCCCCCGCTCTTTGTCGAAATATTCCGGGGTGCAAAGCAGGCTCTTGAAGCGCAATCCACTCTCCAGCAGCAGGCCTACCACACGAGGAGAGTCCGCCACGAAGCTACCGTCGCGGTCGAAAAGATTCCCCCGCAGCGTCCTGTAAGGGGCCAGTTCCGGTATATCGATGGTTTCGATGGGGAGGATGTTCATGCTTCATATTCCATGATTTGCCCCTTGTCGATGCGACTCTTTTCGATTGAAATCATCGTAAAAGCTATAGACCGGACATACGCTATCCACTGCATTCTTATCCTTTCGCTCCGCTGAAATCGATTCCATTCTCTTTTAAATATTCAAACGCCTCGCGGACCGGAAGGGTAGTCGCTACCGCTTTATGCGATTCACGGTCAATAGCTATTAAAATGAATAGCCGATTGCGAAATAGGCTATCGAAGTGGACATTTTCATCGTATCCTTGTCAAAAGCCACTCCTGTACCACTTATATCGATCGCTACATCTTTGAGCTCCCAGTGGCTATAACGATAACCGAGATTTGCATAGAGGCGTGGGCTTATCGTGATGCCAAAAAACTTTTTATCATAACTTACAGGCTGAAAACGCAACCCGGCATCAAAAGCTCCAAACCATCCATTGGCGTTAAAATCGGCGCTCGCATAATCGTTTTTAATTTTACCGGTCTGATAAGCGGCTGTACCGGAGAGATAAGCCGAGAAAAACCTTCCTATCGATTTACGCCCCTCTATGCTCGGTCCTATCCTATATGTCTTGATTTTCGTTTTACTCTTTTCGTATATATTGTCAAAGGTGTGGTCGGCAAGGCTATCACTGCTCTTTTGTGTGTCGATCCACGGCAGAGATATGCCCGCCAAAATCCCCATGCCTAAGAAGTCGTTCTCCCCTTTATGATATAGGTCGTACCCGATCGCAGCTTGCACATCCAACCCTTGATAGCGATACTCGAGGCCTGGAATCTGCACCGAGGTCGATGATGAACCTGGGGTCATGCTTTTTACCTGGCTGGCTCCCGAGTTTAACGTTTGTTGTTTTCGCAAGAGTTCGTCGGAGTCGTACCATGTAATATTGTACGCATAGTATCCTCTTGATTTCAGGATATTTTTATGCTGCTCCACCATTGAATAGCTACTGATATCGGTTGTGCAACGGCTTGTGAATCCGAGAAAGCCGCCCTTTAGCGCATAGGTGCCATGCCCAAAGCGGATTTCAGATGCAGTCGCCAACATTCCTGCCGTCAGACAAAGCAATAAAGTTTTTTTCATTTTTCTGTATCCTGCTATATTTCGATTACTAAAAATTTTTACCATAGCGGCAAAGGGTGGTCACACGACTGCCGGTGATCGATAAAACGCCGCATTTTTAGCATACAATGGCCCAAAAAGTCAAGACAGATTTCCGTCCTCTTTTTATCACCATGCCGTTTGCGTATGTTTCCAGTTTTACAGGAGCATAGAAAAAAGCTATACTGTTTTCTTTGATATATATCAATAAATATTATCCTGATTTTTACTACACTGTACCCATGAAAACAGTAGCGGTTTTAATATTTTTTTGTTCGCTTGCAGTGAATTTTCCTGTTTTTGCGGAAGATGAGTTCGATATGGAAAAAGAGAAGAGATATCTCAAGACTCTTGAAAAGATTATGAAAAAGATCGACAAAGAGTATCTGACAGAGGCAGGGAGAGCTCTTTTTCTCGAAAAATGCGCCTTCTGCCACGGCAAAGACGGAAAAGGAAGAGATGGGTTCGCTGCGAATCTCACCAGAAGAATATCGAAAAAGAGCGCAAAATACACTATCCAAAATGGCGGGCACAATTTCAAAAAAAGCTTTCCCGGGAGTATGCCGCCGATGGTTCCAGATCCTGTACTAGCAGATGTGATAGCCGACTATGTGGCCCAAGGTTTTCCACCCGTGCACCCGGGGAAAAAGATCTTCGTCAAAGCCCAATGCGCCAGATGCCATGGCACGGAAGGAGTTGGAATAAGGTTTCGCGCACCCAATATCAGGTATTTCGATCTATCTACCATCGCAGCCATTTTAAGAAACGGCAAAAAAGGGATCATAGGAAGAATGCCGGCTTACGCACACTTTTCCAATTCCCAAATCACTTCACTCGCTTATTTTATCATCTCCCTTTCTACATCAGGTAAGAGAGCTTATATCCGCAATAACTTGCGCCAATAGCCGCGGCCGCCGCGCAACGATATGCAGATTTTATCGGGAAACTTTTTGCGAAACTCCGGCAGACGCTCCCTGGTCTCCTTGCCTGTATCACAGTAGAAAACCAGTACCGTCCCTTCTGCATGGGCTTTGAGCTCAAACGGATTGTATAGCACCGTTTCGGCCCCCTCGATGGGGCGCGCGATCGTATCTACGAGCAAAACCTGTCGCCCCTGCCTTTCCAACTCCTTTTTGGCGCGTAGAAACTCCTCTTGTGTCCACTCGTCCCTACTTAGGTCGATCATTCTCAGCGGTAGTTTCCGAAGTTGACGGGAAAATCTAGATCCAGAGATTTGAGATGAGCCATCACGGCTTGAAGATCATCGAGAGATTTTCCAGAGACCCTGATCTCGTCTCCCTGGATGGATGCCTGCACTTTCAGCTTCATCCCTTTGATCTCTTTGACGATCTGTTTGGCATCTTCCTTGCCGATCGCATCCACGATCGAAAAAACTGCGCGCCTCGTTCCACCGCTCGCATCTTCACGGCTTATCTCTTTGAGTACCTTTGGATCGAGTCCGCGTTTGATTATTTTCCCCGTCAAAATGTCTATCAACGCGTCTAGCTTGTTGTCGCTCGAGCTTGTAACCGTTATGGTTTTGGCCTTCTCATTGAGATCGATCGACTTCGCAAGTCCTTTGAAATCATAACGGTTGTCCGCCTCTTTCTGTGCCTGGGATATAGCGTTTTTGATCTCTTGCATATCCGCCTTGGCAGTGATATCGAAACTGTGCTCTTTTGCCATCTTTATAGCCTCCTTCTATCTATCTGTCGTTTTTATTTTACACTTTTTGTGCTGATTTAAGTGCATGTGCCTATTTTGGCCGCCCCTTTGCGGGCTATCTGGCGCAATGGCCATTTATAGCTCTTTTCGATCACCTTTTTCCCCAGCCATGCCGGCACTCCATAGATATGAAAATATCCGGTATCGATAATCGCATAGTGGCCTCCCAGTGCGATCGCCAGGCCTCGAAGCCGAATGTCGGCTTTTCGCATCTGGACTCCTTTGAACTCGCGGATGATATTTTGGCCGGCCTGAGTGCCGCTTTGTTCGGCGCTTTGGGCAGTGGGCGGCACGGTACGCCCGCTCCTGTCTCTCAAATCGGCGGCATCTCCTATGACGAAAATATTTTCGCTATCTTTCGCCCGCAAATAATCATCCACCACGATCTGTCCGAGCCCATTCTTTTCGAATGGCAACTCCTGCACAAAAGGAGCCGCCATGATTCCTCCTGCAAAAACCATAAAATCGAAAGGAATATCTCTGCCGTCTTCCAGCCAGGCACGATCATGTTCGACCCGCTTCAGATGCGCGCCCAGATGGATAAGAACCCCAAGCTTCTCCAGCCGCCGGTGGCTTTTTTCGACCACCTGGCCGGGCAATCCTTTCAGTAGCGATCCGCTGACGAGATGAATCTTTAATTTACCGCAAGAAAGTGCGTTGGAACGGTAATACCGGTTGAAGTAGGCTTGCATTTCCGCAGCAATCTCCACTCCTGAAAGACCCCCTCCGACTACGAGGATACTGTAGTGGGCTTTGGCGTTTTCAGCGCTTTCTAGCCTCTGATAGAGCTCTTCTTCGAAAAACTGTTTTAGCCGAAAGGCGCCTGTGAGGCTCTTGACTCCTCTCGAACAGCTTCGCAACCCCTCCACGGACGGCAAAAAACGCGTCACAGCACCGGCGGCAACCACCAAATAGTCGTAAGGGATCTTTTCGCCATCTTCACATATCAGCTCGTTTTTGTCCGGGTCCAGGGATTTGGCGACGGCATGTTTGAAAGAGATTCTATCGCCAAGGCCGGCACATAGCGATCTCAGCCCGATGATCGTTTCGTAAAAAGGAACTTTGCCCGCAATGAGATCGTAACCTTCCGTTTGAAGAAAGTGGTATGGATGCCTGTCGATGAGGGTAATGCGGATATGTGGATGTTTCGAAAGCTCTTTGAGGGCGCGAAGGCCGCCGTAGCTGCCTCCGACGATTACAACGTGGTGCATGGTGCGCCTCCGGTATTTTGGATTCTATTATACCGGAGTTTTTCTCGGACGGTTACGGCGCTTTGTGGCAGAACCACCAGTCGTAACATTCGTAGGTCTTGCATCGCTCTTCGGCCGTCTTGATATCAGTGGCGGGCGGGATGATGACGTGATCGCCGATCAGCTCGTTTTCGGGCCAGTTGGCCGGCGTGGCGACGCCATCGGCATCGCTCTTTTGCAGCGCTTTGACGGCGCGGACGATCTCGTCGACATTGCGCCCGATCTCCTGCGGATAGTAGAGGATCGTTCGCGTCACACCATCCGGATCGATGATGAAGACCGCACGAACCGTGTTGCTCCCCTTGGCGGGATGCAGCATCCCAAGCGCTTCCGCGATGCGGTCGTTGGCCGTGATAATCGGGAACGTGATTTCGACATCCAGCTTCTCTTTGATCCAGTCGACCCACTTGATGTGGCTGAAGACCTGGTCGACCGAAAGGCCGACAAGCTGGCAATTTAGCGCATCAAATTGCTCTTTATGCTTCTGGAACGATACGAACTCGGTCGTACAGACCGGCGTAAAATCGGCGGGATGGCTGAAAAGGACCGTCCACTTTCCTTTCAAATCATCCGGCAAGCTCATCGGCCCGTGCGTCGTCTGAACCTCGATGGTCGGAAAACTTTCTCCAAGCAATGGTATAGACATATCATACCTCCTTTATATCGGGATATTGTTTCCGTCGTCGTTATATCGTCAGATCGAGAATACGCATCGCTCTTTTCAATTCATCTTCACTGACAGTTTTGTCATCAGTCGAAAACTCTTTGGCTACGTTGGCGAGTATATAGATCAGTGTACCCACGATTTCAGGAAGCTTGTTTTCCAGCTCCACCTCCATATCGCGGCCCAACGGAGGATGAATCGCCAAACGATCGAGAATTGGTTTCAGCTCGAGAGCCTCTTCGAGCTCCTTAAATTTTTGCATAGACTCTTTCATCGCTTTGGTCAGCGGCATATCGCTGTACCAGATCACGTCACGGCCGTTGTAGCCTGCATTCTCGTTGGCCACGACGAGCATATCGTAAAGTTTCTGCTCTATCTTCTCTTCCACTTCCGGAACCTTGTTTTTGGCCAGCTGCAAGCCGGCGCCTTTTTTGAAGATCAACTCTATTTTGTATGCGCCTTCGGTCTTCATTGTTCACTCTCCTTTGTGTTTTGTTGGTTCTCTTCTTTATCTTTATCTTTGGCTATATCGTCGTCGGAAACACTCTTCGCGCCAAGCCCGAACGCGATAAGCGTGATCCCGTCGAAAAAGAGGCTGATACCCACGAACAACCCTACCAGCACGATCGAACTGAAAGGCCAGTCTATCATGAAAATGACAGCCAGCACAATCGAAAGGATCCCATTGACGATCATCAGCCACCACCCCTTGTTCGGTCTGTATTCCCAGCCGAACGAAAGGCTGGAGTAGGCATCGACAAGAAGATAGGCCGCCAACATTATACCGACTGCCGCCACTCCTTCAAAAGGGAAAAAGAGCAAAAGGATGGCTGTAATGAGCGAAATGGCGGGTTTGAGCCATGCACTGAAAGAGTTTCTGTAGCTTTTCCATGTGATCACACCCTGAACGATGGCGCTGAAAAGAAAGAGCCATGCCAGAAAATTGACAACTACCAGCGACATCAATGAGGGAGCGAAAACTCCAACCAGCCCCAGCAGAGCCATCAATATACCGGCTATAATCGTCTGGGTGCTGTACTTTTTAAGTGTCTCTTTGTCGAACATACGACCTACGATCGTCATTTTTCACTCTTTTTGGTGTTGACAGCCTTGACGGCTTTTTCTTTGAACTCTTTTAGCTTCTTCATCAGATCCTCGAAGAGTTTTTCGGCTTTGTTGGGACCTTCGATCTCTTTTTCAATCTTTTCTATCGCATCGTCGAGTACTTTGTAGGTGGTATCGCTGCTGCTGGTATATCCCAGCGCTTTTGCGATCTTCAGCTCTTCTCTTGCTGCTTCGAGATGTTTCAGAGCCTGCGCTTTGTCGCTTTTGGCTATTTTGCTGGCCGCTTCGATCAGCGCCTGTGCCTTCAGAATCGGCAAAGGAATAACGATCTCGTTTTGCACCAGCGTGCCAAGCGCCATCTCGAGTACATCGCGAGCCTCTTTTGTCTTCCCTTCGTTGATATATTTAGCCGCGAGTTTAAGCGCTTGAGGGTAGGAGATCAGAGGCAGGTTTACTGTTACAATATCGATTTCGCTCTGAAGGGTATCGAGCAGCCGCCTGGCTTCTTGCACTTTCCCGACCACCAGCAGCTTTTTCACCGCATCGAGTGTCTCTTTTATACTCTTTAGATCGCCCAGATACTCTGTGGCGGTGATGACTGAATCGATCGGCAATAGTGCGGGCGCATCTTTGTGTGCAAGCACCACTTCGAGTTTACCAATCGCCTTTTCGAGATCTTTTTTGGCGCCATCTATATCTTTTTTATCGAGCTTGTCGAGGACATTTTGAGTCAACATCACTGCGCTAACCGCCTCTTCAACGACGCCTATCTGCTGCTGTCGAGCCGTATCCTTGGCGCTTTGCACCGCTTTTTCACTCACCTGTGCAGATGTCTGCGAAGCGTAAACGCTGCCTGTAAACAACAGTGTCGCCGCTGCGAACGATATCAAAACTTTTTTCATCGAAAAACTCCTTTTTGGTTTTTGCTGGATTGGGCCCTGTAAGCATGGGCAAACTTTATTCTTTGAACTCAAGGAATTTTAGTATGAAACTATAGTATCGTTCTGCGACTTAAGTGTCACTTTTACCGTGCTTGCGGTATTTTTCTATTTTTTTCGACGAAAGAAGGAAAAAAGGTATCAAAAAGAGCACCTCGAGGAGAATGGAGATAGCCACTACTTTCACAGTCCCGGCAGGATCATCGGTATAGGGCAGGCCGCCTGTATTCATGCCGAAAAAACCAGTCACCAGAGTCAGCGGAAGAAAGATCGCCGAGATGACTGTAAGAAAATACATGTTGCGGTTCATTCTCTCGTCCACTTTGGCCCGATAGAAGTCGTATAGATTGTCGAGTTTCTCCATGGCGGCTTTCGCCAGGTCCCGGATACGCTCCATATGCTCGAAAAGATCGGCAAATGCAAGCTCCCTGAATGCAGGATCGCTCTTTTTGCGATAACGGATAAAAAGCTCGAAAGCCAAAGCGGCGTGAAACATCAAGCGGTGAATCAGTGAAATATCTTTTTTATAGGCGAGCCATCGCTGCATAAAGCTAGAAGAGAGTGGCCCTTCGTACAGGCTCTCTTCGAGCATCTCGATCTCGTAGTGATAGTGCTGGATCTCTTTTAGCAATCTATCGATCTTTCGATCCAGAAAATCGTGCATCTGCTCTATGGATCCCACGGATTGGAGATTTTGCAGTTCTCTGTCGAAACGAAAGCAACTCTTCTGCTTTATAACGAATGCATGAGACACAATCTCCAATCCATCGGGCCCGATTTCAGGAAGCCTGAGAATCAAAACTGCATAATCGTCTCCCAACTCGAAATCGGATGGGTGGTTGATATTTTCGATATCTTCAAGCAACTCGGACGCTATCTGCATCTTGCTGGATTCATCGCTCATCTTCGGCCTTTTGGAGAAGTTTTTTCACATCGTTCACCGCCAATCTTTTGCGCTCTATATTCAAGATACCTTCACGCTTGAGCTGCTGCAGATGGCGGTTCACCACGTGCCTTACCGTTCCTATCATCGAGGCGATCTCCTCGTGCGGGAGATTGTGCAAAAGCCCAAGGTGATGCTTTAAAGGGTCTTTGAAATTGAGGTTTTTCAAAATCAGCTTCATGAGCCTGGTGGATGTATCGTAAAGCGAAAGATCGGTCGCCAACTCTTCTATATGACGCATCTGTTTGGCGAGATACGGGAAAAAGACACGATTGAAAGCCGGATTCGTGTCCAGCCACTCTCTTACTTTTTCTATAGGGAGCTCCAAGGCTTTGACGCTGTCAATCGCTTCTGTCATAACTTCGTGCCGCTGCCCATCTAGGACGGTAATTACATCGAACATATCGTGAGGCCCGAGCAGGTAGAGTGTCTGCTCACGGTTGTTCTTTGGATTGTACTGGTAAACCTTCAGTCGCCCCTCCAGGATAATGTAGAAGTGGCGCAAAGTATCGTCACTATCCATCGCCATAGATCTTTTGGGGTACTCCCTGATGATACCGATGCGATTGATCTCCTCGACCAGCCTATCGCTTAGGCCATCGAATGGTTTGAGCTGTTTTTGTGTAAGATTCAACATCAAAAATCCAGTCCAAAACTGCCAAACTGCTCCATATTAGGGTCGTTATATCCAGATTGCACGCTCTTTGTGCGTAACATCAAAATATCGCTCTTTGGATCGATCCCCTGTGGGCAGACAGCTGTACACTCGCCGCACAGTGTGCAATCCCAAACCCCTTTGGCCTGAATCGCCTCGATCTTGCCCATAGGCTCGCCCTCTCTGGGATCTGCTATATATCGCCAGTCTCTTGTGAGCGCGAATGGGCCCAGAAACTGCGCATCGCTCTCATAGACGGGGCATGCGCTGTAGCACGAATGGCACAAAATACAGTCGCTTTGCAGCTCCGTACGCTTCTCTTCTTTTGGCGTGACGACAGCGTCGCTCCTGAAAGACTCCAGCCACGTTTTGGCACGCTTCAACGTATCGAACGCCGCCTTCTGATCCACCATCAGATCCTTCAAGATCGGAGCGAACCTTATGGGCTCGACAAGATCGCCTTCTTTGGGTTTGTAGCCGCAAGCGAGCCTCTCTTTGCCGTTGACCCGCACGCTGCAGCTTCCGCAGACGCTGCTTCTGCATCCTGAGCGGAAAGTGAGGGTAGGGTCTTTTTTCTCTTTGATCCATGCAAGCGCTTCCAGCAGCGTCAATCCATCGGGAATCTCCCACTCCTGCACCACGCTGCTTGGCTTTCGCATGGCATGATATCGTCTGATCCGTATCTTCATCTTTTCGCCTTTTCATCATCGAAGCTTTTGGGCCGATGGGTTCTTGCTTCATCTTCGAGCTCCTCTCCATCGACGAGCTCCTCTTCGACCGTCTCTATCAGTTTCTCGATATTTTCAAGTTTTCTCTTCGCTCTTTTCAGTTCATTTTCGAGCGCTTCGGCCGTCAAGCTCTCCTTTTTCGATTTTTCCATCTTATGCCAATCCTTTGAATTCATTGCAGAGCGTGCCCGCCTCTTTCCATGCAAGCGAATGGACTCCGGCGAATTTTTCATCATCTTTTTTGGGGAAATCTTCGCGCTGGTGGGCCCCTCTGGATTCGTTGCGTCCGATGGCGGCTATCAAAACGACCTCGGCAAGCTCCACCATATTGCCAAATTCGATAAAATCCGTCAGGTTGGTATTGCACTCTTTGCTCTTATCGGCGATTCCCATGAACGGGAGCTCCTTTTGCATCTGGCGAATCACGGAGAGCACCCCTTTCAGCCCCATTTCGTTACGGATAATTCCTACATTTCTATAGAAAATCTTCCCCATAAATTCACGCTTTTCATAAAAGTCGATCTGGTTGGTGAAGTGCCCGATCGCGGCGACGAAATTCCGATCCTTTTCGAACTGCTCGCTGGAAGCTGGCTTCACTTCACCGTGCGCTTTGGCGAAAGCTGCGGCATTTTCACCCGCTTCGCGCCCGAAAACTATCGTCTCGAGAAGCGAATTTCCCCCCAGCCGATTCGCTCCGTGCACGTGGGCGTTGGCACATTCGCCAGCTGCAAAAAGCCCATCTACGGCACTCATATGGCTCTCGTCGACCTCTATGCCTCCCATCGTGTAGTGGGCTACCGGTTTTATCGGTATCAGATCTTTTACAGGATCGACACCCTCGTAGAAACGGGCCAGCTTTCTCTCTTGTGGAAGATTCTCTTCTATGAACTCTTCTCCCAGATGGCGGATATCCAGATAGACACTCTCTCCACTCTCTATCTTTTCCCAGATCGCTTTGGCCACTACATCGCGCGGCTTGAGCTCATCGACAAAACGCTCGCCTGCTCCATCGAGCAGTTTGCCGCCTGCGCCCCTTGCACTCTCGCTGATCAAAATACCGCTTTTTTCAAGAGCCGTGGGGTGAAACTGTATAAATTCCATATCGCCGAGCACGCATCCTGCACGGATAGCTGCCGCTATACCATCGCCCGTGGTCGCTACCGAATTGGTGGTGAAACCGCGATACAGGCCGCTGTATCCTCCACTCGCTATGACGATGCTTTTTGCGCCGATCGCTTTCACTTCGCCACTTTTCATCTCTATCGCAGTCACGCCGAGCACGCGGGACTCTTCGACAATGAAGTTCAAAAGAAAATATTCATCCAGAAATTCCACTTCCGATTTGAGAGTGTTGTCGTAGAGTGTATGCAGAATTTTCAGACCCGTATAGTCCTGGGCATAGCAAGCGCGCGCCGCAGCCGCCCCTCCCAATCGTCGCTGCGCCACCCTGCCATCCTCGAGCCGGCTAAAGGGAGTCCCCAAACGATCCAGCCACTTCATCGCATCGGGGCCTTTTTCGCAAAGCCTGGAGATTCGCTTTTCATCGCCAAGCGTATCTGCCGATTTTAGCGTATCTGCTATATGTGACTGGACGGAATCTGGCGTGACATGGCCCAATGCGGCATTTATGCCTCCCTGCGCCATGGAAGTCTGTGAACGGGTTGGATAGTTTTTCCCTAGCACTGCCACTTTGGCGCCGGTATCGCGCGCAGCGAGCGCAGCGGAAAGTCCCGCCCCGCCACTGCCAATGATCAACACATCGTACATCGTCCATTCCTCTTTTTTGAAGCAATTATATCAAGGCCATCTCTAAAAACTCCTGTATGATATACTTTGAATACCTGAAGGAGGAGGACCATGAGAGACGACAAACCGATTATCGAAAACGAAGGAGCGATTTTTGCCAAAGCGCTTTCGGATTTTTTCACAACGAAATTTCTGGCGCTGAGCACAGCCCCGTTTCTGATTACGGCGATAGTGGCTTTTATATTTTTGTACTATCTTTCGGGAGAGTTTTTCGATATGCTCAATATCGCGGCGCAAGCGTCGCAAAATCCAGATATCGCCCAGTCACAAAATGAATTGGCGCAGTTTGCCAAAGAGTATCCGCTGATGGCTACCATAATGGGAAGCTTCCTGTTCAAAGCGGTAGCCGGTACACTCTTTTATGTGGTAGGCGGAGGGTTCGCCGTATTGGTATCTGTGATTTTGGCCGTCGTTATCGTAGGCTTCTTCACTCCATACGTCGTAGCCGAAGTTCAAAGACGGCACTATCCCGATATCGAACGCAAAGCTACAGTCACCATCGGAGAGTACATTCTGTTCATGCTCAAACAGTTTGCGCTTTTCATGCTCTTTTTTCTAGTCTCTTTGCCCTTCTATTTCGTGCCTCTTGTAAATATCGTGGCGATGAACGCGCCTTTCTATTTTCTGTTCCACAGGCTTCTCACCAGAGACGTAGCCGGTGAAATTTTCGACAAAGAGGAGATGAAGATCGTATTCAAAGAGGCCAAGTGGCGAATCGCAACCACGACACTTATTTTATATCTGCTTTCACTGATTCCCGCTGTGGGCA
>Ga0256842_1000431_pt1 | contig 37001 bp, 40 predicted proteins | sample 4559240metaG_FD_185973 | JGI IMG/M metagenome (GOLD analysis project Ga0256842, IMG submission 185973) | Hydrothermal vent microbial communities from Guaymas Basin, Mexico - 4559-240 | ecosystem: Environmental > Aquatic > Marine > Hydrothermal vents | place: Mexico: Guaymas Basin | collected...
TGGAATCGGGATGAAAACGAAGCACAGATGCAAAGACTAATGCAGGATAACAAGGGTGTCAAAATTGAGATAGAAAAAGAGGTTAAAATAGATTTTACCAGTGATTTGAGGGAATTTTTTTATGGAGTAACCTTGGTAAAAAATAGTTTGTAAAATGCAATTAGAAGAAGTTAAGTTGTCTATAAGACTATTGAGGAATTTACAAAAAAAGATTATAAATGAAGTAATAGTTTTAACCAGAGAGGCATCAGAGAAGTTACACACAAAACAGCACTAAACCCTATACCTACAACCCACTGTAAAAATGATAATCTTTTATCCAGAGCGTTGAATCTCACCTCTATTTCTCTATGTAACGCCTCGAATTTTTTGTCAGCAGCTTCAAATCTAGCATTCATTTCTCTTTGTAATGCTTCGAATTTTTTATCAATAGCTTCAAATCTTTTGTCAATAGCCTCGAATCTGGCATTTATTTCTTTTTGTATGGCCTCGAATCTTTTATCCATGGCCTCGAATCTTTTGTCAACAGCTTCGAATCTAGCATTCATTTCTTTTTGTAGGGCCTCGAATCTTTTGTCAGTAGCTTCAAACCTGGCAGCTATTTCGTTTAGGAGGGCATTGAATTTCTTATCCACGGCTTCAAATCTAGCTGCATCCATTTCCCTTAAGGCCTTGAGTTCCTCTTCAACCCTAATAAAGCGTTCCATTAAGGAAAGTTCTTTGGCCCGTTGTTCATTTAAAAGAACAAATTGTTCCAGTTCTTTTTTAATGAATTTGCTAACATACTTTTTGAGATATTCTTCTAGTATTTCTGGTGGAATTTGATGGGTGATATTGTTAGATTGTGTAACATCTGTCATGTTATAAAATCTATTTTAAATATTTTTTTAAGTCAAGAATTCTCTGTTCATTTTTTGATTATTTATCACTTGAATTTTTTCAACTTTTAAATTAGATTGTCTTCACATGGGCGGTTAACTCAGTGGTTAGAGTGCCACCTTCACACGGTGGAAGTCCGGGGTTCGAATCCCTGACCGCCCATTTTTTATTTAAAACTACAAATAACTAAATATTTAATAATGTCCATCCTTTAATTTTTTTGTTCTCCAGACATTTTAATTATATGCATGTTGTGTTGTTTGAACCAGAAATTCCGCCTAACACAGGTAATATAGCTCGCCTTTGCGTAGCTACAAACACACCTCTTCACTTGATTGAACCTCTGGGATTTAGTTTAGAAGACAAATATCTAAAAAGGGCAGGACTGGATTATTGGCCATATTTGGATCTCTTTGTTTGGAAAAATTGGGATGCTTTTTTAAAGGATGTAAAACCTGCTCCAGAGAAATTGATTTTCACCACAAAAAGGGCAGAACAATCAATATATGAACACAAATTTTTAGGAGATGAATTTCTGGTGTTTGGCCCTGAGACAAGGGGGCTTCCTGATTATCTTTTGAACTTATATCCCCATAAAGTCAGTATCCCAATGTGGGGGAAAACCAGGAGCTTAAATCTATCTAGCTCTGTTGCTATTTGTGTGTATGAGGCATACAGGCAGGTAAAAAAATGGAGCACAAATAAATGAATATTTTTCTTTATTTTGTTGCGTTTTTATTGGATTTAATCTTTAAGGATGTAGAACTCTGGCCTCATCCTGTTAGATTTATTGGAGAACTTTTAAATAAATTAGAACTTATATCTAGAAATCAAGATAAGATTCCCTTGAGGATTGCAGGTATTTTTTCGTTAATTATTTCCTGTATGGTGGTGGGGGGTGTAGTGTTTTCTCTAACATCCCTGCCTGTTTTAGGAGTCGTATTAAGTTTGTATTTTGCATATGCAGGCTTATCCCTTGGTGGGCTTATTGAGAAAGGCCGTGAAGTTATAGATTTGTGTAAAAAGAACAATATAGATGGTGCAAGGAAAAAACTATCTTATTTGGTTAGCAGGGAAACATCTAATATGGATGAGAAAGAGATATTAAAAACCCTATCAGAAACCCTTAGTGAAAATATAAATGATGGTTTTTTTGCCCCTTTTTTTTACTTGCTTATAGGCGGACCTGTATTCCTCTGGATTTATAAAACAGTTAGTACCATGGACTCCATGTGGGGCTATAAAAATGATAGATGGAGGGAACTTGGATGGGCAGGGGCAAAAATGGATGATATCCTTGGGATTATTCCAGCCAGGATTAGCTTTTGCTGTATGTTTTTGTTTTATTTTATAAAAACTAGAGATACTCATTTTTATAAAAAGGTTAAATTGGCCATTGAGGATGCAAAAAAGATGGAGAGTCCAAATGCTGGATGGCCAATGGCTGCATGTGGAATCATATTTGATTGTGAAATGGGGGGCAGAGCTATATATTTTGGGAAAACAAAGATAAAGCCCAAAATAGGGGGACAAAAAAATTGGAGTGTTTACGATGTAGAAAAATTACTTGATTTTCTTTTGTGGTGTGGTGTTTTTTCTTGTGCATTATTATTAAGTATTAGGGCTCTTTTATGAAAAGATTTGCCTATTATTCACTGTTTGCCGCCATAATTACAATCGTAATAAAATTCAGTGCATATTTTATAACCTCCAGTATAGGTATTTTATCAGATGCACTTGAATCATTTATCAATCTTTTTGCCAGCATATTTTTAATCTATTCTGTTACTGTTAGCCAGCGTCCAAGTGACAAAGACCATTTGTATGGCCATGGCAAAATAGAGTATTTATCCAGTGCGTTCGAGGGTTTTTTAATCCTATTAGCTGGCATCGGTATTTTATATGGAAGCATTGATAGGATAATTAATCCGCACATTATTTCAGGTATTGGATATGGAATATTTTTATCCATTATTTGTGGGGCAATAAATTTTTTGACGAGTCTTATTTTGTTTAAAGGTGCCAAAAAATTTGATTCAATTGCTTTGGAAGCTGATGCAAAACATCTATTAAGTGATGTTATGAGTACAGTTGGACTAGTTGTTACCCTTTTTATAATGTATTTAGATCCTAAAAAATTATGGTTTTTAGATCCTATTATTGGAATCTTTATTGGTTTAAATATTTTAAGGATGTCTTATCCTGTTTTAAAAAAATCAATTTCAGGTCTTATGGATTATACATTGCCAGATGAGGAAATAGAAAAGATAAAATCCATAATAAAAGAGCATAGAAAAGACATTGGTAAGTGGCATGGTCTAAAGGCAAGAAAATCGGGATCTAAAAGATTTATTGAATTTCATCTCTTGGTCCCTGGGGAGATGAGCGTAAAAAAGAGCCATGATATATGTTGTGAGATAGAAAAAGACATTCAAAAACACCTTCCAGGCTCCCACGTAATAATCCATGTGGAACCAGAAGAGGATATGGTTTCATGGGATGGAAAAATGGTTGGGGGTCTAAGCCCTACAGACGAGTGAGTGTCCTTTAGCATGTCTCAAATTTCTTGACTGGAAGATTTTTTTAACTTATTAAAGCTTGATTGTTAAATTTTTTATTTGCAATGGATACAGGCAAAGGAGAGGTTTTGGTTTAAAATTAATTTTGTGGACAGTGGATAGCTGATAGATGGGAAAGGACCACTGGGTCCAGGTAACAAAAATGGATAGATTTTAATATGTTTAAGGAGTGAAAATTGAGTAGTACAGAGGCAAAGAGTAGCTTATTAAAACAAAGGTTTGAAAAGGCAGAAAAATTAGAAAAACAAGGAATAAATCTCTTTCCAAACACATTTAGAAAAAAACACGATATTATTGAGATAAAAGAAAAGTATAAGTCATTATCAAATGAAGAACTTGAAAAGGTTGAAGAACAAAGTGTGATAGCTGGAAGGTTGATGGCTGTAAGGTCCTTTGGAAAGGCAACTTTTGCGCATATACAGGATGGGTCTGATAGGATTCAGATATTTTTGCAACAAAAAGAGCTTGGTGCTGACAAGTATAAATTTTTCAAAAAGCTGGATATTGGTGATATAATTGGTGTTATAGGAAAGCCCTTTTTAACAAAGACAGGAGAGCTTACCTTAAATGTAAGTGATTTTGAATTGGTGACCAAGTCTCTTCGCCCCCTTCCTGAAAAATTTCATGGCCTAAAAGATGTGGAGGCGAGATATAGGCAGAGGTACGTTGACCTTATAGTAAATCCAAAGGTTAGAGAGATCTTTAGGACCAGGACTAAAATACTAAAGTTGATTAGACAATATTTAGACGAAAGGGGGTTTATGGAAGTTGAGACCCCTATGATGCAGGTTATTCCAGGGGGTGCTACTGCCAAACCCTTTGAGACATATCATAATGCCTTGGGAATGAAGCTTTATTTAAGGATAGCTCCTGAGCTTTATTTGAAAAGATTGTTGGTTGGTGGGTTTGAGAGGGTTTATGAAATCAACAGGAATTTTAGAAACGAAGGAATATCAACACAGCACAATCCTGAGTTCACAATGTTGGAATTCTACATGGCATATGCTGACTACAATGATTTGTTCAAGATAACAGAAGATATGTTTTCTTATCTGGCTCAGGAGATTTTGGGGTCACAGAAAGTAAATTATCAGGGAAATGAGATAGATTTAACCCCTCCCTGGAACAAACTCAGTTTTTATGAATCACTGGAAAAAATAGGTGGGCTTTCCAAAGATCAATATCAAGATATAGAAAAGGCAAAAAATCTGGTACGGGAACTTGGGGAAAATGTAAAAGAGTATGAGAGTCTTGGAAAAATTCAAACAAAACTCTTTGATCTTTTGGTGGAGCCAAAGTTAATACAGCCCCATTTTATATATCACTATCCAACAGAAGTCTCTCCCCTATCCAGACGCAATGACAAAGACCCATCAATTACAGACAGGTTCGAGCTCTTTATTACAGGAAGGGAGATGGCAAACGCTTTTTCAGAATTGAACGATCCCAGGGATCAAAAAAAGAGATTTGAAGAGCAGGTAAAAGAAAAGGCCAAAGGAGAAGAAGAGGCCCATTTTATGGACCAGGATTATGTGCGTGCCTTAGAATATGGTATGCCTCCTGCTGCTGGTGAAGGGATTGGAATTGATAGGCTCGTTATGTTGTTTACTGACTCTCCATCTATAAGAGAAGTGATATTGTTCCCTCTACTTAAGCCAGAAAAAGATAAGTAACATATGTCATCCTTTGAGCTTTTTGTTGCCACTAGATATCTTTTAAGCCGTAGAAAACATAGCTTCATATCTGTAATATCTATTTTTTCCATTGCAGGTATTGGACTTGGAGTAGCTGCCTTAATTGTTGTTTTAGGTGTTATGAATGGATTTTCCAATAATCTTCAGGAAAAGATTTTAGGTGTCAACGCTCATCTAATTATCACCAGTGTGCAAGGTCCTATTGCAGATTATGGAAAGGTATGTGAGAAGGTAAATAAGGTTCAAGGTGTAAAAGGGGCAATGCCTTTTTTGTACACTGAAGTAATGGTGAGTTCCCAAAATGGCGTTAAAGGAGTTGTTTTAAGGGGTATTGATCCTGATTTAGCCAAAAAGGTTTTGAGGCTAGAAAAGGATTTGGTTGTGGGTTCTATAGATGATTTGTCCCCCTCTTCTATTCCACCAGTAATTATTGGAAAAGAGCTTGCCTTTAAACTGGGATTGGGAAGGGGAAGTTTTTTAAATATTTTGAGTCCCACTGGAGGAACCTCTTCCTTTGGATTTATTCCCAAAATCAAGGCATTTAAGGTAGTAGGGATATTTGATACAGGCATGTATGAATATGACTCTTCTCTGATTTATACAAATATACCTTCTGCCCAAAAATTAATAGGATTTAAAAGAGATGTAGTATCTGGCATTGAGGCGAGTTTATATGATGTATACAAGGCACCAGATATAGCCAGGCACCTGAGAAAAATTCTTGGACCTACGTATTTTATTCAGACATGGATGGATATGAATAAAAATTTGTTTTCCGCCCTGAAGCTTGAAAAATTTGCAATGGGCGTAATTTTGGCAATGATTGTCTTAGTGGGGTCTTTTAGTATAATTACAACCCTTTTTATGCTTGTTATGGAGAGGAAAAAGGATATAGCTATCTTGATATCAATGGGTGCCACAAAGAGAGAAATCAAAAGGATTTTTGTCTTGCTGGGCAGCTTAATTGGTTTTGTTGGGACTTTTGTTGGATATATATTTGGATTAGCGCTTGGATACCTTATTGAAAAATATCAATTTATAAAATTGCCTAAGGATGTTTATTACTTAGATCACCTTCCAATTGAATATAGTTCCTTAGACCTTGTGCTTATAGGGGTCGTGGCGATGTTGCTCTGTTTCTTAGCTACCCTATATCCAGCATCCCAGGCAGCAAAGGTAGAACCAGCGCAGGTGCTAAGGTATGAATAAACTGTTATATAAAGTAGAAGGTGTGACTAAAGATATTGTATTGCCCAATGAAAGATTAAGTATTTTAAAGGGAGTAAATTTAAATATAAAAAAAGGCGAAAGCGTCGCTATTGTGGGTGCCTCAGGATCTGGAAAAAGTACTTTGCTGCACATACTTGGAGGGCTTGACAGACCGAGTTTAGGAAGGGTTTTTTTTAAGGGCATGGATTTGACATCAATGGATGAATCTCAAAGGGCCTTATTTAGAAACAAATATATTGGCTTTGTGTTTCAGTTCCACCACCTCCTCGCTGAATTTAATGTATTGGAAAACGTTGCCATGCCTATGATTATAAGGGGGATTAAGAGAAAAAAGGCGTATAAAAGGGCTATTTTTGTGCTTGGTTTAGTTGGTATGGAGAAAAAGAAGAAACAGATGGTAAATACCTTATCTGGTGGTGAGAGGCAGCTTGTGGCCCTGGCTAGATCACTTGTAGGAGAGCCTGAAGTAGTGCTTGCTGATGAGCCAACAGGTAATTTAGATGGAGAAAATGCTGCAAAGGTGGGGGAAATATTCAAAAATTTAAATCAAGATATGGGACTTACAATAATAGTGGTGACCCATAACATGGAGCTTGCCAATCTAATGGGACGGGTTTTAAAACTTAAACATGGGAAGATCCAATGAGAAAAATCTTTGTTTTTTTTATAGTTATGAGTGTTTTTCTAGCCTCCTTTGCATATTGCAAGACAAAAACCATCTTAGTCCTCCCTTTTGGATATAATGGATCTCCTAAGTATTCTTATTTAGTAGAAGATTTGCCAAAGCTCATAAAAAAAGAGCTGGAAAAAAAGGGGTTTTCTGTTTTTCCATTGCAAGATACTATGGCCTTACTACGAGAGCAGGGAATTACTGAACTAGATTCCAGCATTGTTAAAGACCTAACAATCTTGGCTGGGGCAGATTTTGGTTTGTACGGGAGTTTCACTCAAATAGGTGAAGGTTTTAGCATTGATGCCATGGTGGTTGATCCTTATGAATTGGGTGGCACTAGAACAATTTCAATATCAAAAAATTCCATATTAGAATTAATGTCTGCTCTGTCATTATTGGCACAACAGGTAAAAGAGGCTGCATATCACAAAATGGTAATTAAGGATATAAAAGTTAAAGGAAATAAAGTCTTGGGTTCTGATGTTGTTTTGATGCGGTTAAAAACAACTAAAGGTAGTGTATTTGATTTAAAAACAATAGATGAGGATTTAAAAAGGTTGTATAAAACTGGGTACTTTGATGATATTTCTGCGGATGTACAAGATACAGTAGATGGGAAAATAGTTACTTTTATTGTAAAAGAAAAGCCCATTATAGGGACAATTGAGATAAAAGGGGCTAAAAATATTGATAAAGATGATATTTTAGAGGCTATGGATACAAAGCCTAAAGGACTTTTAAATCTAAAGGTACTCAGTTCAGATCTAGAAAAAATAAGAGAATTGTATAAAAAGAAAGGTTATTATAATGTAAAAATATCGTATGAGGTAAAGAAAATATCTGTTGGTAGAGCAGAACTTATCTTACATATTCAGGAAGGTAAAAAACTCTATATAAAGAAAATCACCATAAAAGGGGTTAAACAATTAGACGAAGATGATGTAAAGGATGTCCTGGCCTTAAAGACAAGGGGATGGTTTTCATGGTTAACTGGAAGTGGAATATTTAAAGAAGAGCTCTTAGACAGGGACGTGGCTGCAATTGAGGCCTTTTATGCAAATAGGGGTTTTGTAGATGTAAGAGTTGGACAGCCAAAGGTAGAATTTAAAAAAAATGGAATCTATATTACTTTTACAGTGGTTGAAGGTCCCAGGTATAAGATAGGTAATATAAAGTTTAAAGGAAACTTACTAGTATCTAAAAAAGAACTTTTAAATCTTATTAAATTAGACGACTTAAAGAAAAAAGATAAATACTTTGATAGATCAGTACTCAGAAAGGATTCAGAGGCCATTAGAAAATTTTATGCTGATTATGGATATGCCTTTGCAGAGGTCAATGTAGATATTTCCAGGAAGTTAGAACAAAAAAGAGTAGATGTTATTTTTGACATTATAAAGAGGCAGCTGGTATTTATTAACAGGGTTGAAGTGGAAGGAAATACCAAGACCAGAGAAAATGTAATAAGGAGATATCTTGCTATTTCAGATGGAGATAGGTTTAGCGCAAAAAAGATTGATTTTTCAAAGGAAATGTTAACAAAACTGGATTATTTTGAGGAAGTAAATATAGAGACAATTCCAACAAAGAAAGAGGATGAGTTGGATTTAAAGGTCAAAGTTAAAGAGAAAAGCACTGGTTTTTTTAGTGCTGGTGCAGGTTATTCAAGTATAGATAAAGTATTTTTTACAGGTAAAATAACAGAGAGGAATCTCTTTGGTAGGGGATATCAACTCTCTTTTCAAGGCAGCTTTGGAAGCTCTTCATCATATTATTCTTTGAGTTTCTGGAATCCAAGTTTATATGATGGTCCCCTAGGGATAGGTACTGATCTCTATAATACAGAGAGGGAATATGACGACTATACCCTGGATAGGAGTGGTGGTTCCCTGAGATTTGGATATTCTGTTGGAAGATTTTCCAGGCTTTATTGGAATTTTTCCTCAGAAAAGTATAAGGTTTATGATATTGATGAATTTGCAAGTGATGAAATAAAGGATATAGAGGGAAGTAACTGGGCAAATTCTATATATGGTGCCCTTGTTAGGGACTCAACTAACAGGAATTTTAATCCAACCAAAGGAAGTTTAAATAAGATATCCCTTGAATATTCAGGAGGTATACTTGGTGGAGATGACAATTTTATAAAATTTGGTTATGAGTTTGGCTATCATAAAAGTGTGTGGTGGAAACTTATTTTTAATGTTCATTTTCAAATGGGTTGGGTATTTGAAAATACCGGAGAAGATGTACCAGATTTCGAAAGATACTATCTTGGGGGGTTAAACAGTGTAAGGGGATATGATTATAGAGATATTTCCTGTTATGACAGTGAGGGCAATGACATTGGAGGGTATAAAATGTATTTTACTAATTGGGAGTTAACATTCCCCCTCAAAGAGGATATTGGACTCATAGGGTTGGTTTTCTTTGATGCAGGGAATGTTTGGGACAAAAATGAGATGTTCGATTTAGATCTATACAAAAGTGTTGGGTTTGGCATAAGATGGAACTCTCCAATGGGGCCATTAAGGTTGGAATATGGGTATCCCTTGGATGATCTAAAAGATAATAAGGGGAAGTTTGAATTTTCAGTTGGAACATTTTTTTAATGAATAACAATTAGGAGGATAATCATGAAAAAAATTTTATTTGTCATTTTGGTTATGTGTCTTATTTGGCCCAGTGTTGTTTTTTCTGGAAATATAAAGATAGGAGTGGTTGATCTCCAGGCTGTTCTTGAGAAGTGTGAAGCAGGAAAGGCAGCAATTGCAAAGTTAAAGGCCGAGTTTAAAAGCTTAAAAGACAAGCTGGACAAGAAAAAACAAGCAATAGATAAGCTAAGGGCACAAATTGAAAAACAAAAACTCATGTTAACCCAGGAAGCACAGATAGATAAGGAATTGGAATACAAACAAAAGGTTCAGGAGTTTAAGACATTATACTCTACGTATCAACAAAAAATGCGTATTAAAGAGCGTCAGCTAAGAGAACCTATTGTAAAAGAACTGGAAAAGGTACTGCAAAAATATGGCAAAGAAAGGAATTTTACTTTGATAATAGATAAGAGGAATAGTGGTGCGGTTTACAGTAGTCCCACAATAGATATTACAAAAGAAGTAATAGTTGAATTCAATAAGGCCTGGAGGGCCAGGAAAAAGAAAAAATAACATGGTTGCAAATATGAAATATAGATTAAGCGAACTCGCTGCCTTTTTAAAAAGGAAATTTATTGGCAAAGATGTGGAAATATCTGGTTGTAATACATTGATGGATGCAAAAGAAGGAGAGATATCATTTCTAGCTAATCCTAAATATGCAAAGTATCTAAAATCCACAAAAGCTGGAGCGGTTATATTAGAGCCTTCTTATGCCAGTGATGAAAAAAATTGTATTATAAGTGACAATCCATATCTTGATTTTGCAAAGGTTGTGTCTTTATTCGCAAAAGAACAGGGAGAATTTTCTGGAGTTAGTGAACTTTCCCATATTCATGAAGATGCCGAGATAGCCGAAGATGTGGTTATTTATCCATATGTGTATATTGGGCCAAGGGCAAAAATTGGCAAAAAGACCAGAATTTTCCCTGGAGTCTATATTGGGGAAGATGTTTTTATTGGTGATGAGTGCACAATTTATCCAAATGTGGTGATAATGGGAGGATGTGAGATAGGAAATAGGGTGATTTTACATCCAGGAGTTGTAATTGGGGCTGATGGTTTTGGATTTGCCATGGGAGATGAGGGTAGGGAAAAGTTCCCCCAGATTGGTAAAGTAGTTATTGAAGATGAGGTAGAAATAGGGGCAAATTCTACAGTTGATAGGGCGGCCTTAGGTGAGACCAAAATAGGTAAAGGAACCAAAATAGATAACCAGGTTCAAATTGGCCATAATGTAAAGATTGGTGCAAATTCAGTTATAGTTGCCCAGGTTGGTGTAGCTGGTTCAACTAATATTGGGAACAATGTAATACTGGCAGGACAGGTGGGAATAGTTGGTCACATAAATATTGCAGATGGAGTTATTATAGGTGCAAAATCTGGGGTTCCTAAAGATATAAAGAAAAAAGGTATATACAGCGGTATACCTATAATGGAACACAGTCGTTTTTTACGAGCAAGTTCTGTTATTCAGAAGCTTCCTGAAATATACAAAGAATTTAAGCAGTTAAAAAATAAATTGGATTTACTTGAAAAACAGCTAAAAAGAAATCAGGATGGATAGGTTATGGAAAAATCGTTCATAGACATAAGGAAGATTTTAGAGTTACTACCTCATAGATTTCCCTTTTTATTAGTTGACAGGGTCCTTGAGTTTGAAAAAGGAAAGTCTTTGGTTGCGATTAAGAATGTAACTATCAATGAGCCATATTTTCAGGGCCATTTTCCCAATTATCCAGTAATGCCAGGGGTACTTATTGTGGAGGCTATGGCACAGGCTGGGGGAATATTGACAATAAACAGCATGGATAATGTGCCAGAGGGTAAGCTCTTTTTATTTAGTGGAATAGAGAAGGTGAGATTTAGAAGACCAGTTTACCCAGGAGATCAGCTCATTTTAAAGGCATTTTATCTAAAGCATAAAATGAATATCTGGAAGATGAAAACAGAGGCATGGGTTGAAGATAAACTCACAACCGATGGAGTCCTCACAGCAGCCTTGGTTGATAGGGGGTAGTAGATGGCAACAGAGATTCACAAAACAGCAGTTGTGGATAAGGGTGCGAATATTGGAGATGATGTGTATATTGGTCCTTATGTGGTTATTGAATCAGATGTAGAAATTGGAGATGGATGCAGAATAGAGCCATTTGCCCAGATTAAGAGATTTACAAAAATGGGAAAGAATAATCATATTCATTCATATGCGTGTATTGGTGGACCACCTCAGGACTTGAAATTTAAAGGTGAAGAGAGTTATTTAATTATTGGAAATGATAATTGTATTAGAGAATATGTTACTTTAAACAGAGGTACAAAACACGGTGGAGGCGTTACCAAGATTGGATCTAGATGTCTGATTATGGCCTATGCCCATGTTGCCCATGATTGTATTTTGTCAGACGAGGTGATAATGGCAAATGCTGCTACTTTAGCTGGTCATGTTATAATTGAAGAGGGGGCTGTTTTAGGTGGACTTAGTGCGGTACACCAATTTGTGAGAATAGGAAAATATGCCTATATTGGAGGAATGACTGGTGTTGCCCAGGATGTTCCCCCCTATACTTTGATTGCAGGCGAGAGGGGGAGTATGCATGGACTCAATTTGGTGGGACTTAAAAGGCGCGGTTTTTCCAAGGAAGATATCACCAGTTTGAAAAAAGCATATAAGATATTGTGGAGGGAAGGGCTTAAAAAAGAGGAGGCCATTGAAAAGATTCAAGCAGAACTTGGAAATTCTGATAAGGTGATGGAACTAATAGAATTTGTTAAAAATAGTGAGAGAGGGGTAGTACCCCCAAAAAAGAAGTAATGTAGCTTATGTCAAACAGAGTTGGAATAATAGCTGGAGAAGGGGAATTCCCTTTTTTGGTATTGCAGGGAGTTAAAGATACGGGAAATGAGCCATGTATTGTGGCAATAAAAGGACATACCAGGGAAGAGATATCTGTAGTTTCAGAAAATATTTCATGGATACATTTGGGACAGCTTGGAAAGCTTATAAATTTTTTTAAAAAGAATAATGTAAAGGAAATAATATTTGCAGGAGCCATAAATAAGCCCAGGGCACTGAATGTCAGACCAGATTTTAGGGCAGCAAAGTTACTCTTAAAACTTAAGTCTCATTCAGATAATGCACTATTAGAAGCTGTAGTTAATGAGCTTTTAAGTGAAGGTTTTTCTGTTATTCCACCGACAAAATATGTCCCTGCTCTTCAGACTCCAAAAGGAATTTTGACAAAGAAAAAACCAAACAAAAGAGAAGTAGAGAGTATAAAATATGGATGGCCTATTGCAAAAAGGCTTGGAGAGATGGATATAGGTCAGACAATAGTGGTAAAAGATAAGATGGTAGTGGCAGTGGAGGCAATGGAGGGCACCAATAATACAATACTCAGGGCAGGCACACTGGTAAAAGGAGGACTGGTTGTCATAAAGGTTTTTAAGCCTAATCAGAGCCCAGTAGTTGATCAGCCCAGTGTGGGAGTTAAGACAATAGAAGTCATGAAACAGGCAGGAGCAAATATACTCGCTATAGAAGCTGAAAAAAGCCTTTTCTTTGAAAGAGATAGAGCAATCTCTCTGGCCAATGAATTTGGAATTGCAATTGTGGGTATTTTAGAAGGTCCAGAGGAATTAGATTGATTCATCTAAAAAATAAATTTGTTCATGCAAGAGTAATATCTTTTTTACCTGTTTACCAGATGAAAAGCCTCCTATATAGTTGTTCTTTTTTATTACTCTGTGACAGGGTATTACAATGGGCCAGGGGTTTTTATTTAAGGCCCTACCAATTGCCCTCTGTCCATTTTCTAGGCCAATTAAATGGGCAAGTCTTTGATAAGTTATAGATTGCCCAAATTTTGTATGTTGAATTAGTGTAGTAAATACATTTTTTTGAAAAGGAGTAATAATATTCCAATTAAGAGGGAGTGTAATTGGAGGATCGTGCTTTTTGATGAAATAATGGGTAAAAAATTTATGGGCTAGTTCTCCAGCCTTTGATGTTATTTTTTGTTTGAATAAACCAGACTTTTTAACTTGGGATAGAACAATTTTAAAAATAAGGCCTTTTTGGGTTATTAATTGGATTTTTAAGGGTGGGAAGTAGAAGGTCTCTATTTTATGCATAAACACATTAAGCTTTTAGAGAGAATTTAACTATGAACAGGATAGTTGATAAAATGTTAGGCATTTTTTCCAATGACTTGGCAATAGATCTGGGCACAGCCAATACCCTTGTATATGTAAAGGGTAAAGGCGTTGTTGTCAATGAACCCTCAGTAGTTGCTGTTAAAAAGGACAAAAAGGGTAATAACAAGGTAGTAGCTGTTGGGAATCAGGCAAAAAGGATGTTGGGCAGAACACCTGGTAATATAGTTGCTATTAGACCTATGAAAGATGGAGTTATCGCAGATTTTGAGATTACTGAGGCAATGCTCAGGTATTTTATATCCCAGGTGCACAACAGCAGAAGATTTGTTAGACCAAGAATTGTGATTTGTGTCCCAACTGGAATTACTCAGGTAGAAATGCGAGCAGTAAAAGAATCTGCCCAAAGTGCTGGTGCAAGGGAGGTGTATTTGATTGAAGAACCAATGGCAGCTGCTATTGGTGCAAAGCTCCCTATAACAGAGCCCACAGCAAATATGGTGGTTGATATAGGAGGTGGAACAACAGAAGTGGCGGTGATTTCCCTTGCTGGTATTGTATATAGCAAGTCTGTTAGGGTTGGTGGAGACAAGATGGATGAGGCCATACTTCATTATATAAAAAGAAAATACAACATGTTAATTGGGCTTGGCATAGCAGAGAGGATAAAAAAACAGATTGGTTCTGCTTATCCTGGAGAATATGACTCTGAAAAAATGATTGTCAAGGGAAGAGACTTAGTCTCAGGCATTCCGCAACACGTGGAGGTTTCTGCGTCTGAGATTCGCGAAGCCATATCTGAAGAGGTAAATTCAATAGTTCAGGCCGTGAGAATAACCCTTGAGCAGACACCTCCTGAACTTGCAGCAGATATAGTGGATAGAGGGATCGTATTAACAGGCGGGGGAGCCCTTTTGCGGGGATTAAATAAACTCCTTATGGAGGAAACCGAGCTTCCAATAACAATTGTAGATGACCCTTTGACCGCAGTGGTTATGGGGTCTGGAATGGTTTTGGATAACTTAGATATACTAAAAGAAGTAACAATAGAATAGTCATTAAAATAGGGTCGTTGTAAGCAGAAATTCATTAACAATAATGAATTTCTGCTTATTATTTGGATGGAAATTTGTACGCTATTTTTGCAAGCTTTGAGGTATAAAAAAGCTTATAGTTATAAAAGGTGGTTATGAAAAATTTAAAGACCCTAATGATGTGGATTGTGTTACTCACATTGATTTACTTAGGTATTTTTACATGGAATATAAAGACCCATATGCTGGATGGGATTTCCAAGCAGTGGGGATTAAATATTGTTGGTATAATTCTTATGCCAGGAAAGTGGATACAGAGGGAGGTAAAAGATTTCTGGTTTGATTATATAGACCTTAGAAGGGTGAGAGAAGAAAATAAGATATTAGAAAAAATAAATAAAAAATTGGAGCTGGAAAATATTTCTCTAAAAATTAAGGTAAGGGAGTGGGAAAGGATTAGACAATTCCTTAAATTTAATTCACTTAAAAAGTGGAAATTTGTAGGAGCCAGGCTACTTTTATATAAACACAAGGACTCAGAATTTCTAAATTGTATTCTCATTGATGTGGGTGCTAAACAAGGTGTAAAAAAAAATTTTCCTGTAATAGTACCCCAAGGACTTGTTGGAAGAGTTTTAAACACCTCTATGTATTTCTCTACAGTGCTGCTAATCTCTGATACTAATTCAAGGATCCCTGTTATATCTTCTGTCCATAGGGTTAAGGGTATTGCCCAGGGGGTGGGAGATGAAGATAAAATGGAAGTCAAATATGTTCCAATTACTGCTGAGTTAGATGTGGGTGAAGAATTTGTCACCTCAGGCCTTGGTGGGATTTTTCCAAAAGGAATTCCAGTTGGCATAGTTGAGTCAATAAAAAATGAGCCCACTTCCTTGTTTAAAAAAATAGTTTTAAAACCCAGTGCTGGCCTCTCTAAGATAGAAGAAGTTCTGGTAATTGAGGGACCGTCTATTCAGGTTGTAGGCAACTCACAAACAAAAAGTCAAAAAAAATGAGAGCTCTCCTTTGGTGGTGTGTAGTCTTAATTCTTGGTGTTTTTTTAAAGTGTTATTTTCACGTAGATCCCTATCTTCCAGCAACAATTTTATTTTTCCAGAAAGAGAAATATGTAAGTGGTGTGTTCTATGGAGCACTTTGGGTATTAATTTTGGAAGGATATACAGATTTGCCTTTTGGAAGTGTGCTTTTATACTACATGAGCTTAATTTTCTTTTATTTTTTCCTTAAGAAATTTTTTAAATCAGAGAGTATTTTCTTTATAATTTTTTTATCGTTGATCTTCTTCCCAATACATTATGTGTCTATAATCACGATTGCTAAACTGTCAGATATCTATATTGACCCTCGTTTACTTTTTTCAATTAGTTTCAAAAATTTTATATTCTTTCCTATATTATGGTGGATTTATTCATTTTTATATAATAAATACTTCTTTGAAAAAGATATATATTTGGTTTGAAATTAAATCGTTTACTACTTTATTAGGGAAAATATACTTTATGTATACTAAAAATGAAGAAGATATTGTCTCTGGTAGGATAAAGATAGTATATGTATGTATTTTCCTTTTGTTTTTAGCAATTACTATTCGACTATGGCATTTGCAAATATTTAAAGGGAACTATTATTATGTTTTGTCGAAAAAAAATAGAATTAGATTTGCAGATATTTATGCTCCTCGTGGTATTATCTATGATAGACATCTGAGGATAGTTGCTCAGAATTTACCCGCCTATGCAATAGGCATAATTAGGGAAGATTGTTATAAAGAAAGTAAATGTGAAGAATCTATAAAAAAGGTTTCATATTTCTTAAATAGAGATCTAGATGAATTAATGGAGACCTTTAATAGGGGGAAGAAAAAAGGTATAAAACCCTTTAACCCAATTATTATTTTAAGGGATCTTTCTTTTGAAGCTATATGTAAGATTGAAGTGAGATTAAGCGAACTTCCAGGCGTGGTGATAATTCCCTATCCAACAAGGGTATATCCTTACGGTGAAATTGGGGCCCATGTGCTCGGATATGTGGGTGAACCATCAGAAAAGGATTTGATAAGGTTTCCTTATTTAAAGCCTGGGGATATTGTTGGAAAAGCAGGGGTTGAGAGGGTATTTGAAACAGAACTTAGAGGGATTAAGGGAAAGAAGAGATTGGAAGTGGATGCCTGGGGACGTACCTTATCTGAAAAAGTTGTTAAAAGAGGGAAACAGGGAAACTCATTAAAACTCGCCTTGGATTTTGATCTGGAGTCCTATATCTATAAGAGAATGGAAAATAAAACAGGTACATGTGTGGTGATGGATCCGTTTTCAGGGGATGTTTTGGCACTGGTTAGTGTGCCTAGTTTTGATCCCACAAAACTCTCTCATGGTATTTCAAAGAAAGAATGGATTAAACTGGTATCAAATAAATTTCATCCATTGCAGAATAGGGCTATTTCTTCTGCTTATCCCCCTGGTTCTGTTTTTAAATTAGTAGTTGCAATGTTGGCAATGAATAAATTTAAGGATATAAAAACACATAGGGAATATTGTCCTGGTTTTTATAAATTGGGGAATCGTGTATTTAGATGCTGGAAAAAATGGGGTCATGGCTGGGTCAATTTTAAAGAAGCAATAAAGCAGTCATGCGATGTTTATTTTTACAAACTAGGTGAAGGGTTAGGAATAGATGAGATCTCTCAGTTTGCCAAAAAGTGTGGTCTCGGCAAGAAGACAGAAATAAACCTACTGGGAGAGAGTCCTGGTTTCATTCCCACAAGACAGTGGAAATTAAAGAGATTTCATGTGCCTTGGCAAAAAGGCGAAACATTAAATGTTTCAATTGGTCAGGGATATGTTTTAGTAACCCCAATTCAAATTGCAAGGTTAATTTGTTCAATTGTGAATGGAGGCAAGATATTAAGACCCAAGATTATCATGGAAGATAAGACTTATGTTTTAGGAAAACTCCCTGTTAGACAAGCTTATTTAAATGATCTTAAAAAAATCATGATTGCAACAGTTGAAGAAAAGCACGGAACAGCAAATATTTTGAAAACAAAGGGAGTTGTCATTGGCGCCAAGACAGGAACTGCCCAGGTAGTATCAATAAAATCAGATGAAGAAAGAAAAAAAAATGTGGAGGAAATACCATACGAAAAAAGGGACCATGCTTGGATGGCTTCATTTGCCATTAAAAAAGACAGGTGTTATGTAGTGGTGTGTTTGGTGGAGCATGGGGGACATGGTGCTTCTGGCGCAGGTCCTGTAGTTAGAGATGTAATTAGATATTTATTTTCTCGAAGGTACAAAGGTCATAATTAACAAAAATCTAGGAAAATAAAAGATGTTTCCATTGGACAGGAGATTTTTTTCTCATTTTAATTGGAGTCTTTTAGGAATTATCCTTGTGCTTTTTACAGTGGGTGTTATAAATTTGTATTCCGCGAGTATCTTGAAATTGGAATCTGGAATTAAATTAATTCCCTATTTCAAGAAACAACTTATCTGGGGTGGTATTGGTTTTATTGGGTATATCCTTTTTTTGGTTTTAGACTATAGAAAATTCAGGCAAATGGTGCTCCCTTTATATGTTATATCTGTAATTTTACTTATTTTGGTATTAGTTGTTGGAAAGACAAATTATGGGGCAACAAGATGGTTGAATCTTGGATTCTTTACTTTTCAGCCAACTGAGCTGGTTAAATTAACCGCTATATTGTGGACCGCAAATTATTTATCAGAACGAGTTGGACCTTTAGGTGTCAAGGACTGTATTAAGATCGGCGTAATTATGGGCATTCCTGTACTACTTATTGTAAAACAGCCAGACCTTGGATCTGGTATTAATATTTTGCTTTTAGTTGGTGGTATGATGTTGTTTTACGGTATTAAAAAGAGGATTTTGATCTCTATTTTTATAATTGTCCTCTTATTTGTTCCAGTGGTGTGGAACCACATGCACGAATACCAAAAAGATAGGATAAGGGTCTTATTTAATTCTGAAAAATATAAAAATAACAAAGGATACAATATCATACAATCTAAGATTGCTGTGGGTTCAGGTGGTTTTTGGGGAAAGGGTTTTTTGGAAGGTACCCAGAGTAAACTAAGATTCTTACCAGAAAAACATACAGATTTTGTCTTTGCTGTATTTGCAGAAGAGTGGGGCTTTGTTGGTTCTATCTTTTTAGTCTTCTTGTGCTGCTTGTTTTTATACCAGATAGCCAGAGTAATAGAACAGGCAAAGGACAGTTTTGGAGTATATATTACTGTTGGTATATTTTTTTATTTTTTCTGGCAATTTTTTATAAACATGGGAATGGTACTTGGTATATTACCAGTGGTTGGAATTCCACTCCCGTTTTTGAGTTATGGAGGTTCGTCCTTGATTGTCAATTTCTCTCTTCTTGGATTGGTATCCAATGTATCAATGAGAAGATTTGTATTTAAGGAATGATTCCTCTATTATTTTTTCAAAACTTTTTTTAGTGTGCAATTCAGGGTGAATTTCCACATCTAAATTCAAGGCAAAAATTTTGAAATCTGTATGTCCACTTAATTTAACTGCATCTTTTTGGGTTGTTATTATTGCTGCCCTGTACTTTTGGGCTAGATTATGCAAAAAAGATATGTCTTTTTTAGTGTATCTATGGTGATCAGGATATTTAATAAATTTAATGGGCAATGTTCCAAAATAGTCTTTTGCACTTTTATATACCTTTTCAGGATTTCCTATTCCCACAACTAATATATATCTTTTAGGTATTTTATCAGGGATACAATTGGGATTTTTGACGTCAGAGATAGACCTTATCTTGGTGTTAAATAAAAAGATAGGCTTATTGTAGCCCATAAGCTTTTTATTTGCCAGGCACTCTATCTCTTGTTTTTTTTGACCTGTAGTGTTGACCATTAAGACATTTGCCCTTGTAATTGAGTTCTCTCCCTCTCGCCAGGGACCATATGGGATGACTCTATTCCAATTTTTGGTCAAATCATCTTTTGTGAATAAGACAATATCCAGATGTCTTTTTAATTTAACATACTGAAAACCATCGTCTAATATAGCTACATGGGGTTTAAATTTTTTCCACGCAAGAAATAGCCCCCTCTCCCTTTTGGGATCCACCACAACATCTGCAAAGGGACAGAGCCTCTTTAACATAAGTGGTTCATCACCAGTAAAATATACTGGATCAGATTCCTTCACAAAGAACGGGTATCTGGGGGGGTTGCCTTTATATCCCCTGGAAATGAGAACTGGCGAGATATTTTTTTTGTGAAAAAAGTTTAGGAGATATTCACAAATAGGTGTTTTCCCTGTCCCGCCCCAACTAATGTTTCCCACACAAATGGTAAATACAGGAGGAGTTATTTGAGAAACTAAATTTGAGGCATAATACTTGTTTCTCACGGACATACCTAAAAGGTATATCCGTGAGATAGGCTTTAAAATTCCCTTCATTTGAATTATTAATCTCTGGAAGTCCCAAGAAATCTAAGCAAAAGCAAGAATAGATTTATGAAGTCCAAGTAGAGGGTGAGTGCACCTAAAATTGTTCCCTTTTGTAGAGTGGATTTTCTGTCCAAAGGGGCATTTTGTCCCATTAGTTTTAGTTTTTGGGTGTCATAGGCCGTGAGCCCTACAAATACAAGTATACCAATTACACTTATCACAAATTCCATCTGTGTTGAGTGGAAGAACATATTTATTATAGAGGCAATAATTACTCCAATAAGTCCCATAAATAAAAAGCTTCCCCACGAGCTTAGATCTTTGGAAGTAGTATATCCATAGATGGACATTGCCCCAAACATTCCACTACAAATAAAAAAGGTCTTCATTATAGAAGTCTGGGTGTAGATGAGGAAAATAGTGGACAGAGTTATACCATTTAGGCCGCTGTAAAGTATAAATAGTGCAGTTGCCACGTTTGCTGATAGCCTTGATATAGCACCGCTAATAGTAACTACTAAAACAAGTTCTCCTATTATAATACCAAGAAACAGAAGTTGGTTTTGCAAGAAAATTGATATTAAGGTGGGGCTAGATGAAACCATGTATGAAATATAGCCTGTAATCATAAGTCCAATGCTCATCCAGAGGTATACTCCCCTAATAAAAGTGTTTGTTGCTACCTGGGTAGTGGTGTAAACTCTTGGCTGGTTCATAAATTCCTCCTACAGGGTATTGCAAGATGCTAGGCGTTAAATCCCCCAATATGTCTTGTGTCACAAAAATTTTTATAGACTACATTTGGAGGAGAGTCAAATGGAGTCTAATTATAATTTCAGATGCATCCTACTTCAATTAAATTTTTTTCAATTACAGGCAGATATTGGCATAGGTATTAATTTCTAAGTGCAGCGGGTGCAAATTAGTATCTTTACATTTTAGACTAAGCTTTTCTCTTTAAAAACGTGAAAAAAATTTACGTTTTTTAGAGGAGCTTAAATCATTGCAAGTTCTTGAGTTATGTATATGAAACAGCTTTTATCTGAGGAGAAAAAAAGAGATAGCAAGACAGGGAAAGAAAAGTGGGTAAAGGTCAATAGAGAGAACCATGCCCTTGATTGTGAAATCTATGCAATGGCTTGTGTTGATGCAGAATGGCTGGGTGGAATTGAGGTTTTGAGTAAACCAATGCAAATGGAGACAAAAAACAGGCAAGAGGCTAGCCCCAGAACAGCGAATAAAGCTGGGGCATTAGTTACACACCAAACATGGCTTGGGAGGACTACAAATTGGCTTTAAATATGACTTTTGAAGAAGTTTGTGAAAAGCTCAGAACAAGAGAGCTAATTGAAGTGTCTATCCTCGCAAGAAAAATGAATAGAAGCGAGGAGACTATTAGGAGATGGAGCAAAGAAGACAAACTGGAAGGCCTAAAAATAGGCGGAAGGTGGTTTGTAAAAAAGAAAAGTTTGGAAAGAGTGATTGAAGCTTGAAAAATAATAATGCATAAAATATAATTTTAAAAACACTTGCTTTTTTTTTGAAAAAAAATTAACTTCTGGGTTAAGTTGAATGTACTTGTTTTTAATAGAGAATGAAATATGGAAAATATATGGAATTGGTTCAAGTGCTGATAGGTGTGAAGTTCTAGAAGGGATGGAGTTTTTGAGTCAAAATTTTGAAAGAGATGTAGTAAAAATGGTTGCTATTTTAGACAGGGCAGCAAAGACTCCCGAAGGTCCAAGATGTTTCCCAACTGAAATTTCTCATCAAGTGGATAAAGAGAATAGCATTTGGCAGTTTACATCTGGCAGGTTACGTTTATTATGGTTTTATGATGAAGGGAGGGTTATTATATGCACTAACATTTTTATAAAAAAAGGACAAAAAACACCACGAAAAGAGAAGGAGCGGGCAATCAAATTAAAGCAACAGTATTTTACTGCTAAAAGAAATGATAAATTAATAGTTATAGACGATGAGGACTAACGATGAAAAAGATAAAAAAAATCAAAAATTTTTTTAAAGAGATTAAAAAAACTGATTCTTATATAGCTGAGCAAACAAAATTAGATTTTATAGTCCAGATATACAAACTGATGCAAGAATCTAACATAACACAGAAAGAATTTGCTAGAAAATTAGGTGTTACCGAAGCATATGTTTCTAGAATACTTAGGGGAAATATAAACTTCACAATTGATACAATGGTAAAATTAACAAGAGCGCTTAATTCCAATCTACATATAAAGGTTGTTCCTGTCTATCAAGATGTTAAATGGTTTTCGGTGATAAAAAATAAGGATATACAAAAAACAAAAGAAAAGTCATATTATATACCTAACCCTGAATTAAATAATATAATAGAGGAAGTCGATGGCCCCATTGCAGCTTAAAAGCTATTTTTTTACAGATATATCAATTAAGGTGAATCCAGACTTTAATTCTAATATAGATAATCCCGACTTAGGGGAATTAGGATTAAATGTCTCAGTTACTTCCAGTGAGCAAGAAGAAAATTTATTTCAAGTTGATCTTGAAATTAGGATAGAACCAAAAGAGGATAAAAATATTTTCCCTTATCAAATTAAGCTGGTAACAGTGGGCATATTTGAAATTAGTCCAAAATGGCCAAAAGAAAAAGTTATGGATCTGCTGAAGATTACAGGAGCATCTATTCTCTACAGTGCAGCTAGAGAATTCCTTTTAATTATAACTTCAAGATTACCCTGGAAGCCAGTTATGTTACCCACTGTTTCTTTTGCCTATCTTAAAAATAAGTCCTCTCGATAGAAGAAAAAAATTTAAGATCCCATAGACTTTCCGACTCCGCAATTTTGCCGAGCCCTCGCTACTTTAAGCTTTTCTCTTTAAAAACGTGAAAAAAATTTACGTTTTTTAGAGGAGCTTAAATCATTGCAAGTTCTTGAGTTATACATTTTGTTATGAATGTTATTTAATTGACTGGGATGAGTTGTATTGTGATGAAATGGAAGAGGGAGGCTGGTTTGAAGGATGTTGTATCCCTAATTCAGAGGAAACATCCACACCAATAAATAAGCATGTTCCCTCTGCTCTATGGACTGGAGCACGTAAAGATACGGATAACATTTTAACGATTAATGAAGATGGAACAATTGAGTTATGGATCAATGACCGAACTTATGAGCTCACAGAGAATGTAACCGAGCAGATTATTGAACAACTAGGGCTTGTAAATATAGGGATTATTTCTTTTACCAGAAATGTATTTACATTTTGGGAGTAAAAATTGGGTACAAGCTGGGTGCATATTGGGTGCAAAAATGCGCCAAATTAACCCTAAATTCTCTTATTTACTTTTTTTAAAAAATCATATATATCCTTGAATGTATTGATTTTGCCGGCATAGCTCAGTGGTAGAGCAGCTGATTCGTAATCAGCAGGTCAGGGGTTCAAATCCCCTTGCCGGCTTAGAATAAAATCAAGTAATTGCAGGTAGATGTGGTGAGAGTTAAACATATTGAGTAGGAACTTCAAAGGATTGACCTATAGGGCGGAAATCAGATATCTCTTGTTTTTTTAACTTTCTTCTAATTTTTTCAAAATATCTAACTGTATCCTCAGAGTAAAGTCTTTCGCCACAATTCAAGCATACTTTTGCGTGAATTTTGACAATAGCTGTATGTGGTCCTCCTCTAAGGAGTTTTTCAACCGCCTTTTCAATAAGTTTTCCTCCACAAATTGGACATTTATCAAATGTTTCCATAATTATTTTCTCCTTTTTCGCCAATTTATCCATTTGTTTGGATCTGGACGATATACTGTAATTAAAACAGCCCATTTGGATTGTTCATTAAACGCCCATACACTATGAATAGGTTCTCCACTGAATGTTTCACCATAAATTAAGCAACTGGGGTAGGGTTTGTCGCATGGATATTCTTCTATTATTTCACCATTAAAAACGGAAAAATATATTTCATCAAATGTCAACTGGTCATTTTCTGCCTCTTCATCTGCATGATCAGTAATTAATATTTTTTTATTCTGAATGGCCTCAATTATTTTATCCAGCATTTTTTCTGTTAATAATTTAACAATTCTTCTTTTTTTATTTATTCTTCAAATGCCTGCACTTCGTAGATAAAAACCTCAATATTATCATCCATCCACCCTGTTGGAGAAAGGCCAGCTTTCATTGATAAATGGGTCAAAAAGTCCCTTTTATCTGGTAATTGCTCCCATACTTGAGGTAAAAATGTGGCCTGATAAAATCCTTTTTTTAAGATCACTCCATGTTTGTTTGGCTTGAGTTTGTTTAAGAGTTCCTGATACCCATTAAAATGTAAAGGGGTAGGATTTGTTAAAACTGAAACCTCTATTTTTATTTCAGGATATTCTATCTGAGACAGAGGTGGGAACCTAGGGTCATTAAATGCTGCATTAACTGCATTTTCTTTAACACCTTTAATAAGGGGTAAAATAGGTTGGATGTGGCCAATACACCCCCTTAAATTTCCCCTTTTATTTAAAGTTACAAACACTCCCCTTTTTTCTTGAAAGACTTCTTTATTTAGATCTTGTTCTGAAATTTCCTGGTTTGATTTGCCAAATAGCCTTTCTTCAATTGCACCTCTAGCCAATTTTAGGAGTATTTTCCCCTCATCTTCAGTTAGTTTTTTGAATTCTCCCATCTAAAATACCTCCGAAAGAAAGTTTATTAGTTCTCTGTGAAATGTGTCAGGATCTTTTAAATAACACGGATGAGGTCCATCTTTGATCACAACGAGTTTGGAATTTGGAATATTCTCTTTTAAAAAATGTGCATATTTAATAGGTGCTACGTCATCTTTTTCTCCCCACACGATCAATGTAGGTACATTAAGCTCTTTTATTCGATGGGCATTCTCTTCAATTCCTACGGTACCAACCAATACCAGTCCTTTGGGGATGTCTTTGTATTTAAAATAAAAGTTCAAAGTTATTCTTCCGCCCATAGAAGGCCCAAGAATCACTGGTGTTTCAATATTTAGTTTTTTTATGGCATTGTATAGAACATCTATCTGTTCCATTATACAATAAGGTGATTCCCCAAATCCAGGCATGTCTATTGCCACAACCCTATATCCTGCATTGGCCAGGGCTTCAATTGTACCCAATTCCTTCCAGGTCTGGGCCTTAAATTTTGCCCCATGTAAAAGCACTATACATTTATCTGCCTCACTGCCTGCAGAAAGTGTATTAATTTTGCAATCTTCTATCTCCACATATTTTTTTTCAATATCCATAACTGCCTCCTTTTTTTGGGTTAATCATTTTCTTTACTTAGTCAAAATTGTGCTGTATAAAATCTTCTACCCATGAATTATAAGTTTATTCATCGGGTTAGTCAAAGGATAAAAGGGAAATTTGGGGGTTGAATTAATATTCATCTCAAAAACAAATGGAGAGATGTTATGGCAGAGATTAAAAAGGTATTATGTGCAATTGACTTTGGTCCAATGACATCAAAAATTGTAGACTATGCCAAGACAATGTGTAGTTGTTTAAATTCTAAGATTTATCTTATTTATGTGGTACATTCTTTAGATGCCATTGCACAATTTTCAGTACCCAAAAGTTACAGAGAAGAATATGAAAAACAGATGATAGACCAGGCCAAGGCAAAGGCGCAGGAATTAAAAGAGAAATTTTTTCAAGATATGGATGTTGAATTTGTCTTAAAAGCAGGAAAGCCGGCCAAAGAAATCTTGTCTTTTATGGATTCTGAAAAAATAGATATGGTGGTAATTGGGGCCATAAATAAAGAAGATATTGGGGAGTTTTTATTTGGATCTGTTGGAGAAAAGGTAATAAAATTGTCCAAGGTTCCTGTGGTGGTGATTAAGTAATTTAATTGAGGTGCGTTTTTAATAACTTTTAGGCCAGATAGTTTATTTAAAGGAGCCTTTGACGTGAGTATCTTAATAAAAGAAGTGTTTTTAAATAAAGAGATAGTTGATGTATATATTGAGAATGGTGTATTTAAAAAAATAGGAAAATCCCTTAATGTTGAAGCTGATCAGGTGATTTCAGGTAAAGATAGGGCAATAATACCATCTTTTTTTAATGTACATACCCATGCTGCAATGACCCTTTTAAGGGGATATGCCGATGATATGGATCTCCATACGTGGCTCAATAATCACATTTGGCCATTTGAGAGAAAATTGACACCAGATGACGTTTACATAGGTACCAAACTGGCCTGCCTTGAGATGATAAAGACGGGAACTACGTTTTTTTGTGATATGTACTGGCATGTTGAGGCAATTGCCCAGGCCGTGGATGAGATGGGGATTAGAGCTGCCATATCATCTGCATATGTGGATTTTGAGGATCCAAAGAAAGGAGAATATTTTCAGAAAAAAAATAGAGAATTCTTTTATTCCCCTCCAAAGGTATCTTCAAGGGTAATGTTTATTATGGGTCCCCACGCAATTTATACTGTTTCAAAGGCTTCCCTTGAGTGGATTAGAGATTTTGCCCAAGATATGGGGCTCTTTGTCAATATCCACGTTGCTGAGACAAAAAAAGAAATGGAAGATTGCAAAAAAATTAGGGGCACTACTCCTGTTAAGTACCTGGATGATATTGGATTTTTGAATGAGAGATGTATCCTTGCCCACGTTATCTGGGTGGATGAAGAGGAGATAGAGATATTAAAAAATAGAAATGTCAAAATAGCCCATGTGCCAACTTCAAATATGAAACTGGCCTCGGGCTCATTTAAATTTGATGAATTTATAAATAAGGGATTAATTGTGGGGATAGGCACAGATGGTTGTGCCTCAAATAATAATCTGGATATGCTGGAGGAGATGAAAATCGCTGCATTAAGGGCAAAGATGGCATCAAATAGTCCCACATCTGGGAAAAGTGATGATATATTTAGGTGTGCTACAAAAAATGGAGCCACGATTTTTGGTATAGATGCAGGAGAAATTAAAGAGGGAAAGGTTGCTGATTGTGTTTTAATAGATCTAAATCATCCCCAGATGGTACCATGTCACAATTTGATTTCCAATTTAGTCTATGCAGCAAATGGAGATGTTGTGACAACAACTATTTGTAATGGCAAGATACTCATGCACAATAGATACGTAGAAGGTGAAGAAGAAATAATAAAAACAGCAAAGAAACAAGTAAAATCTATACTTGATAGACTATAGCCCTGAATAGAAAGCTATTTTTTATGGTGTAACCATAAAGTGCCATAACACTCCAGCTGCTATTGCAGATCCAATCACGCCTGCCACGTTAGGTGCCATTGCATGCATGAGTAAGAAGTTGGTCTTGTCTTCTTCTTTTGCAACCATTTGTACCACCCTTGCAGAGTCTGGTACAGCTGAAACACCTGCAGCCCCAACTAATGGGTTTATTTTATGTTTTACAAATAGGTTCAAAAATTTTGCAAAAAGAACACCTGATGCAGTTGCCACTGCAAAGGAGAATGCACCTAACATAAAGATATAGAGAGCTTTGGGGGTGAGAAAATAATCAGCCTGGGTGCTGGCTCCAACAGTAAAACCCAGGATTATGGTAACTGAGTCTATTAACGCAGTCCTTGCAGTTTGAGCAAGTCTTTCTGTGACTACGGCTTCTTTTAACAAATTACCTAAAAATAGCATGCTAAACAACGGAAGGGATGCTGGTGCCAGAAAAGTGGTGAGTAAGAAACCTACTATGGGAAAGATGGTCTTTTCCTTTTTTGATACCTCCCTTGGTTCTTCCATTCTGATTAATCTTTCTTTTTTGGTTGTTAAAAGCTTCATGATAGGTGGTTGTATTACAGGGACAAGGGCCATATAAGAATAGGCTGCAATGGATATTGGACCTAATAGATGGGGGGCTAATTTGGCTGTTAAAAATATGGATGTTGGGCCATCTGCTCCACCAATTATGCCTATTGAAGCAGCCTCTTGTGGCGAAAATCCTATGTAGAGTGCCCCAAGAAAAGTCAAAAATATTCCCATCTGGGCTGCAGCTCCAAGGAGCATTAAAATGGGCCTAGCCAGCATGGTAGAAAAGTCGGTCATGGCTCCAATGCCAAGAAATATAAGAGGGGGATAAATCCCTTTAACTACACCAAAATATAAATAATTTAAAACACTACCTTGATCATACACTGATATATTGACACCAGCTACATGAGGCACGTTACCAACCAGCACACCAAAACCTATAGGGATCAATAAGAGTGGTTCATAGTGTTTGGCTACGCCTAAATAGATAAGAATTATTCCTATAATTATCATTAGAAAATATTTGAGGTTGATCAAAGCAAAGCCAGTTGTAGCCATGTATTCTAGTATGTGATGCATAATCACTCCATTTTAAGGATTTATGGGTTAGACTATTCTGTTGTGATGTTTTCTTCTCTCCAATAGTACCTGCCTTTATCTATTGGGATAATGATCCCATTGTCTATAAGGATCTTTATAGTGGGCTTTGAAATAGCCAGATTTCTTTTTTTTGCAAGCTCGAGGAGTTGAGATAGACTAAATTCTTCTCCAATAAATTTTGCTAAAATATATAATTGTTTTGCCTCCTCAACAACCGAGGGTGGACTGTGTTTTAATAATTTAAAACCAGGAAATGGTTCTTTGTTTTTAAAAAAATTAAATTTAGTAAAAAGGCCTGATCTATTTTCCCATAATAGAATTAGCTTATGTAATTCTGATAAAATCACAAAAAGACCGAATAGCCCTAAAAACACTGTTATTATACCAACCACAGTAACAGACAAACCATGGGCTGAGTTTATTGCCTCAAGTCCTCCTAAGCTCATATTATTAATTTCCCCCTAAATTCTTCTAAACTATTTATATTTAATTTGTTTGCCATTATTTGCAGACTATCTACTATTTCAAAACTAAGGGCTGGGTTAGTGAAATTGGCAGATCCAATTTGTACAGCATGGGCACCAACTAAGATGAATTCAAATACATCTTCCACACTGGATATCCCTCCAATGCCTATAACAGGTATATTGACAACTTGCACTACCTCATAAACCATCCTGAGGGCTATGGGTTTTATGGCAGGTCCAGATAATCCCCCAATGACATTTGTTAGTTTAGGTCTTCTCTTGTAAATATCCACTGCCATTGCTGGTATAGTATTTATTAAGGATATTGCATCTGCCCCTGCTAGTTCTACAGCTTTTGCTATTTTTTTTATGTCTGATACATTGGGACTGAGTTTTACTATTACAACCTTTGAGCCTGCATGTTTTTTGACTGCTTCACACACCTTTGCAGCACTCTTTTCGTCTTGTCCAAATTGTATCCCCCCTTGTTTTACATTGGGACAAGAAATGTTCACTTCAAGTGCTCCAATTTCTTCCCTTTTTGAAGTTATTTTACTCAATGTCTCAAAATCATTAATATTCTCTCCATATAGGTTTACAATTATTGGAGTTTGTTTGTATGGGAGTTTAGGCAATATATCTTGTATAAAGGCGTTTATCCCTATGTTTTCTAGTCCAATGGAATTTAGCATCCCACATGGTGTCTCTGCGATTCTATCTCCCATATTCCCCTGTCTTGGATTTATAGACAACCCCTTTACTACAATACCCCCAAGTTTTTTCAAGTCCCCAAATGTCTCGTACTCAATACCATATCCAAATGTGCCAGATGCAGTTAAGATAGGATTTTTTAGGACAAGACTTCCAATTTTTACAGAAAAATCCATTAGTAAAACCCCTTTTTTTATATCTTTGGGAACTTAAAATCCTCTATGTTCACAAAAAGTTGTGAGATCTCCACATCTAAATACCGGCCCATGCTTGCAGACCTGGAAGTTTTTATTAGAAGTAGCAGGAATTGAACAGCCGAGACAAACCCCTATGCCACAAGCCATAGGCCTTTCCAGGGAAATTTGAAGCTGTGTCTTTTTGGATGTGCACACTGTGTGGACCATGTCCAGAAATGGAAGCGGTCCACAGGCAAAAATTTGTCCATCAGCTGAATATCCTTCAATTTTTACTTGAATTGCCTTTTTTAGGCGCAAGAGATCCCTTTCACTTCTATCCCTTATTGTCCATATTAATATTTTTCTTGAGATATTTTTTAGGGGATAACAGGATAAGTTTTTTCTGTGGCCAAAGACTATCTCAATATTTTCTGGATAGGGGTGGTTTTTGATTAGTCCCAAAAAAGGGGCTATCCCCATTCCACCTGCAAGTATGAGTATAGGTAATGACTCGTCTATTTCAAATCCATTCCCCAGTGGACCCCAAACCTTTACCACGTCATTGGGTCTTAACTCAGCTAATTTTTTTGTCCCCCTGCCTACTACCTGGAAAAATATCTCTAGCTTATCTTCATCTAAGTTGGATATGGAAAAGGGCCTGGGAAGAAAGGGATCATATCCCCATGATATGGGCCTTATCATCACGAATTGTCCAGGCCTATACTTCCATTTTGGAGAACAAAGCCTTAAGATAAAAAATTCTTTTCCATCTAATGGAACCAATTCTAATACGCGCAGATCAATGCACTCGATGTTCTTCATGGATCCTCCCTCAGAAGCTGGGCTGCAAGGGCTTTACCTTGTGGACCTCCTCCTGCCATTCGAGAAAGTTCTTCAAAAATTTCATCTCCAACTAAGGTCTCACACCTACTTATAGTCTGCGAGCTATTGACCTCTTTTTGTACCCTGAAATGTCTATGCGCTAAACAGGCCAATTGTGGCCAGTGTGTCACTAATATTATTTGTTGTTTTTTAGACAGTTGTTTTAACTTACTTGCCACCTTATTTAGGGTGAGTCCGCCAATACCAGTGTCAATTTCATCAAATATAAGGGTTGGCAACTCTTCTGTTGTAGTTGTTACAATGGCCAGAAAAAGCCTTGATAATTCCCCACCTGAAACAGTCTGTTCAATGGGTTGCATCTGGTGACCTGGATTTGGACTCCACACAATCCTTGCCCTTTTTTCCTCTATTTTGTCTAACAATTCAACTGAAAAAAAATCAAACTCAATTTGAATATTTTTATGAAAGCCAAGTTCAACTAGCTCTGTTTTTAATTTTTTTTCTAATTTTTTTGCTGCATCTAACCTTAAATTGTTAATGGAGCTTATTATATTTTTCAACTGGTATAAATAGGTTTGTCTGATTTTGTCTAATTTTTTGATCTCAAGCTCTAATTCATCCCTTTTGGAAATTTTATTTTCAAGGACCTCTTTTAAGTTGATAATTTCTTCTAAGGATTTGTTTAACTTTCTCTTTAATTGTTCGATTTCAAATAAACGAGATTCTATATTTTCCAGCTCAGCTACCTGTTCAAGCCCAATGGGATAGGATTTGAGTTTTGTCTCTAGGTCAACTATTGTGTCTTTTGCGTGTTCTAAGGGGTCTATAAAATCTTCAAGATCTGAATCAAGAGAAGCAATGTCTTTTGTTATGCCTATTAAAGCAATCAATTGGTCTAAGAGAGGGGATGATTCTGAATCAATTATTTGAAGGCAGTTGTCTATTTTCTCTTTTAATTTTGCACTATTTTTAAGCTCTTCCCTTTTTTTTAATAATATTTCATCTTCTTTTGGCTCTGGAGATATCCTTTGGATTTCTTTTAATTGATACTCCAAAAAATCTTTTTGAGAATCTATCTCTGCTATGTGTTTTCTGATATCAAAAATTTTCTCTTGGACCTCTTTTATCTTTTTGGTTAAGTAGTCTTTTTTTTGAATCAAATCTAAAGGTAGATGTTCATCTAAGAGTTTTGTGTGATATTCTGGTCTAAGCAGCTTGTGCTGCTCATGTTGAGATGTGTATATTATTAGCTTGTTTCTAAGCTCTAAGACCTTATTTTTTGAACTGAGGTTGTCATTTATATAAACTCTGCTTCGACCTGAGTTGTGCATGATTTCACGTCTAATTATGATTTCTTCTTTTTCATGAGAAAAAATAGCCTCTACATATGCCTTGTCTTTTCCCTGTCTTACAATTTTCCAAGGTAAATTTTCTCCAAGGAGAAAGTCCAATGCCTTTAAAATAATAGATTTTCCTGCCCCACTTTCTCCAGTTATAACATTTAATCCCCTGGAAAATTCTAGTTCTGCGTCTTGGATCAGTGCGAGATTTTTGATTCTTAGAAATTCTAACATGTTCTATTTACTTAATTTATCCCACTTTAGAAATTTTATTCACAGGAGTTATAAACTTTTTTTAAAAAGAATTCAAATTGTTTGTCCAGAGGACAAAACTTAAATAATGGTATATAATGCTCAAAAAAAATATTGACACATACCTAAAATTAGGTCAAAAATAATTTTGCATTAGGGGCCGTAGCTCAGTTGGGAGAGCGCTTGAATGGCATTCAAGAGGTCAGGGGTTCAATTCCCCTCGGCTCCATAAAAAGGACCAGGTTAATATATCTGGTCCTTTTTTTTATGTGTTTCTTCGCATGAGCCATCAAGTTTAACTTAAATCCAAGTTTCTCAAGTCAGGCACAAAAATTGGAAGATTTGCTGTTGACATTATCTTGAGATTAAAGTAAGTGGTTACTTACTTTATGGGGGATGAGTTATGGGAAAACTCTCTACTAGAGATAGAATAATAGAAGCTGCTTATACCTTGTTTTCAGAAAAAGGGTATCATGGGACCAGCACAAGGGAGATTGCCAAGGCCGCATCGGTTTCAGAAGTGACCCTTTTTAGAAATTTTGGGAGCAAGGAGTTGTTATTTGAAAAGGTGTTAAAAAATAAATCAATTATTCCAGACTTATTGGCTGCAACTAAGGATGTGGAACAATATAACCTAAATGATGTACTATTATCTCTGGCAAAAAGATTTTATTATACTATGGTATCAAAAAAGAAATTTATAATGATAACATTTTCAGAAATAAATCAATATTCAGAAAAGATTATAGATATTTATGAGAAATTTATAACCCAAATAGACGAATTGTTCGTAAAAATTTTGTTAAAATACAAAGATGATAATACAAATTCTGATCTAAAGACCATTGCCATGGCATTTAGGGGAATGATCTTTGACTTGTTTTTAACCAATGAAATTTTTTTAAGAAAGAATATTGAAAAAACTAAAATAAATAATATACTTTCCTCATATGTAAAAATAATTTTAAATTCAATAAATAAATAGGTCTCATGGAGGTTGTTTTATGAAAAAGGGATATATTTTGCCATTTGTTTTTATATTTATATTGATGTTAGTTGGATGTAAGGAAAATAAAAAAACTCCATCTAAGATGCAAATGAGACTTCCTGTGGTATCATATATATTAATAAAAAAGCAACGTGTTACTTTAACAAAAGAGTTGCCAGGAAGGGTTGCGTCGTATAAAACTGCTAAAATAATCCCACAGGTGAGTGGAACTATATTAAAGAGGGTCTTTAAGGAAGGTTCTTATGTAAAAAAGGGAGATCTTTTGTATATCATCGATCCAAGGCCATATGAGGCTGCCCTTGAAAGTGCTCAAGCGGCTTTAAAGGCAGCTCAAGCAAAGCTTCCTGCATTATCAAAACAAGTAAAGAGATATTCAGTACTTGTAAAAACCAACTCTATTAGTAAACAGGTATATGATGATACCAAGGCTGCTTTAGATAATTTAAAGGCAAATATAGAGCTATACAAAGCAAGGATAAAATCTGCAAAGATCAATTTGGATTATTGTTATATCAAAGCGCCTATAGATGGGATAATAGGCCGCTCATATATAACAGAGGGACAGGTTGTTTATGCATATCAACCAAATCCTTTGGCAATAATTCAACATTTTGATCCAGTTTATGTGGATGTGCCAATCTCCACAGAAGAATTATATGAACTTAAAAAAGAGAGGGCATCAAAATTGATAAATTTCACTCCTGATATGGACAAAAATGTACAGCTTATTTTCGAAGATAATTCTATTTATCCAGAGAAAGGAATTTTAGAATTTAATGAGGTTACTGTAGATCAGACCACTGGATCTGTTACTTTGAGGATAAAGTTTCCAAATAAAAATAAGATACTGCTTCCACAGATGTTTGTTAGGGCGAAGATTATTGAAGGTATTATGGAAAAAGGGATCCTGGTTCCTGAAGAGTCTGTAAAGTTTGATACCAGGGGGAATCCCTATGTCTTTGTGGTGGATAATCAAAATAGGGCAGTGACAAGGCCAATTGTCATTGATAGAAGCATTGGTAACAAGTGGTTGGTTCTATCAGGACTCAAGGAAAATGATAGGGTTATAGTAAAGGGGCTTCAATATATAAGACCAGGAGTTCCAGTAAAGGCTGTTCTAGATACCCATAATGCCAAAAGATAAGGGAATTTCCATAGGAGGATATAGATGATATCTCGTTTTTTTCTAAAAAGACCGGTTTTTGCCTGGGTGATAGCTATAGCAATCATGAGTTTTGGACTGCTGGGAATTAAATTTTTACCTGTATCTGAACACCCAGAACTGGCACCTCCTGTAATTGCGGTAGAGGCAATGTATCCTGGTGCTTCTGCTGAGACAGTAGAGAGTACTGTAACTCAGATTATAGAGCAAAAATTAACTGGATTGGACGGTCTTTGGTATATGAGTGCCAAATCAAGTTCTGCTGGGGTATCCAGGATTGAACTCACATTTGCTCCAGGAACCGATCCTGACATTGCCTGGTCAAAGGTGCAAAACAAGGTCCAGCTTGCCCTTGCCAGCCTACCTGAGACTGTTCAAAGACAGGGAGTAAAGGTAAGTAAGTCAACTAAAAACTATTTACTTGTGGTGGGGCTCATATCAACTGATGGAAAATATAATGGTAATGATTTAAGGGACTATGCAAAGTCAAATATTGAGAAGGTCTTAGCAAGGATACCTGGGGTGGGTGAGGTAGTAACCTTTGGAACAGAATATTCCATGAGGATCTGGTTAAATCCAGACAAATTAATAAAATATAACTTGACTGTAGAAGACGTGATTGCTGCTCTAAAAATGTATAATGTAGAAGTCTCTGCAGGACAATTTGGTGGTACCCCAGAAGTCAAAGGACAAAAATTTAATGCATCAATTATTGTTCAGCACTATTTAAAGACCCCAGAAGAATTTTCCAAGATTCCCATAAGGATAAATAAAGATGGCTCAAAAGTACTTATCAAAGATGTTGGACGTGTTGAAATTGGAACAGAGTTTTACGATATTGAAGATGCATACAATGGCATGCCTGCTGGAGCTTTAGCAGTTAGAAAAATGGCGGGTGCAAACTCTTTAAAAGTAGCAGAGCGCATAAAGAAAAAATTAAAAGAGATGAGTAAGTATTTCCCTCCAGGTATTAAAGTTGTATATCCTTATGACACCACTCTTTTTACAAAGGCATCTATCTATGAGGTTATAAAGACCTTATATGAAGCAGTGATATTAGTATTCATTGTTATGTTTGTATTTTTGGGGAGTTTTAGGGCAACCATAATTCCCACTATTGCAGTTCCTGTTGTTGTGCTTGGGACATTTGGCGTAATCTGGGTGCTTGGCTTTTCTATAAACGTCCTAACCATGTTTGCAATGGTTCTTGCCATAGGACTTTTAGTTGATGATGCTATTGTTGTTGTGGAAAATGTAGATAGGATCATGGAAGAAGAAGGCCTGCCTCCAATGGAGGCAGCTGCCAAATCAATGGATGAGATAACTGGTGCTCTGGTGGGTATAGGGTTGGTATTATCTGCAGTGTTTTTGCCAATGGCATTTTTCCCTGGTTCTACAGGAATTATTTACAGACAGTTTTCAGTAACAATTGCAGCAGCAATGTTACTTTCTGTTGTAGTAGCCCTTGTGTTGACCCCTGTTTTATGTGGTAGTTTTTTAAGACCCTATCCAAAGGGAACTCCTATATATGAGAGGACTTTTTTTATTTTTAAGCCGTTTTTAAAAATTTTTGATAAGGTGTTAAAGAAGGGAAGAGAATTATACATCTCAGTTGTAGGGTACACCCTGGGTAGAAAGATCAGGTTTGTTATCATCTATGTACTAATTGTAAGTATAACTGGCTATTTATTTTTAAATATGAAAACAGGATATCTTCCAAATGAAGACCGCGGAATTTTGCTTTTTCAGGCAATTTTGCCTTCAGGCTCTACCATGAAACAGACAGAAAAAGTTCTGAAGCGTGCTGAAAAATACATCCATACACATGAGCAAAAGGCTATTAAGTCTACAGCATATGTTGCTGGTTATTCTTTTGCAGGCCGTGCTCCAAATGTAGGATTTGGTTTTATTAAACTTAAAGATTGGAGTTTGAGGACAGATAAGTCCCTGTCAGCCGAGGCAATAGTTAACAGGCTTAACAGGGAATTTTCAAAATACAATGATGCAATGGTGTTTGCATTTATGCCCCCTGCTATTATTGAGCTTGGAAATGCTGCAGGATTTGATTTCGAGCTTTTGGATTATGGCGGTGTTGGATACGATAGATTGATTAATGCAAGAAATCAGCTACTATACATGGCATCAAAAGATCCAAGGCTTGTTCGTGTAAGGCCAAATGGAATGGACCCTGTTGTTCAATACAAAATAGATATAGATTGGGAAAAGGCAGGTGCTTTGAAATTACCAATTACGTCCATTCACAACAACATAGCAGCAGCAATTGGTTCTGCTTATGTAAATGACTTTGTAA
>Ga0256842_1000432_pt1 | contig 36991 bp, 40 predicted proteins | sample 4559240metaG_FD_185973 | JGI IMG/M metagenome (GOLD analysis project Ga0256842, IMG submission 185973) | Hydrothermal vent microbial communities from Guaymas Basin, Mexico - 4559-240 | ecosystem: Environmental > Aquatic > Marine > Hydrothermal vents | place: Mexico: Guaymas Basin | collected...
GTAAATCTACATATTTGTTAAATTTTCTATGGAGAGCATTACAATGGCATTCGCATAAACAATTTATATACGTTACATTAGAAAATATAGTTCCAGAAACATTGTTAAGATTGGCTTGTATTAATGAGCAAAGAAACGTTTTAGCTAATGCAATGGAATCAAAAGCTGTTCTCAAAGAAGAACTTGTTGATGCGTTAAACAATGTCACAAAGAAATTTTCGCAAAGAGAGAACAGAGTTCAAGTTTTGTATTACGATAGTAGCACGACTATCGATACAATTATCAATGACTTAAGATCAGCTGCACAAGAAAAACCAGATTTAGCAGCTATATACTATGACTACTTAAATGTTATGGCAGTTACTAAAGAAGACAAAAGAGCATTTTTAGGAGAAGTCACTAGAAGACTAAAAGATCTTGCAGTTGAATTACAAGTTCCTGTTATTACTGCTGCACAGTTAAATAGAGCAGCATATGATCTTGATACTGGTAGACAATTATCCTTAAGTCAAATGGGTGAAGCTATGTTAATAGTAGAGAATAGTGATGTTGTGTTATTAACAGCTAATGAATCCAAAAACAGAAATCCTGATGCTAAAAAAGACGAACAATTTGCAGCATTGAAAATTGGCAAATCCAGATATGCCAAAGAGAAACTATTCACAGTGACATATAATAGAGAAACTTATACAGTATTGAATATGCAAGACTATATGTTCTAAAAAGATGATTTATGGTATTCTAGTCTTTTGATTGAACACAACAAAAAATAGTAGAACGAGGTCGTAAACATGGGCTTAACTGAAACTCAATGGAGAGCATTACAAGTCAGAAGTGTTGATCCATATTCTTCATACTTTTCTGACAATGTAAACAAACATACTCGAATTGTTAGCGGTGGAGTCGATTGTATTGTCAGTGGATTAAGAGGAACTATAGATACTAACCAACATAATCTATGCAATATATCAGCAGGTGTATGTATAAAAGATGATGTAATGTTGCAATTTACATCTACCGTAACTATAGATTCAACTGATACAGATTTTTATGCAGATAATACATTACCTACTGAATCTGGTGTTTATTACGTAGTAGTAAATTATCATTATCAAAAAGTAAAACCTGCTCCGTATGCCAAAATTTTACTATGTAAACCAGATCAATTTGATGAATCTTATCATTTGTTCTTGCATGCTGTAACTATAGACTATTATCCGGCATTAGATGCATATGCTTTCGTTAATGTATATGATTACGATCCAGATAATGTTGCAATTCAACGTGTATATCCTCTATTCATTGGACAACTAAAAGGTGTTCCTAATGGATTTGCATCATTAGATGAAACAGCTCATATACCTCCTGAACAATTATGGATAGACGATAATGATGTTAGTGCTAGAATATTATGGTCGTCACAAAAGATTTCTGATGAATTACATGATCTGGAAATACGTGCTACGACAAGTAGCTTATCTTCAGAATATGATACATATCAAGATTGGTTACAGAATAGCATTTTTCAATGCGTAGTTTGTGATACATTTATCGATACAGATTTAATAGATACTGCCAATACTAATGCTGATATAGATACAGAAAATGGTCAAATTACAGGGTCAGCAGGTCAACAGTTTCAAACAATCAAATTAAACTCTTTTGCTGAGGATATATCACTTGATGCATGTGCGGTATCATTTGAAGGAAGTGGTGATTTTGACGTATATGTATCAGCTGATGGTGGTCAAAATTGGGAGCAGTTAAATATTAACGAAAACAATATATCGGATAACCATGTATTTATTAATACTGGTGATGACTTAAGATTGAGATTTGTATTTCATTCCGATGGTGTAATATATAAATACGGCATCTTATTTGGACTTGATCCTGAAGTTGATGTAGTAGATACTATTGATGCTAGCAATATGATATCCTGGAATCCACCTGTTACAACATTAATTGCACAATCTGAATTAGAAGTATCTCGTATTGATATTCCAGCCGGAAGAATTATACAAATCAGGCGTGCAACATTGAGTAGAACTGATGGTCCATTAACAATTGATATCAAATTGCAAATATATAACGAAACAACTCAAACTGTAATCAAAACAATAACAGGTGGGTGGTGGGAAGGAAATATTGTTATAGGTCCGTCTCAAACGATATCGTTCAAATTGATAAATGATGGCAATGAAACTATGTCTATATGTACTAATATCACTGGCATTATATCTAATATCTAATTGAGACTATTATGACACAAAATCAAAAAATTTCTATCAAGTATATAGAACCTGAAAAAGTATCTAGTTTAGACGATCTTAAAAATGGTAGGTTTAGACGTTCTCTAATCGTATGTAGATCTCTAGACTTGCCAAATTTAGTACTATCTGATGACGATGTTGTATATCTCACTGATAAAAATCAATTTTGTACGGTAAATGGCGATACGTTTGACAGTAATGTTGTATCATTTGTAACTGATGTCGTTGAGCTTTTCACATTAACCGAAGAAGATATAAACAATAAGTATGTGAATTTACATTACGTGCCTAATAACAATATAGCTTCTCTATACATTGATGGAGTTCTCATGTATCAAGGTAGAGACTATACAGTTACTAATACTAAGTTAGATTGGTCTATTGGTGATCTGTCTGATATTTTGGAAATTGGTGATACTATATTTGTTTCGTACAGGGTTTAACAAATGACAAAAATACGTGGTCAATTAATATTACACGATAAATTTCGTGGTCTTGATGTCCAAGATAAAAAGTTAATTATAAAGCTTTCTGATGGTTTAAAATTCGATTCTAATGGTGCAATTACATTAGATTCTACAGTAATTACTTCGTATGGAACACAACATATTACAGGTCAAAAGGTATTTTTCGTAGCACCAATATTGGAAGGTGATGTTCTTACTGATAAAAGCATTATTCATAAGCAATATCTGGACGAATATATAGATCGTTATTTTTGGGGCAAGCCATTATTTACATATAATCAATGTATTGACGGTCATAATGGTGGTATATTACCTGCAGCCGTGTTAACTTTACTGGATAGCACTAACATATGTCAACATAATAACTCTATTATTAGAGTTGAATATGTCCATATTGATACTACATATTATTTTGACATTATACTAACGTTAACACCATCCGCATCAAATCATGTTGACATTTCTGACGTTCCTACCGAAGAAGAACTTGCCAATAGAATAGTTAATGCAATTCAAAACTATAGTAACGATAATAGTACTGCAGCTAACTTTAGCAATAATTCATTTGCAACAGATAATCACGTATTCATACTATACAATGAAGTAGTTGAATTACAAAGTTTAAGAATTTTAGTATCGACATCTATAGATGAATATTGTAACATCGAAAATGCTACTGGTCATAATTTAGGCAAGAAACATGTCAATCTGACTAAATTCGTTTCTTATCCTCTTCAATTAGAAGGCAAAGCAGTTTTATGGAATACATATCAGCTTAAATGGAACATATACGGTGTTGATCATATCGCTGATGAAAATTCACCTGGTGTTATTAAAGTAGGTGACGGCCTTACTGTAGACAATAATGATAGACTTAAAATCGATACTGGTGATACGCTTACGTTAACGGGAACAACTCCGCATAAAAAATTAAACGTAAGTCCAAATATTGCTGGAGACGGTTTAAATTTTGATAATAACCAGCTTAATGTCAATATAGACACTAGTAAAGGTTTAGACATAGACAACGATAAGTTACAGTTAAAGATAGCTGGTGATTTATTCTTTAGTGAAGAAGGTGAATTAACATATTTCGATATAAATGCTAAAGTACAAGTTGAAACGCATACTATTACATACGATGATATACAAAGAGGATATTTTGAATTGACGTATAGACCTGTAAATCCTAAAGGTGTTATGATATGCGGTCTTGGTGGTATTCCACACTTAAATAAAAAGACTAATCCTAGTATAGTAGCCGACTATGATGTTTGTACTGAAGAAGGATATGAAAAACGAGTATATATCAAAAACGATAAATCAGTAGGTAATTACACATCATATGGTCTTAGTGAAGAATATCAAGAAGGTGACACAATTGTCATTTACTACCATTACGAGGAATAGCTAAATGAAAGCACTAATTACAAAAACGTTATCCAGAAAAACTTTTCTAAAGAAACCAAGTGATGTTGGTCAACCAACTTTACAAAGGTTTACATATAATCAAACCGTAACTACATTATCAGCATTATTTTTGCAACATGTTTATACCATAACAGAAAATACATATAATGACGGCTATTTTATATTACCATATCCAGCATCAAGAAACGAAGATGTATTTATTTTAGTAGGTGGTGGACCAGTTTTAATTAACAAAACAAATAGTGCTTCAGATATTGTTGAATATCATTATACTGTGTTTGATAATCAATATATAGTTTTTAGAAATAACATTACAGTAAATGGACATACAGTAACTGATTTAACAGAAGCTCTTCATGAAAATGATAAACTTATAGTATACTATTTATATCAGCACAATAATAACGTGCTAAATACATATGCCATACGACTAAATGATACAATTTATGATAATGGCTACTTTCAACTTAAACAATCTACTAATAAGATTATAGCTGTTGTATCAGCTGGTCCATTTTTGACACAAAATGTTCATTATAAGATTGTTGATGACTATTTTGTATTTAAAAACAATGTCGTTATAAATGGTCAAACTGTAACTGGTATAACCGAAACATTACAAGAATTTGACATTTTAGTACTAATCGAATTTTATGCTTAAATGGAGAACTAACGTATGATTCTCAAAAAGTTAAGTAAAACAGCATACAGAAAATTAGCAACAACTGCTGATACACGTCAAGTAGTTAATACTACATTAACTGGAGAATTCTCAGGATTATTTCCATTTCTTGCTACTGAACAGCGTAAAGTAACCCTTGATGAATATAGTGCAGGTAAGTTAAGATTATTACATACACCAATATCCGTACAAGCTGTAACAATTATCACAGATAATCAAGTATTGATTAATCAGGATGCTACTGCTACAACAGATAATGCAAACTTTAAAGTTGTGAATGATCTAGTCGGGTTTAAAAATAACGTTGACTTGTACGGTATAGTTACAGATAATTTAAATGAAGTTGTACAAACTGATGATTTACTTACTATTGTATATCAATATAGCGTAGAGCAAAAGTATTATTCTTATACATTTGATATCGATAATACTGCTTATATGAATGGTTATGTCACATTACCAAAAGCAACAGCATTTCCAGAACATTGTATAGCGTTTATGAATAATGGTAGTATGCTATTAAACGCTTATCAAAGTTTCATTACTAATGCTCAACCTGATTTTATAATTGTGCATGATAAGTTTGTATTCAAAAATAATGTAGATGTTGGATACTGTATAACTACTAACTTAAGCGAATTTATTCAAGACGGTGACACAATTACTGTAGTATTAATATACTAAATTTCTGAAGGAGAATTAAGTTATGCCTTTAAAAATCACATCAAGATGGTTAGAATTAGATCCATCAGTTACTGATGCGTTAACGGCAGACAAAATATACTACTCCGATAGCGAAACAATTGCCGATAAAATCTCAGAAAATAATACTCAAACTACGTTGTCCAGTCCTAACATAGACTCCTCAGTGCAGGATGGTGATTTCGTTTATATAGGAAGCGACGGTAAATACTATCCAGCTCTAGCAGATGGGACTGATAAAGAAAAAGTTGTCGGTATGTACGATGCGGATAACGATATAATTGTTACTACTGGTGTAGTTGAAGTATCTGTAACTGCTAACTATGGAGATTGGGTATACTTATCTGATACTAATGCCGGTAAATTACAGACTGAAGAGACTACTGTTAAAATTGGTTTAGCTCTTGGTAATAACAAAGTATTACTAGCGTCCATTTCAAGTGGTATAGGTGGAGCTGGTGACGTTACTAAAGAAGATTTAACGTACTACTTTCTATTGGATGATAACCCATTTAATAAGATATACTACGATACATTCAAAACTGATGATAACATAACAGTAGTGCAAGGTACTGCAGAATTTGATCGAGTAGATACTAAATTTGTTATATCAGATACTAGCACTCAAAGTTGTATATTTGAGACTCCAAATGTACTTGATAATACAGATACATATTATAGATTTTTAGTACATGTAGAAGCATCTGTTAATTGTACAGTAGAGTATTCTACTGATGATGGATCAACTTGGAACAGTTGCAATACAGATGAGCTTGTATTAGATTCAAGTGGCTTTACAAGTTTGAAATTTAAATTTACTTTTGATAATGATGGAGAATTCTACTCATTTGGAGTCTTGTATAACTATGATTTCAATCAATATACTTCTGATACTAGAATGTTTGAAACCTTAACTGTTGATCAGGATTACACCGCCCCTAAAGAAATTACAATTCCAAACGGATCTACTTATACTGCTAATAATAAGAGTTTAGAAATATATTTAAACAGAGCTAGATTGATTCCTACTATTGATTACGAAGAAGTCGACAGTAGAACTGTTAGATTCTTAGTAGATTTGAAACAAAATGATATAATAGTATTTACTGAAAAATATGGATATGTTGATACTTCTATAGATAATAAATCCAGATTAGATTACGAACATAATGATCAAGGTCAACATATATTTACAGACTTAACTACTGGAACTAAGTATAGATTAGCTGTAGATAATGGTAATATCATTTTAATTGAACAGTAAATCTTAATGGAGGATAAAATATGGCAACTGGAGATATAAGAAGATTAATAGATATGATTAAAGATCAAGATGGTGAGGGTAGTGGGTTGGATGCTGATTTGTTAAGAGGGCTACCTGCTGATTTTACTTGTTCAAAAAACTCCAATGGTTACCAAAAACTACCAAGCGGGTTGATTATACAGTGGGGAAGGGGTACCATTTCAAGTCCTGCTTCTGGGAGTTATAACATAGTAACTGTTACATTTCCGATAACATTTCCTAATGGAATTTTGCGAGGATATGTTTGTTTAGATGGGTATGGAGCCAATACTAAGTGGATGTGTATATTTTGTCAAAATTTTCAAACTAATTCAATGGATGTTGGTTTAGTTGTATCAGCAAATGAAGTTGATAGATATTTTGACTGGATAGCAATAGGCTACTAAAGGAGGCAAAGATATGAAATACGCAATTTTTGATGAACACGGATTCCCACAAGCCTTTTACTCGCCTGACATTCATGGAGACAAAATTCCAGCAGAGGCAATAGAAATAACAGACGAACAATGGCTTGAGTTTATCAATAATCAAGGTAGAAGAAGATGGGATTTTGAAAAAAAAGAAGTCGTTCCTTATGTTCCATCTTCACCTCCTTTAGACGAACTTAAACAACAAAAACTTCGTCAACTTAAACAAGAACTACAAGATTTCATTTATTCTCATTATGATCAAGGCACTCAAGCTAGTTTTACAGCTCTATACCAACAAGCAAAAGAACAAAATAATACTGACACTCTTTCTCAAATTCAGAAGGTATGGGATTGGATTAATTCAGTACTAGATTATTACTATTCAGTTAAAAATACTATTAAAAATGTTACTACACAAGATGAGTTAGACGGCATTACTTGGGATTGGTCAACGGTGGAAGAGACTGAGCATGTAGAATTACAAGATGTAATAAATATGTTAAATCAGTAAACATATCAATCAACTTTCTTGAGAATCTCGCCGTTTAACATCATTAACATTAAAATCAACTTTGGAGGAAATAAATTATGCCAGCAATAACTAAATCTGGTAACGTTTTAACTAAGAAACCAACTAAAATAGAAAAAATCAATTCTGTTTCTGTTGAATATATCGTTAATCCTACTTATTTACTAGATAAAATAAAGCGAGTAGATGGAAAAGGTAGTGGATTAGATGCTGATTTAGTAAGAGGAGATTATATTAACCCAAGAATGTTTAAGAATAGAATAATAAACGGCGATTTTTCTATTTGGCAAAGAGGAGAAGATTTCTTATTTGGAACTCCTGATTCATGGGCGGCTTCTACAAGCTATAGTGTAGGAGACATAGTTATACCTACCACTGCAAATGGTTTTTACTATGAGTGTACTGTTGCTGGGACAAGTGGAAGTTCAGAACCAACTTGGCCTACTAGTGTCGGAGGTACAGTGACAGATGGAGATGTTACTTGGGAATGTAAGGGTGTGCAGTATAATGGTGGAGGTTATACTGCTGATAGATACTATTCAATGATCGGGAATACAGATGGTTATTTTATATCTAAAAGATCTATAATGAATAATTTAAATTCATTAAGAGTTGAGGCAATCAATCCTCCAACAAACTTAAGTGATACATCTATAAATAGATTTTGGACACCTTTTGAACAACGTTTTGAAGGAAATTATCTATTTGATTTAATTCAAAAGAAATCAAAAGTTACTATTTCATTTCTATTCAAATCAAATGTATCAGGTAAATTTTCTGTTTTGTTAAGGAATAATACTAATACAGATAAATCAAGATCTTGGGGAATTGATACGTGGGCAACTTCTTTTAATTATCCTGGAGACGAAAGTGTTGTCAGATATACTTTTACAATACCTTTAGATAATACATGGAATGGTGGAATTTTTAATGACGAAAATTTAGGCTTTAATATAATAATAGCAGGAATCAGTAATGCAAATATGGTAGCTTCTGAAGAGAATAGTTGGATATCCGGAGATTATATATGTGCGCCTGATAGTGTTGATTGGACTGCAACTGTAGGCAACTATATAGAAATAGCACAACTTCAGTTAGAAGAAGGTGAAGTGGCAACTGATTTCGAGCATGTTCCTTATGATATACAGTTAATGAGGTGTATGAGATATTATGAAGAGGGTTGCGGGTTACTAAAATTAGCAGATGGTCCTCAGTATACAGCCGGTAATTATCTTGGTGAGTGGATTTCTTTCAAAGTTCCAAAAAGAATTGTTCCTTCTGTTACTGAAAGTATCCTTCATTTTGCACAAAGATCTGACGGGACTTGGGAGGATGCGGGAGTTGAGTATATCTGTTGTGATGGTTATGCTACGTACGTTGTAACCCACTCTAATACGATTTCTTGGCTCATAAAGAGTGTTGTTTATAAAGCAGACGCCGAACTCTAAAAAGGAGGAAAATAGATGGCTAAATATAAACTTCAAGAAAATGGAGTTTTCGACCAAGAAAACAATATGTTTATCCCAAACGACCCTGCCAATCGTCATTGGCAGGAATACCAGAAATGGTTAGCTGAAGGTAATCAGCCAGACCCTATCTATACGCTTGACGAACTTAAGCAACATAAAAAATCAGAAATCAAATCAGCTTTTCAAAAAGCTGTTAGTTCTGGTTTTATGTATTCTGAAATACTTCAAGCAGATGTGAATTTTGGATATGAACATTTAAAAAATGTAGAAAACCTAATAGAAAACATGAAATCTAATAATCTTACAGAGATTCAATTTAGAATATATGATAATTCCTTTGTAACGGCTACTTTGGAACAGTTAGAGAATTTAAAATTTGAAATGATTCGATACGAAATAAATTTATATCAAAAGAAATGGGATTTAGAACAACAGATTGATGCAGCAGTATCTGAGGAAGAAATAAATCAAATTAATTGGTAGAAAAAAATCAATAAGGAGTGTAAAATATGTCAGGAAAATTAGATGAGAGATTTATTGATATAAGTAGTTACAAACTACCAACACCAAATGTCTCAACCACCGATATTTACGAAAACGGCTCTGGAACTCATACAATTACTAATTACGACCCAGAAGCCACTTATGAAATCGTATCACATGATTCTCTTATAACAGATATTACAATAGAAAATGACAAGATTAATATTACTACTGGTGACATTACTGACGGCCAAGATCACGCCGTTTCATATATTCTACGAATTGGAAAAGGTGGTTATCTATATAACGAAACTACTGTAAGCTTTACTATTAAATATTTAAACCTAACCAGCGATGACGCTATTATCGTAGAAGATTCTACTTATATTGAAGATAGTTTTGATACAATTTATAACGGCGAATTAGCAGCATAAAGGAGAGATAAGATATGAAATATAAAGAAACAATAGAAAAACATGGATTCTTATTTAAGAGAAAATATAAGCAAGAATTAAATAGTATCTCAGATACTAAAAAGGGTAAAGTCAGAGAACGTATTAATTCTGAATTATTTGATATAGAAGATAGCCTTGCTGATACCACTAAAATGTTGTTTTTAGTTATAGCAATGCTGAAAAGATTATATGATGCTAATTTTGACATTAGTCAGCTATCTCAGGATGATAAAGATATAATAGAATACGCTTTAAGTAAATATTCTAATACTACTACCTGGCTTGATGTTAAATTTAATGAGGAAGGAATAGCTCTCATAGATAAACTTGCTGAGAGACAAAATAATTTAGCTAATATCATTAAGGAGGTATATAATGGCTAAATTTAGAGCTAATACTGATGATGCTTATATTTTAACTAATATACAAAATCAAGAAAGCGGAGATAGTGATTGGGCTAAATATCAAGTTGTAACTAAAGATAAGTCAAGATTAATTTTACATAATAATACAACTAATAGTTTATTAAAAGTTAACAAATATGGATATGCTACACAAGTTCATGATGTATTTAATGATGGCAGTGCTGTTGCCACTTATACCTTCGATGGCAATGCTAATGATTTAGGTGGGAATTATAATGGAACATGGAGTGGAACTGAACAGTATGACACTGGAGTGTTTGGACAATCAGCGAAGTTTGATGGGAATAGTGTTATAGTAATTGATTTTGGGTTCAAATTACAATGTCCTTTTGTGTATACAGGATGGTTTAAACCAAATAAGACAGGAAGTACTCAACAAGTTGTTTTCGGATGGGATTATAGTGGTGTCTCTAGTAGTTCAGAATTTGATTATCATTTTATTACGGACGACGAGGGAAATACCTGGTCTCTAAACACTGGGGCACATGGATCAGAAAATAAAACTCCTTCAATACAAGTTCCAGACAACACTTGGGTATTTTTCTATGTTGAGTTCAAATCGTCTGGAACTAGATTGATTTTAAAAGATATAAGTGGAAATTTATTAGGAGATGTAAGTAAAAGTGTAAGTATAACTCAGTCAATGAGCACTAAAGTAGCTTTAGGTGCTTGGATTTATGATATCAATGCATCTGGATTTTATAATTATTTTGATGGTCTCATCGACCAACTTCGCATCTTCAACCGTGCTCTAACTGAAGATGAAGTTACTTTCTTGTATCACGAAGGTCTTACTCATATTCGTAAACATGATCAACTTATAATCTATAACGCTACTGATGGTGCTAAAATTCACGAAGTTAATACTATAACTTATAACGATACTGATAAAACTTATGATATTGATATTTCTAGTTTATCTCTAACAGAAGCTCCAACTAATGCACATCAACTAACCAAATCGGTAGATTTAACTGACAAGATTGATACTTCGACTACTACTGCTACAACTTTAGTATTACAGGATGCTTTAGAAAATCCAACTTTAGTTAAAAACGGTGAAACTTTAGTAATAGACGGTTATAAACTAGAGAATATAAATGTAACTAGAAGTTTATATGGTGGAAGTGTTAAATATATTGTAGATATTTCTGAATTAAATTTTTCTCTTGTACCATCAGAAGTAGTTTTAATTAAGCCACGAGTAGAAATTTCTGTTGGTGATGAAGATAAAGCTAATGCAGATGATTTGGTGTTGGATATTTTAGATTCAACCACCGCTTCAATAACTGTAGGATATTATGAAGGCAGTAAACGAACACGAATTAAAAATGCAGAAAAAATAGATACTGATACTGGATTAGATTTATCTCTAATAGAAGTAGTAGAGGAATATTTAGATCCAACTAAAGTTGATCCTTTTAATGATGGTAGCGAAGTTGCCTTTTATCAATTAGATGGAAATGCTAACGATGCTCATAATCAATATAACGGAATCTGGAGTGGAACTGAACAGTATGATACTGGAGTATTTGGTCAAGCTGCGAAGTTTGATGGTAATTCTACAATTTCTTGCGGAACATTTAATTTTAATTCTAATACAGGTGTTGCATTTACAATGTGGGTTCAAGTTCTTGAAAGTAGTGATGGTAGAGGAACGTGGTTTGAATGTTATAATGGTTTGTCTAATTTAACATTTGGAGGGAGTACTCCTGCACAGGATTATGGAATATGGATTAGTGGTGGTGGTGGTGAATATTTTTGGACTTCTTATTTTAAAGGGAAGGGTATTTGGAGTTTTTATATATTAAATATTCTTAATGATGGTTCTCTATACTTATATATAGATAGCAACACTAAATTGAATACTGGATTAACACTAAGTAATTTTAGTGATGTCGATGTTCATATATCATGGAATAATAATGGAGCGTCATACTATGGAAAAGATATTCTCATCGATCAAGTACGCATCTTCAACCGAGCTTTAACTGAAAATGAAGTTAAATATCTCTATAATGAAGGTAAATATAAATTCAATCTTAATCTACAATCTGAACAATCTTCAGCACCAACTAAAGCTATCATAAGGCCGACTATTCAAGACATATTAGAACTTGACCCAAATAATACTGCTTATGATAATACAAATGATTTAGTAAGTGTATATTATCAACCTATCCAAAAAGGAAACGGATTCAGGAGTGTTCAAGTGAAATGGAATGCTCATAGACAAGGGGATGAAAATAACAGTTTAAGAGTAAATCTGTGGAAAAAGGTGGCTTAAAGAACATAGATAATATATTAAATACTTCTGCCTAAAGGTGGAGTTTTCTCTATATTACATTTTGGGCAAAAATAATCGAAACTAGGAGAAATTTGGTGAATATTTTAATCTCAATTCTATTTCTATTATTTACGCCTATTATTTACTTCGCCGAAGGCATAGTTATATTTCCAATTGGCCTATTAATAGTATTTCCGTGCCTAATGCTTTACAAATTATTGGCTAAAAAATCTTTTTACGAATTAGATAAAGTATTTACATCAACCCCTTTCCCTCTAAATATTATTTTATCTTTCTGGACAAATTCAAGAGAACCAATGCCAGCAGGTGGTAAAAGAGATTTGTGGAAAGATAAACCTGAATGGTATAGGTATCTAAGGTGGCACCTTAGAAACCCAATGTCAGATTTTACGCATTTTGTTATAGGATATTACCAGTATAAAGATAAGGCTGTAATTACTAAAATTTATAAAAACAAACATTTGAAACCGGAGATTAAAAAAGTTCCAAAGTTTCCTTATGTTTTTCCTAGGCTTGATGTTTATTTATTTGGGTATCATCTTTGTATAGGATATAGAGATAGAGGTTGTCTGAATTTGAGTCTTAAGAAGGTAGAGGATTAATTTATGTCTTTTATAGGAGAATTAGTAGTCAAACCACTACCACCAAGAATTGTCAAAAAGAAGCTTTTTGGTATTATCTCGTACAAAAAGACTATACTCGAATGGATTGTATATGAAGAATTTGGATACAATGACGAACAACTTGATATAACAGTAATTGTCCCATCTGGATCTACTACTGATTTTGCATCTATACCAAGAATATTCTGGTCGATACTACCTCCTTGGGGTAGATATGGATGGGCAGCAGTTATTCATGATTACTTGTATAGACATGGTCTATACGCCAGACCTATTGCTGACTTGATATTTCTTCATGCTATGGAAGAATTAAATGTTGCTAAATGGAAGCGAGTTACTATGTTCAATGCCGTTAGGTGGTTTGGAGCATCCGCCTATCAAAGTCAATCTGACTAGTGCCAATTTTTGAACACACAAAAAAAAAAGATAGGAAATTTATCAAAAGTCTTCGGAGAAAACCTAGAAGCTTGTCTCCAAGGTAGTTGACTATGAAGATTGATTTCATAACAGCACTGAGTATGGAAGTTAAACAGTACATTCAAAGATAAACAGTTGACTATTGATGAATTGTATGATACTATTGGTGCTGTTATTGAGAAACTAAATGTAAAAGATCAAGTTATTTTCGAAAAGGACAAATAACGTGGAATCATTAAGCCCCGATATTCTCAAAGTTATCAATCTTATTGATGCTAAAATTCTCACTCTGCTAATTAAGATTTTTGCTGCTGGTTTAATATGCTTAGTACTCAAAAATGTAGCAGAAAGTATTTATTCGTACTTTGAATTCAGATCAAACAAATACGTATGCATTGGGCGTAAAGTTGATGTTGATGGATTTCAAGGTGTTATAGTCGATATTTCACCAAGATTTATTATCATAACTAACAATAAAGAAACTAAACTTATCGTGACATCATTATGGAAGAATCACAATTGGTCCTTCCACAATAACATAATCAATTCGCAAAATTAACACTTATAAGAGGAGTTAAAATGAGTACACAACTTGTTGCAAGATGGATTTTAAAAGATCCTTATTCTCTTGAAGCAGATCCGGTCTCAAAAGCGTTAAGAGTATTTATTAATGAATCTGATGCGCTTGAAAGAACTGCTAATGGTATTCAAGTAAAATCTGGTGGTATTACTAATGATCACTTAGCTGGATCTATTAGTGATGACAAGTTAGCAAGTCAGTACATTTTTGCTGATGGTAGTAGGCCATTTACCGGTAACCAGTCCATGAATGGTTACAAACTAACTAATCTGGCCAATCCTACTGATGTACAGGATGCTGCTACTAAAAGTTACGTAGATAGTGCTATTGCCGGACTTAAATGGCGTGATCCAGTAGACTACTCTATATCCTATGTACTAGATACATCTGGTGCTACACCAACTGGTGCTGCTAGCAATGGTGAACATTGCTTAAATACTGCTGATAACAAATTGTTCACATACAACAATGGATGGGATTCTGGAACTGATGTTCCAGTAGGTCAGAGGTTTTTGTTTAATGAAGATGGTTCTGACACATCCGGTAATTCTGGAACATATACAGCTGACAATAAAATATATGGACTAACAGATTCTGGCTGGGTTACTGAAACTCCTGTTAATTCCTGGGCATTATTCCGTCGTGAAGACGAAATGGGTTTTGTATACGATGGTGATACAAATAGATGGATTCAGTTTACCGGTACTGGTCAAATTGCTGCTGGTAATGGTTTATACAAGGAAGGTAACGTACTACATGTAGGTGCTGGTAATGGTATCCAAGTATTGTCTGATTCCGTTCAATTAACAGCATTGACAAGTGACTGGGATCTTGGTGGAACTCATACTATTATCAATGTACCAGATCCAACTAATGCACAAGATGTAGCTACTAAGAACTATGTAGATAATGCTGTAAATGCTATTCATGACCCAAGATCTTATACATATACTATTACTAGTACTGATATCACAAATAAGTACTTCACATTACCAGAGACACCAGATAATGGTGATTTAGTACATATGGTAATTGAAGGAGCTCCTAGTCTCACTAATGGGTCTTCTTTTGCTGTAGTAGATAATAAAATTAGTTGGGACGGTTATGATCTGGACGGACTTATTGAAGCTGGAGATAAAGTGTTTGTAAGATACTACGTATAACATTAAACATAATGTGTCACTGGTCTATTTTGGATCAGTGACACTGTCTAAAAAGGAGTGTTTTTGTTATGGTAGACTGGTCTAGGGTTAAACATTTTTCACCAACTGAATGGAAGAAAGATCCAACTAAAGTCAGTCCTGACTTAGTGTATGCTGCTGATGAAGTTCGTGATATAGCTGGTAAATACTATCCTGGTGTTAAATTTATCATTCACGTAGCATGGGACGATGGTGGTCATAGTTCCAAATCTTATCATTATACTGGATTAGCTGTCGACTTTCATTTTTCAGTGCCACATAATATTGTATTTCCATATATTGAACAATTTGCTTTGTTAAATAGCATGCGTGTATTTGGTGGTATCGGATTTTATCCATTTTGGAATCATCCAGGATGGCACATTGATCTGAGAGACAGAAAGCCATCACTATATTGGACACGAATACATGGTAAATACATATACACATTTCCTGATGTTGTAAAAGCTATTGTCAATAAAGATAAAGAACTGGGGCATATTTAACTATGAGATCTGCTAGTACTACTGGTGATATTGGTGTCGGTATTTGCTGTTGTCATGATGATCCAAAATGTATTCCTATGACAGGAATTATCGTCAGTGGTTCTACTGATACATATATCGAAAATATATCAGCGGCTAGAACAGGTGATATAGTTGTAGGTATATGTGGTCATATTGGTATACTAATTGGTGGTTCTAGTAACATTGTTATCGATAACAATAGATATAAGATAGGAGTTGGTGATGTATTTGTAGGTTGCTTTAATGGAATTATTGCCACAGGAAAAGGTTCCACTATTATTTCTGATTAGGAGTTAATGTATGGCAGTCACTAACGATCTAGGATTCGCTGCATATTTAATCGTTAAAAAGAATATGAAACTAGTTGATCATCCGATAAAAGATAAAGCGTTTAAGTTCAAATTTGACGTACCTGATGATGAATTAAACTTGCTATACTTAGAGTACGTAAGTACTGACTTTTGTAAATTTGATCAAACTGTAAAATGGTTACGTAAATTACTAAATAAACACCACTCACAACATAAGGGTTCATATGTTTACGACAAGTAATCTTCCGTTTTCTAGATTTATTACTCTATTAGATACACCCAGTGATTACGAAGATGGTAAGCTTTTAGTTCTTGATGCAGCTTCCAAACAATTAAAAGCATATCATCCATACGAAATACCATTCTTAGAGCAAGCTGTTATTAGCGGATTCAAAGAAGGATTTGAAGAAAGTTCTACAATACAACTAGAAACATCGGATAAAATTAAACTTGGTGTTAAGTCACACTCAATTACATCGGATCACATTCAATCTGAAAATGAAGCGTTTGATAACGCTATATTGATACATAAAGACAATAGGCTATACTGGTCGTATCCTTCTAATCAAGTTATTGAACTAGAAGCAAAAGAAGATATACAATTTTTACAACCAGTTTCTAGCACTGGATATGTAGCATCATATAATCAACCTGTAACTAATCAAGCCATTGGAATAGCTTTGCATGATTGTCAAGCAAATTTTCCTATTCTAGTCTTAGTTACTGGTAAACTTATATCGACATCATGGTCATGGCCAAGTGGTACAAACATTTATTTGGGAAATAAAGTGCTTACAAATATAGCACCAACTAGTAGCAATTTATTTGTTCAAAAAATGGGCATAATGATAACACCAAATACATTATTACTAAATATTAAACAACCAATTTTGTTATAGAGGAGCTAAGATATGGCACTTAGAAAACCTTTAGTTTTAATTGACGGTAACATTGCTCAACTACCAGCAAGTGACACATTAGATGCATCAGTAATCGCTATTGATGTTATTCAAATGACGAATGGTGAATCAACTACTACTGTAGCCGGTCAACCGGTCTACATATCTGGTGCTGATACATTCAAACTAGGACAGGCAAATTCTCTTAATACATCAAAAGTAATAGGTTTGTTAAGAGAAGACATTACAGCTGGAAGTGCTGGGATGGTTCAGCTAGATGGTATTTTAGAGTTATCAGATTGGACTGCAGTAACTGGTAATAGTACATTGACACCTGGTGCTAGCTATTATCTAGCACCAGATAACATTGGTATGTTAACAGAAACACCTCCATCTGCTTCTGGTCAATATCTTGTGTATATAGGTAAAGCAATTTCTACTACTGCTATCAACCTCGATATAGCCAGACCCATTATTCTATAATATAACATAGCACCCTGTTTTCCGTTCCTTGTTGCCCGTTAGCACTTCACTAAAATTTATACGGAGCTTTATTAATGCTAATACGGCCATTATATCTTGACAATGACTTAATAGCAGTATGTGATGAATCCGATGTTTTAAATTGTCACATTGATTGGGCAAACATAATTAATAAACCTCCCATCGTGCTATGCCATTTCACTATTCCACCAATTCTCTGTGATAATTCCAAATATGATTATCCTACAATACCAAATATTACAGGTACAATTGCTTTCGATAAATTTAGTCTTATACAAAAATACATAGACGTTACGTCAACTATAAATATAAGCAATGCGACGTATGTATTTGACACTGTAGATCATGGCCAATTATTGCCTTCTAACTGGTATTCGTTATTCTTAGTAAACGATAACGGAACTGTATTACCTAGATTAACTACATTAGCTAGAGTCAATTCTAGTCAAATTTCTAACGGACATACTATAGTTACATTAGGTGAACATTTACAACCATCTAATACAATTACAACCTCTGACATAGGATGGACTGTAGATATCTATGCACAACATAATGGTCTTGCTATTATTCTGAGTGGTGCATCAATACATAGTGTCAGTACTATTATTAGTAACTCAACTTCTGATAATGCTCAAATAGTATTAGATCAAGAAATATCACTTAATCAAGGAGATTGGATCTGTGTATCTCCAATGGGTTATATTGAATATACTCTAGTTGGTAGTGCTTTTTACAAAGATAATGAATTTTTATCATTTATTCAATCTTACTGTACTGCTATCTATCTTGCTGAAGTATTGCTATGGCATGGCAGAACTAACAATTACATCGAACTAGATGCTAATCTAATTTCACCATTAGCTACATATATATTGGATATTTCTTGTATATCTAACTACCAAATATGGAAAGTATCGTTTTCTGTAAACGGTGTTGACCAAATTAGATATGTACGGAATTATAGATACGAAAGTGACGGATTAGCATTTCTACCACTAACAGAAAATAAGTCTATTTTTGTAGATACTAATAATACAATTATAGATATACACGTTGGAGGATTTACATACTAATGGCAGTAAGATGTATTTTTGATACAGAGACTGGTGAATTGGTTGAATTTAATACTCAACGTGAACCTACTGATAACGAACTTGTAGCGTATTGGGGTAGTATATCATATCCGTCAAACGGTCTAGTATATGATGTGTCAACCAATACAGTACGAGAACGTACTAACGAAGAAGCACACAACGATAACGTTATAATAAACGATCGTATATGTACTGTATATCCGAGATTACAAGTTATACGACCACGTCATGTAACTAAACTTATGTTTGTTAATAACCCAGATTGTCCATACTTAGATGCGTCATCAACCATACGATTACCAGCAGGCTATTGGAGTTTGCAAGGGACACTGACATTACTAGGCTTGCATTCTGTAAAATACTGTAGTATTACGTGGTGCATAAACGGTAAAGCAGCATATGTTAAAACGTTTGGAGGATTAGTATTTCATCATTACGGTGTATATTCACTAGAATTTTCACACATTATACATGTAGAACATGATGATTCTAAAATAGATGTATGGATTTCATGTGATAAATATGTTCGATTAACATATGATCCAACACATAATGTTATAACGTTTTATTATCTTATGTCATGAGGTTGTTATGATATATTTAGTAGACAAAAATACATATAATGTAATAGGTGTACTTGTTGATACAGATAACTATGACACATCAAACTTTATTACAGTGGAAAGTAATATAGAAGCACCGTTACATGAACTAAAATATGATACCGAAACTAATACAATATATCAAATAGCTTCTGATGATATATTAGAATTGGCACGTGATACTAAACTGGATGAACTCAAGTCTCAAATACAAGCAAGATTTTCAATATTTGGTGATGTTATTGCTGATATCGTAAAAGGCATAAAACTCATAATGAAATTAGTACTAACTACTGATGATACTATAAAAGCTGACTTATCCGCTTACTTGAATAACATACTATCACAATTAGAACAATTATATTCAGACGATTACTGTAAACAGTGCCTTCAACATTATCTAAATGAATTGCTTGAAGATTTGCCCAAATATTATAACGCTAAACAAGCAGTTCTTAACGCGACAACAGAAGACGAAATTTGGTCTGTGGAGTTAGAAGAGTGATAAAGTTACAATCATGGTTATCAAATAACAATATTTCACTTAGTACGATAATAGCACCAGACTTTGACTATAGTTGGTACAAATTCGTAAGCTCTCAACAGTGTACTATTGTCGAAACAACAATACCGTATTCTCCTATTGACAAGAGTTTATGTCATCCACAATCAATATGTTTAGCACTTTTATATCCAGAAGAATTTGACTGGAATACTGATATTTTATTCGGATATGTTGAATCTACAGATTCTGATGTTCATAATAAATTAAGTTATAAATTATCGATATATGCAAATCCAATTATCTTATGGCCAAATTCTAACGATATAAACTGTGATGACATTAACTTATGGAACGTAACTAATGATGATATAACCTTGCTCAATGCACTCAAACAACTTTACACCAACAATAATGTCACGTTACCGGATTATGATTCACTCAATACAGTACTATCTAAACTAATCTGGATATTCTTAAACTATTGCATCAATGGAGACGTAAATATAGATAACTTAAGCGAACTGACACCACAAACGCTTTTAGAACTAGCATATCAAATTAAAGTATGTCATCATATATATGAGAGCGTTATAGTATCATCAACTACTATAGAGACAAGCTCTATAGTATCCTTAGCGGAGGATTATGAATACAACAGATTTATTCTTTAACATCATTAAGTATTACGCTACTAATGACGACACATTATTGAGTGATAAAGTACGTTCTATAGCAAACGAACAGCTTGATATTGCTTCACAGTTTTTTGCAAAATTTGTCCAACTACCTGCTTTTACTGGATATGACAGCGATAATTTGTTTGACTTTGTACTTCATTGGTATGCTGCAGCTAGAACAATTATAACTTTACATAAAAACATTAGCGATCCATACACACTAGATGACGAAAGTATTAATGAATATATTAAATCAATGGGATTTATATATCCTGAATATATTCCTGCTAATAATAAACCTACATTTTTGTTAGAATTAGCTAACTTATACAAAATTAAAGGATCTCCACAAGCGTTAATTAAGCTACTACACTTTTTAAATTATACGGATGTAAGATTACTTGAATTCTGGTTAGTAGCAGATGAGAGTGTAGATAGCCTTACATATGATATAGATTTCAACTATGATGATCCTATATTACCAAAACAGCTATTGTTTATCGGTAAACAAGTTGAACGAATGCTCACTGATCATCCACTGGAAATTAGATATACGTATAAACAGTTTAAAGAAAAATTTAAAGATGCTCATTGGTTTCTAAACGAACAACAAATTCAGCATTTAAATGCAGATTTAAAACTTAGCCTGCCATCGTTAACACCATTTTTCGGATTATTTAATTGTCAATATCTTACAAAATGGTTTGAAACATATGCTATAATTAGCAGACTTATTAAGCAAGAATATCAACAATACATAGATACTGGTACTGTATATCGAGTACATTTACTAAGACCATTTGGAAAAATTTCGTTGCTAGAATGTGTGTTGGCATTATGGTGGGCATTCTACGTACAATTTGAATTCATAGATCCTGTAACAAATGAATTAGATGCAGAAAAATTTGCTACTTTAGTATCTGATGAACAAAAAGCACATTTATGTTACGTAGTAGATATAGCAAATCAATTGGATAAAGATACATTTGTTGACGATTTTAATAGTGTCTTTAGATCCAAACCAAAAACTCGAAGCGAATTGCGTGCAAAATTACAAGAGTATAAAGACAAGTTTCTACATAAATGGAACTATAGCATACTACCTAATCCACAAGATATTAGAACATTACTAGAGACACTGAATCCAGATTTATTTAACTGGTTGTACAATCAACATACAGACAATTTAAAACATACAATTAATGAACTATGGAGTGTATTAGATTTCATTACTGGTTCATTGGACTTAGCATTATCAACATTCTCTAATACATTTGTCTTTGAAGGTACAGATATTTATACAGTAATTAATTTCTTTAAACCAATATATACAAGACTCATTAATGTTGCATACTTGATTAAAATATCCACTACATTCGATCATGAAGTAATAGATGATAACGTACACATGACCATCTATCAATATGCTATGACTCAGTTTGAGAGACATAGGAATTTTATTTACGATAGTACTGATATATACGATGCACTACAATACTTAATTTTTACTGATATAGATGAGCATATTCATCAAACATTTAACGAATATGTATCAGCTGAATACGACAATTATGACGAAAATGGTAAATTTGATACTCGTCATACAATTATAACCATGATGAGTATAAGGCCATATCTATACGTTAATACACATGTTTTATTGAACGATGAATTTTATGCATTAATTAAACAGTATATCCCAGACGGTTTAGCTACTGATTTTGTCAACTTTGATGAGAGTGGATATTTTGATCACAATAGAGCACTTAGTATTAACGATATAGTGCAGACTAAATTAACTACAGTACTTAATGATTCCGGATTTGTTGCATTAAATGGTGTAGATTTTGATAAAAATGGAGTATTCGATAGTCCAAAAACTACGATATACTATGACACACTACTTACTGATATTAAGGTTATAGCACCCCTATTGTCAACCATACTAGACAAATGTCACAATCATATTACAAATTCCATGCTTAGTGGGCTTGGCAATGATGCTGAACATGTTGATTTTGATAAAGGAGGTGTATTTGACTCAATGAGACATAGTTACATATATGACGGTCTCGAAATTTCTTTCAGATAAGGAGTACGATATGATCATATTAGACTCAGTTTGTAAACTCAGAGATGCTGTATCCTTTACCAAACCAAAAGGATACGTACAAATATTCGAACATAATAAACGCACAAACTGTTTCAAATTACTAAATGGTGGTAACAATCATATTGTTTACACAGGTCGTGAATGGCTTCCACAACGTGTATTTAATGTAAACAGAGATCCTGCTATTCATGCTAATGAATGGAGTGTGTACTGGTTTGGTCTTGGAACTGGTGGTGCTACTATGGATGATCCATTCAATCCATTAGAAGTACAACTTACTGATGAAGAGCTTGTCAACCCAATTGTTATTGATGCATCTAATCCAACATATGCTGATGGTGGTAAAAAAGCTCCATTTGATGATGTTCAAATTTTGCAAGATCCAGATGAAAACAATAAATATCTGCTAGCACAAATTGACATTACCATTACAGCAGCAACTGGAGATAAAGTTAATGAATGCGGCTTATATATAAGTGAATCACATGAACCTACAGCAACTACGTTTGTATTATTTGCGAGATATACATTTTCTACAATAGAACTTACAGACGATAGAGATATTTTATTTAGATGGAAAGTATGGTTTTAATGTGTTCAATTTGCTGCAACTACTATATATAGCAAGTCTTATGTATTTGATACACACACAAAATTGATAGGAGGATATTATGGCTATACATATTGTTCCAGGAGTTTACTCCACGATAGTCGATTTATCGACTTATGTACAACAAGTACCATCAACTATAGGATTTGTCGCATTCTTAAGTGACTATGGCGAAGATAATAAATTAAAGTTTAAATCTAGTCAAGAAGAGTTATTTAAAGAATACGGTAAGCCAAATATTAATACCTATGGTAAAGAGTTTGGACAAGGTTTATACATTGCTAATAATTTCATTGTACAATCTGGAAGTGAATATGTAATGAGAGTTCTCCCTGAAGATGCTACATATGCTAACTTGAAATTTTACATTGATTCCAACAATTTACTTAAACTGGAGGCTGATACCAATATCAATTCTGTTGAAGAAATTGGGACAAGATTAGTTGATCCTTCAAAGAAAGTCATATACATTATTGTTCCTATTGGGCGTGGTGATGCATATAATGAATTTTCCGTAAACATTACACCTTCTCTCACTGATAGTGAAGCATATGTTTTAGACGTATATAGAAAAACAGCTGATGGTGATGACGTAATATCAGAGTCTTTTACTGTCAGCTTTAATCCTACTAAAACTGATTCGTCTGGTGAATCAATGTTTATTGTAGATGTACTTAAAAGATATAGTCAATATCTCAGAATTTACGTAAACGAAACTAATTTATCTGAACTTAATACATTAGCTACTGAAACAGTAATTGATTATACTGATACACCTCCCTCCAGTCCATCCGCTAACGATAAATACTTAGTTGCTGATGGTGCTACTGGTGATTGGCAAAATCATGATGGTGAAATAGCTATTTATGACGGATCTACATGGACATTTAGTAGTCCAGCACAAGGTATGGTCGTAAAAGTAGAAGCTACTGATACTAGATACTATTATACTGGTGATGTATGGCAAGTATTTGAACCATATTCTTGTGTATATACATCAACATCTTCAGATAATCATAGCTATAAGAAACTTGGTAATGGTAGTGTAGGTTCATTACTAAATTCTGATGGAACAGTTAATGCAACAGTTGCTACTCAAATTTTAGCACAAGCATATAGTGGTCTTATTGATGACTTAGTAGTTGACAAAGATAAAGTATATTTTAACATGGTATGGGATGCTGGATATCCTACTGAAGTTAAAAACAGTATTGTGGATCTAGTTAGCAATTTAAGGAGAGACTGTTTCGGATTTGTAGATAACGGAGATAATCCAACTGCAGAAGCTGCTCTACAAAAACGAAAAACTGATCATGCATGGAATACACCATACGCAGCATTATACGAACAATATACAGAAGTATATGATGAATTTACAGGACGTGATATATGGGTAAGTCCTATGTATCATATGTCTACAATAGTTCCAAAATTAGATCGTACAGGTGAAATATGGTTTGCTCCAGCTGGTTTAAATAATGCTGTTATTGATTGTAAAAGAATGCGTTATAATCCAAAAGAAGGTCATAAAGAGCAATTCTATCTGAACAGAATAAACTACTTTGTTGAATTCAATGTTGGTATATGTGTATGGCAAGATCTGACAATGCAGGTTAAGTCTTCTAAACTGGAAAATATTCCAGTTGTTCGTATGGTTCTTTATGCACAAAGAGCGTTAGACCGCTTTTGTAAATTTTATATTTATGATCAAGCTGATGAGATTACATTTGATAATATCAAATCTGAAATAATCACGTTCTTATCTGATTTAAAAAGACGTAGAGCTCTAAAATCTTTTGATGTAAAAGTATATCAAACTCCATATGATGTAAAGACTAAAACTATTAGAGTTGATGTAATACTTGAACCAATTCTGCCAATTGAAAAGATTGAACTTACATTCTTTATTAAATAACAACAATCAACTGCTATTAGAGATATAGCTTTGTTAGTATTCTTTAGCGAAGAAGGAGAACATGAGATCATTACAGCTGCTACAGTCAGTAATATCGACAGTCGCAAAAGTAGTATTTGCGACTGCCGTATTTTTTGGTGCTGCATTTAGTATGTATGCCGTCAAATCACTGATGCCCACAACTGTTAATGTAACAGTTAAAATGAAAACACCAGATCATCAAATAAAAGCTGTGACTCATAAATATCTTACAGTTGCAATTGTAAACTCATATAATTACAAACATATTTGTGCAAAACCTCAAGTTGACGGATTTGTTCATCAACTTCATGAATATGAATTGCATAGTAACATTCGATTCACAATCATTACTTATTACCTAGAGTCAAAACTTAAAAACACAACAAAATTCCTAATACAGAAACAAGCTAATGTAATTTTAAAAGATATTGCTACTTTAAGTCCAGATTACATATTCACAACTGACGATAATGCATTTCTATACGTTGGGTTACCTTTAATAACTCAGCACAAACATGTATATTTTTCCGGTATAAATTTTCCGTTTAAATACTATAAACAATTCCTGACTGAAGACGCATTAAATTATGTATCAGGAGTTGAAGAATATATTCATCTAGATAAGTTATTTACTCTTCTTGATCATACTAATATCACAGTTACTAATGCATATATACTAGCAGATAGTGAAACTCATGGTAGTACTACTAACAAAGCTATACTAAATAATGTCCTTGAACAGCTCTCTGCACGTCGTTTTCAAACGTCAATATATCACATTTCGACTACAACAGAGTTAGTACAAACTTTGAAACGACTTAATCAGCAAAACCTTGGTTTATTATTTATTGTTACACAGAGGGTTTTTGATCCAGCTAACAGGAAATATATTGATTTACTTGATACAAGCACTATTGTAAGCGAAGTAAATAAAAAACATATTGAAATATCCTTTAATCCTATACTTGCACAACGAGCTCATATTTGTTTAACAATTTCTCCGAATTTTTACGACATGGGTAAACATGCAGCTAATCTTATGATACAGGACTTGACCAAATCAGTTATTACACATCGTATTGAACAAACGACAACAATATTAAGTTGTTCATTTGATCGACTACAGCATCTTGGTGTTGAAGACATTTACTTGAATAACATAAATTTATTCGATAAAGTGTTTTAACGATTAACTATAGAAACGAGCTCTATAGTATTCTTAACAAGGAGCAACATGAAGAGCATATTCGATTTACTATGCGACGATTGGAAAACAATGTTCCAAGCCTTGCTAATACTGATTGTATTTATAACCTTAGCAGTCAGTACTATTCATTCCATAAAAACAGATTTACAGTGTATTACAATTTCTAAATCGGCAAGTGCCACTAGTTTAGATGAAGGACAGTACATAATTAAAAGAGCTAAACAAATTATCGTAGAAAATAAAAACGGAAAGACCATAGGATTTATATTTTCGTCGCCATGCCTTGTAAATTTATATGTAGAGAAAACTACAAACAATAACTTAATCTTCAAATTTATTGTCGTCAAATCTCAATGAATCAAAACAGAGTCAAATATGGAAAACTTAATCTTATCAAATGTCTCATTAGTTAAATTAGTATCAATTCTCTTACTAGCATGTGCAATACTGCTAGTAATCACATTTACTGTAACACGTAATAATAAAGCATTATCTGATATATTATCTGACGAACTAACAGACTTTCGTAATAAACTTTTAGAGCTCGAAACATCAATAACAACTGCAAAAGAAAAACTAAATTCAATTTTCACAACTCAACAGGAAAATAGATCAGAAATTAAGACTATAATATCTGATTTAAATGATACAAATAAAGAACTTCATGAACTTTGTTCAAAGTTAGATTTATTTGTTAAGTTCTTTTCAAATTCACGTAAAGGAGAGTAATGATTATGGTAGGTAACAACTCTTGGAAAGAATTACTTAATAACAGGTTTAATAGACATTTTGGTGGTACTAAACATGGTGTAGCGGATAGATACATATCTGGTTACTTTTGGGTATACTGGACTGATTTGCCACCAAAATTACAAGAATATTGTGGCTTGTCATTAACTGACATATCTAAAGTATTAACAGCATCATGCTCAGCAGTAACAACCATTCCAGCTGTTACTATTAACAAAGCCACTGCTCCTGGTCTTGGTGGTGTAAACTATTCATATCCAAGTAATGTAGATATTGGAAATGAATTTGCCACCAGACACGACGAGTTTAGTGGATTACCAATTTACCGTATATTGCATGGATGGACCAAAATGATTAGAGATATGAGAGGTGGTACATCCAATTTAACAGGTGATGACTATACTAAGTCACAATATAGCTCTACTATATTTTATTGGACAACCAAACCAGATGGTTTAACAATTGAATATTGTGCATGTTATGCTGGATGCTTTCCAAATAGACCTAATGAAGATGCTTTTGCACATGATGTTGGTACTAATGATCTAGTGTCTCTTGAAACATCTTGGAATGTTGATGTTCCATATGAAATGGAAGACTGGGTTATTCAAAAATGTACATCACTAGCTAACTCCATTTTTGCTGATAGAAATACAATTTATCAACGACGCGAGGGTGTATAACACCAACTCGTGTATTAAGTACATATCAGACATAACGTACCTCCCTTTCTTTTTGCACAAGTCGGTAACAGCTGTCATGTTGCTGACTTGTGCGCACTTCTTTCTATCCTGCCACATATCATGCCATACATTTCTTCTAAGCATTTGATCCACTAACACATAAAAAACATTAACTCGTAAAAGGAGGTGTTTACATGTTACCAAATTTCAGTTACCCCGTTTATACTGTTGTATGTCCACAGTCCAAGTACACTTATGACGTAAGATGTTTAGTTGTTGGAGACGAAGATAGATTACTACAATCTTCTACATTTGCATATAGTGTACTAGATAATATCAACAAAGTTATTTGGAGTTGTATTGTTAATAAACCCGATCACATTACAGACTTTAATGCATTTTTAGCTAATACTACACAAAAAGATAGAGATGCCTTTGTATATTCTATACTGCAAGCCTCAGATGAAGACAAACAAGTAATAGATGTTACATGTGCATATTGTGGAACTAAACAAACGGTTGAAGTGAGCCTAGAATCGTGTTTTAATGCAAACATATATCCTGGTGAACCTGGTGAAATGATTAACAATGTTGTTGATGTTAATGTAGAGCTAAAAAATCATATCGTTAATGCTAAGCTTAAAGTTCCAACATTAGCTAAAGAAAAAGAAATATTTTATCATTTTGGTCAAAGAAATTTACCATTACATGTTCTAACATTATTACTACATATATCTGAATTAAACATTATCGATAAAAAGACAGATAAACCTGTTCAAGAAGCAAAGATACTTCCAGATATTGAAGCAACATTAGTGCCATTGCCTCATAAGGTAAGACGTAAATTGACTAAAGCAATTTCTGATAATTTTGCACAGTATGGCATGAATCTGCAATATAAATTTTTCTGTTCAAAACCAGATTGTGGCAAAGAAAATATTCATGAATTAGATGTAACAGACTTGCTTTTTCGCACCATTATCTGATCCTGAAGCTAGAGACAAGTTTGAAAGAGATAGATGCATGAACATCATGTTCATGATGCAAGAACTGCATCAATCATATGAATCTATACTAGCAATGCCTGTATACAGATTTAAACGAATTATTGACTTAAAACTTAAACAGCTTGAAAAGCTAAATAAGAAACTTGAAGAGATCACAAAAGACATGTCTTAAAGCTATTATTCGATGTCTATATAGTCTATTTATTCAAACAACATGAACATTTGCATATGCTCGGTTATTCAATGGAGAGATTATCATGGCCATTAAAATAGCAGGATATGATCCTGATAGACTTTTTGCTAAAAACGATAAAATAATCGGATATGATAGAAAAATTGTACAAAATGATTTTAAGCAATTGTACGGTAAAGAAGTAGTTTTACAATGCGCTAATTCTATATTGTCCACTCCAAGAGGAGTTCGATTAAAAGATTGTTCATTCGGCAGTGAGCTTTATAAATACGTATATAGTCCTTGTGACGAAGAAACTGCACAAGCTATTAGAGAAGAAATTATTAGATCCTTTGAAGAACAAGATGAACGGTTAAAAGTGAAATTCGTTACCGTCTTATTTCATGGTGCTAATAAAGGATTTACGGTAAATGTGTCGTTAGCATTACCAAGTGGCAAAAAATACGAAACTCAAGTTGTTATTACTCCAGAAACATTCACGTTTCTTAAGTCTGTAGGGAGCTAGAATTATGGAATCGTATAGCAGATTTTTCGAATATATGAAACAGTCTAATAAATTAGTATACGATTACTATGCTTCACATGCACAGTCCTGTCTATGTATATACTTCAATATTAACAAAGAACAAAGCATATATGATAACGATAAACTTGATGGTGGAAGCTATGAATTCTATGGTTCTGCCAGCGGTATAAGATATACAAAAATCATGCTATTACCAGTGTACTTTGTAGAACCAATTCAGCCAACATATAGTGCTGAAGAACGTGGTTATATACATGAAACTACAAGTTCAATTGTTATACCATCATCCTATAACATTATTCCATATGAACATGATCTAGTATATTTTCCATCAGAGCTTAATCCCTCAACTAAATATCCTGTTTACGAGGTTATAGGTATAGAGAAATCTACTGATACTCAAGTCACCATGTGGAAATGTAACATTCGAAGTGCACGAACAAGTTATAACGTAATTGACGACCAAGTTGTCGAAACAAAAGTATGGTTCGAACCAACAAAGACAATTTTATCTGCAGAATCGGCATTAAATGCTTACAAACTCATGGACATTAAAACACGCAATATAGAGCAACTTAAAGGATACTATCATGTATCGGGACTTTTTATTTCTTGAACGGAAACTAAGTCCATTTTATATCAAGCATTATATAACATCACTATACGACTATGACAATAAAATGCCATATATCCTTGGTCATATGCTCAAGCGGCTAACACAAATAGCATCATATGCTAATACTCAATTAATACCACACTTCGATAAGGGAGTATTTCATGTCACAACTAAGTGATAAAGTCAAAGTATTTACTTCATACGATAATATCAGACTTCAAGTCATAGACTTATTGTTATCGGATTTAGGGCTATCTGAAACTGATTTACATAGAGGCACATTTGTCTCTTACATGATAGATATGTTATCGTTCCTAACTAGCAATCTTATGTTCTATAGTGGTATGTCATATCAAGAAGCTTTCATGACATTAGCACAGCTTCCTGAATCCGTATATAACTTGTCTGCATTCTTGGGCTATAAACCGCAAAATGCAAGACCATGTGAATGTGATGTGCTAATACAAATACCATTAGGTGATATATCTGATGCTGTCACTATAGCATTTCAACAAGATCATGCGTTTAATGCTGGAGATATTAAATACAGATTAAAATATAAAGTAGAAGTCACAATAGATAATGCAAACAATCATTATTCTGTTACAGTTATTGATCCTAATAATGGTGTCATATATAATTTACCGTACATCATCCAAAATAATAAACTTACATTTACCGTATCAACTGTTCAACAAGATAAACTAGAATTTAATATCGTATCGAATCCAATAAAACAAATATATACATTCAGCAGATATCCAATTGATTTTGAACATCAATTAGCAGATGTAGAAGTCTACGTCAATGATGAACCTTGGAATCAATTTGATTCTGTATACTTAATGAGAGCATCTGATCCAGGATATGTAGTAAGAACTACTGAAACTGGTGCCATAATAATGTTTGGTAACGGTATTTTTGGTAAGCAACCACCACCGTCAAGTTCAATTAAAGTGATAGCATATGTCACATTGGGTGAAGATGGTAAAATTGTAGCTGGTGCTATTAAACGTGGTGATAGAATATACTACGATACTCCACAAGGTCGTAAACAATTGTTGTATGAATGTACAAATCCGTCATCTTCAATTGGTGGTCAAAATATAGAAAGTATTGATGATGTCAGACATAACGCATTAATTAATATGCAAGCACAAAAAAGATTAGTTAGTAGATATGATTATTCGAACTTTGCAACTATTACAAAATTTCCATTTCATGATACAATATCCATTCTGAAAAGATCTGACTTGAAATGTAATGAAGTAGCTCTATATTCAATCTTTAACTTTAACAATGATATCGTTCCTACACGTACTATTTTAGTTAGCGGTAAACTAAGTGATATGCATTTAATGCCGTTAACAGAATTAACATATGATGGAGAAACGTATTACAACTTATTTGAGTACAGTCCTCAAATCAATAGCAAATTTGTAATGACGTACTACTATGCTAATTCTGTGATGTTTGTACCTACTGTTGTAAATAGTGCATTACAGCAAGATGATATTGTCGTTACAAAAGGGTATATTAACGTTGACACAAGTACTCAGATTGCAACAATTGAACTATACGTGCAAGTTGATGACTTGTCCAATTATGAAACTGTACTACGAATTAAAAAAGATGATTTTGACATATCATACACTATGAATAATCAAGAAGTACAGAATGTTAAGAAATTTTACATTAGTATTCCTCTTCATGAAATACCATCATCAACATTACAATTTTATTTCATAATACGAAACGTAAATACTGATGTTCAAGTTTACTATTTAAGCACACAACAAATCGTCAAACAATCATTAGAAGAAGTTTGTTTTTCAAACTTTGTATGGTTAACTGATAATGCTTATATCACAGAAGAAGACGAAATTTTATATCCTGTTCCTGTTGTCAAAAAAGATTGGTATGACAATTTATTAGAAGAAGAACGAAGTGCATTCAATACATCACTCATAAACAAATTTGTCAGTCAGTCAGCGTCAATTTATAGAATGACTAATTCAGCGGTTAATATTCAGTTTGGTAACACATATGGTAAGCTAACAAATATGGAGCATAATAAAACATCATTCAATGTTCGAACAATGTCATTACTAGAACCTCCTAACGACGTTACTGTAAATGATACATTTGTCGTAGCAGCATTTGGTGATAAAATAATAGATACATCAAATCCATGGTATGGTCAAGAAAAAAAGATTGCTAAATGCATTAACGATAATCCAGTTGAATGGTCATTCATTGACCCTTCACTATCCACCATCGTACTAAATAATGAAGACGATAAGAAGTATATATGGAATGGTGATAAATGGTTTGATGTAACGTCATTACAGCTACCGTTAACTATAGAACTAGAAGTATTTACAGATCCACAATATCAAAGTTCTGGTAACATAGCCACTGAAGTTAAAAATATACTATATGACTATTTCTCTAGTCAGTTCGGTTTATTGAAACCATTATTTAGAGCAGAGCTTATTCGTATAGCACAATCAGTTCCAGGTGTTGTTTACTGTAGAGTAAATAAACCAGAATTTGATATATTCTTCAATTTTAAAATTAGTGATTTATCGGCTGATAAATTATTTGAATTTGTTCCAGACTACATATACTTTACACCGGATAACATTCACATCATAACAAATGTATATTCAGCATCAGTAGAGGAATAATTACATGAACGAGCTTCATAAAACGTTACAGTTCATATTCTTGAGAGAATTACCACAGTTATCTGATATTTGTTATTATCCATCTATGAATCAATATCTTCCTAAACTAAGGAAAGTTGTAGATGAAACAGATGTTACGTTCAAAAAAGACTTCAAAATGTTGAAGAATGAAGTCACTGCTATATTGTTACATATAATTCAGACTAGTAACGATATCGATATTTTACTGCTTGCATATAAAGTACTTACGTTGCATATATACGGAATTTTAATGCGAAAATTTATTAGATTTTGTGATAAGGCACGATTAAGAATGGCATTAGATAAGTTACATGGTAAGCATTTGTTCAAACGGATGGGCATAGAAAAGGCATTGTTATATACAGCGGAGAGAATATACAAACGATATGAAAAAGCAAGAACGGAAGAAGAAGTCATAAAAATGTTTCTTGAGCTAAGGACAGCATTAGCTCAAATGATCAGAGCATTAGCTAGACGATATTATGCACTAACACCTGAAGACATAAAACAACATGAAGAACAACTCAATAGAAAGTTAGCACCTATAATTGTTAAAAGCATTCAACACCAAACTTTTCCACAATGTCTAGAATATGCAGTCACTAATATGTCACCAATCAATGTTCAAGATGTTGTTTACTGTATTAAACAACTGCAGTCAAATTCCATTCAGCTGCAAGACTTCTTTATTTTACTATTATCGGGTGTCACAAAAAAGACACAATTATGTTCAGTACTATGGCAAAAAAGCAGACTTAAATTGATTACAAACAAATCAGCATTATATACATATTTACATAACATATTTAAACATAGTAATATTAACTTATATATCGCTCTCACCAAATATTATCTTTGCGTAATTAAACAACTGTTCTGTTAGACGCCCTGCCCAAGACTCTCCTCTCTGATTCATCCAATCCATAATCCGCTAATACATTAGCAGATGCGTTTACATCGTTATCTGTGATATTTGGATAATCCTCCCGTAATCTTAGTGCTAATTTTGGACGCAATGAATTAGCTACATCACGTCTAGCATATGGCCTGAGTGTAGATGGATCTAAGTGAGCTAATGATGCTCTAATGGCATCATCAGGATTTGGTTGTGATAATGATCGTGTTGATATATCACGCAAACTTCTATTTAAAAACCTACTATCTGTTGGATTATTCATAAGTATATTTGCTAGTTGGCTATTACTTTGTCTGTTTACAATAGTTCGTGTTTGTAATTGCTCCAGCAGCGGAGAAGTTCTGGACGAACCTGTCGTTAACTCTGCTAGTAAAGACCTGCTTCTTAATAAACTAAGACCACGCTCATAGTCTCTAAGTAACGACTGTGTATGAGAACTCTGTAACATATTGTGCATGTCATTAACTAAATCACTATCTGGATTGTTAATACTTTCAGGAAGATTGTTCTGTAAATATGAATTGAATTGTTGCATATTTAAAGTTGTGCTAGCTTGAGCTACATCAGTTGGCAAAGTTGTTGTAGGTGTTGCTGGCTGATTAGATGGAGTTGGTGGTGTCAATGTAGCTAATTTAAACTCAAATCCTTTTACTTCTCTTGGTGTTGCCATTGTAGCTAAATAGTCTACAATATTCGTTTGTTGTCCATTACCACCTAGCATAGTACTAAATAAATCTATTAACGTAATACGAACATCAACAATTGCAGGAATTTGATTAAAGGCTATTGCTATTGTGTCACCACCTTTTATGACTGCTATATCTGCAAATGCACCATATTTCAGTTTAAATAATCCAGGTGCATATGCTTTGCAAAAGAATGGCCAATCATATGTAAATCCATCATCACTGTATGGTACTACAAATAGTAACAATGTGGCTAATGGTGTAATAACATGCTTAAACGTAGAATTAACGTCTCCTGGATTAGGATTGTATAATCTAATAGTAAACGAATATGAAGTTGAATAATTAGAGTCTCTCCATACTTTTGGAAATTCTATTTTATGACCCTGGAATAAATTAGCTATAGCTCTAGTAGATTGATTACCACCCATAGCTTGTTCTAGCGCAGCACCAGCACTAGTGACTTGCCCAGCTATACCTAATAACGTGTCAAGAAAAAAGCCACCACCTTTTTGCTTAGCATTTTGCTTCATTTGTTGAATTTTTGCATTTAATTCTTCGATATTACGAATGCCCATAATTTGTCTCAATTCATTTATACCACCACCCACAGCATTTGTGATTCTACTAACAAATGATTCATCGTATTGATTAGTAAATTGCTCCGATATTGGTGTATCAACGATAGCATGTATCTGAATTGGCCATGATATACTAGGAGGACTACCAGCTCCACATTCTGAAGCAACTTGACCAAGAACGCTATTTAATCGAGTATTAAATTGAGCAGTAGCATCTCGTAATGTATATAATTGAGGACCTGTTTGTGTATTAGGAACACATGCATTGACCTGTATTGTGTAAAATGAACTGTCCATTATATCTTGATAAATGGATTCATCACCATTTACTTTAGATGGTGCTGGAACTCCTATTTTATACATAACTACACCCTCTCTTTAAAAATTCGACCCTCTCCATTGAATAACCGAGCATATGCAAATGTTTTTGTTGTTTGAATATAATTATCTATATAGACATCGAATAACAGTCTTATGCTCGTTTTAAATATCAGCATGAAAAGGACTTGATCCTCTATGAACAACAGTAGATCCACCGTTTTGAGCAACATTTGCTACACTTGGTGCATTTACTATAGTAGCCGCTACTGTATTTACAGTTTGTTGCATCTGTTGCATAGATTTTTGTGCTGTAGTCTTTAAATGCCTAGCAGACTGAGCTAATGCTTTACTTGTCTTAGCTTGCATTTCAGTTTCTGGTTTCGGCTGTTCAGTTGCTTTCTTAGTTTCTTCTGCATTTGGTTGCAAATATGATACATGTCGTCTTACAACTTGTTCTATACCGTTCGGTAAAACTTTAGCTAATGTATTGAGAGCAACTGATGCACCTTTACCTACAATTGGAATTTTAGTTATTGGAGACAATATCTTGAATAGTATAATAAATGGAGATGCAGCTAAAAATAGTAACGCTTTCTTGATAGCTCTAGCAACATCTTTCATTTTATCTATGATAACTTTAAATACTTCTCGTACTGGTTCCGTAATGTCTTTGATTTTATTGACGAACTTAGTAAACTTTTCTGACAAACCCTTGCCCATAGATTTAAATTTTTCATATACAGATTTCGATATATCACCAATCTTAATCATTATATCAAGACTACCACGTATAACTTTGTCCATAAAAGTTTGTGACTCATCAACTTTCTTCAGTAAACCCTTCTTTTCCATTTCAAGCTCTTCTTTTCGAGTCTGAATGGATTCCTTTACAGTTCTATAAAATGTTACAAGTGTTTTAGCTGGATCCCACCATCCTAAAAATGCTCGTTTTAGCGTTCCTGACTTGCTTAATTTCTTCTCCCATTCTTTAGTTAATTCTTCATGAGTGATAGATTTGTATCCACTCCAAGCCATAATTGGAGCAGAAATAAGACCAGGTACTGCTGCAAACTTACCAACTTTACCGACTAATCTAGCAGCTCCAGCAACTACTTTAGCAATACCTTTGCCTCCAAGTTTAGCTACACCACCTACAGCTTTAGCAGCTAATTTTAATGGTCCACCAATCAGTCTAGCTAACTTACCTGTAATTCCTTCCGCTTCAGCAACTCCTTTACCCCATCCAGTAACAGCTTGACCAGCAGTAGCTAGACC
>Ga0256842_1000433_pt1 | contig 36794 bp, 36 predicted proteins | sample 4559240metaG_FD_185973 | JGI IMG/M metagenome (GOLD analysis project Ga0256842, IMG submission 185973) | Hydrothermal vent microbial communities from Guaymas Basin, Mexico - 4559-240 | ecosystem: Environmental > Aquatic > Marine > Hydrothermal vents | place: Mexico: Guaymas Basin | collected...
CTTTGGGTCTTTATGAAGATGATGAATGTCTTAAAGATTTATGATGTTGATTCTCTTTTTGCCTTTAAAGAGCAGATTGGGGATATGATGGGATTGGATATTTAAGTTGTGTAGAAAGGTATGAATAAATCTCTATTTTTTAATGGAATAATGGTCTTAATATATGTACTTTCTATTTGAAAATAGAGAGGTTCTTTAAAACTCTTCCAACTATCAACATAAACCCTTTTCTCATTTTTAGAATTAATTTTACACTCTCCAAAATATTTAATATAAGACTTATCAGCTAAAAGAAGAATATCTCCTTTTTTTATCTCTTTTATACGCCTTATATCTTTCTTACTACTAGAAGTGTATTCCCAATAATTATTTTCCAAAAAAGATTTTATTTTATTATCATATTCCTCTTCTATTGTATTAACTATCCAATACTTTTGTCTTTTTAATATTAAATCTTTTTGGAACTTTTCCAACTCTTTTTTAGCTTCTTCAATTTTTGGAGAATTTGGATAATTTTTAATATAATCTTCAAAAGCCCTTTTCTTATATTTTTTATCAACTTTTAAAACAGCTTCCCATTTTTTAATTGCTTCTTTTTGTTTCTTTTGCTCTTTTATTTCTTTGATTTTCTCTTCTATTTTTTCTTTTTTCTTTTTTGCCTCTTCTATATATCTTGATTTAGGATATTTTTCTATAAATGCCTCTACAGTAGCTATTTTTTCTGTATCTCTCATTATCTCTAAAGCTTTTTCTTCTTCTGATTTTTGAATATTAAAATACCCATAACCAACAGAAGTTTTTGCCCCAATACCAAAGACCTCTAATGATTGATAAATCTCATCTTTTACGCAATCAAGTATATCTCCTTTAAACTTTTTACCCTCTAATACTACGGATTCTTTGGTAGCTATAACAATTTCAAATTTAGAACCTTTAAGTGTCAAAAAATTAATAGGATTTGGGTTTTGAGTATCAGTTGGAAACTCTAAATTATTATAATATTCTTGATAATGATTATTCATAATATCTAATTGAATTTTTGACTCTTTTGTAAAAGCATCAAAAAAGATAACTTTAGCTTGTTGGTCATTTGAACCAAATATCTTAACAAAACCATCATCTTCAAAAGCTTTGTCTTCATCACCACCAAAATATTTTACAATAATAAAACTTCTCAAAGAGCCTCTAATAGATTGGGCAGGGATATAAGGAACTCCATAAATATGATGTAGTGTAATAGAAGTTTCATAAACGGAAGTACTACCTATTCCTAAAGCCAATCTCCAATTATTTGTAGCCAAAATTGATAAACTATTTGAATAGATACTCTTTATACTATTATAATATTTTTCAAATTTATTTGGCTTTATATTTGTAGCACCACTATTTTTAATACTAAAATTATACTTGTTTTTGTTATAATTGTAATCTACTTTTATAAATTTATTAAGCTTTAAAGAAAAATTATCAATATCTTTGACCTCTAAATTATTTCTCTTCAACAGCTCACTTGTATCTTTTGGTATAAAATATCCCATTTTAATTATCCTTTACGATTCGACCCTCTGCGAAGCGTCTAAGCCAAGAAAAAAAAGCTAAAACTTCAATTGTTACCTTTTTATATTTTGTAGAATCAAGCCTAATAAGTCTCTTCATTAACTCTCTATCACTATTGATTGCCGTTTCATCATTATATCGTTCTCTTAACCACTCATCTACTTGGTTATAGATAAGTGTATAGGTAGCATTATCTTTTGAAAAAATAAATGCAAAAGTAGCACTAAGCCCATTGGTTTGAATATATGATGGAATTTTTTTACAGTATGATTTATACTCTGATTGTTTAATTCCTTGATTTTGTACGGCTTCATCTACTTTCTCATAAGCAAAAATAGCTCTCTCTTTTTCAATATCTCTAATCGGCATGACTTCCTCCTATGGTTATAGATACTATCCCCTTACCAATAGTTGCATTACCACCTATTTGAATGGTTGATGGTATAGTAGAGGTAAAAAAATTCATTACCTTATCTGCTGTAGCTAACTCTTTTGCTTCATTAAACTCAACCCGTGCCATTAAATCAGAAGCCAAAGCCAAAGAGTACATAATAGTCTCACTTGGTAAATACTCTTCTGTAAACAATGCACCTATTTTTTTATCCACTGTTCCTGTTGTATTATCTATTTTAGTTCTTGTAATAACCTCTGTAGAGAGTGTTATAAAGTCCTTAAAATCATCATCAGACACAATAATAAGTTTTTCTTTTATATCTTCATTATCTAACTCTTTTGACAAAAACTCTGCTATGATTTGAGTATTGTTATCTTTTGAAATAGAGATTTGATACTCTTCTAATATTACTGCTCCACTATCAATATTGATTTTGGAATCATTGGTAATAGTATTCTCTTTAATCGTAAAATTTTGTTCGTTGTTTGAGATTTTTAAATCTTTGGAAAATCTATTTAAAACAGATGGACAAGTGACCCATGCAAAAATATCTTTTGCTGATTTGATAGGAAAAAGCAAAATTCGTGCATCACTAAAACCCAAAGCACCTGAAAACTCTTGTGCTTTTTTCTCAATAAATTTTTCTTTGACAAGTCTTGGAGCATTGCTATCATCATATCCAAATGTTAGATGTGTCTTTATGCTTGTTGTCATATCTCGTCTCTCAAAAGTCTCTCTAATAGAGCCTTTTAGACTCGAACCCTCAATTTTTGGAAAACTTGTATGCCCTTCTCTTTGAATTGGCATATCTACTATTCCCAAGTCTGAACCACTTCCAACATGAGTTGGGCTTATTGTGTGAATGTAAAATATTTTTGCTTGTTTAAACATTGGTTATCCTTTTTAGTGTTTTTATTTGTAAATCTTTCATTAGAGTTTGATATGTACTACTTGTAATTGTCTGTTCTCTTTTATCTGATTTTGTCAACTTTATTTCAAAATAACATAAATCAAAATCCAATTCCCCAAATAATTCTTGAAATTTATTTCTAATCTCTTCTGTTACTAAAGACAATACATCTTTGTTATATAAATAGACAACAAGCATATATTTTTTAAGAGATTTATCTTTGAATTTAGACTCATTCCATTTAGCTAACTGCTTATCTCTTATTTGAGTAATAAGCTTTTCTCTATTGAATTTGTCTATTAAATAACTTATAGGTTTTACTTCTACCCAAACTATATCTTGATTATTTTCAAGCATAATATCTATATCGGTCAAAGATTTACCCAATGGAACACCATGCCCCACTTTTTGGTATTCAAAATCTAAACATTCATCAATAAAATTTTGCTTAAAATACTTTTCAATAAAATATTCATAAACCTTGTACTCTATAAAGTGACCAAAAACATCTTTTGCTAAAGGAGTTTTTTTGACTGTTTTTAAGACTATTTTCCCAAGAGGGGTTATTTTGTTATCATTATATAGCCCTAACTTTTTTAACTCCTTTTCTCTTTCATCTTTGATTAATTCTAAGTTATCAAGATATGGATAATAGAGTTCTAAAAGTCCCCTATCTATCTCTATAGGTAATGGCTTTATAAAAATCAACTCACTCTCTTTATCTTCAAATGTATAGACTATTTCATAGTTAAAAATCTGTGCAATAGCTGAAAAATATGGAATAATCCCTTTATATCCCCCTGTAATATTAAAAATTACACTATCTTTAGTATATACACCATCTTTTTTTTCTATTATATTAAATAGTTTATCAATTAAATTATCTATACCCTTTTCAAAATTGGCTTTTAAATCAACTCTTAATTTTTCAATAATATAATTATTATCAAAAAATATAGTTATCTTTTTCTCTTTTAAAATCTTCTTTAAATCTCCATTTAAAATTTCACAAACTATCACCGATTCAATCGTATCTGTAGCAATAAGATAAACCTCAATCTCTCCATATTTTTCTTGAAGTTTAGTTATACTTGTTAGTTCAGCACAAGAGTTCTCTTGTTCTACAAATTTAATTAATTTATCTTTTATTCTTTTTACTCTTTTAATTTCTTCATTATATTTACTATAAGATTTATCTTTAATAGCATTATAATAACTTTTAATATCACTATTTTTTTCCAAATAATTGGTAAGTAAAGATGTTCCAACGGTAGTAATTATTTTTTTCACTTTTTCACCTCCGATAAAATAACTATTCCATATCCCTCTTTAGCTCTTTGGTCTGAAATTGATTTTTGATGAAATATATCAATTAATTGATTTTTATCTCCCTCTAAAATCTCAAAATAATAGACACTTCCACTAGGAACTGTTTTAAACATCTCTTTTGGTCTATTTGTCTTCATATCAAATCCACCAATAGATTGAGATTTTCCTATGGCACAGGTAAGAAGTTTTAGTTTTATCCCTTTATACTCTCCTATTAAACTCTTATCATCTATCCAACTAGGAAGCCACCCTTTATCAAAAATAGCTGGAGTCAATAGATATAGTTTAAACATAGAACTCTTGATAGTTATTGGGATAAAAGGTAAATCCAATAATTTCAACTCTTTATAATTTGCTCCTTTTGCCTCTCCTCCTAAGCTCATTAATCCTGAACTATTTAACTTCAACTCTTCAAATTCAACCACTATTTTAAACGCATATCTTAACATCTGAACCCTATACAAAAGTCCCTCTTTTGTTATTCTAGTTTTTGTATCTCTACCTATGCCTATTTTATTCTCTAAACTTATAAACTTCTCTAACTTTTGACCATATAAAGTATCATCTCCTTTCAAATAATCATCAAATGTAATATCATCAAAAAGTTTATCATCAATCCCTTCTATCTCCTCATTCAAAGATAGATTGTAATCCAAAGGGCTATTTGTTAAAAAATTTTGACTCAATTTTAATGTAGTTATCTCTTCACTGTTTAATCTATGCACACAATCTTTTGGAACTCTATATAGAAGTTCATTATTCATAGATAGATAAATCCCCTTTATAACTAAACTCTCTGTTACATCATCTTTATAGATATTTTTGAAATCATTAGGATTTTGAGAAAAATATGTTCCTCTCAATGCTCCATAGATAGTAGTTGGAGTAGGTAAATTCAGACTATCCGTCCAACTATCATCACCTTTACCAAAAGGTTTACCATCTCTAAATATTACTGTATCAAGTGGCTCAATCTCTATTATCATCCTATCTCCTTATCTATAAATCTACAGATATATAACCCATCTATGAAGTTTCTGAAATTTACAGTATGTATTTTTCGTATAGACTCTATCATTGGGTCAATATTCTCTTTTGCATTATCGACTTTCAAAGACCTCTTTAGTGTTCTCTTTAATTCCAAATAGAGCATAGAGTTCAAACTATTATCAAGCTCTCCATTCTCATCACACATCAACAGAAACTCTTTGTCCAATACAGAGATAAACTTATCTGAAAAATTCTCATTCAATTGCTTCGTAATAAAGTCCAATTCAAAAAAAGATTCAAACTTTAAAATAGTCTCTCTTATCTCTCCAGAGCGTTTCAAGACAGTTAAACATACAGCATCTTTTCCACTACTCTTTTTGGCTTTCTTCTCTGATTTTCTAACCTCACCAAGAACCACTCCTAATGATGTTTTATAATGAGCAATAACCACTCCTGATGAAAAAGTAAAGCTATCTCTTAGTCCATACTTCTCTTTCAAAGGTTCACTAATCAACTCACTAAATCGACTATTTAACTCTTTTAATACTTCAAACAGCTTATTAATATTAACAAACCCTAAAAAATCCTCTCCACCTGCATAAACAGTCATACCTTTTGGCTCTTTTAGTATCTCCTTTGCTTTTTTCGCAAAAATTGCTAGATTTGAACTAATATCTTTATGAAAATCTCTTAATCTACTTTGGTCATTGAGTTTTTGACCTGAAAGCCATTTTCCCATATCATCGCCATCAAACATAATAACAGCATAATATGAAGTCTGTTTATATTTTCCTTTTATAGCTTTTTTAAATTCTTGAAACTCTTGTTTAGCATCTTCTAATGAATTGCTAACATCATTCTTTTTAAAGAAATCTTTTGTTAAATTTTCTTCATAAAAAAGTTGACTATCTCTCTGCTTTTTTCTAATCTCTAAAGGAATATTCATAATAGCAATATCAGCAGTAGAATCAAAACTTTCTACATCCATTATTCTCTTAGTATAACAGATTCCACAAAGTCCCTCTTTATCTTGCAGAAGATTATCATATACTAATTCTAAATCTTCTCTTTGTAAATCAATATAGAACTTCATTCTTTTTTTGTGATTTTTAGAATCTTTATCTTTATAAACAGCAATATTTCTCTCTCCACATATAGAACATTTTCTACCAACTTCTCCTAATTGAGTAAAGAAACGGCTATTTTTCGCTCCTGCCAATCGTTTTTCAACCTCATCAAAAGCCTCTTTATAATCTCCACCATATTCACTAGCACTCCAATAGATTTGAAAAAAGTTTTCTATATGTTGCTCTATTATAGGACTTTGGTTCTTATTAAGAGTTTTAAAATAGTTTAATATTTCATCACTCACATTAGAAGCAAAACTCTTTAACTCATCTTCACTCTCAAAAGAGACTTCAACTAAAAATCTATTAGGATAAGAGTTTTTACCCTCTGTCTGTTGAGGAAATATTATGGTAGCACCTCTATTTTTTGCATACTCAATTCCCACTTCTGACATCTTTGATAAAATAGTACTTCCACCATAAAGCTCTTTTAGCTTTCTTGCTTGTGAGATAAAATCTTGAACAGGGGTTATGGTTAAAAGGAAAAGGTATCTCATAGTATTGCCTTTTTAAATTCTGATAATCGTCCATTATCTATTGGTTTTGTTGCCTTTAAAGTGGTAATAATCGGTCTATATCTCGTTCCATCCTTAATTACAGATATATAGATAGGAGAAGCATATCTTCCATTTTTTACCGAACCAAACATACCATCTTTATTATGATGATGTGTTGCAGAACTAATTGTTTTTATCAAACTATTTATATCGTTATACTCTTTTCCAATTTCAATATTTTTGATACTTTCAATATAAGGATACTTGTTATCAGACTCTTCATCAAAATTAGAATTTATTTTTTGAATAAGATTTCTAATGTACTCAATATTGATATTATCTTGAACTTGAATACTCCCAAATCCTCTACGACTTCTTTGACCAAATCCACCTAAAATAGAAGTAAGTTCAAAAATATCATTGACAATATCTAATTCTCTTCCAATAAACTCTATTTTAAAATTTTGATTTTCCTTATAACCATTAATTCTAAAACGACTATTTTTATGAGGTAAAGGGTCTATCTGTTCTGTCTGTAAATATCCCATCAATAATTTTATTCGAAAACTACTCTTTACAGCACTATTTTCATTTGCACCACCAAACAACAATGACTCTTGTTTTTTTAACTCATCTAAACTCAAATTCCCATGAATAGCCCTCCACCAAAACCTCATAGCACCTTTTATAGCTGGTGGTCTTAATTCTGCTACTGTTGTATCTTCTCCGTGCATCAGCATTGGTGTTATTAATTTACACTCTACGGCTTCTATTTCCATTTTGTTTTTCCCTTTCTTTTAATTCTACTCTATAAAACTTAATCTATAACTCCCCCAACCAAGCCCCATAGAGGTCTCTTTAACTTCTTAATATAATCTCAAATATATTATTGCCATCTTTATAACAATAGTTGAGTTTATAGTCAAGTCTTTTGACTATATTGTTAACTATATATAACCCCAAACCAAACCCTTTTTGTCTCTTTTCTTCTTGTGTAAATGGTTCAAGATAGTATTCAAGTGGGTGTTCTAAACTTCTACCTTTTGAAAAAACTTTAATGGATTTTCCATCACTTATAATTGTTGTACTAAAATCTTCAGAGTACTTTATAGCATTGTCTATTAGATTTTTAAGAGCTAAAGATAGTAATTTTGCATCTGTTATTAATGTCTCATTTTCAGTTTTTATAGTAATTTGTTCTCTATTACATAAAAGAAGAGTTAAACTATCTTCTATAATATCATTAATATTTACCTCTTTTAATTTAGGTTTAAAACTTTGGGTTGTAATTCGTTCAATATATGCCAACTCTCCTATAAGCTCATTCATTCTCTCAAAAGCACGAATTAGGGTCTTTTTACTGTTTCCATCTTCTATCATCTCTACAGCTATTCTTCCTTTTGTTATGGGGGTTTTTAGCTCATGCATCATATTACGCATAAATAGATTTTTAGACTCTAGTAGAGTCTTTATGTGATGTATTGCATTATCAAAACTTTGAGCAATTTGACCTATCTCATCATTACTTTTATAGGTTATCTTTATATTCATATCACCTTTGGCAAATTTTAAAATCTGCTTATTAAGTTTTTTAAGAGGGGAGAGTTTTCTTGTAATTGCTATATATAAAAATATAAATAAAAAGGCTACTAGAATAGCTATTAAGATAGTAACTTTAATACGAATATTATTTGATTTTATATCTTTTAACATAAGATTATAACCGTATCGCTGTAGATAGATATAGTGGTTATCCCCTATAGCAAAAATTTGCATTCTTCCATAAACAGACTCACCCTCAAAAATAACCTTGCCTCTACTTAAAATAAGTAGTCTATTGGCATTAATTGCTACAGGTTTTACTTTTGAATTTTTATAGAATTTTTCTATCTCATCTTTAGATGGATTTAGTTGTGCAGTGGAAAGAAGAGCATTTGAGATAAGTTGATAACGAGATATTTCATCTCTTCTCTGTCTCTCTTTATCCCAAGAGATAAAAAAAAAGAGAGCAGTTATAAGAAGAGATAAGACTAGAGCAAAAAGTATATTTATAAATGTATTAACAGATATATTTCTCATAAACTATACTTTTTCTGTTAAAAGATACCCTATACCCCTAACAGGCTTTATATATGAGTTCTCCTTATCAATATTTGATAACTTATGCCTTATTCTTGAAATCATAACATCAATATTTTTAATAGAGCTATTATCATCAATATGTTCACTATCATAAAGAAGTTGCTCTCTTGATACTGCTGAATTTTTATTTTTAATTAAAATAGATAATATATCAAACTCAGCAGCTGTAAGTTCAAGCAGTTTATTATGAAATACAATATTTCTAGCACCAAAATTTAGCTCAAAAAGAGATTTTTTAACAGCTGTATCGTTACTTTTTTGTACTCTTCTTAATATTGTCTTTATTCTAGTTACAAGCTCCCTTGGGTCATAGGGTTTTGGCATATAATCATCAGCTCCTCTTTCAAGTGCTATTACCTTATCGGTTATATCATCTCTAGCAGATGAGACAATAATTGGAATAGATGAATTTTTTCTAATCTTTGGAATAACCTCTAATCCATCAATACCAGGTAAGGTTAAATCTAAAATAATTAGGTCAAACTTATGTTGAGTCAGTAGCGAAAGTCCAATATATGGCTCTTCAGCATCAATAACTTCAATATCAAATTTATTTAAATATTCAGTTAAAATTTGTGAAAGCTCATAATCGTCTTCTATCATTAAAATCTTTATAATAATAAATCCTTATATTTTTATTTTTGGTGGTATGTTAACACGGGAGAGATTAATTTTTAATAAAGATATATACCATCAGCATTGTTCACAAAGGTTTATTACAAAGGAGGTCTAAAAATGTTCTATCAAGGGAGTATATTTTTCAGAAAGGAGTTTATTCTATACTAAATCTTGTGAACAATGGTGATGATACTTACTTGTTTTTCTTATATGAATTATATAAGATTATGATTAATAATCAACAAATGAAAAGTTAATCATTAGTTAATGTATATATGATATACTTATCTTTTAATTTAATAATAGATAAAGGGACACGGTTGGAATATTGGAACCATATTTATGAACATTTTAACCCTATAGCTTTTGATTTAGGCATTATATCAGTACATTGGTATGGTATTATGTATATATCTGCACTTCTTACAGCTCTTTGGTTTGCTAAATGGATTATAAAAAAAGATACAATAGATATAAAAACAGATGAGATAGATAACTATTTTATATGGATAGAGGTAGGTATTATATTAGGTGCAAGAGTTTGGTATATTCTTTTTTATGACAACAATACAATATACTATTTAACCCAACCTTGGCAGATTTTTAATCCATTTCATAATGGAGAATTTGTAGGTATTAGAGGAATGAGTTATCACGGTGCAGTAGTTGGTGCAATTATAAGCTCATATCTATTTTCAAGAAAACACCCAAATACTCTTTTTAAAATAATAGATGTAGTAGCACTTGCCATTCCTGTAGGATATATCTTTGGACGAATAGGAAACTTTTTAAACCAAGAGTTGGTAGGAAGAGCTACTGATGTATCGTGGGGAATATTCGTTGACGGTGTTTTAAGACACCCCTCTCAACTATATGAAGCATTTTTAGAGGGTTTTATTGTAGCTGTTATTCTCTATCTTTATAGAAAAAGAAAATCCTTTGATGGACAGTTAATGGGGCTATATGGCATACTATATAGTATTACACGATTTATATCAGAGTTTTGGAGACAACCTGATATTCAATTAGGTTATCTATATGATAACTGGTTAACTATGGGACAGTTACAGAGCTTAGTTATGCTTTTTATCTCTATTGGTATCTATTTCATATTAAAGAAGAATTCAAAATCTTATTAATTTTTTAATTTAAAGAAAATTTAATTTTAGATATAATTAATCTATATTTATAATATTTTTTTAAATTAATCAAAGGAATGAGAAATGAAAAATATACAATTATCAATTATTACTCTAATATCAACAGGATTTTTATGTTATGGGGGTGGAGATATAGCTGAAGTTACACCTTATGAGAGTAATGACATTAATATGGCAATAGAAGAAGCAACTCCTTATATTGAGCCAACTCCTACATCAATACCAACTCCTATTATAAAAAAAATACCCCAAAAGGTAGTTAAACTTAAAAAAGGGATAAATCCTAGTGGATTTTATGTTGGTCTAGGAATAACAGGAAGTAGATATAAAGATAGTTGTAAATGTACAACACCTACAAACTCAATCCCTACAAAAATTACAAATAAAGAGCGAAATCTAGCAATATTAACAAGAGTTGGTTATGATTTTAATCCATATATTGGTATTGAAGCTAGAGGAATAAGAAGTGTGGCCGAAGATGATGATTTTAAACTATCCCACATTGGACTCTTTTTAAAACCAATGATACCTATTGGAGATATAACAAATCTATATGGAATATTAGGTGTAGCAAAAACAAAAGTTACAGGAAATATCCCAAAAGTTGATGCAGAGAGTGCTGCTTTTGGAGGTGGATTAGAGTTTGATTTATCTAAAGATATACCAAAAGAGGGGCGATATTCAAGAAAATTTGATGGAAAAGGAGACCAAGAAAAAGGTGTTGGCTTTTTCTTAGATTATGAGAGACTTGTTGTTAAAAAAAATACACCAGACTTAGATACTCTTAGTGCAGGAGTATCTTACGACTTTTAAACTAAACCTTTCTTCTCCTTAGCCTCTGCTATACCTCTTCTTAAAATAGTGTAGCTAGGGAGTTTAATAGGTAGAACAATATCACTAAGGTTTCCACTATGAATACACTCAAACTCTTTACCCTTAGTTGATACTATCTTTTTAAATATAATATAAAAAGAGTCTTCTCTTTTTTCTATTTTACACTCCTCATTCTCCATCTCTTCTATAGTTACACCAACAGGTAAAACTATCTCTACACTATCACCTATACAAGTTTTATCTTTACACCTCCAAGTTAAACCATCTTCACTAACTAGCCCTGCTACTTGATGTGTTCCATCTTGAATTGTAAATTTATGAGATTGGGTATTATTTCGTTCAAATGGTTTAGAGATTAAATAAGCATCAGAAAAACCTCTATTTTGTGTTGTGTGTAGCTCTTTTTGGTATCTCTCTTCTTTAAAATCACCTGCATAAAAGTCATCAATAGCGTGTCTATATGCTTTGGTAACAACTCCTGCGTAGTATGGTGATTTTGTTCTTCCCTCTATTTTTAAAGAGTCAATTACTCCTGAAGATAAAATTTCATCTACATGAGATGCCATATTCATATCTTTAGCATTCATAATATATGTTCCAACTCCCTCTACCTCATCTAATCTAAAGGTTGTGTTAGACTCTGGTGAGTGAGCATATATCTCATAAGGAAATCTACAATCATTTGCACAACTTCCTCTATTCGGTACTCTTCCTGTCTGTAAGGCTGAAACTAAACATCTACCACTATAAGCAAAACACATAGAACCATGCACAAAAATTTCTAACTCTAAATCTGGAATTACTCTCTTTATAGCTTCGCAATCTTTTAAGGAAATCTCTCTTGCTACTATTATTCTCTCTACTCCCATATCATAATATACTTGGGCATCAAGTACATTCATAACATTAGCTTGTGTTGATAGGTGAATTGGAATTTGTGGTGCTATCTCTCTTGCCATTTTAACAACTCCTGCACTAGATACAATAAGTGCATCAGGTTTAAGCTCTGCCATTTTTGCTATATGATTTCTATATAGTTTAATTTGAGAGTTAAATGGAAAACTATTAATAGTTGTATATACTTTTTTGCCCAAATTATGAGCATACTCTATTCCACTAGCATAAGAGTCCATATCAAACTCTTTTCCTGAACGAATACGGAGTGAAAAGGTACTTGTTCCTCCATATACTGCATCTGCTCCATAAGCTAGTGCAATTTTAAGTTTTTCTAAATTTCCTGCTGGTGCTAACAGTTCTGCTTTTTTCATTAAAATTCCTAAGCCTCATTAAACTTACGACTACTAAGCTCTGTTAAAAACTCCTCTAAAGAGTATTTTTGTCTATAATCTGAAGACATAATATGAACTAAAATATCACCCATATCTATAACTACCCAATCTTCACTCTCATCAATATGTAAAAACTCTTCACCTAGAGGTTTTAATTTATCTTTTAGATGTTCTGATAGTGATAATGAGTGTTTACCACCAAGAGATGTAGCTAAAACCACTCTTTCTGAAATATAATCAATATCTTTAAGGTCAAAAACCTCTATCTCTTCAGCTTTTTTTTCATCTAATATAGTAACTATTCTATCTATTCTTTTATTTAAATTCATATATATTTTGTTTCCTTTTCTAATTTCTGTTGAGCTTATATCTGCTTCAACTTTTAAGATTTTAAAATCTCTTAATTTTGAGGTATCTAACCCATACCCACCTCTTGTTGCTATAACCCAAGTTATTTGAGAATTTAGCCATTTGAAATTATACCATTTATCAATAGTACCTAGATTATCTGCTCCAATTATAATATATTTAACACTGTGTATTTGTTGAAAATATTTTAGTGTGTTAGCTGTTTGGGTTGCCTCTTTTCTATCTACCTCATAACTATCTATTGTTACTTTTTGAAACTCTTTAAATATCTCTTTTGACATAGATAACCGTTTTACAGGTGAAGCGTGAGAGCCTAATTTAAATGGATTTAAAAAAGTAGGTATTATAATTAATCTCTCTATATCTAATACTCTTAAAGCCTCTTTTACTATGGCTTTATGCCCAAAGTGTGGAGGGTCGAAACTACCACCAAAAAGTGCAACACTCTCTTTTCTATCTTTAAACAAAAAATAACCCCAAATTATGTAATATATAAAGAATTTTATCGTAAAAAACTAAGGAATGAATAAATGGCTGTTAAAGTAGCAATAAATGGATTAGGAAGAATAGGTAGATGTGTAGCAAGAATTATTGCTGATAGAGATGATGTTGAACTAGTAGCAGTCAATGCAAGTGGAGCTGAAAATATTATTGAATATGGTTTAAAATATGACTCTGTGCATGGAAAAAGATTAGATGTTAGTGTAAAAGATGGATTTGTAAATATTGGTTCAACTAAAGCTAAACTATTCTCTGAAAGAGACCCTGCAAAAATTGCTTTTGCAGAGACTGGTGCTGAACTTGTATTAGAGTGTACGGGTGCATTTTTAACACAAGAGTCTGCTCAAGCTTACATTGATAATGGAATTAAAAAGGTACTATTCTCAGCACCTGCAAAAGATGCTACACCAACATTTGTTATTGGTGCAAATGAAGAGAGTTATGCAGGTGAAGCAATAGTTTCAAATGCAAGTTGCACAACAAATGGGTTAGCACCTGTAGCTAAGGTGTTAGATGATAATTTTGGAGTGGAAGCTGGACTAATGACAACCATTCATAGCTATACAGGTTCTCAACCTATTTTAGATGGAAAACATAAAAAAGACCCAAGAAAAGGTAGAAGTGGAGCTGTAAATATTGTACCAACTACAACAGGGGCTGCAAAAGCTATATCTAAAGTGTTACCAAACTTAGCAGGAAAACTGAATGGTCAAGCATTAAGAGTTCCAACTCCTGATGTATCAATGGTTGATTTAACTGTAACTCTATCTAAACGCGTAACACTAGATGAGGTAAAAGAGGCATTTAAAGTAGCAAGTGAGACTACACACAAAGGAATTTTAGGAGTTGATGAGGAGTATCTTGTATCACAAGATTTTGTAGGTGAGAGTAGAAGCACAGTTGTTGCTATGGATACTATCCAAGTAATTGGTGATAATATGGTAAAAGTTCTATCATGGTATGATAATGAGTGGGGTTACTCGTGTAGGTTAGTTGATATGGCAGTTCACATTAGCAATTAAGGAGGCTTTTTTGAGAACAATTAAAGATTTAGAGAATATCGAGGGTAGAAGAGTATTTATAAGGTGTGACTTTAATGTCCCAAAAGATGAAGATGGTAATATTACTGATGATAGAAGAATTAGAGGTGCATTGCAGACCATTAGATACTGTTTAGATAGAGATTGTAAAGTAATCTTAGCTTCACATGCAGGGCGACCTAAAAAAGGAGTTTATAATGAAAACCTCTCAATGAAAGCTGTTGTTGTAAGACTCAGAACTCTTCTTAAAATTGCTGAAAAGATTACTTTAGCAAAAGATGTAATAGGCGAAGATGCTCTTTCTAAAGCTAAAGAGCTTAAAGCTAAAGAGGTTTTAGTTCTTGAAAATCTAAGATTTGAAGAGGGTGAAGAGAAAAACGATATAGAGTTTGCTAAAAAGTTAGCTACTATGGCAGATATTTATATTAATGATGCTTTTGGTGTATGTCATAGAGCTCACGCATCTGTTGAAGCTATGGCTAGATTATATGATAAAGAGCATAGAGTAGCAGGTTTTTTACTCTCTAAAGAGGTAACATTCTTTGAGAAAAAACTTGATAATCCTATGAGACCATTTGTTGCTATTGTTGGAGGGTCTAAAGTTTCAGGAAAACTTGAAGCACTTAGAAATCTAGTAGAAAAAGTTGATAAGATTATCATCGGTGGAGGAATGGCATTTACATTCCTAAAAGCACAAGGGTATGAGATAGGAAATTCTTTAGTTGAAGATAATCTATTAGATGAAGCTAGAACTATTATAATTAAAGCTCGTAAAAAAGGTGTTAAGTTCTATCTTCCAATAGATGTAGTAGTAGCTCCAGAGTTTTCTGAAAATTGTGCAATAAAATATCTACCTGCACAAGAGATACCAAAAGGTTGGATGGGACTTGATATTGGTCCAGCATCTTCAAGACTCTTTAGAGAGGTTTTAAATGATGCTCAAACTATTATTTGGAATGGACCTATGGGTGTTTATGAGATGGATAGATATGCAAAAGGTAGCCTAAAAATGTCTCATAATATAGCAGATAGTTACGCTACAACTATTGTTGGTGGTGGAGATACAGCAGATTTAGCACAAAAAGCAGGAGATGTTGAAGAGATGACATTTGTTAGCACTGGTGGGGGAGCTAGTTTAAACCTAATTGAAGGTAAAGAGTTACCAGGTATTACAGCACTTCAAGCTGAATAAGAAAGGGATATATGATATACGCAGGAAATTTTAAGACAAACCATACAAGACAATCAACAAGAGAGTATCTTATGAAGATGCAACTCCATCACCATAAAATAAAAGAGGGAGATAGAGTTTTAATCTTCCCTCCTATTACAGCTATTGATAATTATGATGTTAACTTTACAATAGGTGTGCAAAATGCTTATCCTATTCAAAATGGAGCTTTTACAGGTGAAGTTGGAGTTGAACAGTTAGAAGAGTTTAATATTAAAACTATTCTTATAGGACATAGTGAAAGAAGGGAAGTTTTAGGTGAAAGCCAAGAGTTTATAGCTAAAAAGTTTAATTTCTTTAAAGATATGGGATTTGAAATTATTTACTGTATTGGTGAGCCTTTAGAGGTTAGAGAAGAGGGAGAAGAGGCTGTTATAAAATATCTTTTAACTCAATTTAAAGGGATTGATACAGAGTATGATAACTTTTTAGTAGCTTATGAACCTATTTGGGCTATTGGAACAGGAAGAAGTGCAACAGTAGAAGAGATAGCTTCAACTCATAATGAATTAAAGAGATATATAAATAAACCTCTTCTTTATGGTGGTAGTGTAAAGGGGAGTAATATAGCTGAAATTTCGGCTATAGATAATGTAGATGGTGTACTAGTTGGTGGAGCTTCACTTAAAACAGAAAGCTTTTTAGAACTAGTTTTGCATTAATTAATTTAGTTGTAAAGAATTAAATATAGTTATAAGTTTAGCAATTGTATAATATAATTTCACAAAATTAAAACAGGGGATTATACAATGCTAAAGAAAATTTTAACATTTAGTCTAAGTATAGGTGCAACTTCTGTACTGTTCTTAGGAACAGCACTAGTTGCAAAGGATAAGGTTGTTTTACCACCATCGTGGACAACAACTAGAATAACTTACAATATTACTGTAGAGGAATTAGCTAAAAGATATTATGGTGACTCTAAAGATTATAAATATATTTTAGAGGCAAATAAAAATATTTTAAGAGGAAATCATATTGTTCCTAAAAATACAGAAATTAAAATTCCAATAACTCCAAAGTTTAGAGACCAACCTGAACAGTTAGGGTGGAACTCTCCATCATAGTCAAATTGACTCTATCTATCTCTTTTTTGAGATAGATAACAATCGCTATTTTATATTCAAATTAAATACAAAAAAGATAATATTATGCAAAAATTACAAATTACAATAGATGGAAATGAAGCTGTAGCACGAGTTGCCTATAAAATTAATGAAGTTATTGCTATTTACCCTATTACCCCATCTTCTCCCATGGCAGAACTTAGCGATATATATGCAACTCATAAAGAGAAAAATATTTTTGGAACTATTCCTGAAATTATGGAGATGCAAAGTGAAGGTGGAGCTAGTGGAGCAGTACATGGTTCACTTCAAAATGGAGCATTAACTACTACTTTTACAGCCTCGCAAGGTCTTTTGCTTATGATACCAAATATGTATAAAATCGCAGGAGAACTTACACCTACTGTTTTTCATGTAGCCTCTCGTTCTATTGCATCTCAAGCTTTATCTATATTTGGTGACCATAGTGATGTAATGTCAGTTAAACAGACAGGTTTTGCTCTTCTATCTTCAAACTCTGTTCAAGAGGCACACGATTTTGCTCTAATTGCTCAAAGTGCATCTTTAAAATCTCGTATTCCATTTTTACACTTTTTTGATGGATTTAGAACATCTCATGAAGTTAGTAAAATAGAACTACTTAATAAAGAAGTTTTAAAAGATATGATAGATGAGGAGTTAGTTTTTAAGCACCGTTCTCGTGCATTATCATCTGATAATCCATTTATTAGAGGAACTTCACAAAATCCTGATGTCTATTTTCAAGGAAGAGAGAGTGTAAATAACTACTATATTAATCTTCCTAAAATAGTTCAAGATAGTATGGATAGATTTAAGGAGTTAACAAAAAGAGAGTATAAACTTTTTGATTTTATAGGAGATAAAGAGGCTGAAAGGATTATTATACTTATGGGTTCAGGAGCGGAAACTGCTCATGAGACCGTAGAATATTTGGTAAATCAAGGTGAAAAGGTAGGAGTTATTAAAGTTAGACTCTATAGACCATTTTCTATTGAGTATTTTATAAAATCTCTACCAAAAAGTGTAAAATCAATAGCTGTTTTAGATAGAACTAAAGAGTCAGGCTCTTTAGGTGAACCACTCTATTTAGATATAGTTAGTGCATTAAATGAACTTAGAGAAGATGGAAAATTGGACTTTGATATGCCACATATTATAGGTGGTAGATATGGCTTATCCTCTAAAGAGTTTACCCCTGCTATGGTTAAGGCTATTTTTGATGAATTATTAAAATCTAAACCTAAAAATCATTTTACTATAGGAATATATGATGATATAACCAATAGTTCATTAGAGTGGGATAAATCTTTTTCTATAGAGGATAAAGATAGATTTAAAGGGATATTCTTTGGTTTAGGAAGTGATGGAACAGTTGGAGCAAATAAAAATTCTATTAAGATAATTGGGGAAGAGACAGATAATTATGCACAAGGATATTTTGTATATGACTCTAATAAATCAGGTTCAATGACTATTTCTCATTTAAGATTTGGCTCTAAACCTATAAAATCCACCTATCTTATAGATAAAGCAAACTTTGTAGCATGTCACAGAGCAGTTTTTCTTGAAAAATTTGATATATTAAAACGAGCAGATAACGGTGCTATATTTTTACTGAACTCTCCATTTCATAAAGATATAGTCTTTTCAAAACTTCCTAAAAAAATACAACAAGAGATAATAGATAAAGAGCTTAGATTTTTTGTAATAGATGCAGGTAGTGTTGCATTAAAAAGTGGTATGGGAAAAAGAATAAATAGTATTATGCAGACATGCTTTTTTGCAATATCCAATATTTTACCAAAAGATGAGGCTATAGAAAAAATAAAAAATAGTATCTATAAAAGCTATATTAAAAAGGGTCAACAAGTAGTTGATATGAATAATCATGCTGTTGATAACACTTTACATAATCTATTTGAGGTTAAAGTTCCATCTAAAACAGAGGGAGATAAAAAGATGTCTCCTGTAGTTAAGGGTAATTTTAATAAATTTGTAGAGGAGATAACAGCTCAATTAATTGCAGGTGATGGAGATGAAATTCCTGTATCTAAAATACCAGCTGATGGAACTTGGCAAAGTGGTACAACACAATATCAGAAACGAAATATGGCTTTAGAAGTTCCTGTTTGGGACGCTAATAGCTGTATTCAGTGTAATAGATGTGTATTAGTTTGCCCTCATGCTGTTATTCGTTCAAAAGTTGTAGATAATGCTCTTTTAGAAGATGCACCTTTAATATTTTCTACCATTAAAGCTAAAGGAAAAACCTTTAACCCTAGTGATAGATTTACCATAAAAGTATCAGTTGAAGATTGTACTGGATGTGGTATATGCGTAGAGGCTTGTCCTGCTAAAAATAGAGAAGATAGTAGTTTAAAAGCTATTAATATGAGACCTATCGAAGAGGCTCATAATGAAGGAGTTATTAATTGGGAATATTTTACAAAACTTCCATATTATAATAGAGATAGATTAAACCATACAAAAATGAAAGAGTCTCAATTTCTTGAACCTCTATTTGAGTTCTCTGGTGCATGTGCTGGGTGTGGAGAGACACCTTATATTAAATTAGCTACTCAACTATTTGGAGATAGAATGATAGTTGCTAATGCAACAGGGTGTTCTTCTATATATGGTGGAAATCTACCAACAACTCCTTGGAAAAAAAATAATAAAGGAAAAGGTCCTGCTTGGTCAAACTCTCTATTTGAAGATAATGCAGAGTTTGGTTTAGGATTTAGATTAGCTATTGATAAACATACTACTAATGCTAGAGAGATTTTAGAAGAGTTAAAAGATAAGGTGGGAGTTAAACTTAGTGAAGATATTTTAAACTCAACTCAAAAAGATGAAAGAGAGATATTTAATCAAAGGGATAGAGTAGAAAAACTTAAAGAGATTTTAAAAAATATAAAAGGAGTAAAAGCTAGAAGATTAGAGAGTATTATTGACTATTTAGTAAAAAAATCAGTTTGGATGATTGGTGGTGATGGTTGGGCTTATGATATTGGTTATGGGGGGTTAGACCATGTCTTAGCAAGTGGTAAAAATGTAAATATTTTAGTACTAGATACACAAGTTTATTCAAACACAGGTGGACAAGAGTCCAAGGCTACAATGACAGGAGCTGTAGCAAAATTTGCATCAGGGGGAAAACCACAAAATCCTAAAGATTTAGCTATGATGGCTATTGCTTATGGAAATGTATATGTAGCAAGAGTTGCTATGGGTGCTGATAATGCACAAACAGTTAAAGCATTTATTGAAGCAGAAGCTTATAATGGACCATCTATTATTATTGCTTATTCTCACTGTATAGCTCATGGGTATGATTTGCGTTATGGAATGGAACATCAAAAGTTAGCAGTTGATAGTGGATTATGGGCAACTTTCCGTTATAACCCTACTTTAGAAAATCCTATGCAGTTAGATTATAAAGAGCCTAAAATAGATGTAAAAGAGTTTATGTATAAAGAGACTAGATTTAATATGGTTGAAAAAATGGATGCTAATAGTGCTAAAGAGTACCTAAATACAGCACGAAAACACGCAAAAGAGATGTATAAAAGATATAAAAATATAGAAGAGATGTAACAAAAAGAGTTTGAAAAATATAATAATATTATTTTTATAAACTAGCATATAGTTTAAAGCTTAATATAAGTATTACTCATTATTATAGGAATTGATAATAATCAATATAATAAATTATAACATATAGGAGATAAAAAATGAAAGCAGTCGTTATGGCAGGTGGCTTTGGAACAAGAATTCAACCACTTACAAACTCTAGACCTAAACCGATGTTGCCAATTATAAATAGACCAATGATGGAAAAAACTATGATGACCCTAAAAGATTTAGGAATTAAAGAATTTATAGTTTTATTATATTTTAAACCAGAAATTATACAAGATTACTTTGGAGATGGAAGTGATTTTGGAATAAAGATTACCTATGTTGTGCCTGATGATGATTATGGTACAGCAGGAGCTGTTAAATTAGCACAAGAGCATATTGGAGATGAAAATTTTATTATTATTAGTGGTGATTTAGTAACGGATTTTAATTTTCAGAAAATTTTTGACTACCATGCAGAGAAAAAATCTAAATTAACCATAACTTTAACTTCTGTTGATAACCCTTTAGAGTTTGGTGTAGTAATAGCAAATGAAGATGGAAAAATAGAAAAATTTTTAGAAAAGCCTAGTTGGGGAGAGGTATTTAGCGATACAATCAATACTGGAATATATATAATAGAGCCTGAAATTCTAAACTATATACCACAGAATGAAAATTATGATTTTGCTAAAGACCTATTTCCAAGACTTATGCGAGAAGGTATAGACCTAATGGCAGGGTATGCTAAAGGATACTGGAGAGATGTGGGAAATCCTGAAAGCTATAGAGAAGTTTATGAAGATATTTTATCTGGTAAAGTTAATTTTAAAATTAATGGCAAAAAACAGATATTCCCTGATGGAGTACTATATAGTAAAAATGGATATAAATTAGATAAAAGCATAGAGATTATAGGAACAGTTGTTTTAGGAGAAGGTGTTACACTTAAGAAAAATATTAAATTAAATAATATTGTAATTGGAGATAGTGTTACTATTGGAAAAGATAGTAATATTAGAAATAGTGTTATTTGGGAAAATGTAACTATTGGAAGAGGTGCAAAATTAGATGGTTGTGTAATATGTAATAACAATAAAATAGGTAAAAACTTTACAGCAAAAGCTGGTCTAATTTTAGCAGAAAATTGTGAAATTGGAGAACTTGTTAATATAGAAAAAGATGTTACTATTTGGGCAGATAAGGTAATTGAAGATGCCTCTATTATTAGTAATAACTTGATTTTAGGAAGCAAATATAAAAACTCTATTTTTGAATATGGTAAGGTTGTAGGACAATCTAATGTTGAACTTTCATGTGAAATGGCAACTAAACTAGCAGAGGCATTTGGTGCAACTCTTCCTGTAGGTTCTACTATTTTAATGTCAAGAGATTATCATAAAAATTCAAGAATGTTAAAACGGGCATTTGTAGGAGGAATATTATCTTCTGGTGTAAATGTAGTTGATTATAATGCAATTCCATCATCTATTATGCGTTGTAATATTGCAACACACGATAAATTTATAGCAGGTGTATATTTTAATCAAAAGATAAATGACCCAACAAGTACTGTTATTACATTCTTTAATAATGAAGCATTAAGAATAAATAGTGATTTATCTAAAAAAATAGAGAAATCATTTTTTAAAGAGTCATTTAGAAGAGTTGATTACTCAAAAATTGGTGAGATTTATCAATCAGAACATGAAAAAGAGTATAAATTCTATAAAAAAGAGATAGAAAGACTTTTACAATTACATAAATTTAAATGTATAGATTGTAGAATAGCTGTTGATATGATGCACGGAATTGCATCAGAAGTTTTTCCTGATATACTTAATGATTTAGGCATAGATAATATTATGTTTAATGCTCATGAAGATGTATCTCGACTTGCAAATATTAATTCACTTGTAAAACAGTCTAATAGTGATATGAGTTCAATTATAAAAGCTCTTAAATTAGATGCTGGATTTATACTATATCCTTATGGTCAAAGATTAGATATAGTGTGTGATAATGGAATAGTTCTTAATAAGCAAACCTCTCTGTTTGTTGTATTAATGCTTTTAAATATGGAAGCTAAAAATTTAGGTATTAAAAGAAGAGTATTTCTTCCAACATGGGCTTCTGATATTGTGGAGTTTGAAAATATTGATATAGAAAGAGGTCAATACTCTAATTTTAAAGATGAAGAGCTTAGAAAGTATGACCTTGTAGCTACAGGTGAAGGAAACTTTAGCTTTACAGAGTTTGCAACTCATAGAGACTCTATGTATGCAACACTTAAAATACTAGAGATGATATTAACACAAGGAGTTAAACTATCTGAACTTATATCTTCACTTCCAAAATTTTATTATAAAACTACCCAAGTACCTTGCACACAAGCACTTAAAGGCAAAATGATGCGTATGTTCTTACAAGATGCAAAAGGTAAAAAATCATCAACACTAGATGGTGTAAAAATTTGGATAGATAAACATGATTGGATTTTAATGATACCTGATTTATATACTGATAATCTCAATCTATATATACAAGCTGAAAATACAGAAAAAGGAGAGGCTATTTTAGAAAAATATAGTAAAAAAATTGAAAAATGGTCTAAGGAGTAGGAGTGATAAGTAATATTAAATATATGGCAGGAGTAAAGAGTTTAAAAGATATTGATATTACAGGAAAAAGAGTATTAATCCGTGTGGACTTTAATGTTCCAATGGATAATGAATTAAATATCTCTGATGATAGAAGAATTAGAGAAGCAATTCCTACTATTAACTACTGTATTGACCATAATCCATGCTCTATTACTCTAGTTACCCATTTAGGGCGACCAAAAGGGGAGTATGAAGAGAGATTTAGTTTAAAACATATTCAAAAGAGACTAGAGAGACTTTTACATAAAAAAGTAGAGTTTGTAGAAGATTTTGAAGCATCAAAAGATGAAATAGCAAGTTGTTCTTTAGAGAGAGTATTTCTTTTAGAAAATATCCGTTTTAATAAAGGTGAGAAGAGTAATGATTTAGAGTTTGCTAAAAAACTCGGTTCAATTTGTGATGTTTATGTAAATGATGCTTTTGGTACAGCTCATAGAAAACACGCTTCAACTTATGGAATTACTGACTTTGTTGAGACTAAAGTAGCAGGTTTTTTAATGAAAAAGGAGATAGAAGCATTTAGTAAAGCTTTAGAGAGACCAACAAAACCTATAGCATTAGTTATTGGTGGTTCTAAAATATCTTCAAAAATTACACTTCTAAGTGCTATTATGCCAAAGATTGATAAACTTATTATTGGTGGAGCTATGAGTAATACTTTTCTATACTCATTAGGGTTTGATATGCAATCTTCTCTATATGAAAAAGAGTTTACAGATATAGCAAAAAAGGTTTTAGAAGATGCAAAAGAGCATAGTGTCAAAATATATATGCCTGTTGATGTTGTAATTACAGACTCTATAGAAAATCCTATTGATGTCCAAGTAGTCCCAGTTCAAGATATATTAGAGGGATTTAAAGCAGTAGATATAGGACCTGCTACTGTTAAGCTATTCTCTGAAGCTGTGCATTTATCAAATACTATTATTTGGAATGGACCTATGGGAATTTATGAAAAGAGTAGATTTTCAAGAGGAACAAATAGATTAGCAAGTGCTATAGTAGATAGTTATGCCTATACAGTAGTAGGTGGAGGAGATACAGCAGATGCTGTTGAGAAAGCAGGAGAAAATGAAAACTTTAGCTTTATTTCAACAGGAGGTGGAGCTAGTTTAGAACTTTTAGAGGGTAAAATATTAGCAGGATTTGAGAAACTTGATAGAAAAGATTAAGATTATAATAACTAATAGGGTAAAATAACACTTTTAAAAAAGGATAGGTAAAAAAGTGTTATTAAATAAAAACAATCGGTTTAATCTTGCTAATTTAATTACTTTTGGTAATATCTCTTGTGGGATTATTGCCATTCATTTTATAGTTCATGGTGAATTTTTTATAGCTATTATTTTAGCATGGATTGCAGGGGCTTTAGATATAGCCGATGGAAAAGTAGCAAGAAAATATAATCTATCTACTGAATTTGGAATACAAGTTGATAGTTATGCTGATTTTATCTCGTTTGTAGTTATGCCATCATTTCTACTATATTATGCTATAAGTGCAAATAGTTCAAATATTGAGCAGTTTATTTTAGGAATTGTCTTTATAGCTTATATTATATCAGGTCTTAGAAGACTTATTGAGTTTAATCTAAAAGTAGAGGTAGGAGAGGCTGAAAAATATTTTACAGGAGTTCCCACACCACTTGGTGCAATTTTACTTTGGGTTTTATATCTTATATTTGCCTATAGCGTAATATCCAATCCCTATATTATAGCTCTATTTGTAGCAGTTATTGCTTGGTCATTAAATAGTAAAATCAAAATAAGACACCCATAATGAGTAGTATTAAAACAAAAATAGCAAACCTATCTGAATTGGTTATGTTTCAACATAGTATATTTTCACTACCTTTTATATTTATTGCTATGGTTGTAGCAAGTCACGGTTGGTTTGGGTGGGAGTTACTTTTTTTTGGAATAATAGAAGCAATTAGTGCTAGAAATTTTGCAATGGGAGTTAACCGTTATCTTGATAGAGATATAGATGCACTAAATCCTAGAACAAAAGATAGACCATCAGTTGATGGAAGAGTATCTAATAGTATGATGATAGGATTTATTACTGTAAATGCTCTTCTTTTTATTATAGTTGCATATTTTATTAATAATTTAGCGTTTAAACTCTCTATTCCAATACTCTTTATTTTAGGAGCTTATACATTTTTTAAAAGATTTTCATCTCTAGCTCATATTATTTTAGGTATCTCACTAGGATTAGCACCAATTGCTGGAGTTGTAGCAGTAAGTGGAGATATAACTTTATGGTCTATCTATTTAGCAATAGGTGTAATGTTTTGGGTAGCAGGATTTGATTTACTCTACTCTTTACAAGATATAGAGTTTGATAAAGCCCACAATCTCCACTCTATCCCATCTAAATTTGGTGCTAAAAAAACTATGCTTTTAGCTAAAGTGTTTCATATATTGACTATTGTTTTTTGGACACTCTTTGTTTATAGTGCAGGGTTAACATTTTTTGCACAATTAGCTATACTTCTTAGTGCCATTATGTTAGCCTATGAACACTACTTAGTAAATAAAGATTTTACAAAAATAGATAGAGCCTTTTTTACGGTAAATGGCTATTTAGGCATACTATTTTTAATATTAATTATTTGGGAGGTCATTTAAAATGGAAATATTTTATATATTAACTATATTTTCGCTTATAGGTTTTATGAGTGTAATTGTCTATCTATTTTTAGAAAAAACAAAAGAGGGTCAAAAGAGCGAATATTGTGAACTTTTAGAAGAGAGGCTCACTAGACTAGAGAGTTATGTATATGAATTAGAAGCAAAAGTATTAACTCCTGATAGTAAACTAAAAGAGAAGATAATACAGATGTATAATGATGGAAAAGATATTCCATTAATAGAAAATATACTAGATATTCCTCGTCTAAAGATAGAGATGATACTAAAACAGTATAAAAGAGAAAACTCATAAATATTCTCTTGAAATTATAGAAAAAATCAGCTATAATTTCGTCCTCATATAATAATATATGCACTCATAGCTCAGCTGGATAGAGCAACGGTTTGCGGTACCGTAGGTCAGGGGTTCGAATCCCTTTGGGTGTACCACTTTTTAATCTAACTGAATTTAAGAATATCTACAAAGAACAAATCAAACAAAAAATAAAAGGAAAATATATGAATTTATGTGTAGCATTAGATTTACCAACAGCTAAAGAGAATTTAAAACTAGCTAGAGAGTTAAAAGAGTATAATATTTGGTTAAAAGTTGGATTTAGAACATATATTAGAGATGGAAGAGAGTTTATAAATGAATTAAAAAGTATTAATCCCAATTTTAAAATATTTTTAGATTTAAAGCTATATGATATTCCAAATACAATGGTAGATGCTAGTGAGGAGATAGCAAAATTGGGTGTTGATATGTTTAATATTCACGCTTCAGCAGGAGAAGAGGCTATGAGAATGGTAATGAATAGATTGTCTAAATATAAAAATAGACCTTTAGTTTTAGCTGTTACAGCTCTAACATCATTTAATAATAGTGCTTTTAAAAAGATATATGGAGAAGATATAGATACAAGAGCTAAAGAGTTTGCTAAAATGAGCTATAGCAATGGATTAGATGGTGTTGTATGTAGTGCCTTTGAGAGTAAAGCCATAAAAGAGGAGACAGATAATAGTTTCTTAACTCTATGCCCTGCTATTAGACCATTTGGAGAAGATGCAGGAGACCAAAAAAGAGTAGCAACTATAGAGTTTGCTAAAGAGGCAAAAGTTGATTTTCCTGTAATTGGAAGACCTATATATAAAGATAGTAATCCTGCTAAAAAGGTTGAAGAGATTTTAGAGAGAATGGAGAAATGAAAAATTCTAATTTTTATTCTGAAAATTATAGTTCTCTAATAAAACAATACGACTCTATCTCATCACCTCTAAAATCTCTATTTGACAGATATATCCAAGCAAACTACAACACCTTGGATATAGGTTTTGGAAGTGGTAGAGATTTAAAATACATAAAAACTCTTGGTGCTAATTGTTATGGAATAGATAACTGTAAAAAGTTTGTAGATGTTCTTAGAGAGGATAATTATTTCAAAGATAGAGTTTTTTTAGCTAATTTACCTCATCTAAAATTGGATATTGGTATCAAATTTGATGTAATTATATTAGTAGCTATGTTAATGCACCTAACAAAAAAAGAGATAGCTCTATCCATTCAAAATCTTAAAAAATATCTAGTAGATAATGGCTTAATTATAGTTAGTTACTCTACTACTCCTAGAGTTAATGATGAGAGATTTTTTGAGGATTTAAGGGGTGAGGTTGTGGAAGAGCTGTTTTTAGAGAATGGGTTTGAGTTAATTGAAGAAAATAAGAGCTTTGACTCTTTGGGAAGAGGAATTGAGTGGAGGAGTGAAATTTATAAATTAATTTAATTATAATTTTTTGATATAATCACAAATATAAAAGGAGCTAAAGATGATAACAATACAACTAAATAACCCCTCTATCAATGAATATATACAAGCAGTTGGTAAGGAAAAAATTGAAGAGATGATTTCTACCTATTTAGAGATAAAAGCCAAATTTTATAACTCTTCTAAAAAAGAAGAAAATAGTGAACCACTCTATAAACAATTTGGAATTAGTGAAAAGTTACATAATAGATTATTGGCACTAAAACCTATATCTTTAAAGAAAACAACTAAAATGGGTCTTTTGAGAAATGAAATTAGTAATAAATTTAAAGATGAATATTCAAATAAATCTATAAAAGAGATACGAGATGAGTATTTTCATGCTAAAGAGTATCTATGAGTTTAAAAATCTTTATTGATACTAATATATTTTTAGATAGTTATTTACAAAGAGATAGTGGTGTTGCAAAATCTATTTTTGATTTTTTAGAAAATAATAATATAGATATTTTTCTTAATGATATTTCTATTATAAATATTGCTTATATTATAAGAAAAAGATTTACAAAAAATGATATAAAAGAGAAAATAAATCTTATTACGAATCAATACCATATTGTTTGTGCTAGTGAAGAAATTATATCAGATGCAAATAATTCAAACTTTAAAGATTTTGAAGATGGAGTACAATATTTTTGTGCAAAAAAGATTAATGCTGATTTAATTATTACAAATAATAAAAAAGATTTTAACTATTCTAAAATTGAAGTTTTAACTCCTGTAGAGTTTACTTTATTGTATATAGATTAAATATGAGATAAGAATAGAATGAATAGTAAAAAAATAAAAGAGTTTAAAAAAATCATCACAAAAAGTAAAAAGAACAATACTTACAAATTTACATTAGCAAAATTTTTACTTGATTATTCAAAAGAGTGTGAGATTATTGAGGATAAAAAAATAGATTATATGGAAATAGCTAAATATTTTTTGGATTATTATTGGGTTCAAGTTTGTAAATATAATATAAAGCAAGTTAGTAAAAATCAAAACACACCTGTGGTCGTAACTATTATAAAAGATTATTGTGATAGAGACAAAATAGATAAAAATGAGATTCTCAAAGAGATAGCTCAAAAGTGTTTTAAAGATGTAATCCCACGATTTCAGTATAAAAACAATACTTTCTATACACATTATCATGAAGTTCAAAACAAGAGTTATAAAATGCCACCTGATAATAAAAGATATATTTATCTGTTTAAAGAGTCTGTTGAGATTTTTAAGGATAATTATGAGGTACTTAGTGATGAGGTTTTGGGGGAATTGGAGAGGTTTTTAAAATAAAAGAAAACTTTGAAGATATTTAGAGTAAATAATTTCTAAATTAAATATTAATAAAATTTAAAGGGAAAAAATATGGAAAATAGAAAAGCAGATATTTTTTTAAAATTGGCAGACTCATTAAGTAAATATAGAAGAGCTGAGTTAAAAAATAATGAAAAAAATCTTATTGAGGAATTATATGTTGACCCATTAGATAATGATTTGATTTTAAAAAGTATGTTACAGGAGAATACAACTCTATTAATAGGTAGAAAAGGAACAGGAAAATCAACTATAATAAATAGATTTCAACACGAAATTAGAAAAACAGATGATAAAATATCTTTATATATTGATGTTAAGGCTTTATTTGAACAAGCAAAAAAATCTTCTTTTTCTTTTCAATATGAGATGGAAAATATCCTTTCATCTAGTGATAGAAAATTTAGAATAGAAAGAGTATTTGACTTTAATAAACTTCTTACTAATTGGATAAATAATTCTAAAGAATTAATTTGTTCTAATTGCAATAAAAAATATCCATTAGAGCAAAAAGATATTTTTTTTAAACATAAATATCCTTGTTTAAAATGCAATAAAGGAAAAGTAATTTTAAAACCAATTATAGATGATATTCAAAAAGAAAAAATAAATAAAAAGAAATCAAAAACATGATAACAATAAAATATATTTTAAACGAAATAAACCACCATAAAAAGATACTAATATTAGCTAACTTTATAGCTATAGTATCTATACTACTAAGTATTCCTGTTCCTCTTCTAATTCCTAAACTTATTGATGAGGTGGTTTTAGGTAAAGAGGGGTATATTACTAATATAATTGACCAATATATATCTATTGGTTCACCTGAATACTATATTTTAGTGGTTTTAATTGTAACTATATTTCTTAGGGCTATAAGTTTATTGCTTAATATTATCCATATAAGACTATTTACTAAAATTGCAAAGGATGTAAGTTATAAGATTAGAAAAAGGCTACTTGAACACTTAAGAGTTGTATCTATGAGTGAGTATGATATGTTGGGGTCTGGTTCGGTATCATCTAAAGTTATAACCGATGTTGATACTATAGATAAGTTTATAGCTAGTGGTGTGGGTGAGATTATTGTTGAGGCTTTAACTATTATAGGGGTGGCTTCTATTATATTTTATCTAAATTGGCAGTTAGCTTTAGTAATTTTAACTCTAAACCCTTTAGCTTTAGGATTTTTTTTAAGGGTGTTTAAAAATATTGCTAAAATTAAAAAGCAAGAGAATAAATCTATAGAGATTTTCCAAAACTCTCTAATTGAAAGTTTAGAGCTATATAACTTAATAAGAGTTCAAAATAGAGAAGAGTACTTTTTAAAAGAGATAGATAAAAAGGCACAAGAGATTAGAGATAGAGCCTATCTATATGGATTAAAGAGTGAAATCTCTCTTAAATTTGCACAGATGTTAATTATGTACTCTCATGATACCTTTAGAGCTGTTGGGATTTTAATGGTATTTTTTGGAAACATTACTATTGGTGAGATGTTGGCTATATTTGCTTATGCTTGGGTTATTATGAAGCCTATGGATAAACTGATGAACTTTACCCATCTATATTTTAATGCAAAATCATCTATTTCAAGACTTAATGAGATACTAAAACTTAATATTGAGCCAAAATATGAACTTAAAATAAATCCATTTAAAAATAGAGTTAGTGCATCAATTAGATTAAAAGATGTCTCTTTCTCTTATGATAAATCTGTAAAAGTTCTATCTAATATAAGTTTAGAGATAAAAGAGGGTGAGAAGGTAGCAATAGTTGGTGAGACTGGAAGTGGAAAAAGTACCTTAGCACAAATCTTAATAGGTCTGTATCCTATAAGTTCAGGAGAAATTTTTTATAATGAGGTAGAGATAAAAGATATTGGATATAAAACCATTAGAGAAAATGTCGGTTTTGTAATTCAATCTCCTCTAATGTTTAATAATACACTTAGATTTAATCTAACTTTGGGAAAAAACTATAGTGATGAGCAGATATATAAAGCCCTAGATGTAGCACAACTTAATGATTTTGTAAAAGGGCTAGAGAAAGGATTAGATACAGTAGTGGGTAAAAATGGAACAAAACTTTCAGGTGGGCAGAAGCAGAGACTATCTATCGCTAGAGTGTTACTTGATAATCCTAAAGTTATAATATTTGATGAGTCAACCTCATCTCTTGATAATAAGACAGAAGATAGACTACTTAAGGCTTTAGATAGTTATATTAAAGATAAGACTATTATAACTATTGCCCATAGAAAAAATAGTATAGAAAAAGCCGATAGAGTTATTAATTTAAGTGAGTTATAGATAACCTACTAACTTTTAAGATTTATTATATGATTTTTCATATAGAAATTCAGGGTCTAAATCAAGTTGATTAGCCCACTCTATAGTATCAAAAGATATTTTTACACTTTTAAATAAATTTTTATCTTTTAACTCTTGAAATTTACCAATATCAAGATATGGCTTTACATCAAATATTCTCTCTTCATTATTTTCAAATTTTAAAAGAAGATAATAATCTTCTAAAGGTTTTACATCTTTTATAGCTAAATACATATCAATCCTCCTATTTATCTTAAAGGGTCAATTTTAAATGGTAATTCACCATTTTGAGCTAAACTCCAATTGGCTAACAGTTCCTCTTTTCTCAGTTCCACCCATGCTAAAACAATTCTAAGTTTATTTTTAGGAAGTTTTCCTTCTATTAATTCAACTCTATTTATATCTATAACAGCTCTATAATCTTGATAGTAAATATGAATATGTGGTGGATTATGCTCTCTTGGAGCACAGTACATTCTAATAATTATTCCATAAAACATTGATATTGTTGGCATTTTCTCTCCTAATTTTCTAATTCACTTAAAAATAAATGTATTAAACTAATCATTCTATAATATAAATAATCAATATGCTTATTATCTTTAATTTCTATTCTATTAGTTTCAAAATGTCTAATTTGATAATTATTTCCAATATCTGTTAAACTTTTACACTCATCATTTAATAAGTTAGCAAAATCAACACTATCTTTTGAAACTAACTGAATTAACTCTTCAATAGATTGTTTTTTATTTTTATGCATATAGTATGTTTTCATTCTCTCAAAAGCATCCCATATTTTTTCAAGTGCATAAATTCTATCTTCAATTTTAGGTAAAATAAATTTATCTTGGCTCAATTTTACTAATTTATTTAATCTATTATCATTAGTTTTATAAATTTTATTTATTAAAGGTTCTATAGCTTTTGCAATAGTTCTATTAATTTCTCCGCTACTATTTAAATAAAAAACTATTCCATTTCGTTCAAAAATTTTATTTATTTCTTCAATAAATATATTTTTTATTTTTTTACTATCTTTAAATTTAAAATGATAATGTCCATAATATTGATAATGACGCTGATTATATTTATTATTATCTTTTTCAGCTTCAGTAATATTTTTATAACAAAACTCTATAAAATCTAAAATAGTATATTTATCAAAATTCCAAGAAATACTTTCTTCTTGTTTGATTTGTATAGGTATATCAATATTTGGTATTTCAGATTTTACTCTACTTTTAAATAATTCTTCATCAAATCCACATACCATTTCTTGATACTCATCACATTTAATAGGAAAATTTTCTGAAAAATGATTTTTATTTTTAAAATCTTCAAATACTGATACTATACCATTCCAAATATCAATAGTTATATCTTCTAATATTCTATCTTTTTGTCCTTGCTCTTTATCACTAAAATACACTTTTTAATCCTTTCTTAACTAATATTGCTTCTCTATTTTGATTATATCTTGATAACAATCATTATACACTATATATCAAATATCTAAAAAGAGTTTAACATTAAAATAGCCTCTCTAGCCATCTCCAACTCCTCATTAGTTTTTATAACAAATGTGTTATTTGAACTAATGCCTAGATGTTCCATATCTCTACACACCTCATCTCTTACCTCTTTACTATTTTCACCAATTCCACCTGAAAATATAATAGCATCAACTTTTCCAATAAGTGCTATATATGAACCTATATATTTTTTAATTTTTAAACAAAAAATCTCAAAAGCTAATTTAGCCTCTTTATCTCCTTTTTTCATATTTTCTATAATATCTCTCATATTATTAGTGCCACAAATACCCTTTAATCCACTTTTATGGTTTAAAAGATAATCTATCTCTTTAGAGCTAAACCCTCTCTCTCTTTCTAAATATAGTAAAATACCTGCATCAATATCTCCAACTCGTGTACCCATAACTAAACCCTCTAATGGAGTAAATCCCATAGAGGTATCTACGCTTTTACCATTTTTAATAGCTGTAATACTTGCACCATTTCCTAGATGAAGAGTTATTATATTACACTCTTCTATCGGTTTATTTAGTAGTTTTATAGATTCTTTAAGTAAGTATTGATGAGAGATACCATGAAAACCGTATCTTCTAATATTAAAATCTCGATAATACTCTAAAGGTAAGGCATATCTATACGAAGATTGTGGCATACTCTGGTGAAAGGCTGTATCAAAAAATGCTATTTGGGGAACGCTTGGGGCTATTTTAGAAAAGGCTATAATTCCATTAAGATTTGCAGGGTTATGTAGAGGAGCTAGAGAAGAGGTATCTTTTATCTGTTTAATTACATCTTGATTAATGATTGTAGGTTTAGTTAAATTACTGCCTCCATGAACTACTCTATGGGCAATAGCATCTAGGGAGTTAAAATCATCTACTATACTTTTAGATATTAACTCCTCCTCTATCTCTTTTAAAGCTTTTGCATGTTCCCCATCTCCAAGATTTTCAACCACCCCTTGGGCTATTAGTTTAATAGTCTCTTTTTTACTAAAAAGTTTATATTTTATAGATGAACTTCCAGAGTTTAATACAAATATTTTCATATATTAACCTTTTTATTTTTAGCTTGAATTGCTGTAATAGCAATAGTATATACTATATCATCAACTAAACAACCTCTACTTAAATCATTAAATGGACTATTTAAACCTTGTAAAATAGGGCCAATAGCAATCCCATTAGCACTTCTTTGAACTGCTTTATAGGTATTATTACCTGTATTTAAATCGGGGAATATAAATATTGTAGCTTTTCCTGCCACTTTACTATTTGGCATTTTTTGAGAAGCTACACCTTTATCTATGGCTGTATCATACTGCATAGGTCCTTCAATTAAAAGATTTGGAGAAAGCTCTTTTGCTATTTTTGTAGCCTCTCTTACCCTCTCTACATCTTCACCTACTCCAGAGTTACCACTTGAATATGATAGCATTGCAACAATAGGTTTAATTCCAAATATTTTCGCAGTTTCAGCCGAACTAATAGCAATTTGAGCTAACTCTTTAGCATTTGGATTTGGATTAATTGCACAATCACCATATACCAAGACTCTATTGTTTACCAACATAAAAAAGATACTTGATACAATATCAACACCTTTTTTAGTCTTAATAATCTGAAATGCAGGTTTTATAGTCTCTCTTGTTGTATGTGTTGCTCCACTAACTAAACCATCAACCATTCCACTATAGACCATCATAGTAGCAAAATAACTACTACGAGTCATTATATCACGAGCCATAGACCTTATAATACCTTTTTTCTTTCTTATATGATAGAATTTTTCAGCAAAATCATCTATATAAGGGTTTGAAGATGGGTCGATAATATTGGCTTTAGATAAATCAATTCCTAAAACACTAGCTTTTTGATAAATTGTCTCTTTTTTTCCTAAAAGAGTAATTTTGCATAAACCTCTACGAAGAACAATATCAACAGCTCTTAAAACTCTCTCATCATCACTCTCTGTTAATAAAATATTACTATTAGAGGCTTTTGCTTTTTCATATAGATTATATTTAAATCGAACAGGAGTCATATATTTAGGTTGATTAAATAATAGGTGTTTTTTTATAGGATTTAAATCTATATATTTACTAAAAAGTCCCTCTACTAAAGCTATTTTTCTTTTACTATCAATATTTAATTCTGCTGATATATTTCTAATTTTATTTACAGTCTCTTGTGTGCTACAATTTACTGATAATATTGGTAAAGTTGGCATATCTGTACCCTTAATTAACTTATCAACACTAAGAGGTGGTATCATTCCACCAGTTAAAAGTATTCCTGCAATTGATGGGTAGTTTTTAGAATAGTTTGCTAAAAAAGTACCTGTAACAATATCACAACGGTCACCAGAAACTATAATTAAATCACCCTCCTCTAAATAGTTTAAAAAGTTATGTAACATCATAGTAGCAATTTTAGTTTGATGAATTGTTCTATCTAACATATAACTATGCTCTGTAATACTTTTAGCTTCTGTTTTTAATACTATATCCAACATAGTTAAACGGTTAAGCTCTTTAATATTTGGTATAGTAAATATTGGAATATCTCTTTTAATCTCTTTTACACTATTTAAGAGTTTTTTAGGTAATCTATTTATAAATAGTCCAAGTAGTCTTACTTCCGATTTTTGAGATTGATGAATTATATAGTCTATATGTTCTCTTAACTCCTCTATACTATCCATATCTTCACCATTTACTATTTCAATGGTTGGAATTTGAAGATTTTTAGCAATTTCAAAATTTATATCAAAATCAACTAACTCTTCTAATTCCCAATTTACCATACCTTCACAAATAACAAAGTCATGATTTTTTATTAAACTCTCATACTTTTCTAATATCTGTTCATAAATAAGCTCACCTTTATCTTGAGATAACATCTTTTTTACACTATCAAAGGTTAAAGCATAAGCACTACTTTGATTCTGTCCTAGTTTAAAATACTCCTTAAAAAATTCCATATCACCATCGTGTTCTAAACTATCAACAAGTGGTTTAAAAAATGCAATCTTTTGAACATCTCTTTTTAACATTCCCATAATTCCCATCATAATAATACGCATACCACTTTTGGGAACTCGGCTAATAATCATTAGCGATTTTGTTTTCATATTTTATAGTTTTCCTCTATTATAATTTTGAAAAATAATCCCAAAAAGCAATAGTTTTTATTCCTTCGCTAATGGTCTCATTCTGATTATAGGTTAAAAGTATCTTTTCATTAATATTTATTTTTAATTTCTTTAAACCATTTCGTTCTCTATCTCTATTTTCAGATGTTAACTCATAACATACCTGTATTGCAATTAACTCTTTATCTTTTTTAACAATAAAATCACATTCAAAATCTTTATTATGAAAATATATATCATATCCATTTTTAAATCACTCTGTATAAACTAAATTTTCAAAATTTTTACCATAATTTTTAGAAAAACGAAATGAAGTTTGAACTAAAATACCATTATCATTGATGTAGAGTTTTTTCTTCCCTTTTATCTGCTCTTTTAGTGAATAAGAGTACTGTTTTATCTCCTTTGCCATATAAGCATCTTCAACAACTCTAATATACTCCTTAATACTATTATCATTAATACCTATAGCTTTTGATATAGAATTATAAGAATATAAATTCCCACTATTAGAGAGTCACCAAAACTAGCACAAAATAAACAATGTTCTAGCTGTAACTATAACTAATTATAAAAAAAAGTTATAGTCAGGCAACCCTGTAATAGTCTTCAAGAATAAATTTTATAGATTCTTTTT
>Ga0256842_1000434_pt1 | contig 36771 bp, 35 predicted proteins | sample 4559240metaG_FD_185973 | JGI IMG/M metagenome (GOLD analysis project Ga0256842, IMG submission 185973) | Hydrothermal vent microbial communities from Guaymas Basin, Mexico - 4559-240 | ecosystem: Environmental > Aquatic > Marine > Hydrothermal vents | place: Mexico: Guaymas Basin | collected...
AGCACTTGATAGTAGTGGATCAATGGGTGAAAGTGGTTTTAACAATGAAAAAAAAGATGTTAGAAAGTTTGATGCAATAGTAGATATACTAAGCAATTTCATAGATAAAAGATATGATGACAATATGGGTATAGTAGTTTTTGGAACCTTTGCTTTTGCCTCAGCACCTTTAACTTATGACACTACTGCCTTAAAATATGTACTTCAATTTTTAGATGTTGGGATAGCTGGAGATAACACAGCTATAGGTGAAGGTATAAATCAAAGTATAAGAGTACTACAAAATGGAGATGCCTCAAAAAAAGTAGTTATTTTGCTTAGTGATGGTTTTGCCAATAGTGGTTCTATCTCAGCAAAAGATGCAGTTATTAAAGCAAAAAAAGAAAATATAAAAATTTATACTATTGGCTTAGGAAAAGATGGTGATTTTGATACAAAACTACTTAAACTTATAGCTAAAAATAGTGGCGGTAAATTTTTCAAAGCTAAAAACTCTTCTGAACTTCAAGAGGTTTATGATGAATTAAACTCTCTTGAACCTAGCCCTATCCGCTCAGAACATTATCTTCATAAAAGAGTATTATTTCATATACCTTTATTTATAGCGATAGCTTTTTTGATTTTTATACTACTTAGAAGAGTAGGACTTAGAAGATGACCTTTTTAAACCCTTTAGCTTTATTATTATTTATCCCTATATTTTTTATATTTAAAAATAAGTTATTATCCAAAGATGAATTTTTACTAAACTCACAAATATTTAACAAACAAACAAAATTATTACTTATCACTTTAGCTTTAACTATCATAGCACTCTCTCGTCCAGCATTACAAAACAAACTTACAAAACAAAGGTTTAATGCAGATGAATACATCATAGCACTTGATGCATCTTTTTCTATGCAAGCCAACGATTTAAAACCTACAAGATATGATGTAGCTAAAAATAATATAATCTCATTTTTAAATATAGATAAAAAAGATCGTTTTAGTATATTTGCTTTTACAACAAATCCATTACTTATCTGTCCTCCAACAACAGATACACAGATAGCTATAAGTGCATTAAATGCACTCACTCCAAAATATATACTTACAAAAGGGACTTCACTTGAAGCACTTTTAGAGTTTGTTGTTAAATTACCGCAAGAGAAAAAAAATCTTATTATCTTTACAGATGGTGGAGATGAGCATCAACTAAATACTCTACTATCAATCGCTAAAAAATCAGCTATTACTATCCATATAATTGCTACTGCTACAAAAAAAGGTATAGCACTTAAAAAACTATCAGCACACCTTCGTGATTCTAATGGAGATTTAGTCATCTCAAGAGCCAATCCAATACTTAAAGATTTAGCACATAAGACTGGTGGTGGATTTATCCATATCACAAAATCCACTCAAGAGATAAGTAAAGAGTTATACTCAATCATAAATAACAAAGCTACAAAAGATAAAAATATACAAACAGATATTATTTCATATAAAGAACTTTATTATTATCCCCTTTTACTCTCTTTTATTATACTCATACTAGCCCTTACAAAGATGCATAAACTTATACCAATATTTTCTATTTTAGCTATTTTTATACTTCCAAGTAAGTCAAATGCTTCTATACTTGACTTTTACTACCTTAAAGAAGCAAATAAGGCTTATAAACAAAAGAACTACCTAGATGCTAAGGCTAACTATAAAAAGCTTTCTCCATCAATCCCTAGCTACTTAAACATAGCAGCTTCGTATTATAAAGCCAAAAAATATTCTACTGCAATGAAATACTACTCACTTATAGAATCTACAGACCCTAAAATAAAACAGATAATCTTTTATAACATGGGAAACTGTGCTGTTAAAATGAAAAAATATGACCGTGCAAAAACCTACTATCAACAAGCATTAGCATTGGGATATGATAAAGATGCGTATGAAAACCTAATGACACTTTACAAGCTTGGGGTAAAAGCAAAAATAGATGTTGCAGATATGCTTCCAAAGCCAAACGCTAAAGAGAAAAAAAATAGTTCTAAAAAAACAGACAATCAAAAAGATGACAAAAAAAATGAAAATGAAAACTCTAAGGGTGGTAAATCAAATCAAAAAGCTTTAAGTGCTTCATCTGGTGCTGGAGATATGAAAAAAAGTAAAAATAAGTCAAACTCTGCAAAAATAAAAAAATCTAAGAACCAATATCAAATGGGCTATAAAGCCTATGAGCTTATCAATAAAGGGTATACAAATGAATCAAATCCATGGTAAAATAATAATCTTTCTCATACTAATTTTAAGTACAATTTCAAGTGCTAACAATCAATACGCAACCTATGAAATAAAAACATCAAAAACTAATATCTTTGTAAATGAACCAATATATATAACTTTTCATGTAAGACAAAAAACAAAAGATGAAGTGATGTTTTTTGACTTTAAAGCACAGAAAAATAGTAACTTTGAGATTGTAGCTCTTGAGAGTAAAAGACATGAATTTAACTATCATGATGCAGAGAAAACTTTTAAGTTCTTAGTGTTTGCTAAAAAAGCTGGAGAGTTTAAAGTAAAATTTGATTTTCAAGTAAAACGCGCAAGTGATGATGCTGTTGCCCAAGCATATAATGGAAGTCGTGATAATGTAAAATCAATCCCAACAATAAAAGTTAAAATGCCCATACAGTCAATATCTCTACATGTAGAGCCATTAACAAAAGATGTAAATGCAGTAGGAAACTTTAGATTGACAATGAGCATAAACAAACTTAGTTCAAACTCATATGATGCTATAAATATAAAATATGACTTATCAGGAGAGGGCTACTTAGATGAGAGTTTTGAACCACTCAAAAATATAGAGAATACTTCTATTTTTAGAAGTCAAAAAAAAGCACCAAAAAGAGCTACTCAAAATGGTTATATATACAATATAGAGTATAACTATGCCATTGTTGCAAAAGAAGATTTTAAAATCCCTCAAGCTAAGCTAGATGTATTTTCATATCAACAAAGAAAATACCTTAATAAAAATACAACTGAAAAAAATATAAGCATAACAAAACTAGATATTAATACTCTAATAGATAATAAAGATGCCCCAAAAAGTGATATTGACTTTAATAAATACATAGAGTATCTTTATGATATTATGATTTTTATTGCTGGTTTTTTACTTGCGAAACTACTTAAATATTTACCGAAAAATAAAAATAAAAAAGAAGATATAGCTAAAGATGTAAGACAAAGCAAGTCTGCACAAGAACTTTTAAAAGCTATAATGCCACTTGTTCATAAATATGCTCTACATGTAGAGCTAAAAGAGTTAGAGGAGATAATTTACAATAATAAAAGTAAATTATCTTTTAAAGATATAAAAGATAAAGCAATTAAAAAGATTAACTAAAAAAAGTCTTTAATCATTTTTTGTAAAAACTTTTTAGCACGCTCGGCTTTATCTATTTTAGTTTGAAAAATTTCCGTAGTTGATGGATATTTTCCAATATACTCACGATATAAATCACACTTCATATCTATATGTTTATTGAACTGTTCAACTACATTTAGCATATCTTGCTTAGTTCCAATAAAACGCATGAAATGTTGGAACATCCTCTCTCTTGTATCCATTACGATATGCTCATCAACTTCAGCAGCCATACCCTTAATATCCCAACGAGAAAAGTATATACCACTTTTAATAGGTGGCATAACCTCTGCATATATAGCTCTTACGTAGTCTGGATAATCATCAAAGCTCTCTTCTGGTGTTTCGCATGATCCATCTTCGCAATCACCACCAAAAGCTTGTTTTTTCATAGCTTCAAATTCTGTTCTAAATTCGTTTTTATCATTTTCATTCATATCTGACTCCTTAGTTTTCTTTCATTATTTTTGATATATCATCTGCTAAATGTTCAAGTGATTTAACATCATTTTTCTCAATTAAAAAACCTTTTAGTTTTTCACCATCACGAAGTATGAAATCACATTTGCCATAAACTTCAACTATCTCATCTTTTTCATCAAGTAAATCTAAAACCTCTTCTTGATACTCATGAGCTATATATGCACCATTTACATGAGATTTTTTCATATTTGAAACAGTAAAGTAAAAATCATCAGCGCGGATATTCATAGGAATCATCATTGCTTCTGGTTTTATCATTTTATTTAAAAGTACAAATAATCTATTTGTCATTGCTTCTTCAGCAATCAGCCCAAAAAGTTTAGTCTCTCTTTTTATACTATCATCAGCATTCATTGTATCAATATTATCTAATCCTACACCCATTTATCTAGTCCCCCATAATTCATGTGCTTCTTCCTCTTCAACACGACATCTATTACACATCACTTCACCACCATGATATGAAAATGGCATTCCACATTCATCACATCTTTTGATACTAAATTTTATAAGTCTCTCTTTTTTAGGCTTGTAAAGTTCTTGCATTGAAAAAGTTGGTTTCAATATCAAAGATTTTGGTTCACAAACATCATGACAAGAGCTACATTTAACACAATCAACTGCATTAAAATCAATAAATCCGCTATGCTCATTTGAACTCAATGCCCCTGTTGGACAAATTCTATAACACATTTGACAATTTGTACAAGTGGTCTCATCAATTATTTTTTGAGATATAAAAGAGATATCATTTATATCTAAGTTATGAAAAACTGACGGTACATCGGCACGCTTCATAGCCATAGAAAGTAGTTTCCTTCTATCTGGCACTTTCTTTTGACGAATATTCTTTACATCATCATTAGAAACTAAATGCTCTTTTAACTCTTCACTTAAAGATTCAACTTTATTTTCAAACTTTTGTTTTACTATCGCAACATCTTTTATGGTTGCTTTAGATAAAAATCTTCTTCGAGATAAACTCTCCTCTTCAATATTTTCTACACTAGCTACATCTTCAAAAACAACAACTTTTTTAACTTCCATAGCTTCAAGTAGAAAATTAGTCTCTTCTACTCTAGACTCAATAAGTTCTACATTTGGTTTTGCTATTGAGCAATCTTTACAATGAGATTTATCAAATAAAATATTATCTTGAGAAAGCAAAGCCATACTCAACATCTCTTCAGAATTTAAGGCAGCTATACATGGAATAGCACTCTCTTTACACGATACTATATTATTTTCATCTTCGAGAAAAGAAAATATATAATTTATAACAGAGAAATCATCTAACTTATATGCAGAAGTTGGACAAGCAGATAAACATCCACCACAACCTACACAATCATTTGGAACAAATGATGGTGCTTGATTTTCAATGATACTAATAGTCTCGACTGGGCAAGCACTCTCACACTCTCTACATGTAGAGAACTTGTTTGTAACTCTTACGCAAGAAGCAATATCTAAAGTTAGTAGACTCATACTTTGTAGTTACAGTCTCCATCTTTAATACTTTGTTCTAAGTATTCAAAATCACTCATCATAAATTCTAAAGCGAAATCAGCAATATCAAAATAGATTGCAGTTCCAGCTTCACTTTTCATATTTAATAGATACATTGGCGCCCATTCAAGTAGATGATCTTTTAAAAAGCTTTGCTCAATTTTTGCAATAGCTGATGCAGTTAGTAAATCACCATCTTCTATAGCTTTTTTCTCAGCATCACAAAGTTTAAACATAAACTCTAATTCAATTCCAATATGATCAACACTAACAGTCCTAGCTTTAGCAAGATTTACTCTAAAATCATGCTCATTAAATAGTTGAAGAACTGGATTTTCTCCAGCAGTTTCCATCATTTGATCTTCTCTTTTGTAAAAAGATTCATAAGGAACCATATGTAATAAAAATAGATTTGTGAAATCTACATTAATATAACCTTCTAATAATTCTTTTTTAGACATCTCTTTTCTACGTCCCCATTTAGCATAACTAGGGAAAAAAGCCATAATATTTTCATCATTTTCTATTGTTGTTAGTAACTCTTCATCAATCTCGTTCATTAATAAACGAGACAATAAAGCATAAATATTTACACGTGCTTCTTGGTTTTTTAATATATCTTGCATTAATGCAATCCTTTAAAATAATTCATTAGGAGTAATTTTGTGGAGTATAGCTTAGCACCCCTCAAAGGGTGCTTAATAGCTAAGATTAAATTATTTAATCTTAACTGCGTAAGCTTTGTTTGAAAGTGGTACCGCAGGACGTTTGATGTGCTGTGGACGACGTAATTTATCACCAGCTTCAAGAGGGCGAGTAAGCTCATCTCTCCATGCTTGGTAAGTTTTAAAGTTGTTTTCATAATTAACTGAAATGTTACCGATTTTATCATCAGCTCCAGCTTTTGTAATAACAACTTTTTGATGCCATGCATGATTACCCGCAATAGGGTCAGCATGTGTTGGTGCAACAGCATTTTGCCATGAACCAGAAAGACCATCCCACCAAATATTATCAAGATCTTTATTGAACTCTTTAAATCTCCAGATATCATGACGAGGCATAATACCTTTAGTTGGTTTAAGAGTACCAACTTTACCATCCATTTTCATCTCATAAGTTGGTGAACCGATTCCCATTACACCAAGTTTATGCTCAAATCCTGGGATATCTACACTCTCAACTAATTTCCAACGACCAGCATGGTGTGAGTTAGCTAAGACACCTGGCATAGTAGCTTCAGTCGGAACCGCCATAGCTACAAAATAACCAGAACTTAATTCAGATACTGTATCAACAATCTCTACTTTAATAGCATCACCACGTTTGATACCAAGACGATTTGCGTCTTGAGTATTAATCCAAACTGGATTATGATTTTGAGAAATTTCCATTAGGTGTTTAGAGTTAACTGAACGCGTATGGATATTATATGGTAAACGGAACACTGTATTTAGTGCAAATTCATTCTCATTTTTCATATATTTATGATGTACTTGAGAAACAAGGTGAATCATTTTATCGTATTCACCCTCATTTCTTGGATAAATTGGGATAGCATATTCAGGCCATTTCCATTCAGCAAACCACTCAGAATAAAATTCAAGTTTCTTAGAAAGAGTATGGAAACCATCATAATATTTACCATCAATTTTAACACCAATAGATTTTTCACGGTCATCATGTGTAACCCATAATGCACCATATTTATCCTCTTTAACCTCTTTACGATCGTATTTATGACCATGAGCATAGATAAAATCCTTATCCATTTTAAGTGCTTTTTCTTGAGGTTTATAAACATTTTCCTCTTCAGTCCAAGCACCATGAACACTCATATACTCATAAACAGGAAACTCAGCTTCAGGGAAGTCTTTTTTCGCTTGCTTAAATAGTTTAGGTAATAAACTCATAGCAGCATCAAACCACTCAGGTACTGTTACAGCACGAGTTGGATCTTTTTTACTTGCCCAATAATCTCTAACACCTAAGCTTCCATCAGGATCAACATGATGAACCATTAAGTTAGGGAAAAATTCACTCTCTTCCCAAACTTCACCAAGACCAAACTTCATGTGAGCTTCTAGAGTTGCACGAGCTGGATCTTTAGCTTTCCATCCCATTCTCTCAGCTGCAACACGGATAACTGCTTGACGGAACTCAATACGTTTTTCAGGTTTAGATGGAGTTGATTGTTGATCATTTCTCTCACCTGCTAGACCTACTGGTAAAATATAATCACAATACCAGTTAGTTTCAGACCAAGTTGGAGAAAGATTAAATGTTAATTCAACTTTTTTCTCATCTTTAAGAACTTCAATCCAACGGAATCCATCAGGATTAATCCAAACAGGATTATACATACGAGGAAACCAAACTGAAAGTTTTTTAGGAATATCAAGACCTTTTTTAGCCCATTTTTCTTGCCACTCAGTATCCATAAGAAGGTGAGGCATTAACATACTCATCTCATATGAAGAGAGTGGGTACTCTGGTGGCCATGCTATCTCATTCCAAACATCAACTTTTGAAGGACGTTCTCCAGAAACAGTAGATTTTTCACCCTTACCTGCGACAGAAATCTCATGCCAATGGTGGAAAGATGTCCCACCAATATCACCACGAAGCGCACCACGAAGTGCTAAAGTTAAGAAACCTGCACGAGCGATCATCCAACCACCACGGTGAGCAATTGGTCCTGAACGCCAAATGTAAGTAGCTATTTTACTACCTGCATCGATGTACATTTCATATAACTCATCTAATTTATCTTCGTAACCCTCAATTTTACACTCTTTAGTTACAAACTCTTTTGTATATGGAGCATATATCTCTTGTAGCATCTCTATAAACGACTCATAAGAGTTATCTTTTGGCATCTCTTTGATATAACCATAACCAATCATTTTTTCTTGGTATGCTTTATCATCCATTAGACGATCCCAGTTAATCCAATTTTTAACAAAATCATGATCAACTAAATCTTCGCCATTTATACCTTTTTCATTTAACACACGATTTGCTAAGTAAAGATAAAGTGCTGTTTCAGTTCCTGGCCATACTGGTAACCATAAATCAGCAATACCTGCTGAGTTAGATAGACGAGGATCAAGAACAACCATTTTTGCACCACGTTTACGCGCATCAGCAATTAGACCTGCTGATTGTTGGAAGTAGTGACCAGCATCTGCAGCATGAGATGATTGTAAAAATACAAGTTCTGCATTACCCCAATCTGGTGAATTTCTATCATCATTTGCCCATTGAATAGTACCTTGACGAGCACCAGCAGAACAGATATTAGTATGAGAGTTATAACCATCACAACCCATTGAATGTGGTACACGATGACCAAAACCATTTTCATTAGGACGACCTACATGATAAATCATAGATTTACGACTCATCTCATCACCAACAGCTAAAGTATCGTGCATTTTCTTACCGATAGTAGCCATTGCTTCGTCCCATGTAGTACGAATCCATTTACCATCACCACGCTTAGAGCCTGGAGCTCTTTTTAGTGGGAAAGGTATACGATCTGGATCATACATTTGTGAAAGAGTTGCATACCCCTTAGCACAGTTACGACCACGTGAACCATCATGTTCAGGGTTACCCATATATTTACGAACATTAAGTTTACCAGCAGCAAACTCAGATGTTTCAACAAATGCAGTAAGACCACAACCAGCTTCACAGTTAGAACATACAGTTGGAACAATTGTAAATTGATTTACTTTTATCCCATCTGGATTTTCTTTACTCTGTACACCGTTACGCTCAATACCACCACGTTTCCAGTCATCTCCATCTAACTCTTCATACTTATTCCACTCCTCTACTGGAGGGTAAAAAGATAAAGAGTCTGGTGTGTTTGTATACTTAGATGTTGTTACAGATTCTGCAACTGCATCTGTTTCAAATACACCCCTTGCTATAGCAGCACCAGCAACTGTAAATGCGGCACCTTTTAAAAACGTTCTTCTACTTTCTAAATACATTAATTTCTCCCTAACTTAGTGGTAATAATTGTGGAATAACTAGCCAAACATGTTTAACTACCCATAGACCAACTATTGCTAAAAGTGCAGCTAGTTTTAAAATACTAGAGCTACCACTTACTCTATTTAAAGCTACAAGTACCATTGGTAAGATATAAGCTACCCATTGTCCTATCCAGAACATAGTTGCATATTCACCATCACCTTTTACATATCCTAAAATCACAGCTACTTCTTCTGCTTTCATAGCTCCGAAGATATACTCTGACATATAGATAATAAATGCCAATAAAGCAGATAAACCTAAGATAGCACCAAAGAATTTTTGACTCTCTTGGCTAAGTTTTGATCCACCTATTAAAATAAATACAGCTGAACCAGAAAGAGTAGCTGCTAAAATCATTTGAACTGATTCTGTTGGCATTTGCCATAGCTCTCTTGCTGTTGCTTCTGCCATAATTCCTGCAGTATAAAGTGTTACTGGAATAGCTAAAAGTGTAGTCCAAAAAAGTACTTTATCGTAAGCACTTTCACTCTTTTTAAAACCTAAAAAGATAAGAAGTGTTAATAGCCCTAAGAATAACGATGCCATCCAAGATCCAACAGCAATAGCTGATGTCATATGTGAATAAACAAAGATATGCCACATTCTAAATGGTTGATGTAAGTCAGCAAGTGTAAATAATAGGAAAATATTAATAAAAATAAATGCTACTATCGCAGTTGAGAATCTTAAGCCTTTTGCTTCATCTGGGTTTTTTCTAAGTAGTAGGAATAACATAAAAATTACACCAGTACCTATACTTTTTGCCCACATATTCATTGTAACATACCAACCCCAAAAGATTTCCGGTAAAGGAACATCCAAAGTTACTACAGCATTAGTAGCTGCCAAAGTTTCGTGTACCATTAGTGGTGCCCTCCTAGAGGAAGATGAGTGATGTTGTTAAATAAGTTGTAACCCTCTTCTCTTCTTGAAGCAAGAGGATTAAGGTGAGCTTGAGATGCACCAACATAGAAATGGTGAGGGTTTGTACCCTTCTCTGGCTTACGAACTTGAACATCAGTATGTTGTTGAATATATTTTGAAATATTTGACTTAGGATCTTCTAAATCTCCAAAGATATTTGCTTCAACTGGACAAGCTACAACACAAGCTGGCATCATTGATGATGCAACACGGTGTGCACAAAATGTACATTTATCTGCTGTTTGAGTTTCAGGATCGATATAGATTGCTCCATAAGGACAAGCCATAACACAACCTGCACAACCAATACAACGATCTCTATCTATATTTACAATTCCATTCTCTAAATAATGGAGTGCAGATACTGGACAGATTCTCTCACATGGTGCATTTTCACAGTGATTACATCTTAGTGGTGTAAAAGTTCTTTTTGTCTCTGGGAAGGTCCCCACATCTACGTATTTTACACGAAGTCTCCATGTACTAAGCGGAACTTCATTTTCCACTTTACAGGCGATTTCACACCCTTTACATCCCATACACAGATGTAAATCAACTAGGAAGCCTAATTGCATATATTCTCCTTTGTAGCCATTATAATGGCAAATGTTAAGATTTATAACTATAGCTAATTATTAAAAAAAGAAATACTTATTAAACTTAAAATAAGCTTTCTTACTGTTTGAATAATACACCTTTGAAGCTTAAAACTATTATAAATATGTGATAATTTTATAATAATTTTTTTTGCTTGTAACTTTTAAGTTATTGTCTACATGTAGAGTAATTTTAAGTTGTTTTCGATTTTTTATATATAAAGTGTTTATTCATCCTCATCTTCATCATCGCCCATCTCAGCAGCTTCTGCTAAACAAGCTTGACCCTCAGAGAATTTTTCAACATGAGCACCATGTTTGAAAGTAAGTTCTCCACCCATTTTACCTTGAGATAAAATTCCTGCACTTAAAACGGCAAGTAAAATAACTGCAAAAAGTTCAATTTTAAACATTTTCTTAAAGCAACCAAACATCTTAATAAGTGCTACTACTACCATAGTAATAGCTAAATATTGACCTAGTTTAGCATGTTCTATTAAAAGAGATTTAGCATCAGAAGATAAAAATTCAAAAACTTCTTTTGCATCATTTTTACCTGTAAAGTAAGCTACTACAACAAAAATCGCTGCAAAAAGAAAAAATCTTGAAGTGATTTTAGACATCATTTCTGATGGTTTAAAAAGGTACAAAAGACCTAAAACTAAAGATATAATTGGTAAAGACACTGCAAAGTGTGCTGCTGCTGGATGTAACATATGTTAAAACCTTATATTAAATTTATACAAGGAATTCTACAATTAAAAACATAATATTTTCTTATGTTTTTAAATTAAGTCAGAATCTAAAAGAACATAATCCATATTAATTTTATTATTTAACTCTATAGAAAAACAAGCACCGATACAAAAACCTTGGGAATCATTATAGTTAAACACTCTAAGTTTAGCATGGTGATGTTCTTCAACAATCATTTTTGACATATAAAGACCAAGCCCACTACCATTTTTTTCATCTTTAGTAGAGAAATAAGGATCAAATATTTTATCTATAATATCTTCTGGTATCCCACCACCATTATCACATACCTCTAAAATCACTCCAGTTGGAAGATTTTGAGTACTTATCTTAATTTTGGCATCTTCTATGCCTCTTTCAATAAAGTTATCTTGTGCATTTTTTAAGATATTTAAAAAAACTTGAACAAGTTCATTTTTAAACATCTCTACATCTTTTTTAACATCATACTCTTCTTCTATCTCAATCTCTTTTGATGCTAAATTTTGTCTTACAATTTTTAAAGCTGTATTAAGTGGAGAGTTAATATCTGATAACAAGGATTCTTTATTTGGTTTGTAAAAATTTCTAAAATCATCTATGGTAGAAGTAAGTCCTTTTACAAAACCATCTATATTGTTTAAACTATTCATAAAATAATCATGACAGAGCTTAATATCATCATCATTACTTGAATCAAAAGTTTCTAACTCCATTTGAATCTTCATATCTATTGCAGTTGCAGAGATAGCACCAAGTGGTTGTCTCCACTGATGTGCAATCATACTTATCATCTCACCCATCTGAGCTAGACGGCTTTGGTGTAGCATCTGTTGATCTTTATATCTAGAGTTCTTAACTTCTTCTTCTACTCTATATTCCAAAGTAGAATTTAGCTCAGAGAGTTTTCTTTGAACTCTTTTTCTATCTGTAACATCTAAAACAGTACCAATAGATTTTAAGATATTTCCATCTGTATCGTAAAAGTTATTAGATCTTTCCTCCACATATTTTATCTCAGAATTATCTAGTATTATTCTATGCTCAACAAAGTAAGGTATATGATTTTTTATCGCATCTCTATATGCAATACTAACTTTTTCTTTATCCTCTGCATGTACAAAAGAGAAAAATGATTCTGAAGTTACTTTAAAACTATTTTTATCAGTACCAAATATCATATGAACACCATCTGTCCATGTTAATGTTTTTAGCTTATGGTTAAATATCCAAATCCCGATACTAGCTATCTCCTGTCCTAAATTAAAATTATCTTGAGTTTCTTGTAAGTTTTTATTGTGTCTATTTAGCTCTCTGTGACGATATATTCCAAAAAGTATCATAATAATAAAAAATATAGAAATAATAATAACTAAAGTATAATCTATTCGTTTCTTATACTCAACACTTATCCACTTGTTATAGATACTTTGAATCTCTTTTTCACTTATGCTATCAATTGCTTTGTTTAGTGTGTTAAAAAGGGGTATGTCATCATTTCTAACACCCATTCTAATATCTAAACCATCATCTATACTTCCAGATATTTTAAGATTGTTAGTATTATTTCTTTGTATCTCATAAGCCATGGATGCTAAATCACCAATCATTGCATAAATAGTTCCATTAGCTACTTTCTTTAAACCCTCTTTATTAGTATTTACCTCTACAAGTTTAATATTTGGATATATACTTTTTAAAAGTTCAATATATGAATGTCCTTTAGCAACTCCTAATCTTTTATCTAATATTTTTTTTATATCAGAGATATATACTTCTGTATTTTTTGTTGCAATTACCAATGGAGTTGAAAATACTATATCTGTAAAATTAAGATACTCTGTTCTACTAGGTGTCTTTACCACTATTGGAAGTAAGTCACATTTACGATTTTCGACATATTTTAGCGATTCTATCCAATTTTTTGTTGGAACTAAAGTAAAAGTTATATTAGTTCTTTTACTTACTAAATCTAAGTAATCAGCACTCATCCCAATATATTTGCCCTTACTTATTTCAGAATATGGTAAATTATCTGGCATTACACAGATTTTTATACTTCTTTTATCTTTAAAATACTCTTTTTTATCATCTCTTACTAGTAAATCACTAACTTTAATCTCAGTACTAACTAATGCCATAACATTATAAATGTCATACATTCTTTGAAGTTTTACTATATCTATATAACCTATCTTCTTAGTTTTGTAATATGCTAATTTTTTAAGCTCTTTAGCCTCATATAGTAGTGCTTCTTTTGATTTATTTTGAGAGTTATACTTTTTTAGTATCATATCTACTGTTTCATCAATATGTGAAAAAGCATATCTCCAACCTTTTAATGATGCATTATTAAATTTTATAGCTCTTTGTTTGTGATTTAGTATTTCATGATTACTTGTAAATAGAATGTCACTATAAAAATCAAAACCATATTTTTTAGGATCAAAGATATTTATATCAACACCCTTTTGTTTTAGAAGATATGGTTCATTTGATATGTACGAAGCCATTAAGTCTGTCTTATTATTTATCAAATCATCTATATTAAATGAATGTTTTAATATTTTAATATTTTTTATAGAAAGGTGATTTTGTGTTAACATTGCTCTAAGTGAAACATCATTAACCTCATCGTTTGTCATCATTATTCTTTTATCTTTAAAATCTTTTATATTAGAAATTTCAGATTTTTTTGTAGAGATAAAGACGGATGGAGAGGACTGAAAAATAGCTGATAGCAATTTAATTTTTATATCATCAGATATTTTAAGAATTAAAGATGAACGCCCTATCCCATATGTAGACTTTTGTAATGTAACATCTTTGGCAACATCTATACCTGAGTTAAATTCTTTAATCTCTACATCAAGTCCAACATCTTTATAAAAACCTTTTTCTTTTGCTACATAATACCCTGCAAATTGAAATTGATTTAACCATTGAAGCTGCAAAGATACTTTTTCTAGTTCTTTTGCATTTAAAGACACTACAAACATAGATAATAAAAAAAGTATATATACTAATTGTTTCATTCTTAAATATTAGCAGAAATATCTTTATTTTATATTAATATAATTATAATTTTTAATAATATTTTAACGATATCTATTTACTAAGACGAACCCTTACTGATTGTTCATGTGCTGTTAATCCTTCGGTATTTGCGATTAATGCACAATCTTCACCAATTTCGTTAATTGCATTTTTAGAAAAAGAGATAATTGAACTTTTTTTCATAAAGTTTTCAACTCCAAGTGGTGAGTAAAATTTTGCAGTCCCACCTGTTGGAAGTGTATGATTTGGTCCAGCTACATAATCACCAATAGCTTCAGGAGTATTATGACCTAAAAAGATTGCTCCAGCATGTTTAATAAATGGTAGATATTCAAAAGCATTATCAGTTGCAACCTCTAAATGCTCTGGTGCAATATCGTTCATAAGTTTTATAGCTTCATCCATATTCTGCGTAACTATAATAGCTCCACGCTCCTCAATAGATTTTCTAGCAATCTCTTGGCGAGGTAGTTTAACTAACCAATTTTCAATCTCAACTTTAACCTCATCAGCTAGTTTTTGTGATGGAGTTATAAGGATAGAACTTGCCATCTCATCATGTTCAGCTTGGCTTAGTAAATCTATTGCTAGATGATTTGCATTTGCAGAATCATCAGCTAAAATTCCTATCTCAGAAGGTCCTGCTATCATGTCAATATTCACTTCACCAAAAACCATCTTTTTAGCAGTAGCTACAAAGATATTTCCAGGTCCAGTTATAACATCAACTTTAGGAATATTTTCAGTCCCATAAGCCATAGCAGCAATTGCTGATGCTCCACCAACTTTATAAACTTCACTTACTCCACATAGATGACAAGCGGCAAGAAGAAGTTCATTTGGCTCATTGTCTGGTGTTGGAGTACAAACTACAATATTCTCAACTCCAGCAACTTGTGCAGGAATAACATTCATAAGAAGTGATGATGGATATGCAGCTTTCCCACCAGGAATATAAAGTCCTGCACTATCAACTGCTGTAACTTTTTGACCTAATATCGTACCATTATCTTCAGTGTCAAACCAAGACTTTGGTTTTTGTTTTTCATGATAAGCTTTGATTCTATCATACGCTACATGTAGAGCATTTAAAAGTTTTTTATCTATATTTTTATAAGCATCTTCCATATCTTTTGTAGATATTTTTAAATCTTCATCAGATTCTGGTGTCCAGTTATCAAATTTAGCAATATGTTGCTTAAGTGCTTTGTTTTTATCATCTTTAATCTCATTTATAATGTTACCAACAATAGAACTAACAGTAGCTATATCCATCTTTCCCCGTTGCAATAGTTCTTGAAACTCTGCTTTAAAATTACTATTTTTTGAGTTTGTAAAAATCATTTTTTACTCTCCGAATTTAAATTTTTCTTTATAGAGTTAAACTCTTTTTTTACTTGCTTAAAAGCTTGTAAAAGATTTTTAGCTCCATAAGCTCCCATCAAGGGTTCAAACATTGGAGTACCATTAGGAAGCAAAAACCACATTGCTGGTGTCCCTGGTCTCCATAATTTTCTTGGCATATAATCATTATCATCACTAAACGATATTACTGATATATAATCCTTATTTAAAGTTGCTATCACTTGTGCATCTTTAAATGTTGTATTTTCTAAAATCACACAATATTTACATGTATGTCTTGATGATACAAAAAATATTGGTTTATCTAATTTTTTAGCTTTTTGGACTGCTGATTTAAAATCTTTTTCCCATTTAATCTCTGAAGAAAAAGCGACACTTACTAGCAATAGTATTAACATAATTTTTTTAAGCATATTTTTTTACCTTTTTTAAAAGTTCTTTTGCACACTCTAAGGCACTTTTATTTGTTACATCTATCACTACATCTGCAAGAGCTTTATACTCTGGAAGTCTTTCATCATATAACTCTTTTGCTTTTTGCAAATCTGCTAAAAGTGGTCGTTTTTTTAGTTTCTTTGTAGCATTTGGATGTGTTTTGATTCGTTTTATAATTTTATCAAAAGGACTATCTAATAAAACTATAGTACCTATATCTTTAATATTTTTTTGTTTGTAAAATCCACCACCAGTTGATATGAGGGTATTTTTTACACTTTTTTCTAACCATTGAGCTACTTTTTTCTCTAATGCACGAAAATGTATTTCACCATCCTCTGAAAAAACTTTTTTTATAGTTTTGTTCTCCATACTCTCAATCAAATCATCAGTATCAATAGCAATATACTCCGAATTTTTAATAACTTCACGAGCAACACTACCTTTACCAACACCCATAAAGCCTATAAGTATCACATTTTTCATCTTATTCTATCCCCTCAACTGAAATATTAAAAGTAGACATATCAAACTCTGGTTTTGTTTTTATAGTTCTTCTATATATTAATACTGGTTGTATAATATTGTACTCTAAAATCAGCATACTTAGTATAAATGTAGATGCAAAAATAGGTAAAATATTTGCTATATAATATGAAAACATAAAACCAACAAGGGAGACTACAAAAAGCCAAAACTGAACTTTTGAAAGTTTTTTATTTATCATCTCATTCATAGTTGGTATACTCATATAACCCATAGAGTTAAGATGAAACCATACTAAAAATGGAATAATTTTATAAAGCATTCCTATCATAATTGATAGTAGAAAACCACCGCCAATTAAAATACTAACCATTGATACATATTCATCATTATAAAAACTATTTATAGCCCATGAGAATGTTCCAAGTGTCATAAATATAGCTGCACTCCTCCAGTAATAAACTGTTATATCACTTATTGGACGTCTACGTTTATTTAGTTTTATCCATACAGTAGTTACGAATGCCCAAAAGAAATTTGCTACCCATACTTTTGCTAAAACTGGATAAAACTCAAAAAGATTTAGAGTTAACCATAAAAAAAGTCCAATAGTTATAAGCCAAACTACTTTTTTCTTACAAAATTGTTTAAATCTTGGAGCCACATAAAACATTGGTAAGATATGAAAAGAGACACCAATAACTAGTATTCCTGCAAAACCAAATATAGCCCAAACACTATGAATATTAGCAAAAAGCATATGATATGATGAAAATTTACCAGTTCCGTATGAAGCTAAAAGATGCATACCCATAAGTACAATCACAAATGCAAAAAGTAAAGAAGTTATGATAGCACGGACACTTGCTGTAATATTTACCACTTTTTTAAGTGCTATTAGCATTGCCACAATCATAATAATAAAACCAATACCTAGAAGTAAAGATGCTGAAAATATTAATGGTTTTATAGAATATAAAAGCCCAAAAATCATAAATAATGTTCCAAAAACCAAAGATATATGTGATATTTTAGAAACTATTGAAACTTTAGGGACACTAACTCCTGCTAAAACTGGTAACATCTGAGTTAAGGCACCAAGCATTACGAAACCGATAAACCCAATAGTGATAGCATGAGTAACTGCTATGGAATCTAAGGAGTAACGGGAACTGAGAGTTGCTGCGTCACTAAAAAGCATAAGAAAACCAGCTAATACACCAAAGAAAGGTGCTGTTAGAAAAAATCTTAGTGGTGCTGATATTTGAGGAGCTTGATCTGCTGATAAACCATTTAAATCCAAATTATTACCTACCTCTCAAGCACCATTGAATCCATCATATCAACGATACGATCAGATTCTGCTGAAAGATGTTGCTGTGCCATTGTATAAAGCATCTGCTCCTCTTTCATATTGTGTTGTTGCATTAAAATCATAAGAGTCTCACTATTTCCAAAAAACTTATCTTTATTTTTTGTCTCAATAGCTACTGCCATCTCTTTTATAAGGTTACGAATCTGTGAATGTTCTTGTCTCATCATCTCTGTTGGACCAGCCACCATTCCAGTTTTTTCTTCAAACTCTGGAAACATTACGCGTTCTTCCATTTGGAAGTGTCTCTCAGTAGAATCTGCAAAAGTTTCATAAGCATCCCTAGAGGTCTCTATAGAGTCAGCTACTGCATCTTCCATCTTTGCAAATAACTCATCACAACTTGCATGATCTGCACTTAAATATTCTTTTATATTACTCATAAAGCTTACCTTTTTTAAAATATTTCTTGTATTATATAGAAATAAGATAAATTTTTGGTTATTACTAAGCAATTATGCTTACGCATTGTTATTTAAACAGCTTTTTACTATAATATCTTTTTAAAATTCAATTGTATAAATATAGGATATTCTATGAAAAATAAAAAGTTTATAACTCTTGGCTTTGCAACTGTTGCATTAGCTATTTTTACTCTATTTTCAACAAACTTATTTGCTGAAGCCAGAGATACTAAATCTGCGAAAGTAAAACGTGAAACCTCAAGACTTGAAGCTTTAGCAAAATTTACAAAAGTTATTAGTATTGTGGAGCAATATGATGTTGATGATATCAGTATTGAAGAGCTAATAGATAAAGCTCTTGAGGGTATGATGTCAAATCTTGATGCACACTCAAACTATCTAAAAACAAAAGATTTCAAAAACTTAAAAGTACAAACTGATGGTGAATTTGGTGGCTTAGGTATAACAGTTGGTATCAAAGATGGCGCACTCACTGTAATCGCTCCTATTGAAGGGACTCCTGCCGATAAAGCTGGTCTAAAATCTGGAGATATCATCTTAAAGATAAACAATAAATCTACTCTTAGTATGACAATTGATGAAGCAGTTAGTATAATGCGTGGTAAAGTTGGTGATCCAATTGATATTACTATTGTTAGAGAGGGTGAGGTTAAACCACTAAAAATTAATATTGTTAGAGGTGTTATTACTATTGAGTCTGTTTATGCGAAAAGTATAGGCGAAGATATTCAATATATTCGCGTTACTAGTTTTGATAAAAAAGTTGTAGATGATGTAAGTGATGCAATCAAGAAAAGAAAAAGTAACACTAAAGGGATTATCTTAGATTTAAGAAATAATCCTGGTGGACTTCTCACTCAAGCTGTTGGGCTTGTTGACACCTTTGTAGATGATGGTGTAATAGTTTCTCAAAAAGGTAGACATAAATCAGACGATGAATCTTACTCTGCCAAATCATCTAATACTCTTACAAAAGTTCCTTTAGTGATTTTAGTTAATGGTGGTTCTGCATCAGCTTCTGAAATCGTATCAGGTTCGCTTCAAGATCATAAGCGTGGAATTGTTGTTGGTCAAAATACATTTGGTAAAGGTAGTGTTCAAGTTGTGCTTCCTATCACAGCAGATGAAGCTATCAAGCTTACAATCGCTAGATACTACTTACCAAGTGGTCGTACTATCCAAGCTGTTGGTGTTAAACCAGATATTGAAGTGCTTCCAGGTGAAGTTAAAACTCGTACAAATGAGTTTACTCTTAAAGAAGCTGACTTAAAAAAACATTTAGAAAAAGAGTTAGAAAAAGTTGATCCAAAAGATAATAACGCTACAAAAAAAGATGATGAAAAAGCATCTAAATTTATAATCACTCCAAAGATGATGAAAAAAGATATGCAACTTAAAGTTGGTACAGATATCTTAAAAGCACTTATAATTACAAAAGGAAACTAAGCATGGAAAAACGAGAACTATTATACGAAGGAAAAGCTAAAAGACTTTTTTTAACTGATGATGAAAACTTAGTAATCTCCGAATTTAAAGATGACTTAACAGCATTTAATGGTGAAAAAAAAGATAGTGCTGCTGGAAAAGGCGCACTAAACAATAAAATCTCAACAGAGCTTTTTAAACTTTTAGAAAAAAACGGTATACAAACTCATTTTGTAAAAATGTTAGATGATAATCATATGCTTCACACAAAAGTGGATGTAATCCTAATCGAGGTAATCGTTAGAAATATCGCAACTGGTTCACTAACTCGTAATCTTGGCATAGAGGATGGAAAAGTTCTTCCTTTTACTTTAGTTGAGTTTGATTACAAAGATGATGACTTAGGTGATCCAAAACTAAATGACCAACATGCCCTTATCTTAGAGCTTGTAGAATATCAAGATGAGCTAGACAAACTTCGTCGTATGGCTAGACAAGTTAATGATGTACTTAAACCTTACTTTGCAAACATTGGTCTTAACTTAGTTGACTTTAAACTAGAGTTTGGAAAAGATTCTAATGGAAACATCATCTTAATTGATGAGATTTCACCTGACAACTGTCGTTTTTGGGATATAGAGAGTGGTGAAAAAATGGATAAAGATAGATTTCGTCAAGGTCTTGGTGGAGTGACTGTAGCTTACGAGCAAGTATTAAATAGAATTTTAGGAAAATAGGAAAACAAATGAAAGCAATAATAAATGTATCTTTAAAAGCAGGCGTATTAGATTCTCAAGGAAAAGCAGTTCATCATGCACTTGATTCACTTCACTTCTCAGGTGTTGAAGATGTAAGAGTTGGAAAACAAATAGTTTTACAACTTAATGAAACAGATAAACAAAAAGCTATGAAAGATGTTACACAAATGTGTGAAGAGCTACTAGCAAATACAGTAATTGAAGACTATGAGATAGAGTTAGTATAATGAAAGTAAGTATACTTCAATTTCCTGGTACTAACTGTGAGTATGATACACAACATGCTTTTGAGCAATTAGGTGCTAAAACAGAGATAGTATGGCACAAAAGTGAATCTATTCCTGCTGACACATCTTTACTTGTTGTTGCTGGTGGTTTTTCTTATGGTGATTACCTTAGAAGTGGTGCTATTGCTAAGTTTTCTCCAGTTATGAAAGCTGTAGCTGAGTATGCAAACAATGGTGGAAAAGTTCTAGGGATTTGTAATGGTTTTCAAGTTCTAACTGAAGCTGGTTTACTTCCTGGTGCACTTAAAAGAAATAATGGACTTCACTTTATATCTAAGCATCACACACTTAAAGTTGTAAACAATGACAATATTTTCTTGGAAAAATTAAATAATGGTGATGTTGTAAATATCCCTATTGCTCATCATGATGGAAATTATTTTATTGATGCAGATGGACTAAAAGAGCTTGAGGTAAACAATCAAATACTTTTAAAATATACAGATGAAAATGGTGATATTAAAAATCCAAATGGTTCAGTAGAATCTATCGCTGGTGTTTGTAATAAAGAAAAAACTGTATTTGGTCTTATGCCACACCCTGAACGTGCGATGGAGTCAATCCTTGGAAGTGATGATGGAGTTAAAATGTTACAAGGGTTCTTAGAAGCATAATGAAATTTTTCATCATATGGTTTTTATTAGTAAATGCTATTTTTGCGAATAAACTTGACAATAATACCTATATATATGATGCAAACACTACTCAGCTTGATGAGAACCAACTATCACCCCAAGAGCTAGAAAAACTTCCTAAAGTTTTGTACCTAAGCTTTAAAGAGTTACCAAAAAGAGTTTTAAAAGGTGAAATTTTTACTGTAACCATAAAGACTCTTTCAACTGTAAAAGATTTTACAGATGTAACGTATAAGCTTTCAAACTCTACTGGATTAAAACTTTTAAGTGACTTTCCAACACGAGATATGGATACTAGGTACTACTATGAAACTTTTTACTTTCTTGTAACTTCAAGAGACGCTAGAGTTCCAGATATAGAAGCTACACTAGTAAACTACCATGAAGATCAATTTAAAAAAACTACACTTATTGGTAAAAAATTAAATGTTGTTAGTCTAAATCCTAAAAAGGATTTTTCAAATATCATTGCTAATAGTTTTGAACTTCAAGAATACAAAACAACATCATATGATGAATATAATAATATTGTAGTTTTTACTGCTAACGCTACAAACTGTGATATAGCATCTTTTAAACTCTCAAATGTAGTAAAACAAGGTGCTGAATCAATAATAGAGTCTTATTTTGATTCTAAAATAACTTATTATGCAGTTATTAATAAAGATTTAAAAACTTTTTCTTTTTCATATTTTAACCTTAAAAATAATCACTTTATAAATGTCAACATACCAATAATTGTAGATGATGATAGTGTTACAACGCAGAGTGATTTAAAACCTAAAGACCAATCACATGAACTACTTAAGATGCAAATTGCTGCTGGAGTTGCTTTTGTTGGATTTATCATTATCTTATGGCGCAGAAAGTATATTTACCTAATCTTTATACTGATACCATTAGCATATATTGCTTACATTGGTGTCCCCTCTAAAGAGATTTGTATTAAAGAGGGTTCAGATATTCATCTACTTCCTGTAAACAACGGAACTATTTTTGAGACAACTCCAAGAGTTTACCATCTACAAAAAGAGGGTGATGCAAAAGGATTTACAAAAGTAAAACTACAAAATGACAAAATTGGTTGGGTGAAAAATGAAGATATTTGCTCGAATTAGTTGGCTTTATGCTACACTAGTTATCTTTATATCATTAGCAATTATGATATTAATTTTTCATATTGTTCCAAAACCATATAGTAGAAAAGCATCATCTTGGATGATTAGAATTTTAATCTTTTTCTCAACTAAAATAGATGGTAAAGAGGATCCAAATGCAAATATGTTTTTACTAAATCATCAAAGTGATTTGGACATTGCAATTATGGAGACGGTTAGTAAAAGAGATTTAGCATGGGTTGCTAAAAAAGAGCTATTTGATATACCTTTTTATGGTCTAGCACTGAAACTTCCTCAAGATATAGCTGTTGAGCGTGAGAGTAAAACTTCACTTATAAAGCTACTTCGAGACGCAAAGAGAGTAGTTGATGCTGGACGAGTTATGACTATGTTTCCAGAGGGTACTCGCTCTAGCAAAGGTAAAATGTTGCCATTTAAAGCTGGAGCAAAAATAGTAGCTGATAAATACAAGTTTGTAGTACAACCAGTAGTTTTGATGCAAACAGCAAAATACTACAATATAAAAAATTTCTACTACAAACCTGGCAAGATAAAAGTTATCTTTTTGGATTCTTTTGTAGCAGATAGAACTAATCCAGATTGGTTAAAAGACTTAAGAGTAAAAATGCAAAAGGTGTACGATGATGAGTTGGCAAACAATCCTAGCCATAGGTAGTGGTGGTTTTATTGGCGCTATTTTACGTGCTTACTTAAATGGTCTTATATCTCATAGAGTACCGCATGAACTACCATTTGGAACACTTGGGGTAAACCTTATTGGTAGTTTTATCATGGGTGTCCTTATAGCTTACTTTATGTATAGTACTACTTTTTCTGTACATACAAAATCTTTTTTATCTACTGGTATTTTAGGTGCGCTTACAACTTACTCCACATTTGCCATTGAGAGTTTTTTACTATTTGAGGGTGGTAGTATTGGTCTTGCACTATTAAATATGTCACTAAATGTTTTTGGAACTGTTATTATGGCTGGAATAGGTTATACTATAATTGGTAATATATTTAAATCATAACTATTTCATCAGCACACCATCTTGCTAATTCTAAATCATGAGTAATTAATAACATCCCCATAGTATCCAAATTTTTCATAAGCATTGACATAACTTCAAGCTGAATAACATTATCAAGTGCTGAAGTTGGTTCATCTAAAAGTAAAAGTTTTGGTTCCATCAGCATTGCACGAAGTATAGATGCGCGTTGAAGTTGTCCACCTGAAAGTTCATGTGGTAGTTTTAGAAGCAAGTCGTATTCAAGATTTATACTTTGTAAATAATGTTGCAATTTATCTAATGGAGCAACATCTTTGATTTGATTTAGTATTGAATATGACGGATGAAAAGAGCTGTATGGGTCTTGAAAAACTTCAGATGATTTGCTAGATTTTATTGTGCCAGAGATAGGTTTTAAGTTTGATAGTATGAGTTCAAAAAGTGTACTTTTCCCAGCACCACTAGCACCAACAATAGCTTTTACTTCACCTTTTTTCAAACTTATAGATAAATCTTTAAAAAGTAAGCTCTCCTTTGTGTAACCAAAAGAAAGATTTTTCACTTCTAAGATATTATCCAAAAACTAGCTCTTATTGATTGATAAGTATATTTTTGAAAGTTCTTTATAGAGTGCATCTGGTTTTAAATCTTCATTTTGCTCCCAAACTCTTTTCATAACTATATTATCCTCTTCACCAGCCCAAACTTTAATGTATGAACCATCTTTATAACCATTATCTTGACGGAACTGATTTAAAATATTTTTACCAACATATAGTTTATAAAGTGAATTTAAATCGAGTCCACTCATAATAACTAAATCGAAAAAATCTGAGATTAGTTGTTCAAGATCTAATTTCTCTTTACTTAACACCAAACACATAATATCTTCAACTTTTGCAATAACTACATCTTGAGAAGCAAAAGTATTACTATCTAAATCTATTTTTGAAAAACTTTCTAGCTGTGATACATCGATAGCTAAGTCTTCAACTCGACCTTTTAAGTTTTTTGAGTAATCCTCAATAGCTAAAGAGATAATAAAGTGCCAGACATCAATAACTTCGATTTGAAGATTATCCCAATCAGCTTCAGCAGACAAATCTTTCCAATGTTTCCAAGTGAAGCTGTCTATCATCTCTGCGCATTCCATATATATACATCGTTTCCAATTTATAATATTTCCAGTTTTAGTTACACCCTCTGTCCACTTTTCACCATTTGTAGCACTGTTTAGTGAATCTTGGAGTTGCATCATTAAAAGTATTTTATCCATGTTGTGTATTTCTCTTTATTGTAAAATTATATTTATGTATTGTACCAAAGTATGATAAAATACGCCAATGAAAAGAATAAATTGTAGAAGATGTATACACTATTTTGTTACATGGAAACCTAAGCAACCTCATGGATGTAAAGCTTATGGCTTTAAGTCTTCCCAAATTCCATCACTTGTAGTGTTTCAAAGCTCAGGAAGTGATTGTTCTATGTTTAAAGAGAAGAAACCTGCCAAATAATTTTCTTGCCAAATCCTAGTTTATTATCTGTCATTTTAAAGTAGTTTATTTTTATTTGCCAAAGTTTTGGAGTCATTGCTAAAGCATAAGGAAAATATTTAAAATATAACTTTTTGAGAGCCTTATCTTCTAAAACAACAAACTCACCACGAAACTGTACACCTTGAATTTTTCCAACACTCTTGGTCTCTAGTACTACTGTTCCTGCAATTTTATTGTTTGTTTTTATATACTCTACATGTAGAGTATCATCACTGCTTGCAACAACAAAAGAGTTTGTATTTTTATCATAAACATAAAAAAGATTACAAGAGCTAATCTCACTACCTCTACATGTAGAGAGACTCATCACATGATGCCCTTGTAAAAAAGCATCTATTTTATCTAAGTCTAAACTCATAAAAAATGTTTAAATAAAATCTTTTCTAAATCTGCTGAACTTTTGATATCTCTTTTTTTAAGCATCATTGGAGCGATATCATCACGAGCCATAGTGTCATACATCTCTTGTGGACTTGTCATATTATAAAAACTTTTTAGAAATTCTAAAAGTAGTTCAAAATTATCACCCTCTTTACTTGTATGTTTTTTAAATATTTTAAATTCATCCCAATCAATACTATACAAATTATAACTCCTTAGTTTTATTTTTTAGTGCTTTTTCTAGCATCTCTATAACTTCTAACATTTTAGCAGAGCTAAGAGCAAAATTCAAGCGCATAAAACCTGAACCTTCACGACCAAATGCTAACCCAGCATTTAAACCTAAGTGAGCCTCATTAACAAAAAATTCTCTTAATTCTTTATTTGACAAGTTCATAGCACGACAATCTAACCAAGCCAAATAAGTAGCTTCTATTGGTGTTATTTTTATCAAACTTGGATACTTATCACAAACCTCTTTTAAAAGAGTATAGTTTTTATAAAGATGTATTTTTAACTCCTCTAACCATAACTTACCATTTTTGTAAGCACTCTCAAAAGCTACATGAGAGAGTGCATTTCCATCTGCAAAATGAACTCTTTTGTAAACTTTTTTAAACTTATCTCTTAACTCTTTATTTGGTATCGCGACTGTACTCATAGCAAAGCCAGCCATATTAAATGTTTTACCAACACCTATAGCCGTTATAGTAATATCACGAGCTTGTTTACTTAGAGAAACAAAAGGTATATGTTCATTTGGTGCGTAAACTAAGTCAGAATGAATCTCATCTGAAAAAACTACAATATTATTTTCTAAACAAACTTCAAGAATTTGTTCTAACTCCTCACGCCTCCAAACTCTTCCAACAGGATTATGTGGGGAGCATAAGAGTAAAAGCTTAGTATCTTTGTCTATATGTTTTTTTAAATTATCTATATCAAAAACATAACTTCCATCATCAATTTGTTTTAATGGATTTTTTAAAAGTTTTCTATCATGATTCATAACTGAGTGAAAAAAAGGTGGGTATACTGGTGTTTGGACTATAACCTTATCTCCAACATCACTAAATGCATCAATTGCAACAGACATTGAAGCTACAACTGAGTGGGAGTAAAGTATATCTTGCAAATCAAACTCTATGTTGTGATTTTCCCTCATCCACTTAATTTGTTTTAACAATGCACTATCAGGAACCTCTTCATAACCAACAACAGGATGATTTAGTCTTTCTTTTACAGCATCTATAACAAAATCAGGAGTATCTATATCCATATCAGCAACCCATACGGGCATCACATCATTAGTTCCAAAAAGCTCCTTGCGTTTTGTATACTTTTCAGCATTTGTATTTTCTCTACATGTAGAGGTGCTAAAATCATACATTACTTTTTTCTCCATACACTTGCTTGAGATATAGTGTGCTGATATTTTCTAGCAGTCTCTTTTATAACAAACTCTATATCCTCTACATGTAGAGCCTCAAACTCTTTTTCTAAAACTTTTTTTAGACTATCAATTGTTTTTATATCATTTCCATTTTCATCTTTATAACCACCAAGCCATAACTCTTTTTTAGTTGAACTCTCTTGCCAAGTATATGGTGAAGTAATTATTAAAATTCCATCTTTGTTTAATCTTTGAGCAACAGTTTTTAAAAACAACATTGGGTCATAAAGTCTATCTATCAAGTTAGTTGCTATCACTAAATCATAAGAGTTGAAATTTGGTTTTAGATTACAAGCATCACCCTGCCAAAATGATACTTTATCTTTTAGCTTTTCATAACCTAACTCTTGAATTGTTACACTTTTTTTTGTAACTATTTCACCCTCTTCTACTGAGTGAAAATTAATCTTACCAAGTTCTTTTAACTTTGCACCAACTCCAACAAAACGAACCGAAAAATCAACCCCTTCAACCTCATCAAAAGTTTTTGCCAACTCATAAGTTGCTCGACCAGTAGCACATCCTAAATCAAGTGCTTTTTTAGTATTTATTGCAAATTTTGAAGCTAACTCTGCACAAGATATTGCAAAATTTTGCACTCCAAAATGGGTATCTCCATATTGAAATTCACAATACTGTGATACTAACTCATCACTTTCATATATATCAGTTTCTTTACTCTCTTTAACATCAGATACTACATATCTAAAACCAGCAAACTGCGTAAAATGTTTACGAAATGCATAACGGGAATGCTTCATAATCAAGTTACCTGAACTAGCCCAAGATGAACCAAGTATAAGTGCATGTTTGTTATCAAATGTAGGTGTTGAAAAATCATCATAAGCCTCATGAACTTTAAATCCTTTAAAACCAAATATAGCAGTTCGTGACCACTGCCATACATTTCCGATAACATCATAAATACCATTAAATGAGAACTCATCAACAGGGGATGATGAAGCGTAATGATAAAAGTTAATATTTGCCCTACTCTCATGCAAATCTGGAATATCTTCTAAATTTGCATACTCATAAATAGCTCTATATTCTGCTTCACTTGGTAAAATATAATTTACTCCATCTTTCTTACTTTTATATCTGCAAAATGCTTCAGCCTCAAGTGCATTTACTTCTGCTGGCCAACTCATAGGCATATCTATAACTTCACTCAATGACCTATACAAATAGACACCATTTTGTAAAACCCAAAATTCTGGGTGCTTAGCTTTTGAGTTTTTTAAATACTCCAAACCTTCATCATCCCAATACTCTTTTTTTAAATATCCACCATCTTGAACAAAACTCATATACTCGCCATTACTTACAAGATATTTTGCAACTTTGAAATCATCTATTTTTTCTTTATAATCTCCATATTCATTATCCCAACCATACAGATTATGCTCTGAAGTTTTACCAAGTTTTATATTTTGTGCTTTTATATCTACAAGTTTATTTTGTGGAGGATTTGAATCATGCCTACATCTAGAGAACTCCGCAACACTTTTAACAAACTCTAGTGGCATTTGACGATGAAGAACCAATGAAGTCTCTATATGTATACGCTCATGTTCACAACCCATCAGTATTATCCACATAGCACTTTCATCTGTTATTGGCAAACTTAATGGCATATTCATAATCAAATTATTTATAAGTTCTCTTACTTTATTTCTATACTCTCTAACATCTTTAACTTTTGGCCAAGCATAGTGACTTGAGTCCATATCATCCCAGCTCATCTCATCTACACCAACTGCAAATATTGACTCAAAATCTGGGTTTATTCTCTCACTTATAATCTTCGTATTTATAAGTTTATTTATAAAAAAAGTAGCAGTATGACCAAAGTAAAATATCATAGGATGACGAGTTAATTCTGACTTTTTGTAAAAAGCAGAATCATCCTTTAAAACTTCAAAAACTTTTTCATATAGATCAAAAGTATTGTTAAAATACTCCTTTATCTCTTGACGTTTTTTTTGTATATCTGTACCATCTAATGTAATGGGGTATAAACTTAACTTGCTCACTTAAAACCTTTAATTTTGTTATAATGATTATATGATTTTTTTACAAAGTAAATTATTAAATAAGTTCAAAAATTTAACTCATTCATTTACAACAAGAAATAGTGGTAGTACGGGTAGATTTGCCGGAGTTATAAAGCTAAATTGACTCTTTCACTTTATTAGCCAACTGCTCTGGTAACAACCCTAGAGACTCTTCTACAAGTTTAGTATTTCCATGAGTTATAAACTCATCAGTGTACTCAAAACTTGTAACAGCTACATCTAAAATCTTCTCATCAGCTAAAAATTCTAAGATTGCAGAACCAACTCCACCAGCTTTTGAACTATCTGAAAATACAAACCATTTTTTATGCTTAGTACTTAAATCTTTTAACATCTCAGTATCTAATGGTTTTACAAATCTTAAATCTAGTATGCTAACATCTTTGTCTACATGTAGAGAAGTTTCATAGGCTCGTCCAACTCCATTTCCATAACCAATAAATAAAATATCACTATCTTTAGATAAAAGAAGTTGAGATTTTCCTAGCTCAAACTCTGATGATTCTACTAAAGTAGTCTCTATAAATGACCCTCTTGGATAACGAAGAGAACAAGGATGTTGATACTCAGCAGCAAAAGCCATAGCTTGATGAAAACTTTTTTCATCTCTTGGGGCAAAAAGTGTCATATTTGGAACAGCACGTAAAAAAGATATATCAAAAACACCCTGATGAGTCTCACCATCTTCTCCAACTATTCCAGCACGATCAAGTGCGAAAACAACAGGTAAATCCATAAGACAAGTATCATGAATTACTTGATCATATCCACGTTGTAAAAATGTTGAGTAGATTGTACAAAAAGGTTTAAATCCCTCTTTTGCAAGTGCGCTCATAGAAGTAACTGCATGCTGTTCTGCAATTGCAACATCCCAAAAACGATTAGGATAAGTCTCCATCAACTCACTCATACCAGTTCCACTAGGCATTGCAGCTGTAGCACCTACAATCTTGTCATTACTCTTTGCTAAATGCATTAATGACTCTGTAAAAATTTTAGTTGCTGATTTGGAAGATGATTTTTTTAAAGATTTTCCATCACTCACATCAAATGGAGACACACCATGCCACTTTTCCTCTTTACCCTCAGCAATCTCATAACCCTTGCCTTTAATAGTTTGACAATGAACAATAACTGGTCTTTTTAAGTTTTTAGCACGAGTTAAAATCTCTGTAAGTGATTCAAGATTATGCCCATCAATAGGACCAATATAATCAATCCCCATCTCTTCAAAAAGTATGCCGGGAGTTATAAGCTTTAAACCCTCCTCCATCCTTTTTGCAATATATTTTGCACCTTCACCAAAATTTTCTACAAAACTCTCAGTTTGTTTTCTAAAATGTTGATAAAAAGGAGATGCCATAGCAGATGAAAGCATGCGAGATACTGCACCAATAGGTTTTGCAATACTCATCTCATTATCATTTAGTATGATTACCATTGGATATTTTCTATCACCAAGTTCATTTAATGCTTCATAAACCATACCAGCAGTCATAGACCCATCACCAATCATCACAACAGGTACACGAGAGTCTTGCTCACCTTTAAGTGCAATAGCTTTAGCAGCACCAACACCCAAAGATATAGAAGTAGAACTATGCCCAGCTACAAAATAATCATCATCACTTTCAATTGGTTTAGTGTATCCACAGATACCGTTAAACTGACGAAGAGTATCAAACTCATCCCATCTATCTGTTAGAAGTTTATGCGCATAAGACTGATGACTCACATCAAATATAAATGGATCTTTTTTAGAATCAAACACTTTATGCATAGCTACTATAAGCTCAGTAGCACCAAGTGTTGAACTTAAATGTCCACCATTTTTACTTACAACTTTTAAAATTCTTGCTCTAATATCTTCACAAAGAGAATCTAACTCTTTTATGTTCATTTCTTTTATATTCATTATTGTTTATATTCTTTTTTATTCACTTAAAGCGGCACGTTTAACACGCTCAAATCTTTTGCTTATCTCTGCATCTATATTTCCTGCATCACTAAGAGCAATTACACCACCCTCACTTACGGCACTATCTGAAACAACTTCTATATGTTCCATTGAACCAACATGTTCACTTATAGCACCATGGTCCTTTGGATTTACTTTTAATGTTACTTTAGACGCTGACTGCAACTCTTTAATAAGCTCAGAAGAAAGCACAGTAGCTATTGCTGATGAGTTTTCACTTATCTCAATACTTACTACTTCTTGGGCAATATCTAAAGCTGCACTCATTAACTCTTTTTTAATCCCCTCTAAGGCTAAGTCAAACTCTTTTGCAGAATTTTCTAATGTTGCGACTGAAGTACTAAACTGTTCAAGACCTGAATTTCTACTAAGTTCAATATCTTGCATAGCCTCTTTTTTACCAGCTTCTACACCCTCAGCAAATGATTCCTCTTTTGCCGTTGCCATCTCTCTTTGATGCTCTTCTGTCATACTCTCAAGCTTCATTTGAAGTTTGATAAAATTTGATGACATATCGTCAGTTTTTTTCATCAATGATTCTATAAGAGAATCTTTTGAAGATGTACTAAGTGCAGATGAATCAACATCACTATCTCTGCGAGCAGGATGATCATCTTTTGAATGTTCCTCTTTAAGTACTGATGATTTTTCTGATACATGAGCATTACTATTAGAAGACAAAACTTTAAATCCATACTTTTCTACTACATGATTATTCATATTTTCATTATTAATAACGCTTGCCATCTGTTACTCCACCATCTCTTCACCAGATGCACCCATCTGAATAGCACCACTCTCAGCAAGACCGTTTACAAGTTCAACAATTCTTCTTTGAGCAACTTCAACATCTTTCATCTTAACAGCACCCATAAATTGCATCTCTTCATCAAATGCTTCTCTAGCACGCTCACTCATTGCAGAGTAGAATTTCTCTTTTAAATCTTCTGGCGCTGATTTCATAGCAAGCATAAGGTCAGGTTTTTCAACAACTTTAAGTGTCTCAGTAATAGCTGCTTTATCAAGAGTAACGATATCTTCAAATGTAAACATCATCTCTTTAATTAAGTTAGACATCTCTTCATCACGCTCTTCGATTTTAGAAAGAGTATCTTTAGATGCTTTAGCCCCAAGCCTGTTAAATATATCAGCAACAGCACGAGGTCCACCAACCTCAACTTTGTATGATGCAAGAGATTCAAGTTTAGACTCAAGTACAGCAGATACACGCTTGATAATACTTGGAGAGATATCACCAAGTTTTGCCATACGCATAGATACTTCAGAGCGTAAATCATCAGGGAAATACTGGATAGTATCAGCAGCCTCAGTAGCATCCATATGCGCTAAAATAAGTGCAATAGTTTGTGGATGTTCGTTGATAATAAAATCTGAAAGTTGTTGAGGCTTAATTTTAGAAAGATAAGCAAAATTTTGAGTCTCTTGCATAGATTTCGATAATTTTTCTAAAACTTTTTTTGCTTCTTCTGAACCTAAAGTTCTATACAACAACTCTCTTGCATACTCCATACCACCAGAAGTGATAAATTGTCCTGATTGAAAAATTGCATGAAACTCTTCTAAAATAGCAGCTGCTATTGGTTTTTCTATTGTTTTATTACCTGCAATATATTTAGAAACCTCTGTAATCGCTTCAACACCCATGTGTGAAAATATTGAAGCAGTAGATTCTTCGCCAACTTGCATAAGAAGTATCGCAACTTTTTCACCCATACTCATTTCATCAAGGATTGCTTGTTGTGATGTATTTAAAGCCATATTTTTCCTTTATCTTGCAATACCATCAGCTTCTTCTGTAAGAAGTGCTTCAAATACCTGAGCTATCTCTTCTGGAGTATCATGTGTCATAGTTTTAACTTTTTCTAACAATACTTCGTATTTAAGTTCATCTTCACTAAAGCCATCACCAACCCCAAGTTGTTCTTCGACTTTTTTACGCATATTTAGAACTTTTTCAACAAGATCTTCCTCTTCATCATCAGAAATTTCTAAATAAGGTTTAGACTGGTCCTCTTCCTCTTTAGAAATTTCAAGCATTTTTTCTGCAAATGGTGCAATAGCTTTTTTGTAAATAATAAGGAGTATGATAAGTACAAATATATACTTAAATAAACCAGCAAAAGGGGTTAAATATGTTTGTGAAAAACGCACAACTTCACTTACTTTATCTTGTCCTACATCTGAAGTTGTAACTTTAAACTGTAAATTTTTAACAGTTATCTGATCACCTCTAGCTTCATTAACTCCAATAGAGCGAGAAACCAAAGAGGTTAAAGCTTGCATATCACTCTCTGAGAGTGGTTCATACTCTAACTCTTCAGTAGGGTTACCTTCATCATCAAGTTTATTTTTATATTTTCCATCAACTAAAACAGCAGCAGTAACTCTTTTTATGCGCGCAAATTGACTTTTTGTAGTAGATACAGTTTTTCCAACTTCATAGTTTGTTGTACCTGTATTTTTTTCATACTTATCACGGCTTTGTTTAGAAGTAAGTCCCTTTACTGGACCAATATTGCTAACAGTTCCAGGAACTCCACCAACTTGTTCTGGTGCGCCACCCTCTCTTTTTTCTTCGCTTACTTGTTCACTTCTAACTACATTTTCAGGATCAAAAGTCTCGCTAGTTGAGTTTTTAATAGAAAAATCAAACTCTATTGTAACCTGTGCTACAACTTTTTTACTACCACCAACAAACGGTGAAATAACTTCTAAAATTTTTCTTTGTTTTTTCTTCTCTTCTTTTGCTTTATATCTTTGCTGAGTAGCTGAGAGTTCACCCATCTGAGCCATCTCATCTTCATCACCAAGAGTCTCACCTTCGCTATCAACAAGCATAACATTTGATGATATTAACTTCGGAACTGCTGCTGATACAAGATTTTTGATACCACGAATTTGCTTATGAGACAGTCTTCTTCCCTCAGCTATTTGAACCATTACTGATGCTGTTGGATCAGTTTGCTTTGATACAAAAAGTGTATCTTTGGGAAGTGCTAAAGATACTGTAGATGACTCTATAGGAGTAAGAGCATTTATTGTACGAGAGAGTTCACCCTCTAAGGCACGAAGATATTTTACATTTTGATCAAATGATGTAGCACCAAACTCTTGAGTATCAAACAGTTCAAAACCAACACCATTATTTTTAGGGATTCCTAAAGATGCAATAGTTATACGCTCTTTATATACAACTTTTTTAGGAACTTTTATAACATTATTATCAAGAAGTTTATAAGGAATTTTATCTTTTTCTAACTGTTCAACAACAAGAGCTGCATCTTCAGAAGACAATGATTCAAATAAAGTTTCATATTTATTGTTTTCATCTTTTTTAGCAGTATAAACAACCATAAAAATTAAAAATGCAACAATACCAACAACAGCAGCTGCAATAATAATTTTTTGTTGTTTAGTTAGTTTATCATACAAAACAACTAACTGCGAAAAAAGTACCTTAAAATCCATCAACTTCCCATTTTAAAATTTATAAATATTTATTAATTAAGTCAAAAAAACGAGTATTTTGCTCATTTGTTCCAACTGTAACACGAATAGCATTCATTTTATATCCACTCAAGTCTCTAACTATCATCCCTTTTTGTAGCAACTGTGTGGATATTTGTGTAGAATCTTGTTCATCATTTAAACATAATGTCACAAAATTCGTATAGCTGTTTATTATATCTATTTTTTGCTTTGATGCAAATTCTTCATAGCGTTTCATCTCATCAAAATTAAGAGTTATGCTTTTTTGCACAAACTCTTCATCTTCTAAAGCTACTGATGCAGCTTCAAGTGAAAGTGTAGTTATGTTAAATGGTGGACGTAGTTTATAGAGTTCTTGTATGATTTTTTTATCAGCCAAACCATAACCCACACGCATACCACCAAGCCCATAAGCCTTAGAAAAAGTACCAAGATAGATGACATTTGAATATTTCGCTATTAGATCTTTAACTACCAACTCTTTTGAAGAATCTTTTTTAATTGCGTACTCCATATAAGCGCCATCTATTACAACTAAAGTATCATTGTCTATCTTTGCTATAAAATCAGATAATTCTTTTGAGTCTATAGCATCACCAGTTGGATTATTTGGTGTACAAAGAAAAATAATTTCAGGCTTCTCTTTTTTATAAATTTCATAAAATTCATCTAAATCATGCTTTTGTGAAGTGGTCCGTAAGATTTCAGCACCAACATGTTTTGCATAAATTTCATACATTGCAAATGTAACTGAGTTTATAAGTATCTTAGAGTTTTCATCAGCTTTTGCATGAATCAAAAACTCTATCACTTGATCACTCCCTGAACCAACTATGATATTTTCCTCTTCAACTTCAAATCTTTTAGCAAGTCCATCTTTTAACTTCATCATTGAATCATCAGGATACATTGCCATTTTTGTAACTATATCAACAACACTTTGTTGAACTTTTGGCGAGCAACCATAAGGATTTTCATTTGAAGCAAGCTTAACTATATCTTTTGCCTCTATTCCAAATTCACGAACAACTAACTCTATTGGCTTCCCCGCTTCATAAGTTTTTATATCTTGTAGTTTTTTATTAAACGTCACTGTTTTCACCTTTTATGTAGCTTCCTAGCCATGTTACTTCACCATCATGTTTACTTAAAACTTTTTGGATTGCATCTTCATCTATATGACCATAAAAATCGATATAAAACCAATAACCAAAACCATCATCATCTTTTGAAGGACGTGATTCTATTTTTGAAAGATTTATTTTTTCATTATCAAAGTCTTGTAAGAAACTAACTAAAGAACCAGATTTTTTAGCATCTTCAAGTCTTACTAAAATTGATGTTTTATCATCTTGGCTTGGTGCATTTTTAAAATCACTTAAAATTACAAATCTTGTTTGACTTCCTATATCATCCTCAATATCATCAAAGAATGTAGGCACCCCATAAAGTTTTGCTGCTATATGAGAACAAATTGCAGCTGCACTTTCATCTTCACTTGCTAGTATTGCTGCTTTTGCTGTTGATTCTACTGGAATCTGCTCAACATTTTCAAATCCATGCTCAGCAAGAAATTCACGACACTGACCAAAGCCTTTATCTTTTGAGTAAATTTTAGTGATATTTTCTAATTTTGTAGCCTTTGTCGCAAATGACATATGGATAGGCATATATAACTCAGCTACGATTTTTACAGAAGATTTAGCTAATAAATCAAGAGTTTC
>Ga0256842_1000435_pt1 | contig 36759 bp, 34 predicted proteins | sample 4559240metaG_FD_185973 | JGI IMG/M metagenome (GOLD analysis project Ga0256842, IMG submission 185973) | Hydrothermal vent microbial communities from Guaymas Basin, Mexico - 4559-240 | ecosystem: Environmental > Aquatic > Marine > Hydrothermal vents | place: Mexico: Guaymas Basin | collected...
AAATTATCAAACAAAATCCAAACAATGTAGCCAAATACAAAGAGGGTAACGAAAGACTTTTCGGCTTTTTTGTAGGTCAAGTCCTAAAAGCCACCGGAGGCAAAGCCAACCCGCAAATGGTAAATGAGTTTGTTAGAAAAAAATTAGAAAAATAAAAGCATAACGAGACTACTAATCAAACTCTTTACATTTAAATATTATTTTGGTATAATTGTAACTTGTTTTGACTTTTGAAATAATCCCTCTGTGATCAAGAGTCGTAAAAACACCGTTTTATGGCGGTAAGAGGCACTATTTTATATACTGCAACTTTTTACCTCCATATATATTTACATCATAAAAGGAATAAAATGACAGTAGTTAGACTAACAAGAATGGGTAGAAAGAAAAAACCTTTTTACAGAATCGTAGTAACAGACAGCAGAAAAAGAAGAGATGGCGGTTGGATAGAGTCCATAGGGTATTACAATCCTCTAACAGAACCTGAAACTATCAAATTTGATGAAGAAAGACTTGCATACTGGAAAAGTGTAGGTGCGAAACTTAGTGACAGGGTAAAAAAAATAACCGGTTCAAAGTAAAATGGTAAAAGATTTTATAAAAGAGTTTGCACTACTTCTTGTAGATAAGCCCGAAGTTGTGAAGGTCGAAGAGAAAGTTATAGATGATACTTTTAGCGAGATAACCATCTATGCTGACAAAGGTGATACCGGCAAACTCATCGGCAAAGAGGGTAAAATGATAAACTCTCTAAAGACGGTGATATCAGGTTGTAAAGCTAAAGACAACAGATCATATAAGGTTATGGTAAAAGCTATTGAAGAGTAAAAACGATCTTTTAAAGATAGCTCAGATCGGGAAAACCATCGGTGTAAGAGGAGAATTAAAACTTCACATCAAAAGCGATTTTCCCGAACAATTCAAAAAAGGCAATATTTTTATCATTTCAAAAGACAAAACACTCAAAATAGAGAAATTTAATCCTAAAAGATTTGTAGTTAAATTTGAGGGATATGATACTATCGAAGATGCATCATCTTTGATAAACAAATTTTTATATACCACTTATGAAGACACTCAAAAAAATTGCTCTCTCAAAAAAGATGAATTTTTTTGGTTCGATTTGATAGACTCAAAAGTTATAGAAAATGACAATATTCTTGGAATAGTTGAAAATATAGAGAGATTTGAGCCAAATGATTTTTTAATCATAAAAAGCGATAAAAAATTTATTGACGAGGGATATTCCAAAACTTTTTTGATACCTTATATCGAAAGATATGTCATTGAGTTCGATAAAGATAAAAAGATAGTTTACACAAGAGATACTTTTGAAATACTGAAAAATTCATGAAGTTTACTTTTGTTACTCTCTTTCCATCTATCATAAAATGCTATTTTAATGACTCCATACTAAAAAAAGCGATAAATAAATCACTTATAAAAGTAGAATTTGTAAATCCAAGAGATTTTAGTACAGATAAACATAAGAAAGTGGATGCCCCTTTAGTCGGAGGAGGTGCAGGGATGCTTATGACACCACAACCTCTCTCAAGTGCTATCGAAGATATAAAACAAAAAAGCCCAAAAGTGCATATAATCTTTTTAACACCCTCAGCAAAACCATTTAGACAAAAAGATGCCAAAAGACTCTCTAAAAAAGAGCATATTGTCTTAGTCAGCGGGAGATATGAAGGCTTCGATGAGAGGATTATAGAGCTTTATGCTAATGAACTCTTTTCTACGGGAGATTATATATTAACCGGAGGAGAGCTACCATCGTTGATCATATGTGATGCTATAAGTAGGAATATCCCAGAAGTCCTTGGAAACGAGACATCTTTAGATGAAGAGAGTTTTGAAAATATGACTTTAGAAGCTCCCTCTTTTACAAAACCGGATATTTTTAAAAAAAATAGCATCATTAAAGAGTTTTTAAAGGGAAATCACGGTAAAATTGCAACCTTAAAATATGATTTATCGCTTTTAAAGACAAAATATTACAGACCCGATTTGTACAAAAAAGCAAAAATAAGGATAAAAAATGAGAAATAGATATATAGAAAATTTCGAGCAAAAACAAATAAGCGAGAAAAAAGTACCTGAGTTTAGAGCTGGAGACACTCTTAGAGTTGCTGTAACCATCAAAGAGGGCGACAAAACAAGGATTCAGAATTTTGAAGGTGTTTGTATCGCCAAAAGAGGAACAGGTTCAGGAGCTAGTTTTATCGTAAGAAAAATGGGTGCTAACAATATAGGTGTAGAAAGAATTTTCCCTCTATATAGCGACAGTATAGACAGTATTACCGTACTAAGAAAAGGTAGAGTTAGAAGAGCTAAACTTTTTTATCTAAGAGAAAGAAAAGGTAAAGCCGCAAGAATTAAAGAACTTAAAAGAAAATAATTCAAAACTTGAAAAGGTCAAAATTTGACCTTTTCTCTTTCTGCAATCAATCCAAAGGGAAAACCAAAGAAGAATAAGATGAGTGCATTGAAAAAGTACTCTGTCTATTTTTTATTAGAAAAATTTCATGTCCTAAGTCGGAAATTTTATCACAAAAACTGCACCTCTTTTAGAGTTATAAAAAGTCAATTTTCCTCGCATATTATCTTCTATGATTAGTTTTGACATATACAACCCTATCCCTGTTCCTTTTCCTACATCTTTTGTGGTAAAGTATGGCTCAAATACTCTATCTGTTATATCTTTGGGTATTCCTCCTCCATTGTCTTCTATAATTAACTCATCTTTTTTTAGTATTATATCAATCTTACCATCTTTTACATTATTTTCCGATATGACATCTTTTGCATTATTTATAAGATTTAGTATAACTTGTTTAAATTCACCCTTATATCCATCAATATAAAAATCATTACCTACAATATTTATCTCTATTCCTCTGCTTTTTAACTGTTCACTCTGTATATTTATAACCTCTTTGATTGCTTTTTCAACACTAAAAGATTGCTTTTGCTTATCAATCCTGAAAAAATTTCTAAAGTCGTCTATAGTTTTTGACATAAATTTTATGGTTTTCATGTTTTTATCAATAAATTTCTCTAAAAAGTTTTTATCTATCAAACCATCATTATAGTCATCATCAAGATTTTGTATATTTATCGACAAAGCATTTAGAGGTTGTCTCCACTGATGGGCGATTGCACCTATCATTTCTCCCATAGATGCTAATTTTGACTGTTGCTGAAGTAGTTTATCTTTTTTGATATTCTCCGATACTGCCTTTTCTATCTTTTGATGCAATTCATCTCTATATTTTTCAAAAAGTTGTTTTGTCTTTTTTGAAAAATACAGAGAAAATATAATTGAGAGTAAAATTGAAAGAAACACAATAGAAAATACAACAATCATAAAATCAAATAACTGCTTTTGAAGCCTTATCTCATCTTGATGAATTTGTTCATTTATATATTTAAGATATACACCTCTACCTATGATACAATCCCACTCTTTAAAGTACTTAACAAAACTTATCTTCTTGTCTATGGTACCAGTAGCAGGATTTTTCCAATAATATGATACAAATGCTCCATTAGGGTTTGATTTTGCGGCTTTAATAAATAGTTTTATGATTTCTTTGCCATTTTTATCTTTTAAATTGATTATATTTTTACCAATCATATTTTGCATATAGGGATGTGATAGAAGCACTCCTTTTGAGTCATTGATCCAAAAATATTCGTTTTTCTCATATATATGGTGTTGAATTCGACCAAATACCTGTTTTTGTATCTTTTTTTTCATATCTTCCATATATTCACCGGTTCCAATTACCAAATCAAATTTTTTTATATATTTTATATAATCTATCTTTTCAAATTTTTTATCCGTTTTTGAGTTTGGTTTTTTAAAAAATAGAGAAAAATAACCACTACCCTTGCCATTTTTTAATACTTTTTCATTTCTATTGTATGGAGATTCTCCACTTTTTGTTTTCATTAATTTATTATTTTTACCGATAAATTTTTTTATGGCATGTGCTTTTACTTCTCCTGTAGTTCTATTGTATGCAAAAAAATAACCTCTGCCATTATTATATCTTTTTACATTTAATATTTGTATAAAGATTTTTTCCAGCTTTTTTGGAGGTATATTTGGATTTTGTTTGATTAGATTATTTGCAAACAAAGAGAGTTCTTCTGTTTTATTTTTTATATCTTGTTTTGTTTGATATCTAACTTGTTTTGCGATGCTGGATATATCTTGTATCAATTCATTAACTCTTTCTTTGATAATCTCCTTTTTTTCTAAAATCAACCTATGTTTGAGTTCTGCGACTCTCTCTTTTTTAAAATTATATAAGTAAAAAAAGAGAGATAGAGAAATTATAATTGTAAATATGCCTATAGTAATTATGGGAAATCTAAAAATATTTTTAGCAATTTTTTTTTCTAATGAATTTTGCTCTATAATATCCATACGATACAACCTACAATAAAATTTATATTTATTGTATCCAAATTATTTTTAATTAATTGACAAATTGAACTAAAAACATATAAAAAATAGTTCCGCCAAAAATAGACACAAGATAATTTGTAAATCTACAATGCACTATAGCAGTAAAGAAAATGGATGCTATCTCTTTTGTTCCGTAGGGTGCCTCGGTAAAATTAACTCCGCTTAATGTGTAAAAAATGAGTATCGTCATTATAATCGGGGGGAAACTTTTCTCTACAAATAAAATAAACTTCGGAGGCTCGTGCTTTATGAAAAATAGAAATGGAAAAACTCTTGTGAGAAAATTTGCTACCGCCATAACAGTTATAGCAATATAAATCTTTTCTTGAGTCATTTTTCAAGCCTTTTTTTAAACAAAAACATTAAAACGATAGAAAATAGTATGGCAAAAAGAAGCATATTTTCCCTACTAACAACAAAAAATGTCACAATACTTGCAAATGCACCTATAAAAAAAGGAGTTAAATTTTTATCTTTTTTATACTGTTCAATTGCTAAAACAACAAACAAGGCAGTCAGCGAAAAATCAAGCCCTTTGGTATTAAAATGAATACTATTCCCAAAAATAGAACCCATTAAAGTACCGCTAATCCAATAGGATTGATTTAACAAAGAGAGATAAAAGTAGTACCACTTTTTTTTGATATTCTCTTTTTCTTTTATTGTAGTTAAAAGTGCATAAGTTTCATCAGTTAGTGCAAATATCAAATATGGCTTAAACTTAGTTTTTTTAAATTTTTTAAGAAGCGATAAACCGTAAAAAGATTGTCTGATATTTACCATGATGGAGGCTATAAATATATCAATCATTCCAAGCTTTGAGCTAAAAAACCCAACTGCTAAAAACTGTAAAGCTCCGGCATATATAACTATCGACATCAAAAGTGCTATATACCAAGGCTTACCGCTTGAAATAAGCAAAAGACCAAATGCAAAACCCAAAACGGTATAACCCATCATTACCGGTATAGATGTTTTAAATGCTATTTTGAACTCTCTACTGTGTAAATCCACTATATACCTTTAAAAAATATAGGAAATATTTTATCTTAAAATTGCTTTATGTAGTATCAAACGACCCTCTACCAATATATCACAGAGGGTCAATAAGATATAATCACTAATGAGAAAGAATTTGACTTAAAAAGAGTTTTAGCCTATCTGATTCCGGATTTTCAAAGAACTCTTTAGGAGGATTTTCTTCTATGATTTGTCCTGACTCCATGAAAACAACTCTATCGGCAACCTTTTTTGCAAAACCCATTTCATGAGTTACACATATCATTGTTCTACCCTCATTTGCAAGCTCTACCATTACATCCAAAACTTCCGCAACCATCTCCGGATCAAGTGCAGAAGTTGGCTCATCAAAAAGCATTATAGAAGGATTTTTACATAAACTTCTGGCGATAGCAACTCTTTGTTGTTGTCCGCCACTTAGTTGATTTGGATACTTTTTGGCTTGATCAGCTATACCCACTCTTTCGAGATATTTCATAGCAGTTTCAACAGCCTCTTTTTTAGGAGTTTTTTTTACCCAGATAGGAGCGAGGGTAAGATTATCAAGTATTGTTAGATGGGGAAATAAATTGAAATGTTGAAAAACCATTGCAACATCTTCTCTTATGGCTTTTATCTTTTTGACATCATCACAAACTTCTATACCGTCAACATTGATGCTACCCTCTTGAAATTGTTCAAGATAATTTATACATCTTATAAGAGTTGATTTTCCTGAACCAGATGGTCCGCAAACTACAACAATTTCTCCTTTTTTAATATTCATATTTATATCTTTTAAAACATGAAAATCACCATACCATTTATTTAAATTCTTTATCTCTATTATATTTTTATTTTCCATTTTTTATCCTATTTTAAATCGGTATTAAATCTATTTTCTAAACTTTTACTATATTTGCTCATTGCAAAACAGAAAACCCAAAACACAATCGTTACAAATACATATCCCTCTTTTTCAAAACCAAGCCAATGAATATCACTACTTGTAAGTTGAACCATAGCTAAAAGATCAAAAAGTCCGATGATAAGCACAAGTGTCGTATCTTGAAAAAGAGCTATAAACGAACCCACAAGATTTGGTATAGCAACTTTTAAAGCTTGAGGTAAAATAACAAGTAACATTTTTTGCCAATACGAAAGCCCTATTGCATCTGCAGCCTCATACTGACCTTTTTGTATAGATTGTAATCCTCCTCTTATAATCTCTGCTATATATGCCGCTTGAAAAAATGATATACCTATCAATGCTCTTAATAATTTGTCAAATGTTACCCCTTCGGGGAAAAATAGTGGCAAAATAACTGACGACATAAAAAGTATAGTAATCAAAGGGACCCCTCTGATAAATTCAATATATGTTACCGATACACTTTTTATGATAGGCAAATTAGACTGTCTGCCAAAAGCCAAAACGATACCGATAGGAAAAGATGCTATGATACCAACACCAGCAACGATAATAGTAAGCATCAATCCGCCCCATTTGTTAGTATCTACAACACTAAGTCCAAAATATCCACCTCTTATCAATATAAAGACTAAAATCATATAAAGTGTAAATAGAACAATTTTTGCCATATTGTTTTTGATAAACTTAAATGCAAGTATCAAAACTCCAAAAAGTACATATACCGTATTTGGCCTCCAATGCAAATCCAAAGGATAAAAACCATACATATACATATCTAACTTAGCTTTTATAAAGAGCCAACAAGCTCCGGTACCAGTACAGTCAGCTCTACTATTGCCTACAAAATGTGCATCAATTATCGCCCATTTTACAAAAGGAGGAATTATCAAATATAGAAAATAAAATCCGAGAAATGTCATAGCACTGTTTAAAGGAGAAGAGAATAGATTTTCTCTCAACCAACCTATAATACCTTTTGAAGTTATCGGAGCCGGTTTTTCGTTTACTTTTTCATATACCATTATCTCTCCTTTATCTTCATTTTATGATTTATCCAATTAAGTAGCATAGAAACTAAAAGACTTACAACAAGATAAACAGCCATAGTCATAGATATCATCTCTATCGCTTGTCCTACTTGATTGAGTGCGGTTCCAGCAAAAACAGTTACAACTTCGGGATAACCTATCGCCGTAGCCAAAGATGAGTTTTTAACGACATTTAGATATTGATTTATAGTTGGCGGTATCGCTATCCTTATAGCTTGAGGCAAAACTACAAGTTTGAGTGACTGATAAGGACTTAATCCTATAGATGTGGCCGCCTCTTTTTGCCCTTTTTTTACAGCTTCTATACCGCTTCTTATAGCTTCTGCTATAAAAGTTGCAGTATATATCGTCAAAGCAAAAACAAGAGCTAAAAATTCAGGAGAAAATACTTTTCCGCCTCTAAAGTTAAAACCTTTTAAATGAGGCATATTCCATACTATCTTATCCGGACCTAAAAGATAAAAAAGATAAGGAGTTACAAGAAGTATCAAAATACCCCATGGTAAAAAGAAAAATTCCTCCCCGGTTTCCTCTTGTCTTTTATTTAACCATCTATTGATAAAATATACCGCCAAAATAGCAACAATAATTCCGACGACTACATATATACCGCTTGCACCAAATATCGGCTTTGGCACAATAATACCTCTATTATTGATAAATATCGAGTTGAAAAACTCTATACTTTTTCTAGGCGGAGGCAAAGTTGCCAATACAACATTGTACCAAAACAGTATCTGCAAAAGTATAGGAATGTTTCTAAAAGTATCTATATAAGCACTTGCCAATTTTGCAATTATCCAGTTTTTGGAAAGTCTTGCGACACCGATTATAAGACCAAGTATAGTAGATAATACTATTGCCCAAAAGGATACTATGAGTGTATTTAGTACACCAACTTCAAAAACAGTCCAATATGTGCTTGCTTCACTATAAGAAATAGGAGATTCATTGATTGCAAATCCTGCAGTAGTATCCAAGAAGGCAAATCCCGTTCTTATGCCTCTTTGTTCTATATTGTGTAGAGTGTTAGTTCCAATATACCACAAAAAGGCAACCAGACCAATAACAGTTAGAAGCTGAAACAAAATCCCTCTAACTTTTTGATTTCTTAAAATAGATAACATTCTTCTCCTTTATCATAAGGCGGGAAAATCCCGCCCTTTTTTAGTCCGTCAATTACAATATATCTACTATCTAAACGGAGGAGAGTATTGTAAACCACCATTTTTCCAAAGAGCATTCAAACCTCTTTTGATTTTTAGTGGTGTTTTTGGTCCGACATTTCTATCAAAAGATTCTCCGTAGTTACCTACTTGTTTGATAATGTTATACAACCAATCTTTTTTTAAGTGTAGATTTGCTGCCATATTTCCCTCAACCCCAAGCATTCTTTTTATCTCAGGATCTTTTGAATGAGCTTTTAAATCATCTACATTTTTACTTGTGATACCCTTCTCTTCAGCAGCAACCATTGCAAAAAATGACCATTTTACTATATTGAACCATTCATCATCACCTTGTCTAACAACAGGACCTAATGGTTCTTTTGAAATAATCTCAGGTAGTACTACTGATTTTTCAGGATGTTTCATTTTAACTCTTAGAGAATAAAGCTGAGATTGATCTGTTGTTAAAACATCACATCTTCCTGTAATATAACCGTTAAGAACTTGATCGTTAGTATCATAAGAAACCAATTTATACTTCATGCCATGACTTCTAAAATAATCAGCCAAATTTAACTCCGTAGTAGTTCCGGCTTGCAAACAAACTGAAGCACCATCAAGCTCTAAAGCACTCTTTACACCTATTGCTTTATGTACCATAAAACCTTGACCGTCATAGTAATTAACACCGGCAAAGTTTAATCCAAGAGATGTGTCTCTTGTCTCTGTCCAAGTTGTATTTCTAGATAGCAAATCAATCTCGCCAGATTGAAGAGCTGTAAATCTCTCTTTTGCATTAAGGTTTACATACTTAACTTTAGATGCATCTCCAAGAACTGCAGCAGCAACCGCTCTACAAACATCTACATCAAGTCCATGCCATTTTCCACTTGAATCTGCCTCAGCAAATCCCGGAAGTCCAGTATTGATACCACATTTTAAATAACCTTGTTTTAAAGTATCCTGCAAAGTTCCAGCATTAGCTGAAAGTGCCAAAGTTGAGGCTGCAAGTAAAGCCGAAATAGCTACTTTTGATAATAGTCTCATGTTTTCTCCTTGTTAATTTTTTCATTAATATTATACTAACTTTTTCTATATAACAATCTGTTATTTATAAATAAAAAATAAAGAGTATGTAATTGTTTAAAAATTGTTACAATCAGTAACAAGAGTATATTAAGATTATTTTGATGAAAATTGGAGGTACTAAATAGTATGTAATTATAATGTATTTTTATAATAAATAAGAAAAATAGACAAGACTTTTATCAAAAAGTCTTGTCTGTGATATTTATTAACCGTTTCTTTTTTTGATTATCTCTTCAGCAACATTTTTTGGAACTTCATCATAATGGTCAAATTCCATAGAATATGTAGCTCTTCCTTGAGTGGAACTTCTAAGATCAGTTGAATATCCGAACATTTCAGCCAAAGGAACAAAAGCATTAACTATCTTGTTACCACCTCTTTCATCCATAGCATTTATTTGTCCTCTTCTTCTGTTAAGATCGCCAATAACATCACCCATAAACTCTTCAGGAACTTCAACTTCAACCTTCATAATAGGCTCAAGTATTACAGGATTGGCTTTTCTTGCACCCTCTTTAAAACACATAGATGCAGCAAGTTTAAATGCCATCTCGCTTGAGTCAACATCGTGATAACTACCATCATAAAGAGTAACTTTAATATCTTCAACAGGATATCCTGCAAGAACACCGCTTTGCATAGCCTCTTGAGCACCTTTATCAACAGCAGGAATAAACTCTCTAGGAACAACACCACCTTTAATGGCATTTACAAATTCATATCCGAAACCTTGCTCCATAGGTTCAAGTTTTAAGAATACATGCCCATACTGACCTCTACCGCCTGATTGCTTAGCATACTTATACTCTTGCTCAACAGGCATTTTAATTGTTTCTCTATAAGCAACCTGAGGCTGTCCGACTTCAGCATCGACTTTAAACTCTCTAAGCATTCTATCTACAAGTATTTCAAGGTGTAACTCACCCATACCGCTAATGATAGTCTGACCACTTTCTTCATCTGTTTTTACTCTAAAGCTTGGATCTTCTTGAGCAAGTTTTTGAAGAGCTATACCCATCTTCTCTTGATCAGCTTTGGTTTTCGGCTCAACTGCAACAGATATAACCGGATCAGGGAAATCCATCTTTTCTAAGATCACTTTATCTTTTTCATCAGCTAAAGTATCACCGGTAAGTGTATCTTTTAACCCTACAACTGCACCAATTTCACCAGCATAAAGTTCTTTTATCTCTTCTCTTTTATTTGAGTGCATTTTAAGAAGTCTTCCGACTCTCTCTTTTTTACCTTTTGTTGTATTGTAAACATAACTTCCGCTTTCAAGAACACCTCTATAAACTCTTATAAATGTTAATTGTCCAACAAAAGGATCTGTCATAATTTTAAATGCAAGTGCTGCAAAAGGAGCATCATCAGTTGATTTAACTTCTGTTTTAGTACCGTCTTCATACTCTCCATTTATATGAGCAACTTCAGTAGGAGCCGGCATATACTCTACAACAGCATCAAGCAAAGGTTGAACACCTTTATTTTTAAAAGCAGTACCACAAGTCATAGGAACCAAACTTAGAGATAAACATCCAGCTTTTATACCAGCTTTTATCTCTTCAGTTGTCAACTCTTCTCCACCAAGATATTTCTCCATAAGTTCATCGCTTGTATCAGAAATAGACTCTATAAGATGCTCTCTGTACTCTTCAGCTTTATCTTTCATATCTTCAGGAATATCAACAACTTCATACTTTGAACCCATGGCAGCTTCATCTTCCCAAACATAAGCTTTCATCTCTACAAGGTCAATAACACCTTTAAAGTTATCTTCCGCTCCTATAGGTAATTGAATAGGTACAGGATTGGCTTTTAGTCTCTCTTTTATCTGTCTCTCAACTTCATAAAAGTTTGCTCCGACTCTATCCATTTTATTGACAAATACCATTCTTGGTACTTCGTATCTATTTGCTTGTCTCCAAACAGTCTCGCTCTGAGGTTGAACTCCTCCAACGGCACAAAATACTGCAACAGCACCGTCAAGAACCCTCATACTTCTTTCAACTTCGATAGTAAAGTCAACATGCCCCGGAGTATCTATGATGTTTATTTGATGGTCTTTCCAAAAACAGGTAGTTGCAGCGGAAGTGATGGTTATACCTCTCTCTTTTTCCTGCTCCATCCAATCCATTGTAGCTGCACCATCATGAACTTCGCCTATTTTGTGACTGATACCAGTGTAAAATAAAATTCTCTCGGTCGTTGTTGTTTTTCCGGCATCGATATGAGCAGCAATTCCTATATTTCTAACTCTCTCTATTGGTGTTTTTCTTGCCATAATATATTCCTTTTATTACCAAGCATAGTGAGCAAATGCTTTATTTGCTTCAGCCATCTTATAAGTATCTTCTTTCTTTTTATATGTAGCACCTCTACTGTTTGCAGCATCAAGAAGTTCGTTTGCAAGCCTCTCTGTCATATTTCTTTCACTTCTTCTTCTTGAATATAAAATTAGCCATCTAATTGCAAGAGATTGTTGTCTTGCAGGTCTAACCTCAATAGGAACTTGATAAGTAGCACCGCCTACTCTTCTACTTTTAACTTCCATAACGGGTTTGATATTTTCAATAGCCGCATTAAATACATCGATACCTTTTTCTTCACTTTTCTTCTCTATCAATTTTAGTGCATTATAAAAAATTTCAGTAGCTACACTTTTTTTTCCATCTTTCATAAGTGAATTTATAAATTTTGTAATTACTTTATTGTTATATACCGGATCAGGTAGAACTTCTCTAACCTGTGCTCTTCTTCTTCTCATTTAATTTCCTTCAATTTCAAATTTTAAATTTACTCAAGTTTAACCTACAAAAGTTAAACCTGTTTGACTATTGTTATTTTGGTCTTTTAGTTCCGTATTTACTTCTAGCAACTTTTCTATTTGCAACACCGGCAGCATCCAAAGCACCTCTTACGATATGGTACTTAACACCAGGTAAATCTTTTACTCTTCCGCCTCTTACAAGTACTATAGAGTGTTCTTGAAGATTATGACCCTCTCCACCGATATAACTAATAACCTCAAAACCTGAAGTTAGTCTAACTTTTGCAACTTTTCTCAAAGCTGAGTTAGGTTTTTTTGGGGTCGTAGTATAAACTCTTGTGCAAACACCTCTTCTTTGAGGACACTTTACAAGTGCAGGTGATTTTGACTTTTTGATCACCCTTTTTCTCTCTCTTTTTACCAATTGATTGATGGTAGGCACATCTTTTCCTTTTTTTAAAATTTTATTAATGGAGTTTTCCAAAAATAGACAGTATTTTATCTTTTTATAGCTTTTATTTTGATTAAATTAAGTATTTTTTAAGTAGAAATTTGCGGTAAATATAGCATATCATTTACCGCAAATTATATCAAACAGCCTTTTTAGACTCTATTTTAAATTCTCTATCTTTATACAAACCAGTTCCCACAGGAATGGTTCTTCCGAGAATTACATTCTCTTTTAAATCTTCAAGATAATCTATCTTCGCTGCAATACTTGCTGTTGTTAAAACTTTTGTAGTTTCTTGAAAAGAAGCAGAAGATATGATAGAATCACTTCCTATAGCAGCTCTTGTTACACCAAGAAGTATAGGTTCAGCAATAGCAGGTTCCCCTCCTATGGCAATTATTCTCTGATTTTCTTCCTGAAATCTTCTTCTGCTTATCAAATCTCCAACAATCAACTTAGTATTTCCACTATCAATTATCTTGACTTGTCTTAACATTTGAGAAACGATAACTTCAATATGTTTATCACTTATCGCAACACCTTGAGATCTATAAACTTGTTGGACTTCACTTATGATATATGTATGAAGAGCTTTTTCCCCAAGGATTCTTAATATATCATGACTTGAAACAATACCGTCAGTCAATCTCTCTCCGGCATGAACAAACTCTCCGGCATGAACAAATATCTGGTGATCTTTATTAACTAAATATTCGTAAGATTTACCAGCTGGAGTATCTATAATAATTCTCTCTTTGTTTCTAAGAGGCTTACCAAATCTAATAGTTCCGTCAACTTCAGCTATAACAGTAGCATTTTTAGGTCTTCTTGCTTCAAAAAGTTCACTAACTCTTGGAAGACCACCGGTAATATCCTTAGACTTAGCAACAGCCTTAGGTACACGACCGAGTATCTTGGCTTGTTCAACTTTTTCACCATTTTGTACAAATATCGCCGTTTTAGGATCAAGCTGATATCTTAGTATTTCACCTTTTTCCGTAGCAAGTACAAGAGTTGGTTTAACTCCGCCTGGTAAATACTCATTAACAACAAGTCTGCTCTGTCCGGTCAATTCGTCAAACTGCTCATCAACCGTAACTCCCGGAACGATATCTTCAAATGTTACAGTACCGCTCTCTTCGGCTATAATTGGATTAGAGTATGGATCCCACTCAGCGATAACTGTTTGTTCATTACTTGACGGAGTTGCTATGTTGTCACCTTTTTTAATTTCAGAATTATCTTTAAAATTAATGATAGAGTTTCTAGGTATATAGTATCTAACTGCTTCTCTGCCTTTATCATCAGCAATAACGGCAAAAAGCCCTTTTTCAACAACTTTATGCCCCTGCCCTATTTCATTAAATCTCTCTAAATAATCTCCGATTAGTTTAAAGTATTTTATGACTCCATTGGCTTGTGAAGTAATAGTTTGAACTACCGGCTCACCATCATTGACTTTAAGTTCACTAGCATATGGTATCCTATTTGGAACATTCCAGCCCTCTTTAATAACTTCAACAATACTCTCATTTTTTATAATTTTATCACCGGTTTTATAAGGTATTAAAAATTTACCCTCAACTTTACCGCTAACACCTGCCAATTCATTTGCTTTTGCTATATCATTTTTTCTAAGAACATATTTAACACTCTCATCACCATTTTTAAGCACAATATTTGTTTCATCATGGATATTATTTATCTCAATAGTACCATCAAAAAGGGCTTTTATCTTAGGTTCAACCAACAATATACCTGCATTTCTTCTGTTTGCTACGATTATCTTATCTTCTTTTGTTTTATAAGTTTTAAGATTGTAGTATCTGATAAATCCCTCTTTTTTAGCTGTAATTTGTCTATCTTGAGCTTCTGTAGAAGCCGTTCCGCCGATATGGAAAGTTCTTAGAGTTAGCTGAGTTCCAGGTTCGCCGATAGACTGAGCTGCTACGATACCTACAGCCTCGCCAGGCTTGACAAGTTTACCCTCTCCAAGGTTGATACCATAACATTTTGCACAAACACCTTTTGGAGCCTTACAAGTTATAGGTGTTCTTATGATAACAGATTTAATATCCGCTTCTTTTAAAATCGCAGCTTTTTTCTCATCTATCAAAGTTCCCTCGCTAAATAGAACTTCATTAGTGATAGGATCAATAACATCTTCAGCCAATACTCTTCCTAAAGCTCTCTCATATAAGCTTTCGATAAGATCACCATTTGAAGTTATATCAGCTATCTCGACACCCTCATGGGTACCACAGTCGTGTATAGTAACTTTAACATTTTGAGAAACATCTATAAGTTTTCTTGTCAAATATCCAGCATTTGCAGTTTTCAAAGCGGTATCAGCAAGTCCTTTTCTTGCACCATGGGTTGAAATAAAGTATTCAAGTACATTCAACCCCTCTTTAAAGTTTGAGATAATTGGTGTTTCGATAATACTACCATCTGGCTTAGCCATCAAACCTCTCATACCGGAAAGCTGTCTTATCTGAGCTGCACTACCTCTCGCACCAGAATCTGCCATCATATATATTGAGTTAAATCCGTCCTTATCGCTTTCAACAAGCTTCATCATTTCACTTGCCAAAGTATTATTGGTATCTGTCCAAATATCGATAATTTTATTGTATCTCTCTTGTTCGGTTAAAAGTCCTGCTTGAAATTGTTTTTGTATCTCGACAACTTTTTTCTTAGCCTCTTTTATGTACCCTTCTTTACTTTCAGGTGTTTTTATATCATCTATAGATATAGAAATACCCGCTTTTGTAGAGTATTTAAAACCAAGGGCTTTTAAATTGTCCAAAAATTCAGCGGTTACTTTATAGCCACCCTCTTTAAAGACATAATCAACCAATTCACCTATATCTTTCTTCTTTAATACTTTATTCCAAAGTTCAATCGGTACAAAATCCGGAAGTATGGATTTGACTATCAATCGTCCTGCGGTAGTAAAGATAATCTTTCCATCCACAATAGTTTTAATCTTGGCATGAACATCAAGAGCCTTTGATTCTATAGCTATCATTATCTCATCAATATTTGCAAAAAGTTTATTTTCTCCTTTTACACCAAGTTTTTCCAAAGATATATAGTATGTTCCCAAAATCATATCTTGAGTTGGAACCATTACTGCTTTACCTGATGCCGGTAGCAAGATATTCATACTACTTAACATAAGTATTTTACACTCTGCTATCGCCTCTTGACTCAAAGGAACATGAACAGCCATTTGATCACCGTCAAAATCTGCATTAAATCCACCACAAACCAGAGGATGAAGTCTGATAGCTTTTCCATCTATCAAAACAGGATGAAAGGCTTGAATAGATAGTTTATGAAGTGTCGGGGCTCTATTTAAAAGCACCGGATAATTATCAACAACTTCTTGTAAGCACTCCCATACTTCGTTACTCTTTTCCTCTATCATTCTTTTGGCTTGTTTGATAGTTGTGGAGTAACCTTTCTCTTCAAGTTTTGCCATAAGATGTGGCTTAAATAATTCAAGAGCCATATTTTTAGGAAGTCCACACTGATCCATTCTAAGATTTGGTCCTACTACGATAACACTTCTTCCTGAAAAATCAACCCTTTTACCAAGCAAGTTTTGTCTAAATCTACCCTGCTTTCCTTTTATGATTTCACTCAAAGATTTTAGAGGTCTTTTATTTGCACCCTTTACGGCATTGGCTCTTCTTCCATTGTCAAATAGTGCATCAACCGCCTCTTGGAGCATTCTTTTTTCATTTCTTATGATGATCTCGGGAGCATTTAACTCCATAAGTCTTTTAAGTCTTGAGTTTCTATTTATCACTCTTCTATACAGATCATTTACATCACTAACGGCAAATTTACCGCCATCAAGTGCAACAAGAGGTCTAAGATCAGGTGGAAGAACCGGTAGTATAGTTATCATCATCCATTCCGGTCTATTTCCGCTATTTAAAAAATCTTCCGTAATTTTCAATCTTTTAACAATAGTCTTTTTCTTTGCTTCGGAATTCGTGGATTCCATTGCACTTTTTAAGTTTTCAAGCAACTCTACAAGATCAAGTTCTTTCAATAAATCTTTTACAACTTCTCCACCCATTTGAGCATCAAAACCACTACCATCATATCTTTTCATCAATGATTGGTACTGCTCTTCATTTAAGACATCATATTTGGCTACGGGCTTTTTATTTTCATTATCATAGTAAGCATCTCCACTCTCTTTTACGATATAAGCCTCATAGTAAAGTACCCTTTCAAGATCTTTCATCTTTACACCAAGAAGTGTACCTATTCTACTGGGTAGTGAGTTTACATACCATATATGAGATACGGGAGTTACAAGCTCAATATGCCCCATTCTACTTCTTCTAACTTTAGAACTTATAACTTCAACACCACACTTTTCACACTTGATACCTTTATATCTCATCTTTTTGTATTTACCGCAAAGACACTCATAGTCTCTAATAGGACCAAATATCTTGGCACAAAAAAGACCATCTCTTTCAGGCTTTAATGTTCGATAGTTGATGGTTTCAGGCTTTTTAACCTCTCCATAACTCCAAGAGAGTATAGTTTCAGGACTTGCAAGTCTTAACTGAAACTGATCAAAATCTCTTGGTCTATTCTCTTCGTTTATCTCAACTTCAACTATTTTCTTCATTATCATCTTCCTCTTTATAAATACGAACATCGAGTGCTAAAGATTTTAGCTCATTAGTTAAAACAAAAAATGTCTCAGGAATTCCTGTTTGAGGTACATTTTCGCCCCTTGTTAGAGCTTTGTATGCCTTTACACGACCCTCTACATCATCTGATTTGATAGTCAACATCTCTTTTAAAGTATTCGCTGCACCGTAAGCTTCAAGTGCCCAAACCTCCATTTCACCAAATCTTTGACCTCCAAACAATGCTTTACCGCCAACAGGCTGTTGAGTAACAAGTGAGTATGGTCCGGTACTTCTTGCATGTACTTTTTCATCAACAAGATGGTGAAGTTTTAACATATACATATAGCCAACATTAACTCTCTCTTCCATCTTTTCTCCGGTTTTACCATCATAAAGTTCGGTTTTACCATCCATATCAATTTTAGCCAATTCAAAAAGCTTTTTAAACTCATCCTCATTGACACCTTCAAAGATAGGTGTAGCAAATTTAACTCCCTTGCTCCAATCTCTTGCATACTCTAAAAGCTCATCATCACTCAAAGAATCAACAAAATTTTTCGCATCGATAAGCTTGGCAATCTCTGCTATATTTATCATTTTTTCCCTAAGCTCTTTTATCCAATCACCCTGTTTCTTTTTAAAAATTTCTTCGATCTGATTTCCAAGTCTTTTTCCCACAAGTCCCAAGTGAACTTCTAAAATCTGACCTATATTCATCCTTGAAGGAACACCAAGAGGATTTAAACAAACTTCAACAGAAGTACCGTCTTTTAGATATGGCATATCCACTTCGGGAACAATGTTAGAAACGATACCTTTGTTACCGTGTCGCCCAGCCATTTTGTCGCCTACTTTTAATTTTCTTTTAGTAGCTATATAAACTTTTACAAGCTTAACAACACCGCTTGGCAAAATATCATCTTTCTTAAGGATTTGAAGTTTTGCATCATGTTCTTCTTTGAGATATTTCTTTTCATTTTGAAAATACTCTTTTAAAGAGTTAAAATCATCTTGTATCTCTTTTGAAAATGCTTTTACAACACTATTTAATGCAAATCTATTAACATTTTGTAAATCCTCTTTATCTATCTTTTCTCCTGCTTTATACTCTTTTGCATTTACAACAACATCACTCTCAAGAGGATTTTTGGATAATAGTGAGTTTATTTGAAGTATCTCTTCGCGATCAAGCATCAAAAGTTTATCAAGATGATCTCTATCAAGTCTCTTCTTTTCTTCTTCATATGCTTTTACGGCTCTTGGATCTTTGTCATACCCTTTTTTAGTAAATATTTTAACATCTATGACAACACCCTCGGTTGAAGCTTTTGCATAGAGAGATTTATTGACAACATGTCCGGCTTTTTCACCAAAGATCGCTCTTAAAAGTCTCTCTTCGGGAGTTGGTTTTATCTCACCTTTTGGACTTACTTTTCCTACAAGCATCATGCCGGGCTTTACATAAGTACCGATTTTCACAATACCACTTTCGTCAAGATGAGCTAAATCTTCCTCTTTAACATTTGGTATATCTTTTGTTATCTCTTCAGTACCGTCTTTTAACTCTCTGGCTTCAACTTCATGTTCATATACATGAACACTAGTAAAAGTATCTTCTCTTATGAGTTTTTCGCTTATAACAATAGCATCTTCGTAGTTATATCCATTCCATGGCAAAAAGGCAACCATAACATTTTTCCCTACGGCAAGTTCGCCAAGGTTCATATTTGGTCCATCTGCTATAACTTGACCCTTTTGGACAAATTGATCTTTTTTAACAACCGGATATTGAGTATAAGATGTATTTTGATTGGTTCTTATATTTTTTTCCATAGTATAGTGATCTATAAAAGCACCTTTTTCATCTTCACCGAGAATATATATATTTTTACTATCTACCTTCTCTACTATACCGGCTCTTTTTGCTTTTGTGGCAGCCCAAGAATCTCTTGCTACTATCTTTTCAACACCTGTTCCAACCATTGGAGCACTATTTATAAGTAAAGGTACTCCTTGTCTTTGCATGTTTGATCCCATTAATGCCCTATTTGCATCATCATGTTCCAAGAAAGGAATCAAACTGGCTGCAACACCTGTTATCATAACTGAAGCCAAGTCGATAAGATCAACACTCTCTTTTGGAGCTAAAATAATTTCTCCATCTTTTCTAACTTCTATCAAATCCTCTACAATATTACCGTTTTCATCAAGTTTTGTTGAAGCAGGAGCTATCGTTAAACCCTCTTCTTGAGTAGCTGTTATATATCTAACTTCGTCAGTAACTTTTGAATCTTTCACTACTCTATAAGGGGCTTCTATAAAACCGAGATCATTAACTTTTGCATAAGTTGCAAGAGTATTTATAAGACCAATGTTTTGACCCTCCGGAGTTTCTATAGGACAAATTCTACCATAGTGAGTTGGATGAACATCCCTTACTTCAAAACCGGCTCTCTCTTTTACAAGACCTCCCACACCAAGAGCAGAAAGTCTTCTTTTGTGAGTTATTTCGCTCAAAGGATTGGTTTGGTCCATAAACTGAGACAATTGTCCCATAGTGAAAAACTCCATTATAGAGTTTGTAATCATTTTTGAATTGATAAGATCGTACGGCATAATGTCTTCGATATTGCCACTAAGAGTAGTAAATTTATCTCTTATAGCTTTTTGCATTCTAATAAGTCCGGTATGAAGCTCGTTTGCCAAAAGTTCACCTATAGCTCTAATTCTTCTATTTCCAAGGTGATCTCTATCGTCTATATGCCCCTGCCCATTTTTAACTTTTATCAAATACTTTGCTGTTTGTATTATATCTTCATTGGTTAGTACAGTTACATAGTCAGGTACATCAAGACCAAGCTTGTGATTCATTTTCATTCTTCCAACTTTTGTCAAGTCATATCTTTCGATATTGAAGAATAAATTATCAACAAATATTTTAGCAGCTTCTTTTGTTACCGGCTCACCGGGTCTCATAACTTTATGTATTCTTATACAGGAGAGATCGTTTTCATCCTCTACACCTTCAGTTTGTTTTAAAAGTTTCAAAGTTTCGAAATCAGCAAGAAAAGAGTTTAAAATCGCATCATCAACTCCAGAAGCCAAATCATTTGCTATTTCTATCTCTTCACATCCTATTTTTATCAACTCTATCATTTTGTTTTCATCAAGTTGAGTTAGAGTATCATATATAACTTCGCCACTCTCTTTATCTATGACAGGAGAAGATAAAAATCTATTAATCAATGTTTCTGTTGGATATTCGACCCATTCAATACCCTCTTGCAAAAATTTCTCAGCTTTTTTCTTAGTTAATCTTTTGCCCTCTTTTACAAGCAAATTACCTTTTTCATCATAAAGATCAAATTGAACCCTGCCAAGAAAATCCGACGGATTAAATTTTATTAAGAATTTATTATCTTTTATTATTATTTTTTGGATAGGATAAAATAGTTTTAAAATATCTTGTTTACTATATCCTAATGCTCTAAAGAGTATAGTTATAGGAACTTTTCTTCTTTTATTTATCCTCACATACAATATATCTTTAGCATCATACTCGAAGTATAACCAAGAACCACGATCCGGAATAATTTGAGAAGTGTAGATAAGCTTACTGGAAGCAGTTGAACTCTCCTCCTCTTTAAAAATAACACCCGGACTTCTATGTAACTGATTTACAACGACTCTCTCGACACCGTTTATTATGAAAGAGACTCTATCTATCATAAGAGGTATCTCTCTTATGTAGATACTTTGTTCTTTTATATCTTTAATACCTTTTTTTTCACCTGTTTTATCATCTTTATCCCAAAGGATAAGTCTTATATTCATCTTTAAATTTGCGGAATATGTTAATCCTCTATCAATACACTCTCTTATAGAGTATTTTGGTTTTTCCAATTTACTATCGACATATTCCAATGTCAATCTATTTTGTGAATCGTGTATAGGGAAGATGGATTTAAAAACATTTTCTATACCGCTCTCGCCCTCATTATTGACATTTAAAAAATATTCGAAACTTTTTTGTTGTAATTGTAGAAGATTTGGAACATCTATATTTTTTTGTACTTTCGAAAAATCAACTCTTAGTCGATTTCCTGCTTTAATGTAATTTGACATGAATTCTACCTCATAGTAGTATTTTTTTACCACAAGTCAGTGGCAAAATAGAAGAAGTTTGCTTTAAAATATATTGCTTTAAAGCAATAAACACCATTATAACGGCTTATACTCTTTATTATAAAGCGGGGTTAAAACCCGCTTTATAAATTTATTTGATTTCAGCAGTTGCGCCGGCATCTTCGAGCTGTTTTTTAATCTCTTCAGCCTCTTCTTTGGTTATTCCCTCTTTTAAAGTTGTAGGAACTTCTTCAACTGCGGCTTTAGCCTCTTTAAGTCCAAGACCAGTAATTGCTCTAACAGCTTTGATAGCATTGATTTTTTTATCACCGGCAGCAGTTAAAACAACATCAAACTCAGTTTTTTCTTCAGCAGCACCAGCATCACCGGTAGCAGCTCCACCAGCTACAACTGTAGGTTGTGCTGAAACACCAAATTTTTCTTCGAACTCTTTTACTAATTCTGAAAGCTCTAATACTGAAAGATTAGAGATATATTCTAAAACATCTTCTTTAGAAATTGCCATATTTTTTCCTTTTTTCTTTTTTTATTTAATTATAATTAAGCCGCTTCTTCAAGCTTAGCTCTAAGATTGTCAAGTCCTGTAACAAAATTTCTTGCAGGTGCAGTCCAAACAGAAAGCAACATTCCGATAAGTTCATCACGACCTGGCAATTTAGCCAATGCATTGATAGAGTCGATATCGGCAACTTTACCTTCAATATAACCGGTTTTAATAAAGAATTTATCTTTATTATCTCCGGCAAATTTGTCGGCTACTTTACAAGCAGAAATTTGATCTTCAGACCAAACTACGATATTGTTTTCAACGATATTAAGCTCATCCAATCCGGCATTTTTAACCGCAATTGTAGCAAAAGTATTTTTAACAACTTTTACTTTAGCTCCATTTTCATCAGCATATTGTCTTAGATTTTCAAGTTGTTTATGAGTTAAACCTGAAAAACCACATATAACAATAGCTTCAGAAGCTTTAAACTCGTTTGTTAAAAAATCAATAATCTTTGTTTTTTCGCTTCTTAGCATATTTTCTCCTTTCAAAACATCAAACTTCGGCGGGATTTAAAGAGGTAGGAGATACCCCAACCAGCTGTCATCAGTTTTAAGATTAATTATTTTATATCCATTAACTCCAGCACATCCATAGTAACAGATGGACTCATAGTTAGTGAAATAGCCGCATTTTTAATATATCTACCTTTTGAAGAGGCAGGTTTATGTTTATTTATCGCTCTTACAAAAGTTGTCAAGTTATCGTTGATTTGCTCTTTGGAAAAGCTAACTTTCCCTATACCTGCTTGGATATTTCCCTGTTTATCAACTCTAAAGTTTACTTGACCGCCTTTTGCATTTTCAACAGCTTTAGCCACATCCATAGTAACAGTTCCTGTTTTAGGGTTCGGCATCAAACCTTTTGGTCCCAAAGTTCTACCTACTTTACCAACCAATCCCATCATGTTGGGAGTAGCTATCAATACATCAAAATCAATCTTTCCGGATTGAATATCTTGTATCAACTCTTCAGCTCCCACTAAATCAGCTCCTGCTGCTTTAGCTTCATCAGCTTTAGCATCTTTGGCAACAACAGCAACTCTTACCTTTTTACCTGTTCCGGCAGGAAGAACCACAGATCCCCTGACCATTTGATCGGCATGTCTTGGATCAACATTAAGTTTTAATGCAACTTCAACAGTCTCATCAAATTTTGCAGAAGCTAGATTTTTTATCACATCTATCGCTTCATCTTTTGCATAAGTACTGTTTTTATCAAATTTTTTATATAATTCTTGAAATCTTTTTGAAATCTTTTTTCCCATTATTTTCTCCGCATTTTTTTGCTACCACAAATCCTCGTGGTTAGGTTTTATCTATTCAACTATATCTATGCCCATACTTCTTGCACTGCCCTCTATAATCTTAGAAGCAGCAGCAATATCTTTGGTATTTAAGTCAGCTATTTTTTTTGCAACAATTTCCTCAACTTGAGCTCTTGTTAAAGTAGCAACTTTATTTTTCAAAGGGTTATCACTACCTTTTGCTATATTAGCAGCTTTTTTTATAAGATCTGAAGCTGGCGGTTGCTTTGTTACAAATGTAAAACTTCTATCTGCATAAACAGTGATGATAACAGGTATTTTAAATCCTGCCATATCTTTAGTTTTTTCATTAAAAGCTTTACAAAATTCCATTATATTTACACCTTGCTGTCCAAGAGCAGGTCCGACTGGAGGTGACGGATTTGCTTTTCCAGCAGCTATTTGTAGCTTTATTTCGCCTATAACTTTTTTAGCCATTTCTTTCCTTTTTCTATATTATTTTTAAACAATTTTCTCAACTTGAGAATAAAGTATCTCCACAGGAGTACTTCTACCGAAAATAGAAACATTTAGTTTCAATTTTCCATGTTCCATATCATACTCTTCGACAATTCCTATAAAGTTTGCAAAAGGTCCTTCGATAATTCTGACATTTTCACCCTCATCAAAAGATACTTTTGGTCTAGGATCTCCTCTTTTTTGAGTTTTTTCAATAATTAACTCAATATCTTTTTCACTTAGAGGAGTTGGTTTTTTGGACTCACCGATAAACCTACTTACTCTTGGAAGTGATTGTATCTTTTGCCAAAAGTTTGTATCAAGATCAATTTGAGCAAAAACATAACCGGAATATAAACTTCTTTCAGTTATCTTTTTTTTACCATTTTTTATCTCAATAACATCTTCAGTAGGAACTATAACATCTCCAAGCCTATCTTCTATACCATACTGAACAGCGATATTTTTGATAGCCTCTTTGACACTTTGTTCACTACCTGCATAAGTTTGTATTGCATACCATTTTAACGACATATCTTTTCCACCTATGCTATATGAGATAAAGTAAATGACATAATCAAATCAATCAATGCTAAAAATAGTGCTACTACCGTAACAACAACAATAACGGAAACAAAAGCATTTCTTACTTGCTCTTTTGTTGGAAATATAACTTTAGTTAATTCCGCTCTTGATTGCTTTACATAATTTATTAATTTTTCCATTATAATCCTTTAGTGGCAGGGCAGGAGGGACTCGAACCCCCAGCCATCGGATTTGGAATCCGGCGCTCTACCAATTGGAGCTACTGCCCTTTTTGTACAAATCTAATCTAAGACTTTAACTTCACTTCTTTGTGAATTGTATGCTTTTTCAATCTAGGACTATATTTTTTAACTTCAAATTTTTCCGTATGAGTTTTGTTGTTTTTTGTTGTAGTGTAGTTTATATCACCACATTCCGTACATTTTAAACCTATTTTTATTCTCATTTATCCATCCTCTTAAAAACATCGGGGCATTTTGCCCCGATATAAATTTTTAATTATTTTATTATCTTAGATACAACACCAGCACCAACAGTTCTACCACCCTCTCTGATAGCAAATCTTGTTCCCTCTTCAAGAGCGATTGGAGCAATTAATTCAACTGTAATTTTTACATTATCACCAGGCATAACCATTTCAATTCCCTCAGGAAGTGTGATTGAGCCTGTAACATCTGTTGTTCTTACATAGAATTGTGGTCTATAATTGTTAAAGAAAGGAGTATGTCTTCCACCCTCTTCTTTTGTCAAAATATAAACTTCAGCTTCAAAGTTTGTATGAGGAGTTATAGAACCCGGTTTACAAAGTACCATACCTCTTTCAACATCTTCTTTCTTAGTACCTCTAAGAAGAACACCGCAGTTATCTCCGGCAACACCTTGATCAAGCTCTTTTCTAAACATTTCAACACCAGTAACAACTGTTTTTTGAGTAGGTTTGATACCTACTATCTCAACTTCATCACCAACTTTAACGATACCTCTTTCGATTCTACCTGTTACAACTGTACCTCTACCTGAAATTGAGAAAACATCTTCAACAGGCATTAAGAAATCTTTATCAGTATCTCTTTCAGGAGTTGGGATATATTCATCAACTGCATCCATAAGTTGCATAATTTTTTCACTCCATTCGCCAAGTTGTCCTGCTTTTACTTCTTCAAGAGCTTTAAGTGCAGAACCAGCTACGATAGGAGTATCATCGCCAGGAAATTGATACTCGTCAAGCAATTCTCTTATTTCCATCTCAACAAGTTCAAGTAATTCTTCATCATCAACCATATCAGCTTTATTCATGAAAACAACGATATATGGAACACCAACTTGTCTTGAAAGAAGTATATGCTCTCTTGTTTGTGGCATAGGACCATCAGCTGCACTAACAACAAGAATGGCACCATCCATTTGAGCAGCACCTGTAATCATATTCTTAACATAGTCGGCATGTCCTGGACAGTCAACATGAGCATAGTGTCTTTTATCTGTTTCATATTCAATATGAGAAGTAGCTATTGTAATACCTCTTTCTCTCTCTTCTGGAGCATTGTCTATCTGATCAAAATCTCTTTTTTCAGCAAGACCTTTCTCTGCCAAAACTGCTGATATTGCAGCTGTTAAAGTTGTTTTACCGTGATCAACATGTCCAATAGTTCCTATATTGATATGCGGTTTAGTTCTTTCGTATTTCTCTTTTGCCATCTTTTCCTCCGTGGATAATTTTAGTTTAACTTGTTTTACAAGTTTAAAAGCTTCGGCCGAAACTTTCTTATTTTCGCTTTTATGGAGCTCATAGAGGGACTTGAACCCTCGACCTCTTCCTTACCAAGGAAGTGCTCTACCTCTGAGCCATATGAGCAAACTCTCATACAACCACTAAAACCAACTATAAAGACATATCAAAAACTATAAGGAGTTATATTTAAGTTGTAGAAGATCCAAATTATAAAAATCTGTATTTTTTACAACAGCTCCCAGTTTGATATGGAGCGGGAAACCGGACTCGAACCGGCGACCCTCAGCTTGGAAGGCTGATGCTCTAGCCAACTGAGCTACTCCCGCTTATAGCAATGGTGGTGAGAGGAGGATTCGAACCTCCGAAGGTAAAAACCAGCAGATTTACAGTCTGCCCTCGTTGGCCGCTTGAGTATCTCACCTTTGGCTTATTTTGTTGCTATATTTATATCTGGTCAAACACTGTATCATTAAATCAATGGAGCTGGTGAGAGGACTTGAACCACCGACCGCCTGATTACAAATCAGGTGCTCTACCAACTGAGCTACACCAGCACACATTAAAAATGAGGTGAAATTATACTTTAATTTTTTGATAATGTCAATAGGAAATGGCTGATTTAAAAAGTTTTTGATATAATCTTTTTAAGAGGAGCAAAATAATGATTATACTTTTTTCACCAAGCGAAACAAAAACAATAAATAGTACATATAAATTTATAGATGAAAAATCTTTCATTTTTCCCGAAATGTTTACAAAAAGAAAAAAAGTTTTAGAAATATATCAAAATTTTATAAAAAATGCAGATTTAAATCAAAAGATAAAACTATTTGGCATCAAAGATAAAAAACTTTTGAAAGAATTGAAAAATATAAATATTTTTGACGATTTAACAGAAAAAGCCATACTTAGATATAGTGGTGTAGGTTACAAATATCTTAAATATAGAACTTTACATCAAGATGCTAAACATTTTATAGACAATCATTTACTTATATTTTCAAATCTTTTCGGAGTAATACAAGCTAAAGATAAAATCCCTTTCTATAAGCTTAAGCAGGGAGAAAAGATAGAAGATTTCTGTTTTGAAAAATATTATAAAAATGAATTTTCAAATATTTTGGACAATTATTTAAAGGATAAATTGATAGTGGATTTAAGAGCTTCCTTTTATGAAAAACAGTATAAGCCTAAAAAAGAGTATATAACTTTTAAATTTTTAAAAAATAAAAAAGTAGTTAGTCATTGGGCAAAAGCTTATAGAGGAATAGTCGCTAGAAAAATTGCTATTAATAAAGTAAAAGACGAGGAAGATTTGATGAATATCAACTTTAAAACATTGAAAATTATCGATATAAAACAGATAAAAAATAAAAAAGAGTATCTTTTTGAAATTATCGATAAGTAAATTTTACTTCATTCAATGTTTAATTAATATTTTTTTTGATAAAATCACTACTTAAATTTTATTAGGATGAAAAAATGGATATTAGAGCCGAATTTTTAAAGTTTTTTGAGGATAGAGGACACAAAGTTTTACCAAGTGCTCCGTTGGTGCCGGATGACCCTACACTGCTTTTTGTTAATGCCGGAATGGTACAATTTAAGAGTATATTTACAGGAGAAATTCCCGTACCAAATCCGCCAAGAGCAACCACTTCACAAACTTGCATAAGGGCAGGAGGCAAACATAATGATCTTGAAAATGTCGGATATACAAATAGACATCACACTTTTTTTGAAATGCTTGGGAATTTCTCATTTGGCGACTATTTTAAAGAAGATGCGATAAAGTATGCTTGGGAATTTGTCACTGAAGTTTTAAAACTACCGAAAGATAGGCTCTATGTAACTGTTCACGAAAGCGATGATGAAGCTGAAAAGATATGGAAAAAGTATGTTGAACCTGAAAAAATAAAAAGATTTGGTGATAAAGATAATTTTTGGCAAATGGGAGATACGGGACCTTGTGGACCTTGTAGCGAAATTTTTTATGATCAAGGAGAGGAGTTTTTTAATTCCGACGAAGATTATCTTGGAGGCGAGGGAGATAGATTTTTGGAGATTTGGAATCTTGTCTTTATGCAGTACGAAAGAGACAAAGAGGGTACCTTGACACCTCTTCCAAAACCATCCATAGATACAGGAATGGGGCTTGAAAGAGTAGTAGCCGTTATGGAGGGAGTTCCAAGCAACTATGATACAGAGCTTTTTATGCCTCTTATCAATCAAGTATCTCAAATGTGTAAAACTCCTTATGTTTATGAAAGTGGAGCAAGTTTTAGAGTAATAGCTGATCATATAAGAAGTGTTACTTTCTTATTGGCACAAGGTATTACTTTTGATAAAGAGGGAAGAGGCTATGTCTTGAGAAGAATATTGAGAAGAGCAGTAAGGCACGGCTATCTTCTTGGCATTAAAAAGCCTTTTATGTATAAACTTGTAGATACATTAGGAGAAATTATGGGGAAACACTATCCCTATATCATAGAGAAAAAAGTATCTATCAAAGAGATGATAAAAAATGAAGAGGAAAAGTTCCTCTCAACTATCCAAAGCGGTCTTGAACTTTTTGAAAAAGAACTTAAAAATACCAAAGATATTTTTAGTGGAGATATAGCCTTTAAACTTTATGATACTTATGGATTTCCTCTCGATTTAACACAAGATATGCTAAGAGAAGTGGGCAAAAATGTTGATATAGAAAGATTTGAAGAGTTGATGAGAGAACAGAGAAAAAGATCCCAAGCCTCTTGGAAAGGTAGTGGAGACAAGGTAAAAGAGGGAAATTTTAAAGAGTTGTTGGAAAAATTCGGCCACAATGAGTTTGTTGGATATGAAAACAATACATCTCACAGCAAAATTCTCTCTATTTTGGATGATAACTTTAAGATAACCAATAGTTTAAATGAAGGAGAAAAGGGTTGGATATTTCTTGACAAAACTCCATTTTATGCAGAAAGCGGAGGTCAATGTGCTGATACCGGTATCATTGAAACCGAAGACGGAGAGATGGTTGCAAAAGTAATAGACACTCAAAAATTTTTCGATTTAAATCTATCCAAAATAGTAGCTAAGACAAATATAACAAAAGAGCAAAATGTCGTATGTAAAATTAATGACAGCAGAGAAGAGATAAAAAGGCACCACTCCGCCACTCACATACTCCACTCGGCTCTTAAAAATATATTAGGAGAGCATGTTAATCAAGCGGGAAGTTTGGTGATGTCCGATAGATTGAGATTTGACTTTTCGCACAATAAAGCCTTAACCTCTCAAGAGATAGAAAAGATACAAGACTTTGTTAATAAAATAATACTCAAAGCGATACCCGGACAAACAGACATAATGGACATAGAAGAGGCGAAAAAAAGCGGAGCTATGGCACTTTTCGGAGAAAAATACTCTCAAAAGGTAAGAGTGGTATCCTTTGGAAATGTAAGCAAAGAGCTTTGTGGTGGAACACATGTCAAAAACAGTAGCGAGATAGGAAGTTTTTATATAACCAAAGAGAGCGGAGTGAGTGCTGGGGTTAGAAGGATTGAGGCTGTCTGCTCCAAGGCAGCATATAAGTATGCTAAAGGTTTTATGAAAGATTATGCGAAGATTTGCGAAGAGGTGAAAAACAAAGATCCTTTTGCAGGCATAAAAAGACTAAAAGAGCAGATAGTTGAACAAAAAAGTGAGATTCAAAAACTTCAAAATAGTGCAAAAAACGATATAGCGATAGAAAAAGTCGGGGATATATCTTTGGTTGTTCAAGAGATTGATGCCGGAGATATAAAAGCTATGATAGACAATTTTAAAAATCAGCATGAAAAGATTTGCATTATGCTATTTCAAAAACGAGGGGATAAGGCTATGATAGCCTGTGGAGTTAAAAATGCTCCTATCAAAGCTGGTAGTTGGATAAAAGAGGTAGCCCCAATACTTGGCGGAAACGGTGGAGGCAGAGATGATTTTGCTCAAGCCGGCGGAAAAGATATATCTAAGATAAAAGAGGCTATCCAAAAATCAAAAGAATATGTTAAAGAGAAGGTTGGGATTTGATACAATTTTTTACAAATTTTTATGCGGAATATGGTAGATTTATTGTATTTTTACATGTTATTTCAGCCGTTATATGGGTAGGTGGTATGATTGTTATAAAATTTATTGTTTCACCTGCAATAGCAACTATACAAGATACCAAACTAAAACTTTCAAGAATATTGCAAATCTTGCAAAGACTTTTCAACTTTGTGATGATTTGCATAATAGTCTTAGCTATAACCGGAGTTTTTATGAATTTAGGTCACGATTTTAGGCATTCTGCCCCTTCTTTATATATACTTATCCATATAAAAGAGGCTATTTGGACACTAATGGTCATAAACTTTATCTATATATATAAAAAAAGAAATAAAGCGGAAAGAGAATTTTTAAGCGGGGACAATGAAAGTACAGCTGAAAATATTTTTATTATCAGCAACTATCTTTTACCGCTTAATATATTTCTCGGCTTTGTAACTATATATTTTGGAATTATTTTAAGGGGTTTATAAATGATAATACTCTCGTCATTCTCTAAAACAAGAGCAAAGATATTGAAAGATTATGGTATTGAGTTTGAACAAAAAGGATGCGATTTTGACGAAGAGAGTATAAAAGCGGAGTCAGCAAAAGAGTTTGTCTATCTTTCGGCAAAGGGCAAAATGGCACTTTGCGAAGAGAGATTTGGGATAGATACACCCCTATTGTGTGCTGATACTGTCGTAAGTTCAAACGACAAAATCCTAAGAAAAGCAAAAGATAAAGATGATGCAAGAAAAATCCTCCTTGAGCAAAGTGGAAATAGAGTTTCTATCTTGACTTGCATGATATACAAAAGCAATACATTTGCTTTTACGGATTTATCCGCGACGACATATATATTTGATAAATTTGGCAAAGAGGAACTTGAAAAATATCTTGAAAGCGGCGAGTGGAAAGGAAAAGCGGGAGCCTGTATGGTCGAAGGATTTTGTAAAAAATATATCAAAGAGGTTAGAGGTCTTGAGAGTTGTGCCATGGGACTTCAGATAGAAAAATTACTACCATTTTTAAAATTATAAATGTTTTACGACAGAGAATTACAAGCGATAAAAAGAGCAAACAGATACAGAAAGAGAGAGATTTTTGGTGAGAATTTACTGGATTTTGCATCAAATGATTATCTGGGACTATCAAAAAAAAGAGGACTTTTTAAAAAAGCTTGTAAAAGAGTTCTTCGTTACAAATTTCACTCTCCAAAAGCCTCAACTCTTGTAAATGGATATCACCCCATACATAAAGAGTTTGAAAACTATATCTCTAAAATAAACGGTTTTGAAAAAGCGACAACCTTAGGTAGTGGCTTTTTGGCAAACATATCTCTTTTTGAAGCACTTCCAAGAAGAGGAGATTTGCTTCTGTTTGATGAAGAATTTCATGCAAGCGGACTTATAACAAAAAAGATGAGTGAAGCTACGGTAGATATTTTTAAACATAATGATTATAATGATTTAAAAACCAAAATAAAAAAATTTAAAAACTTTTCAAAGAGTAGAGTTATCATAGCGGTAGAGGGCATATACTCTATGAGTGGAGATATGGTAAAGAAAGAAATTTTTGACATTGCCGATAGTCATAATGCCATATTGGTAGTGGATGAAGCTCATAGTGTGGGTATTGTCGGGAAACATTTACTTGGCATATTTGAATATTATGGCATAAAACCCAAAAAAAATCATATCAAAATGGGAACTCTCGGAAAGGCTCTTGGAAGTTACGGTGCCTATATACTAAGTTCAAAAGAGATATATAACTATCTTTGCAATAGGGCAAAAGCTATCATATATACAACCGCACCCTCTATTTTTGATATAGCTTTAGCACATGAAAATTTTTTATATATAGAAAAAAATTTACAAACTATTAAAAATAATATAAAAAAAATTAAAAAAATAACCTCCGATATATTGGGAATAAAACCTAAAAGTTTAATTTTGCCCATAGAGTTGGAAAATTCTCAACAAGCTATAAAATTGAAACAATATCTCTTATCTCAAGGTTTTATAGTAGGTGCTATTAGACCCCCTACTGTCAAAAAACCAATTTTAAGAGTTATATTGAGATTGAAAGAAAAAAAATTGAAAAAACTTTTAAGAATTATTCAATCAGAGGTTTTATCTTGAGTTTCATATGTAAAAAATTGACAATTAAAAATAGAAACAATACACTTCTTGATATAAATTTTGAGATAGAAAACTCTTTTGCTCTTGTAGGACAAAGCGGAAGTGGAAAAAGTTTGACTTTAAAAGCTATACTCGGAATGATTCCTCAAAATTTAGACTATTTTATTGACTTTTCTTGGGAATATGATTTAATTAAAGGAAAAACGGTAGCAATGATTCCTCAAAATCCATTTACATCTCTTTCGCCTCTAAATAAAATAAAAGATAATTTTTTTGTTCCGGAAAATAAGATGAAAGAATTACTACAAATGGTTGAAATGGAGCATGACTTAGCCAATAGATTTCCAAGTGAATTAAGTGGAGGACAATTGCAAAGAATTATCATAGCCATAGCAATTTCTCACAAACCAAAATTGTTACTACTTGATGAGCCAACAACTGCACTCGATAGCGATTCTAAAGATAAAATATTATCACTTTTTAAAGAGTTAAAAAAAACATATGATTTTAAAATCCTTTTTGTAACTCATGACATTAACTCCAGTAGAATAATATGCGATAAAATAGGTATAATACACAAAGGAAAGATAGTAGAACAAGGAGTTATTGAAGATATTTTGCAAAATCCAAAAGAGGATTATACAAAAAAACTGATAGAATCAAATTTTCAAAACAGGGAGTTTAGAAGATAAATGTTAAAGTATATTATATCATTTTTTATGTTAACAATTATCGGAGTTAGTGTATTCCTTATAAAGATATATTCCGATATTAGATTTGATGCTTATAAGATAATAAATTATTCACCAAATTTAACAACCCGTATCTATGACAAAAATGGAAAACTACTTGCAAACATATTCGACAAACAAAATAGAGTATATGTAAAGTACAAAGATATCCCTCCTATGGTTATCGAATCTCTTGTAGCTATAGAAGATACACTCTTTTTTGAACACTCTGGCATAAATATGGAAGCTATTTTTAGAGCGGCTATCAAAGATATAAAGGCAATGAAATTCGTAGAAGGTGCTAGCACCCTAACTCAGCAACTCATAAAAGACACTCTTTTAACAAGAAATAAAACTATCATAAGAAAACTTAAAGAGGCTATGTTAGCGATAAGGGTTGACAGCATGCTAAGCAAAGAAGAAATTATAGAAAGATATCTAAATCAAGTATATTTTGGACATGGCTATTATGGCATAAAAACAGCCAGTCTTGGCTATTTTCACAAACAACTTGATGAGCTTGATTTAAAAGAGATAGCTATACTTGTCGGATTGCCAAAAGCCCCAAGTGCTTATAATCCTACAAGGCACCTTGACCTCTCTCTTGCAAGAGCAAATATGGTATTGAATAGACTTTATAAACTTGGCTGGATAGATAAAAAACAATACATGAAAACACTCGATGAAAGACCAATTATATTTGACGATACTCTGACACGAAACCAAGCACCATACATCATTGACGAAGTAATCAAAAAAGTAGGCAAAAAATATCATGATTTGAAAACAGGAGGATACAAAATATATCTTAGTGTTGATTTAAAGTTACAAAATCTTGCAAAAAAAGCTCTAAAATATAGTTACAAAAATATAATCAAAAGAGACAATGATATAAATAGTACACTAAATGGGGCTATGATTGTCATGGATAATCATACGGGAAAAATTTTGGCAATGGTTGGAGGAGTGGACTATAAAAAAAGTTCTTTCAACCGTGCAACCCAAAGCAAAAGACAACCCGGCTCAAGCATAAAGCCTTTCATTTATCAACTCGCTTTAAACTCCGGATATAATGAAGCTACAAAAATACCTGATATATCAAGAGTCTATTTTGATAAGCAAAATGACAAAGAATGGACTCCGAGAAATTATGAAAACAATTTTGAAGGACTTATAACTCTTGAAGATGCTCTTGTTCATTCAAGAAACTTAGCTACGATAAATTTGGTAAACAGTCTTGGCTTGGAAAATGTTTATAAAAGCTTGAAATTTATCGGCTTCAAAGATGTGCCTTATGATCTTTCTATCTCTCTTGGAAGCTTTGGAGTATCTCCTTATGAATTTGCAAGCAAATATACTCTTTTTTCCAATTACGGAACGATGATGAAACCTTTACTTATCACAAAAATAGTAAATAGATTTGGAGAAATTGAGAGTTTCGAACCGCAAGGAAAACTTATCAATGAACCAAAACAAGCTTTTTTGATAATCGATATTTTAAAAAATGTTGTACTAAGAGGAACAGGTAGAAATGCAAAAGTCCAGGGCATAGAAACCGCAGGAAAAACAGGAACAACCAATAACTTTATTGATGCTTGGTTTTGTGGTTTTACACCTCAGATAGAGGTTATAACTTGGTTTGGAAACGATGATAACACACCAATGAAAAGAAGAGAAACAGGTGGCAGAGCGGCAGCACCGGCATTTAAATATTTTGTTGAAAATTATTTAAAACTTCATCCTGAAACAAAAAGAAAATTTGATATACCAAAAGGTGTTCATAAATTTATCTTCAATGGTAGGACATATTATTATACTGATATATCAAAACCACCTGTTCAAAATAGCATATCCCAAGACGAAAAGAGTAAATTGATATTTTAATAATATAGGAGGAGCAATCCCCTCCTATATTATATTTTTAGCATGAATATGTAGATTTAAATTCAAATGCAGTAGGTCTGGACTCATCCGGCCAAACTTGACTTTCAAATTTATAATTTTGATAAGTATCTATAAACATATCACTCATAACAGGCTGTAAAAATTCATTATCGGCTATCAATGCTTCAAGAGCTTCTCTTAAAGTATGGGGCATTTGAGGAATACCTTTTTTTCTAATTTCAGCCAAACTAAGCTCAAAAAGATCTTCATTCATAGGTCCTACTGGCTCATATTTATTTTTTATACCGTCAAGTCCGGCAAGAAGCATAGCTGCAAATGCTAAGTATGGACAAGCCGAAGAATCCGGAAATCTCATCTCTACTCTTGTGGAAGCTTCTCCTGCACCATAAGGTATCCTACAACTTGCACTTCTGTTTTGACTGGAGTATGTCAATATACTAGGAGCCTCAAAACCGGGTATCAATCTCTTGTAAGAATTTGTAGAAGGATTTGTAAATGCCGAAACGGCTTGAGCATGTTTAAATACTCCACCGATATAGTGTCTCGCCTCATCACTTAGATTTGCATATTCTCCCTCTTTGTAAAATATATTTTTACCGTTTTTCCAGATAGACTGGTGACAATGCATACCGTTTCCGTTATCTCCCATCAACGGCTTAGGCATAAAAGTTGCAGTTTTTCCATTTAGATGAGCAACCATTTTGACAACATATTTATATTTTTGTACATTATCCGCGGCTTCTATTATGTCGCCATATTTAACACCTATCTCACCTTGAGCTTGGGCAACTTCGTGATGACCAAGCATAACTTCCAAACCTACTTCTTCAAGAACTTGCATCATTTCAGCTCTTAAATCAACCATAGAATCTATCGGCTGAACAGGAAAATATCCGCCTTTTATTCTTGGTCTATGACCAGTATTTAAATCATCTATAAAGTCAGTAGAATCATTCCATCCGCCCTCGCTTGAATCAACTTGATAAAAAGCACTATTTACATCATCTTTTATCTTAACATCATCAAAGATAAAAAATTCATTCTCCGGTCCAAAGTAAACTTCATCACCAATTCCCGACTCTTTTAAATGTTGAAGAGCTTTTTTAGCTATACTTCTTGGACATTTCTCATAAAGTTCATTTTTATAAATGTCATATACATCACATATCACAATGATAGTAGAATCTGCGGTAAAAGGATCCATAAATGCCGTAGGCACATCCGGTTTTAATATCATATCCGACTCATTTATCGGTTGCCAAGCATCTATACTACTTCCGTCAAAAGGAATACCGTCTGCAAGCATATCTTTACTCACTGCACTCAAGTTATAAGATATATGATGCCAAACACCTTTGATATCAGTAAATCTAAAATCAACATATTTTACTTCATTTTCTTCACAAAACTCATAGAACTCTACTATACTATTTACGAATTTTCCCATTTATACTCCTCGTATAATAAATTTATCAAACTTCTACATCTAAAAAGAGTAGAGATTTGATATTATTTTTAGTTTTTGATAAAGTTATATTGTTTATCAAATACTAAAACAACTTACAGTTAAAGAGTTGAA
>Ga0256842_1000436_pt1 | contig 36742 bp, 29 predicted proteins | sample 4559240metaG_FD_185973 | JGI IMG/M metagenome (GOLD analysis project Ga0256842, IMG submission 185973) | Hydrothermal vent microbial communities from Guaymas Basin, Mexico - 4559-240 | ecosystem: Environmental > Aquatic > Marine > Hydrothermal vents | place: Mexico: Guaymas Basin | collected...
TTTGTCATACAACTTCCTATGAATACTTCGTCAATTTTATGAGGTCTGTTTGAATCAGCCAATACTTCGGAAATTGTAGCAACATCATCCGGGTCGTTCGGACAAGCGACGATCGGCTCTGTTATTTCATTTAAATCTATTTCAATTACAGCCGCATATTCGGCATCTTTGTCCGCTCTAAGCAGGCTGGGATTTTCTAGCCACTGCTGCATTTTGTCAATTCTTCTTTGAATGGTTCTTTTGTCTTCATAACCTGCTTCTATCATGGCTTCAAGAAGTTTGATATTTGATTTTAGGTATTCCGCCACCTGATCTTCACTGACATCCACAGTACATGCCGCCGCACTTCTTTCGGCAGAAGCATCGGCAAGCTCGAACGCCTGCTCGATTGTAAGGTTTCTTATGATGTCACCTTCTATTTCAAGGATTCTTCCGTTAAATACGTTTTTTTTGTTTTTCTTATCAACTGTAAGAAGACCCTGTTTGATGGCAAAGTAAGGAATTGCATTTACCAAATCCCTTAGAGTGATTCCCGGCTGGAGTTCGCCTTTAAATCTTACAAGTACGCTTTCAGGTACGTTTAGAGGCATACTTCCTGTAACGGCTGCAAATGCCACAAGCCCTGATCCGGCAGGGAATGAGATACCCATAGGGAATCTTGTATGAGAATCCCCTCCGGTTCCAAGGGTATCAGGTAAAATCATTCTGTTAAGCCAAGAGTGGATAACCCCGTCTCCTGGTCTTAATGCCACACCGCCTCTGTTTGTAATAAAAGCAGGAAGAGTATGGTGTAACTGAATATCCGCAGGTTTTGGATAAGCAGCCGTATGGCAGAAACTTTGCATTACCAAATCTGCGTTAAATCCAAGAGCCGCAAGTTCTTTGATTTCGTCTCTTGTCATAGCTCCTGTCGTGTCTTGACTTCCGACGGTAGTTGCTGTGGGTTCTACATACATTCCGGGTCTCACACCCTCCATTCCGCACGCTTTACCTATAATTTTTTGAGCGAGTGTGTATCCTACGCCTTTTTTGTCTTCAGGTTGGGCTGGTCTTGTGAATATGTCGCTTTCAGGTTCCATTCCTAAAGCAACTCTAGCTTTTTTGGTTAGGTTTTTGCCTATAATTAACGGAACCCTTCCCCCTGCTTGAACTTCATCAGGAAGTGTGTTTGGTTTGAGTTCGAATTCGCTTACTACTTCCCCGTTTTTAAGAATTTTACCTTCATACGGTCTGATTTCTATCATATCGCCTGTTTCAAGATTTTCTACCGGCGCTTCAATCGGAAGGGCGCCCGCATCTTCACAGGTATTGAAGAAAATAGGAGCAATTACGCCGCCTATTACAATTCCGCCTCTTTTTTTATTAGGAACATACGGAATTTCTTCTCCGATATGCCAGATTACTGAGTTAGCCGCAGATTTTCTTGAACTCCCCGTTCCTACAACATCTCCTACAAATGCCACAGGGTGTCCCGTTTTTTTAAGCTCTTCGATTTTTTCAAGAGCATCCGGCATTTTGGCTTTTAGCATTGATGTGGCGTGAAGCGGAATATCGCTTCTTGTAAAAGCTTCGCTTGCCGGACTTAGATCGTCGGTGTTAGTTTCTCCCGGAACTTTAAATACGACCGCTTTAATGCTCTCAGGAAGTTTGGGTTTAGTGGTAAACCACTCGGCGTTTGCCCAGCTTTCAAGTACTTCTTTTGCATATTTATTACCGGATTTTGCCAAATCTTCAACATCATAGAATGCGTCATATACTAACAGTGTGTTTTTAAGCTGGTTTGCGGCTTCTTTTGCCACTTCTTCATCTTCGTGGCTTAGTGCGTCGATTAAAGGTTTTACGTTATATCCTCCAAGCATAGTCCCAAGTATTTCAACCGCTCTTTTTTTAGAAATTGCTGGGCTTGAGGTTTTACCCTGAACGATGTCGTTTAAAAATGCGGCTTTTACGTATGCGGCATCATCGACGCCGGGATTGATGTGATTTAAGAAAAGATCCATTAAATATTCTTCCTCAGGGATAGGCACCATTTTTAACAGCTCAACAAGTTCTTTGGTTTGTTCAGCTGTAAGCGGAAGCGGAGGTATTGCAAGCTTTGCCCTCTCCTCAGTGTGTTTTTTGTATTCTTCAATGAAACTCATGAGAATCCTTTTTTGTTTGAATTATAACGCTTATTTTTACAAATTGTTACATTTTAAAAATATATATTTATACAGATGTGTGAAAAAGTAACATTTAAATTGTTATATAACCTGATTTTTTTTGTATAATTTATTATTAGTTTAATAAAAAGAGAGGTGTCTGAAATGAAAATAAAACAAAAAATTTTACTTGTTATTTTAGGACTGATATTTGGCATTATTCTTTTAATATGGAATGATTTTTTTAGCGGAAGCAAAATTATTAAATTTTTTTCTTACGGAATTATTATATTATCACTCGTGTTTATAACGTATGTATGTTATGATGTAATGAAAAAAATAGATCTTTTAAATCAAAAAATCAAATTTCTTTTATCGGATAACAGCGATATTTCCACAAGGGTTGAATTTCACTCAGACGATGAAATAGGGGAAGTCGCAAAAAATTTCAATAAATTTTTAGATAAACTCGAAGAAATGGTAAATAATCTTTCTATGGTAGTCAATAAAACAGATAAAAATGTGGATTCTTTAAAGGAAATAGCTAAATCCATTGATGAAAACACCGATAAACAAACCGATTTAATAGAAGTCAATAAACAGTATATAAACAATGTGATTGAAGATTTGGGGAAAGCCGAAGAGAGTGTTTTTATAACCGCCGACGATATAAAATCGACCCAGGAAATTCTTGATGGGACTGTAAATGAGCTTATGTCTGTGGTAGAGGCTATCAGGGAAGAATCGGAAAATGAAATGGAACTTGCAAATAAAGCAACCGAACTGACGGACAGAAGTACCCAAATTAGGGAAATTTTACAGGTAATAAGGGAAATATCCGACCAGACGAATCTTTTAGCCTTAAATGCGGCAATCGAAGCGGCAAGGGCCGGGGAACACGGAAGGGGTTTTGCCGTTGTTGCCGATGAGGTTAGAAAACTTGCCGAAAAAACACAAAAATCGCTAGCTGATATCGATACTGTTGTTTCGATAATTTTACAGGGAATTAAGGAAATAGAAGAAGAAGTTAAGAAAAACGCCGATAAAAGTATGGAAATCTCTAGCGTTACGGAAGATTTGAAAAATAAAACGCTAGATACCAAGGAAAAACTAAGCGAAACTATAAAAAGAGCCGAGTTTGCCACAAAAGAAACAACCAAAATCAATGTAAATGTAAGGGAACTCACTTTAAATTCCAATAAATTAATTGACCAGGCAAAGGTAAATGAAAAAATAAGCGATATTTTAAATAATACATCAAACGAACTTGAAAATATTTTGGATATTTTGCATGATCAGACCGCAAAATTTTCACAAAAGGAAAAATAAATGTATTTTTGCGAAAAAATCAAAGAAACCGAAAACAGACTTTTTGAGGAAATAAAAGAAGAAATTTTAAATGATAAGCTTTTGTTGGAAAAAATAGATAAAGAAAAGTTAAGAAAAATTCTTGATAGCCAGGCTAAAATATTGAAAGAATATATAAACGATTTTAAAATCAACAAACAAACGTTAAACATTATAAAACAATTTTATATGAATACCGAGATATCTTTTGAAGTGGTTTATAGAATTTTAAATTTTATAAAGGATAAAATTTTTTTGTTTCTTAAAAAAAATAAAATACCTAAAAAAGATTTAATTGAATTTTCCGATTATCTGTATAATTTAATGAATTATATTGCCAAAATTTATGTTAAAAGAAATTTATACAGGATTAAAAAATTAAATGATGATATTTTTAAGGAAAAACTGTTAATAAAAGTACATATAGACTGGATTGAAAAAATAATTTTAGCATTGGAAAAAGAAGACCCTCAATATTTTCCTATTATAAATATTAACGAATGCCCTTTTACAAAATATCTATATTATCCCGAATCATTACTGATATGTCTTGATAAGAGATTATGTACATATCTTGATGATATGCACATAATTATTCACAGACTCGCAGATACCCTCTATTATCATCTTAAAGAAAAAGGATGGATAGAAGCGTATTTTGTATTTATAGATTTTTCTACTCAACTGAAAAAATTTATAAATACAATCAGTGATTTGTATTATGTTACTTATTCAAACCCTGAACAAAACTTTTTTAAGCTTTTAGAAGTTCTTGCTTTTGAAAAACGTGTTTATGTATCCATGATTGAGTTTTTAAATTATGACGAACTCACTCAGAAATATTCTGAAGAAACAGTCTCAAAAGCGCTTGATGTTTTGGAAAAAAGAATTTATAACAACGGCTTTTATGCAGATTCTTTTTTGGTTATAAAAGCATTGAGCAGCGGTTTTTATATGCTTAATATGAACCTCACTCCGTCGCGTTATAAAACATTTGTTAATAAAATCAAAGAAATAATAGATAAAGAAATTGATATTGACGGAGTGAAACTCTCTTTCAAATCCGTTATTGTCGGTGCTGAAATTGATCTTTACAAAAATCTGAAACATTATGATTTTTTAAATTTATTAATAAAACTTGAAGAAAAAGCAGAAAAAGAAAAAAAAGAAATAATTTTATTAATAGATGAAAAAAAAGAAGATATAGACATTATCTTAGATCATAAATATGACGGGCAGTTTATATTAAACGCTTTTGACAAGGACAATATAGAAATAGCGGCCCAACCTATATTTGATGTAAAAACCAATAAAATAATAGCTCTTGAAATATTAGGCAGGGTTAAAGATTATAACAATAAGCTGATTCCGATGGAAAAATTTTATAAGCAGATAGAAAAGATGGATTTGGTTAAATCGTTGGATTTAACGGTCGGATTGAAAATGAGCATGAAAGGGAAGTTGATTTCAAAAGTCTCCGATACCGTTTTTATAAATATTGATTTTCAGACACTTTTAAATAAGGATTATATTAACACCCTGAAAAAAATTAAAGAAAAATACCAATTAGAAATTATTTTTGAAATTTCAGATATAGAATATGACACAAAATACAATATATTAATATCCCTTTATAAAGAATACGGCTTACAGTTTGCAATAGATAATTTTGAAAAGCAGTGTTTTTCTCTTGAGGTTTTTATAAAGCTGCTTATGAGCAAAGCGGTAAAATATATAAAAATATCAAAACATCTTTTTTATGATGAGCATTATCTAAAAATGCTTGAAATGGTAAAATATTTAAACGATTCTTTTAATATTCATGTGGTTGTAAAATATGTTGAAAATAAAGAAATATATAATAAAATAATCAAAGAAGGCTTTCAGTATGTTCAAGGGTTTTATCTTAAAACGCCAAGGCCAGTGGAAGAATTGATAATAGATTCAGATAAGATGATAAAAGGTTTATAGCTCTTTGGGCGCTGAAAAATAATATCCTTGAGAATAATGAATATTTAATTTTTTAACAGTTTTAAATATCTCTTTGTTTTCTACAAATTCGGCAATAACTTTTATATCCATGGCATATGCAAATTCCGTAATAGCTTTTACTATTTGGTAATTTTTCGGATTTGTATGAATGTCTTTTATATATTTTCCGTCAATTTTTATAAAATCAACTTCCAGATCGCTGATTCTTTCAAAGTTCGAATATTCAACCCCAAAATCGTCAATAGCTATTATAAATCCTTTTTCTTTTAGGCTTTTAATCAGTTCCATGCTTTTTGTTGTATCTTTTGAGGTTATGTTTTCTAAAATTTCAAGTGTGATATTTTCAGGTTTTAAGTTATATTCATATACACATTTTAAAAGATATTCTTCAAAATTGTCTATTAATAAATCTTCATCTGTTATATTAATGGATATATCGATGTTTTTTTCTTTTGCCCTTTTAAAACTTTTGTTTATTATTTCCTTTGTTAAGTCTGCTAAAAACCCGCTGCTTTTTGCTACATCTAAAAAGAAAAACGGTGAATAAATGTTTTCATTGTCGCTTAGTCTTGCTAAAACTTCGTATTTTATAGGCTTTTGTGTTTTATTGTCTATGATTGGCTGGAAAAATGGGATAATTTTTGCATTTTCTTTTGTATAAAGCGCATTGTAAAGCATAGTGTTAAATTTTATAAAGTTAGCGTTTTGTTTATGCTCTTTAAATAAAATATATTTTTTAAAAATATGTTTTTTTGCTTCTTTTTGGGCAATTGAGAGTTTTCTTAAAACATCTTCACTATCATTTTTTACAACAGAAAAAGTAAAATTTATTCTTAAATTCAATAATCCGATATTCAATGTGTTGGATTTAAAATAATTTATAATCGAATCTATCTCTGTTTCGTAATCTTTACTGAAAAAAACAAATTCGTCTGCATGAATTCTATATATTTTTTTATTTAATATTTTTTCAACCGTTTTTACCGTTTCTTTTAAAATTTTATCTCCCGTTTGAAAGCCGTAAAATGTATTTAAATGGGAGAAATTTTTAATGTTCATCATAACGGCATAGTAGGTTTTATAACGCAGTTTATCTATATCAAAGCGACTTTTTTTATATGCACCGGTCAGTGAATCTATATATAAAAGATTTAGGTTTTGTTTGATCTCTTCTTTTATACTTGCTTTTAACTCGTTAATAATTTTTTTATTTTCAATTAAAATTTTGCAAGTAATATATAAAACCGACAAGAATATAACTGTTAGTAAAACCATTAAAAGGTTAAGGATTTTTTCTTTATTTTTAAGATGAAAAATGTCTTTTGTAAAAGCAATAAGATAAAACGTGGTGTTTGCGGTTTTTATAGGTATTCTGATTACAAAAAAGCCTTTGTAATAATCAATCTTCGAATCTATTATTTCAGGGGAATCTAAAAGATTAACAGCAGTCTTTGAAGATTGGTTTAAAATCAGATAACCGTTTTTTAAAATACCCGGAAGTTTTAATTTTTCTTTTTTTAAAGTATTTGCCTTAATTACGATGGCGGTATAAATTTGTTGTTTCTCAAGTTTTTTAATTAAAGGTTTAATTGTTTTTTTTGAAATCAAGTCTTTAGGAGTTAAATTTTTAAACTGCCCGTTAATTGTAGCAGAAAGTTCTTTATATATACTGTATAAATAGCTTTTGTGCATTTCCTTGCCGTATGAATTAACAAGCTTAAGAAAAATAATTAATAAAATAAAATAAAACGTTCCTAAAAATATAAGAGTTTTTTTCATAACCTATAAAGATTAAATACTTTATCGAGATTTAAATCTTTAATAAGCTCTTCAAGCAGTTCGCTTTTTACGCCTAAAATAATTTTTTTGTTATGATCAACCTCTCTTAACAATGCCCCGATAATACTTGAAGGTATTACATAAGAATCATATATTTTAATTTTGATGACATTGTCCTGTATTGATTTTATTGCTTCAATAATCGTTTCAGCGTCTTCTATCGTTTTTATTGTTCCAAAAATTTCTATTGTGTTTCCGTTTTTTTTAATTTCCATTTTCTTTCCTTATATAAATATTTACGCATCTGCCGTTGTCTTCAAAAAAAAGTCCGCTTACAATATTCAGTAAAACCAAAAGCCCCCTTCTGTGATATCTTTTAAAATTGTTTTTATTTTCAAGCTTTAATATTTTAGAAACATCAAAGCCTCTGCCATTGTCATTGATAATTATATTAAAATATTCTTCATTTTCATAGATTTTTACTTTTATTTTTCCATTTATATCCGGAAATTTTTGATTGTTTTTGATAATTTCATGCTTATCATAATCTTGACGGTATGCGTGTTCAAAAATATTTAAAAAAATCTCCTGAAAAACAAGATAAAACTTTTGTTTTATTACGTTATCAAGCGTTAAATGAGTGTCAATTTCAAAAATAAATTTATCGAGGTCTTTTTTTGATGAAAAGGTAAATATGTTTTCATATATTTTTTTATAATTATTCAGATGTTTTGTTATTGCATATACGGTAGTGTCGTCGTCCTGTGTTACGTGTTTTTTAAAGTCCCTTAGCAGTTCTCTTAAAAAGTTACTTTGGGGAAGAACTTGTTTTAAATTCGCAAAATATGGAATACCCTCTTTATTTTGACTTTCTATAAAACCGTCGCTTATTAAAAGCATCATGTCAAAATCTTTTTTGTATTTGTCAATCATTATTTCTTCTTTGGAATTTTTAAATAGCGGGCGGTTGTTGGGGCGGATTTTTTTTATTGTTGAATCTTTTTTGATATATACGGGAGGCATACCGAAATTTGCTATTTGAAACTCATTGTTTTTTAAGTCCATTTTTAAAATAATCATACAAAGCGCTTCATCGTCAAGCAAAAGTTTTTTTATATAATTTATAAAATTTTTGAGTATGTTTTGTAAGTTTGTCTCTTTATCCAATATATAATTACCTATGCCGCTTGTAAGTGTGGCTGTTAATGAAGCCCCTATACCTTTACCCATTGCATCAATTATCGCAATATATATATGCTCGTTTTTATGCCATGCTATATAGGAATCTCCGCTTAGTTTGTCTTTTGGGGAGTAGTAGTTGTCAAAACAGTAATTGCCCATTTTTTTAAACGAAACATTGTCAAAAATCATATTTAACTGTTTATTGGCGGCTATGTTTTCCTGTTCATTTATGTATTCTAAAGCTTTTTTAAGGTCTTCGTTTTTTTTATTTACTTCTTTTTCGTAATTTTTAATAAGGGAGATTGTTTCAATTTCCTGTTTGAGCTGACTGTTTGAAAAGCTTTTTTCGATATAAAAGATTCTGAAATTTTCAGAATCTTTTATATCATTGCTTATTAAAAGAAATATTGTATTCGGAAATGTTTTTAATAAAGAGGATTCGAAAATGTTTTCATCCATTATTATCAGATCAAAACTGTTTTCTTCTTCTAAAAGCTCACTTACCGAATGGTAGGTTTTAACGGTTTTAAATTCTTCCTGAACCAAAAAAAGTTTTAATCTTATAGTGAAAAGTTTGTTTTCATCTACTATTCCTATAGATATGTTTTTCAATTAAATGCCTTTTAAAAGCTTAATTACATTTATTAATTTATTTTCAGCATCTTTAACAAATTCTGAAAATTCGGAATAAATGTCTTTTTCACTGTTTTGTATTTCTTTTAAGGAATGGATTGCGTTGTTTAAACTGTTTAAAGGTCTGATTAGGAATTTTGAAATTAACAAATAAAATATTATAAATGATATGATTAGCACACATACATTTATTAAGAGCGTATGTATGATGTTTTTTATTATATTTGCCGTTATTTCATTGTTGATGGTTTGTGTTATATTGTCTATTTCCCTTATATGCGTTCCTGTGGCAATTATCAACTTAAGAGGAGGATAATATGTGGCATAAGTTATTTTTTTCTCTATTTTGTTTGTTGTCGGGTTTTTATAATAATACGTTACAAACCCGCCTCCTTTTAAAGCGGTTTTTAGTAACTCTTTTCTGTATAATTTGCCTGTGGCGTCTTTTTTATTTACATCCAGTTTGCCTGTCAATTGAGGATCAAAAACAAAAATAAAATCATTATTTGTTTTTTTATACCCGAAAAAATAATGTCCTTCTCCCCATTTGATTTTTTTAATTATATTGTATATTTTTTGTTCTATTGAAAAAACATCTTTTTGGGAAATTTCGCATACGATTATCCAGTTGAAAGGTTTGAAAAGTTTAAAAAACAGATATTTGTTTTTTTGCTGAATAAAACCTTGGTATGGCCCTTTTGGAATATAAAGTTTTTTTGTTATTAATTCTTTTTTCGGATGATAAAGAATTGTATTGTTTTTAGCATTTACAATTATGAATGATTTTTTCAGGTTTGTCAGAGGGATTTCATATTTGTAGGTTTTTATAATTTCAAAAATGATTTTTTTAATCTCTTTATCGTTTTTGTATTTTTCATATAGAGGTATCAAATAACTTAAAAAAAGCTTGTCCGTTGCGCCTTTTGTTATTGTATAAGGGTCGGTCGGATAAATTTTTTGTATATTGTCAAGGTTTTGCGCAAGAAGACTGACATAGTCTTTCAGTTCGTATTTTATTTTTTTGAGAGTTAAAGAATTTATATCTTTGGTTATGATTGTTTGAAATTTTTTTATGTTGTATATTGATATTAAAGACAACAGAATGTTGAAAATAAAAATTATGCTAAGCAACATTACGGTTATTTTTGTTTTGAGCATTGTTTACCTTATAGTTTTTTTACGATTTCTTCGTAATAATCAAGCCGTGAACGGACATATTTTAAAAAATTGTTTATTTCATCGGCTAAAATTTTAAATTCATCGTGTGTATTGATTTGCATTTCTTTGCAAAAATTTTCTTTTTTAATGATTTGTTTTAATTGATTTATAATTGTTTCTATCGGCTTTGTTATCAGATAATCGAGTGTTTTATTTGAAATATAAATAATAATGCCAAAAACTATCAAGCAGAATAATAAATATTGAATTAAAAGGATGTATATCTGTGATGAAATATATTTATTGGTGTCCGTTAAGAATTTATTTATGAATATAATGTTTTTTCTGCTGCCAAGAGTAACATTTAACTCTTCTATTTTTGTTGTATAGGTAATATCTACTATATCATCTAAAGCAGATATAAAAAATCCTTCTTTATTGGCGCCATTTTTTTTTAAAAAGAAATATCCGTTTTTGCTTACTACTCCGTATTTAACATTGATTATTGTTTTAATGTTGTTTAACAGGTGTTCTTTTACATGAGCGATATAAATAGATTCCGCCAAAATCCAATCTAACGGCTTTATATATTTAAAAAATCCGAGTTTTTCGGAAACGTTTGAAGTAAACGGATCTATCCATTTATAGTTGGCAAAAACTTCTTTTTTATTTTTTGACTGTTGTAAAATGGTTTTTAATTTTTCTTGAAAAGGAACGTTTATATGGAAAATATTTGACGGCATGGAATATTGTAAATAGGGGGGATAGGCAATAAGATTGCCTTTTGTGTCAATAAGAAAAGAATATTTGCATTTACATTCCGCTTGGGTGTATTTGACAATGTCCGCTAATATTTCTTTAATGTTTTTTTTGTTTTTAAATTTTGTATAAACATTTGACAATATTTCATTGAGAGAATCGACTTCGGATTTGAGTTCTTTTTTTTCGTTATGAAATTGTAAAAGCCCGTTAATAATCTGTTTTTCAATTAAAACCGCGTTTTTAACTTTGTGTTTTGCCCTTTTTACGAGATTTTGCTTTAAAATATCATTAATGTTTTTTTCGAGAATATGAATATTGATAATAAAAATTCCAATAAAAATTGCCGTTGCAGCCGATAATATTGATATAAGGGATATTATAATTCTTTTTTTAAGGTTTAATGCCATATTAATTTACTTTTTTAAATGGATTGTAACTAATTTAATGTATAATTTCAATATAATTAAAAAGGGTTTTTAGATGAATTTTAAAAAAATAGCAAAAGAAGTTTTTAAAACGGAAGCGAACGAGCTTTTAAATGCAAATGTCGAAGGAATGGACAAAGCCGTAGAAATAGCCTATAACACCAAGGGCAAACTGATTGTCACAGGGGTTGGGAAATCGGGGCTTATAGGATCTAAAATCGCCGCAACGCTTGCAAGCACCGGGACGCCCAGCTTTTTTATACATCCCACAGAAGCGCTTCACGGCGACCTTGGCATGATTACTAAAGATGATAGTGTTTTGGCTATCAGTTATTCGGGAGAGAGTGAAGAGCTTATTAAAATACTGCCCCATATCAAAAGGTTTGAAGTGCCTTTAATTGCAATGACGGGAAGAGAGGATTCTACGCTTTCGAGATATGCGGATGCGGTTTTGAATATTCATGTTAATAAAGAAGCCTGCCCTTTAAATATAGCGCCGACCAGTTCTACGACTTTAACCCTTGCCATGGGTGATGCACTTGCCGTGTGTCTTATGAAAAAAAGGAATTTTACAAAAGAGGATTTTGCTTCTTTTCATCCGGGCGGCAGTCTTGGCAAAAAACTGTTTGTAAAAGTAAAAGATTTAATGAAAACCGATTTTCCCGTGGCGGATGAGAACGATACGCTTCAGGAAGCTATTATTAAAATGACCGAGGGCAAACTCGGACACGTTTTGTTTTTAGACGGCGGTAAAGTAAAAGCAATTCTTAGTGACGGTGATTTAAGAAGAGCCATGATGAGCGATAAGTTTGATTTAAAAGCCAAAGCCGTTAATTTTGCAACGATTAACCCTAAAACGATAAACAAAGAAGTTTTGGCGGCGGATGCGCTTAAATTTATGGAAGAGAATAAAATTCAGTTTTTACCCGTAACCGATGAAAATGAAAACATTGTAGGTGTAATACATATTCATAATCTGGTGGAAGCGGGAATTAAGTAAACAGTGAAAAATGGTGAAAAAGGGTGAATTAAAAAACTTTAACAACCATAATAACCTTAAAAACTTTTAATAAAGGAAAAAAGTGAGATTAAACAAATTCATAAGTCATCATACGACTTATTCAAGAAGGGAAGCGGATAAACTTATATTTGACGGGCGTGTAAAAGTTAACGGCAGAATTATAAAAGAACCCGGCTTTGAAGTGGAAGAGAAAGACAAGGTTGCTGTTAACGGAAGGCCGGTTAAAAAAAGCACGAAATATACATGTATAGTTTATAATAAGCCAAGAGGCGAGCTTGTAACCAAAAAAGACGATAGGGGCAGAAAAACGATATATGATTCCCTGCCAAAGAAATATAAACATTTCATTCCGGTAGGAAGACTTGATTTTAACAGCGAAGGGCTTTTAATACTTACAGATTCTCCCAAAGTTGCCCATGCGCTTATGAATTCGGATCTGCCAAGGGTTTATAAACTTAAAATCAAAGGCGAAATAACCGATAAAATGATTGAGGCAATGCAAAACGGCGTGGAAGTGGGGGATGCCGGGGCACATGAAGAGAATGAAATAAAAAAAATGATTCTAAAACCTTTTCTCAGTGCCCAGATTATTAAAAACTCACCTAAATATTCAACTCTTAAAGTTGCAATAGCTGAAGGTAAAAACAGGGAACTTCGGAGATTTTTTGCAAATTTCGGCAGTGAGGTTATGGATTTAAAAAGACTCTCCTACGGATGGGTTAGCTTAAACGCCCTTCCAATGGGAAAGAGCAGATATTTTGATAAAAAAGAGTATAAGCTTTTAAAAGAGTTTATGAATAAAAGTTAGTGATGGGGTTGGTTAAGGTTTGAAAATGTTATTAAAAATTAAAAAAACAACCTTAACCAACTTTCCCAACCATAATAACTTTTACACCAAAGGAGCAAGAATGCAAAAACTGAAATTTAAAACAAATTATAAATCGGAGGTAATAGACATAACCGAAGATATTAAAGAAGCGGTTATAAAAAGCGGGGTGAAAGACGGAATTGTAACGGTGTTTTGTCCCCATTCTACGGCAAGTGTTATTATTTTTGAAAAAAGTGACGCAACTCTCAGGAGGGATTTGCTTGGAATGTTAAAAGATATAGTGCCATACAGGGAATATTCGCATACCAACGCAAGAGCGCATCTTAAAACCGCTTTTCTGAGAAGCAATATCACTTTAATTGTAGATAACGCAAATGTGCTACTTGGTGAGTGGCAGGGGATTTTTTTAGTTGAGTTTGACGGACCGAGAGAAAGAAATGTAATTGTTAAGGCGATAAATGATTAGTCCCCTTTTAATTGTAATAGTTTTACTTTTTATTGCTCTTAGTTTTAACATTCCTTTTGCAAAATTTAAGATACCGCCTATTATAGGCTATATTTTTACGGGTGTGATTGTCAGCAACATATTTGAGATTGACAAACATACTATTGATATAATTGCCGAAATGGGTATAGTGTTTTTGATGTTTATGATAGGGCTTGAATTTTCTCCCGAGAAACTTAAATCCATGAAAAAAGAGGTTTTTGGTTTCGGTATCGCCGAAATGACACTTGTGGGTGGATTTTTCGGTCTGTTTTTCTGGCTCTTTTTAGATGTTGATGTAAGAATCGCCTTTATTTTAGGAAGTGCTGTTGCGCTTAGTTCTACTGCAATAGTATTGAAGCTTTTAAATGAAAGCAGGGAAATAGGCAAACCTTACGGGAGAATTTCGCTTGGAATTTTACTTTTTCAGGATATTGCGGTAATTCCTATTCTTATAGCCATATCCATTATTGTAAATAAAGATGCCGACGTAATACAGCTGGTTTTAAAAACGTTAGGCGGATTTGCGGCACTTGGAATATTTATATGGATTTACGGAAAGTATATAGCGCCTTTTGTAATATCACACGCTACCAAAACCAAATCTGATGAAATTTTTATAGCTACGGTGTTGCTGGTTGTATTAACGGCGGCTGAAATCGCTCATTTTTTCGGGCTTAGTTATTCGCTTGGTGCATTTCTTGCGGGTATGATTTTAAGCGAAACCCAATACAAATATCAGATAGAAGCTGATTTGGTGCCTTTTAGGGATATACTGCTTGGTGTGTTTTTTATTTCCGTTGGACTGATGGTTGATTTGCATTTTGTTATTAATCATATTTTTACCATTCTTTTAATGACGGTTGCGTTTATGATGGCAAAAGCGGGTGTAATTTACATTATGCTTAAATATTTTGTCAAACATAACCGTATAGCCGTCAAAACGGCATTTACACTTTCCCAAATTGGCGAATTCGCTTTTGTTGTTTTTGCATTGATGGGAAGATACGGCCTTGTAGAGAGTAATTTACTGCAAAAATTGGTGGTTGCAACAGTGATATCAATGGTGCTAACGCCGTTTATTGTAAGATATATCTATAAAATAGCAGATATTTTTGATAAAGATATACAGAATTTTGAAGAGTTTAAGATAAGTCCGGCAGAGATAAAAGGGCATGTGATTTTAATAGGATACGACAAAATCGGTCAGAGGGTGGCAAAAAAACTTACAAATGCCAAAATCCCTTATGTAGCCATTGAAAAACAGATTGAAGAAGTGAAAAAAGGGCTTAAAAACGGAGATAATGTAATATTCGGAAATGCGGCAAACAAGAAGGTGTTACAAAGTCTGAATATAGAAAACGCAAGCGCGGTTATCATTACCACACAAAATGAGGAGCATACCCATATGATTGTTGAAAATATTTTAGATATCAATCCGAATTTGAATATAATTGTTTTAACGGATTCCGATGTTGAGAAAGAATTTTATTCAAATCATAATGTTTATGTTATTGATAAAAGTAAAGAACTGGCAGAAAAACTTATAGAATTATCATTAAAATGCGATTTAAAGGAGAATAAATGATTAAAAAAGCTTTATTTCCGGCAGCGGGTTATGGTACGAGATTTTTACCGGCTACCAAATCCGTGCCCAAGGAAATGCTGCCGGTTGTTAATAAACCGCTTATTCATTACGGAATTATGGAATGTATGAATGCCGGTATAAATGAAATAGGGTTTGTAACGGGCAGAAACAAAAGGGCAATTGAGGATTATTTGGATTTCAATCCCGAAATTGAAGAAAAAATAAAAGATTCCAACAAAGCAAAACTTTTGCATGAAACCAATGAAATGATAAATAAATGCACATTTACCTATGTCAGACAAAAAGAGATGTTAGGACTGGGGCATGCGGTACTAACCGGCGAACCTTTAATAGGCGACAATCCTTTTGCGGTAGTTTTGGCCGATGATTTGTGCGAAGGAAACGTCCTAACCCAGATGGTGAAACTTTACAATAAATTTAAATGCACGATTGTGGCAATTGAAGAAGTCCCCAAAAATGAAGTTAATAAATACGGTATAATATCCGGAAAAAATATAGAAGACGGTGTATATATGATTGACGACATGGTCGAAAAACCCGAAATCGACAAAGCGCCAAGCAACCTGGCGATTATTGGAAGATACATACTAACACCCGATATTTTTAATTTATTAAGAAAAACAAAACCCGGCAAAGGCGAGGAAATCCAATTAACTGATGCGCTTTTACAACAGGCAAAAGAGGGAATGGTAATAGCATATAAATTTAAAGGTAAAAGATTTGACTGCGGAAGCGTAAAAGGGTTTATCGAAGCCACTAATTATTTTTATAAAAAGGAATTTGAATAATGTGCGGAATAGTTGGATGTATCGGAGCTCAGGCCCCTCAGAAATATTTGATGGAAGGTCTCAAAGAGCTCGAGTACAGAGGCTATGACAGTGCCGGCATAGCCGTAATCGACAATAATGAATTAAAAATAATCAAAGCCGTGGGTAAGCTTAAAAACCTTGAAAGAAAACTAGATAACGTACAGTTTGAAAATCCGAAACTAGGAATCGGGCATACGAGATGGGCAACGCACGGCAAACCCACCGAAATAAACGCCCACCCCCACACAGGGCAGTTCAGTGCCGTGGTTCATAACGGAATTATTGAAAATTATCAGGAAATAAAAAAATTTTTAGAAGAAAAAAATATAAACTTCATCTCTCAGACCGATACGGAAGTAATCGTAAAACTGTTTGAATATTACTGTAACGGAAACCCTTTTGAAGCGTTTAAAAAGACGATTGAAAAAATTGATGGTGCTTATGCCATCCTTCTTATTACCAAAAAAGACCCCGAAAAAATATTTTTTGCAAAAAAAGGTTCGCCTTTAATAGTGGCTAAAAATTCAAAAGGCATCTATTTTGCCTCATCAGACGCCCCTTTAATCGGATATGCCAAACATGCCCATTATTTAGAAGACGGGGAATACGGCTATGTGAGTGAAAACGAAATACACATTTATCATAAAAATTTAATGATTTCACCGGAATTTAAAGATTTGCCTTCTGATAAAGAATCAGCGAAAAAGCAGGGGTTCAGGTTTTATATGGAAAAAGAGATTTACGAGCAGTTTGACGTTTTGAAAGAAACTACGCTTGGCAGAAACACAAAAGAGGGAATTAAGTTTGACGAACTCAATAGGGAATTTTTCGAAGGCATAAACAATATTATAATAAGTGCCTGCGGGACCAGTTATCACGCAGGGCTTGTGGGAAAATACCTTATTGAAAGAAATGCAAAAATAAGGGTTGATGTGGAAGTTGCCAGCGAGCTTAGATACAGAAAGCCGCTTTTAAATAAAGACACGCTATTTATCGTTATTTCGCAGTCCGGTGAAACGGCTGATACTCTTGAGACGCTTAAAATGGCAAAGGAAGCCGGGCTTAAGATGTTAGCGCTTTGTAATGTGGATAATTCCTCAATAGTAAGAATAGCAGATAAAACAATACTGCTAAGAGCCGGAATTGAAAAAGGCGTAGCTTCCACCAAAGCGTTTGCAACGCAGGTGATGACTCTTTGGATGCTAAGCAATTATCTTGGGGGTATTAATGAATATGAAGCCATAAACAATGCAATAAACGCCACAAAAGTGGATAATACCTTACATGAAAAAATAAAAAGACTCTCAAAAAGATATCTTCACGGTCACGGATTTTTCTTTATAGGGCGCGATATATTCTATCCTTTGGCGCTTGAAGGGGCTTTAAAGCTTAAAGAGATAAGTTATATTCACGCAGAAGGGTATCCCGCAGGAGAGATGAAACACGGGCCTATTGCTCTGGCCGACCCAGAGCTTTTTGTGGTTGCGCTTCTTAGTAAAAACATACTTTATGAAAAAACAAAATCCAATATCGAAGAACTTGCGGCAAGGGATGCCACCGTTCTTACAATCTCGAGTGAATATATTGAAATGACGGATGATTTTGTTAAAATTGGAAAAAGCGAACATCCAATGATAGAGTTTTTTGAGATGATGGTAATTACACAGCTTTTGGCTTTAGAGGTTGCCGTGAGGATAGGTAATGATGTGGATATGCCAAGAAATTTGGCCAAATCCGTAACCGTTGAATAAGAATAAAGGGTTTTTTTGACAAAAATAAAAAATGAAATGATGAAATTTTTGGTTTTTTCAATTATAGTTTTGGCCTGGTTCTTTATATTTTATATAAATCCATAACATCTTTTATTTTGGAGCAGGAAGTCCAAAAGGCAAGGCTTCTTGCGCATACGCTTTGTTTATACAAGATATTATTTGTCAAAAATCGCCCCTTATGTAGAAATAAAAAATAAAAGATTTCATCTTTTTGCATTAACACCTGCTTATGCAGTGGGTAAAATTGCACTTTTGATTCAAAAAAACGAACACATATATGTAAAACAGACATCCGATAAATACAGAAATCCAGATAATAAACCTGATAAATGTGAATTAAAAGTAATTAGTTATTTTAAAGAACATCCTAATGCAAAAAATTCTTTAAATTATATAAAAACCATCAAAATAGAGGACATGAGCATCTTTTTTATGCCTATCCGTTGAAAATTGAAAAAAGCTGCTTAAAGTGCCACGGGCCTGAAAACAGTATTCCAAAACCTCTTTTGAAAAAAATCAAAATAATGAAATTAAACACAATATAGATTTACTTTTTATAAAATATTCGTTTTTCTTAATAATTTTATATCTTTTTGCAATAATTCTGTTTATAAAAATAAATAATCTTATTTTTAAAGACATTGTAAAGATAAGCACCTATTTAGAGCAAAACCTCTCAAAAAACATTTACAGGTCTAAAAATTGCATTTTTACGAGTTTGAAATAATCAAAAAAGAGATAAATAATGCCGTTACATCATTAAAAAACTATCAAAAGCGGCTATATAAAAATTTATATTATAACGCTCTAACGGGCTTCCCAACAGAAAAAAACTTTTTTCATTAATCAATAAAAATAAATATCCTGTTATTTTGTTGGATATTGACTCGTTTAAAGAAATCAATTATTACTACGGCGAAAAAATAGCCGATGAAGTTATTAAATAAGTTGCTAAAAGATTGAAAAAACACAGAGTGTTTCATATAAAAATTGACGAATTTGCAGTGGTGGTGAAAAAGAGTATTTCAAAAGAGGAAATATATGAATTTACAAAAGAACTTATAAAAAACCTTGAAAAGCCGTATGAAATAGATGATTATATGATATTTTTAAAATTCAGAGCCGGAATAGCATATCAAAAAAGGACATTTATGATGTCTTTACTGGCTCTTGACGCTACAAAAATTTTAAATAAAGATATTGTTTTTGATGACGAAGCTGAAAAAATCATGGAATCTTATAAAAAACACCTTGTGTGGTTGAAAAAATTAAAAGTCGCAATTGAAAATAAAAAACTTGTTCCTTATTATCAGCCTATATTCGATAAAAATAAAAATATATGTAAATATGAAGTGCTTGTCAGACTGATTGATGAGGACAATCAGGTTATAAGCCCTTATTTCTTTTTGGATATTGCCAAAAAATCCAAGCTTTATTTTGATATTACAAAACAGGTGATTCAAAAGGCATTTAAAAAATTTGAAAACACAGATTGCGAATTTTCAATAAATTTAAGCAGTTTGGATATGGAAAATGAAGATATTAAAAAATTTATAATGGAAAAACTGGTATCGTTTAATAACCCTAAACGAATCAGTTTTGAAGTGGTTGAAAGCGAAAATATTAAAAATTCTAAAAATGCCTGTGTATTTATAAAAGAACTTAAAAAATTCGGCTGTAAAATATTAATTGACGATTTTGGAAGCGGTTATGGCAATTTCGATTATTTGCTTTCACTGGATGCTGATGTGGTGAAAATCGACGGAAGTCTGATTAAAAACATCCTGGAAGATAAAAACTCTCAGATTGTTGTAAAAACTATGATTAATTTCACAAAAAAGGTCAATATGCAGATAATAGCCGAATTTGTGGAAAACAAGGAAATATTTGAATATTTGAAAACACTGGGGGTTGACTGTTTTCAGGGATATTATTTTTCACCGCCGAAAGAAGATATATAATTTGATATAATTCAAATAAAAAAGGATAATATATGTTTGAAAATCTTGTAGAGAACATACAAGGATACAAAAAACCTCTTGCGTTCGGAATAGCAAGGGTTGATTTCGGTCAGGTTAATCGCCACAAAGTGCTTCAGGCTACATATCCCGTTATAAACTGGAATGAAAATTTCGGCAGTGCGGCTGTTTTTATCAGAAGTTTATTCGAAAACGGCATTGAAATTGATTTTAATTCAAGTGAATTTGTCGCCGATGTTACCAAAGAATTTGTTGAAACGGCTTTAAAATATTTCGGCGAAGAATTGGTAAAAGAAGCACAGGGCGATAAACATAAAAATATTCAGGTATTAAAAATTTTAAAAGAAATATTTGATGATGAAGTAATGGATAATTACAGAATCTGCTTTTTATTTGAAGACGATGCACCAAAAAGCGTTGAGGCTGTTTATTTAAAATTATATGCTTTGTCTCAAAGAAAGGTTCCTCTTAGAAGTATAAATTTAAACGGGGCGTTTGGGGTGCTTACAAACTGTGCCTGGGTTGGAAACGTTCCTATTGAACTTGATTATTTAAGGGAAAACGAAATAGAGCTTAAACTAAAAGACGCATATCCTGAAATTGAATATGTGGATAAGTTTCCAAGATTTTTATCTCATGTTATACCTGATGACAATACCAGAATTCTTGATACTGCAAAAGTCAGAATGGGTGCGCAGCTGGCAGCCGGAACTACCGTGATGCCGGGGGCTAGTTATATTAACTTTAATGCGGGAACGGAAGGTCCTGTAATGGTGGAAGGCAGAATTTCTTCATCTGCGGTTGTTAAAGAAGGTGCTGATGTAGGAGGGGGCGCTTCAATTCTCGGGGTTCTTAGCGGAACAAACGGAAATCCTATTACCATCGGAAGAAACACACTGCTTGGAGCAAACAGCGTAACGGGTATTCCTTTGGGGGATGGATGTATAGTTGATGCGGGTATTGCGGTACTGGAAGGTACTAAAATTTGGATTAGTGAAGACGAATTTGAAAAAATTAAAGAAGTAAATCCCGAGTGGAAAGTTGAATATAAGGAATATTTCAAAGGGTTGGAATTAGCCTCTCTTAACGGAATCCATTACAGATTTGACACTACAAAAGGGAAAATGGTGGCGTTTAGAAGCAGACGTGAGGTTAAATTAAACGAAGAGCTTCACTGATGGGTAAGTTGTGAAGTTGTTAAGTTGTGAAGGTATATGAAATATTCCTTTTAAATCTTCAAACTTAATTACTAATTCACTTCACAACTTGATTATTTTTGGTATAATTTCAAACTTAAAAATTAAAGCGCTTAAAAATTAATAAAGGAAACACAATGGCAAGAAAATGTGAAATTTGTGGTAAAGGTCCTCAGTTCGGGAACAGGGTGAGCCACTCAAACAGAAAAACTAGACATAAATTCAATCCTAACATTCAAAGCGTTAGAATAGAAATTAACGGAGTTAGCAGAAAAGTTAAAATTTGTACAAGCTGTCTTAGAAGCTTGAAAAAATCCGTATAAAGTTCCCCTTTTTGGGGTCATTATGAAAAAAGACTCTGGAATAGAAGAGTTTTTAAAAAAACTCGCAAATTTTCTCCACTGGCAAAGAAATCCAAAACCTGAAGTAGATTTGTCTTCTCAAATATGGGGTGAGCTTAAACCTTTTAGAATTCCTATAATACTTACAATTTTAGTAATGCTTTTTGGAACATTAGGATATATCTGGATAGATAATTTTTCCTTAATGGATGCAATATATCAAACTGGTATAACTTTTACCACCGTGGGATTTGGTGAAATTTCTCCAATATCACCTTTTGGCAGGCTTTTTACAATATTTTTGATTGTTGCGGGGTTTGCTGTATTTTCATATGCGGTTGGGATACTTGTGGATGTGATAAATAAAGGTCGCTTAATAGCACTGCTTAAGGAGAACAGAATGCTTTACAAAATCGCCAGGCTAAGAAATCATATGGTTATATGCTATCACAACGATTATACAATAGAGCTGACAAAAGAGTTGAGAAAAGCACATATACCTTTTGTGGTAATAGACAACAGGGAAGATATGGAAAAGATAGCAAAAAAATATAAATATCCTTATTTTTTAAATACTGACCCCCATACTACGCTTGCGATTAAAAAAGCGTTTTTAAGCAGTGCTAAAGGCGTTATTACCCTTTCTAAAAACATTACGGACAATATAGCTGTAATAAGCTCCATAAGACTTTACGAAAAAGATTTAAAAAGACATCCTTACTATATAATTTCCGTTGCAAATTCCGATGAAGAGATAGAAAAACTTACAAGGCTCGGAGCAAACGAAGTCCTCTCACCTACCAAACTTATTGCAAAGAGAATGACAGCCGTAACAGTCGACCCGGATGTTAAAAACATATTGGAAGAGTTTGTTTATTCCGTTGATACGCCTCTTGATTTGGAAAAAATTACCGTAAGTAAAAAATCATGGGTGGCTTATAAAAAATTAAAAGAAATTCATTTAAGAGAGCTTTTTAATGTCACCGTAGTAGGTATTAAAGAAGAAAGCGGAAAATTTATACCTATTCCAAAAGGTGATGAAGTGTTAAAGCCCAACGATGTTTTGCTGGTAATAGGAACGAGCAAAGATATGAGAAAAGCCAGAAAAGTAATAAGAAGTTCGGTTAAACCTAAAGAAATAGATTTTATATAAAGTTGTTAAGTAGATAAGTTGTAAAGTTGTGAAGGGAGAAAAAATGGATAAAAAATTCAGAATAACACCTATTAATGGCGGAGTATGTGCGGTTGATGGAATATACGCAAGCGGAGTAAATGCCGGATTTAAAAAAGAAAGCTTGGATTTGGGGTTTATAAGAAGCGATGAGGAAATGAGGGTTGCTTACCTTTTTACGACAAACAAATTTCAGGCCGCACCTTTGAAATATGTCTTAAGAAAAGGTATTAAAACCACCAATTTTATCCTCGCTAATTCCAAAAACGCAAATGCAATGACAGCAGAAGAAGGGATTAAGGATATTGAAGAAATTTTGGAATATTTAAAAACCAAAATTGATGTAAAAAATCCCATAATGAGTTCAACTGGCGTAATCGGTGTCAGAATTGATAAAAATAAAATTAAGAGTGCTATTGACCAATTTGATTTTAATGAAAAAAATTCCAATAAATTTGCAAAAGCGATAATGACCACCGACAGTTTTGAAAAGGAAATCGCTTTTGAGGCAGAGGGTGAATTTGGAAAATTTAAAATAGGAGGGGTTGCCAAAGGTGCGGGAATGATAAATCCCCAAATGGCTACGATGCTGTGTTTTATTACAACGGATGCAAATATACCTGAAAATGAAATGAAAACACTGCTTAGTGAAATTAACGAACATAGTTTTAACGCTATAAGCGTTGATGGCGATACTTCTACAAACGACAGCGTTTTTTTAATGACTACCGCAAAAGCACCGTATGAAAAAGAAGCTTTTAAAGAAGCGTTAAAAGCTGTTATGCTAAAACTTGCAACCGATATTGTCAGAGACGGTGAAGGAGCCACCAAACTTGTGGCGTTTAACGTAAGAGGTGCGAAGGATTTAAATGAAGCCAAAAAAGCTGCAAAAGCGCTTGCTAATTCACTTCTTATGAAAACAGCGATTTTCGGTGAAGACCCGAACTGGGGCAGAATTGCTTCCACCATAGGTGCAAGCGGAGTGGAGTGCGATGAGAATACTCTGACAATTAAAATAGGCGATGTCACATTATATGAGAAGGGTAAAATTTTGATGAATAAGGAAATTGAAGAAAAAGCCCATAATATTATGAAAAAAGACTCTTTTAGCATTAATGTCGATTTAGGTGTGGGGAATGGTGAATTTACCGCTTACGGATGTGATTTAAGCTATGAATATGTAAAAATCAATGCGGAGTACAGAACGTAAATTATTAATTTTTTTATAATTTATAATTTTAAAACCGTAACGCCTTGATGGCTCTTGCATTTTTAATTATTTTTGATATAATTTTAATCCACATTCCGGCGTAGCTCAGTCGGTAGAGCAGACGGCTGTTAACCGTCGGGTCAGAGGTTCGAGTCCTCTCGCCGGAGCCATATGCGTTCACATTATGAGTGTCTGGCACTAGCTTTTTGTTTTTGGCGCGAATTATTTTAATTCAGGGCGTAGCGCAGTCTGGTTAGCGCACTACCTTGGGGTGGTAGAGGTCGCGGGTTCGAGTCCCGCCGCTCTGACCATTGTAAGAGGGTATAAGTTGCCAAATTCCAGGTCCCAAGTATGGAATGGGCAATGTAAAATGGCTAACTACTTCACCAGCCTTAACAGCCTTAAAAACCAATACACCAATTACAAATATACTAATATACCATTTAACCTTAACTAACCCTAACAACCCTAACTAACCTTAACAACCTTAAAAACTTTCACTCCCGGCTCAATTTGCTATACTTCCATTATGAAAAGATTTCTGTTTATTATATTTATTTTTTTATTTTCGGGTTGTTCGGTAAGTGATTATCAAATCATTACTCAGGCCGTGGTTTCAAAAAATCCTTCAAGTGCGTTGAAATCCTATGCTTACAGAAAAAGGAATTATTACCTTACCCATCCCAAAGCTTTGGTTAGGGATGTTAAAAGTTTTATATATCATTTTAATCTTGAAGTTAAAAAATTTACCAAAGCCATAAGTATCTGGCAAAACCCCGAAAAACCCCATACTAAAACATTGGTAAAATATTCAAATCATTATAAAGCAAGGGCGATTATAAATTTTGACAAAGGGTATGTAAAAGTAGAAACTATAGATAAAAATTACAAAACCGTTTTGCAAAAAGCGCTTGTTAATACGATGCTTATGCCCGAAGACCCGCAAAGCGTAGATTTATTCAGTGACAGAATAAAATTAAACGGCAGGCCTTTTCTGGCGGGGCAGATTTATGATTTTGAAGGGAAAATGGTTTTATATCAATGGAGGGCAAACAGATATGCAAAATGGCTTATTAAACACAGGCTTCACTCTTACAGCGTTAAACGTCAAAAAGTCTATTTCGTTACGTTTAATCTTGCAAAGAATTCGGAAAACATAAGGGCTAAAAGATATTTACCGTATGTACGTAGAGAATCTAAAACTTTTCATATATCAAGATCGCTGATTTTGGGTATTATAAAAACGGAGAGCGATTTTAACCCTTATGCCGTAAGTTACGTCCCGGCATTCGGGCTTATGCAGATAGTGCCTACCACCGCAGGTGTGGAAGGGTATGAAAGGGCTTACGGGTATAAGCATATTCCAAGCAGAGAGTTTTTGTTTGTGCCAAAGAATAATATTAAAATAGGAACGGCATATTTGAATATTCTTTTTTACAGATATCTTAAAAATATCAAAAACCCCGTTTCAAAAGAATACTGCGCGATAGCCGCATACAACAGCGGTATAGGTAATGTATTAAGGGTGTTTAGCATAAGAAGGGACAGGGCGTATTATGTTATCAATTCACTGACTCCAAGAGAGGTTTATAAACGTCTTACAATGAGGCTTCCTACGGATGAGGGAAGAAGGTATCTTCCAAAAGTTTTAAAACACAAAAAAATGTTTATAGGATACTGATATATTTTTCAATGCCGTCCGGTGCGACCGTTACGATATTGCCGTTTAATTTTTGAGCGGCTAAAATGTTAGCAGCACTTGAAATTCCTCCCGTTATGCCGAGCTTCGGCAGTTTTTTGGTAAATTCCACCGCTTCGTCGTCATCTATAAGTATTACCTCGTCAATTAAATCCAAATCGGTTATGTCCGTTATAAATCCGGCACCGATTCCCTGGATTTTGTGAGGTTTGACAGGGAGGTTTTTATTGTAAAGCTTATTGTAAATCACGGGTGAATTTTTACTCTCAACCGCCACTATTTTAACGCCTAGAGGTTTTAATATTTTAGCAATTCCGCTAATTGTGCCCCCGCTTCCCACACCTGCTGTAAAAGCGTCGATTTTCCCTACCTGGTTGAGTATCTCAAACGCCGTAATTTCCTGGGCTTTTGCGTTTAGGGGGTTTGAAAACTGGTTTGTATAAAGGGCTCCTTTTTCTTTTGCGTATTTTAAGGCTTCGTTTAGGGAATCTTTGATGGTTCCTTTTGTTAAAATTAAATTAGCCCCGTAAAGTTTTAAGAGTTTTTGCCTCTCAACCGAGAAACTCTCAGGCATAAAAATAGTGGCTTTTATACCGAATTTTGCCGCATAAAACGCAAGGGCAATTCCCGTGTTGCCGCTTGTAACTTCCACTATTTCTTTATAGCCTTTATTTAAGGCGTCTTGAATCATAAAAAGCGCGGGTCTGTCTTTTATGCTTCCTGCCGGGTTTTTGTATTCCAGTTTTACCGAAATATTGTTTAGTTGAAAAACAGGTGTATTAAACATTTTTTTCTCCTAGCCATAAATTTACGCTTAAATTCTGAACAAATTTAAATTTATGCGCTTTAACTACAAAATCTCTTATTTTTGTTTTGTTTAACGTTTCTAATATTTTCATAAATTTAAATTCTTTTAAAAATCTTTTATTCCATTCTTTTTTGTAGTCTTTTTTGTTTATAATCGAATCAGCCAAAATTTTTGCAGAGTGCACTGCGTAATATATACCTTCAAAACTAAGCGGCATCACCTGTCCGGCAGCATCGCCTACAAAATAGATGTTTTCTTTTTGCATTGTGATGTTTTCCCGCCATGTGGGGATTTTATAGCCTTTCGGTTTTAGGGAAATATTAAGATATCTGCATAAATTTTCAAAGTTTTTGCGGCTGACCGTTCCGATATGTGTTAAGTTTTCGTGAGGAAATGCCCATGCGTAATATTCCCCTCCTATATCAAAATCGAAAAAGAATTCGCAGGTTTTAACTTTATATTCGTCAGTTTTAGCGTAATGTGTAATGGTCGATGGGATTTTTGGAAGGTTTAGTGCCTTTCTTACGGTTGAATTAACACCGTCAGCGGCTATTAATATATCAAATTCAAAGGGTTTTTCAACCGGTCCGAATTTTATATAGGCTTTGCCTGCGTTTATATGTTTAAATCTGCCGTAATATATCTTAGCACCTTCGTTGAGGGCCAGTTCTCTTAATTTTTCGTCAAATTCCCATCTTTTTACGATTGCCAAATTTTTGCCGTTTAAATCTATCGGAATTGTGCTGTTTTTGTATTTCATAATTACATGGTCCAAAGAGTGTTTAATGAGGCTTTTAGGAATATCGAATTCATCAAACATTTTCATTTTTACCCCGCCGCCGCAGGGTTTGTCAAATTCCGCTTCGTTTTGAATTAATGTTACTTTGTGATGCTTTGCTAAGAGTCTTGCGGCTGTGGAACCGGCGGGGCCGCCTCCTATTATAAGGATTTTCACAGGCCTCTGTCCTTTTTGTAATTAAAGGGAAGTGTTTTTTTGGTTTTGGGCACTATCTTAACGGCAGCCCACTGACCGTCTTTAAAGTATATTTTAAAATTCGGATATTTTTTTAATTCGGTTATTTTAATAAATTTTGCGTTTAAATTATGCTCTTTAATATAATTTTGAACGTTTATTTTTGTCAAAATAAAATAATCAACAAAAACATATCCTATATAAATGGTTACAAAAATAATCTGAGCCGTTCTTAAAAATTTATATTTTTTTATAAGTCCGGCAAAAAAGAAAATGATAATTACCATAAAATAAATTAAATTAAACTTACTAAGAGAGTAAATAGCAAATATTTTTATGCTCTCATTTGGTGATGAAATCAAAAATTTTAAAACATAAGGGAAAAAAAAACCTATTACGGATGCTATGAAAAACAATATCAGCTGCATTTTAGTCCTTAAATCGGGAATACCCTGATTTTATCGGTATTGAGATTGCGTCTTAGTGTTTCTTCTATTGCAAAAAGCGTCGCTCCTCCCGCGCTGCTACATGCCGCACACGCTCCTCCGTATCTTATAAACACATGGGTTTCGCCGTTGCTTTCCCTTACATCCAGCACTTCCGCCATTCCTCCGTCAAACGCCAGCATCGGTAAAATGTCTTTTTGGATTACTTTTTCAATTGCTTCGATTTTTTCTTTTAAACTCATTTCTTCAAAATTCATTTCGTTCCTTTTTATATTTTGGTAAAATATATCTAAATTTGGCAATAATATCAAGTGAAATTAAAGGTATGCATTTATCCAATGAAAATAGTTAATCGTTTTATAATTGATAAAGACAGTTCTTTGCTGTTTGCAAAAATCGAAATTAAAAACATCCTTAAACGTGCAAAAAAAAATTATGATTATTATATGTTTGCGTTAATGGAACTTGGCACAAATATTTTAAAATATACAAAAACCGGTGAAATCTGGCTGTTGGAAGAAGAGGGGGAGTTTATCCTTTGCGCTCTTGATAAGGGGAAAGGAATAAAAAATTTAAAATGGGCGTTGCAAAAAGGCAATACCACTGCCGAAAATTCCCTAGGGCTTGGGCTTTATCAGCTTATAAACAACGATTATTTCGATTTTTTGATTTTTACCTCTACCAAGACAAATCTGCACGGCAGTGTTTTTATGTTAAAACCTAGAAGTTTGAATAAAAAATTTACTTTTTTAAAAGAAAATTATATGAAACTTTCCCACAGCGGGGATTTTGTTTTTTTTAAGGGCAGATACGTTATTTTAGGAGATGTGCTGGGTCACGGCCTGAGGGCTTCTAAAAGTGTTGGGTTTTTGAAAGAATTTTTTTTTGGCAATGTTTTTTCGTGTTTAACTTTAGATGATTTGATAAAAAGGTTGCATAATTTGCTAAAATCAAAGAAATTAAGAGGTTTGTCTCTTAGCGTAATAGAAATCAGAAACAACAAAATAACCGTATGCGGTGTCGGAAATATAGGCATTATGTATAAAAAGGAAAAAATTAAATATCTGACGCAAAAAGGAGGGATTTTAGGTGAAGTGTATTCCAGAATGTCAAAATATGAAATAAAAACCAGCAAAAATTTTATATTTACCGCTTTTTCCGACGGAATTGATGAAAAAGTATTATATAATATATTATACGAATGTGATGATATTTATCTTATCAGTGTATGTGCTCTCTATTTTTCAGACAGGGTTGATGATAAGATTATATTTGTTTATAAGGAGATTTAATGAATGAAGAATTGAAAAACACCCTTTTAGATGTTATTAGAAATGAAAGCGATGATTTGATTCATCAGTGGGTTCAATTTTTTAATGATGAAGAAACGAATGACGAGTACAGATATTATGATGATTTTTTAAGTTTTTTTGAAGAATGTGTCGAGGCAAATTTACAAATCGACTCTCCCGAAACCGAAGCGTTGAAAAATTTTTTGGAAAAACTTATAGAAATAAAAGGAATTGACAGCTTTTTTAATTTTAAAGACAGGGAGATGGTTTATACCTCTTATATCAAACTTCCCATTTTGAAAAAAATTGAAGAAAAAGGCCTTTTTACATATGAAAACGTTGTTTTAATAAGTAATTTTTTTGAAGCTTTAACTTCAAAAATAATTATTGATATTTTAAAACGCAACGAAGATGAAAAAGAAATTACCATGAAAGAACTTGAAGAAAGAGAATCCCCTATTGCCAAAATATGGCATAACACTATAATGCTCTCAATCGTCGGTTCTCTTGATTCAAACAGAATATTAAAAATTATAGATAAAGTACTGGCTGTTTTGGAAAAAAGTGAAATAGAACACGTAATTGTCGATATCGGTGCCATTTACGACGTTAACAGCGAAGTTGCAAGACAGCTTATAAAACTCAACAATGCCGTTCATTATATGGGGGCTGAGGCGTATTTGACCGGAATTACCCCGGCAATTGCAAAAAGCCTGACACATCTTGATTTATCGCTCAGTGATATTAAGACATTTGCAACCACCCAAAAAGCGCTTCAGTATATTTTAAATATAACGGAGAATGAAACAAACAATGTTTGATGCCGTTATTTGTAACAGTGAAAATTTTAAAGTTGAAGGAAAACTTAATATTGACAAAGATTTTTTCGAAAAAAACATAAAAAATAAAAACTGTGATAAAATAACTATAAACGGCGAAAATTACTGGGTTTTTAAAAAAGATGACTGCTATATAATTGATAAATTTGTCTGTTTCAATAAAAAAATAGAAGAATTTGAAAAAAACGCCATTTACGATGGACTTACCGGGTGTTACAATAAAAGGGAGATTGTTGAATTTTTAAATAAATTTTTACACAATTTTTTAAGATACAAAAAAGATCCCTTTTCAATAATGCTGCTTGATATAGATTATTTTAAAAAGATAAACGACACATACGGGCATTTAGCAGGGGATATGGCGTTGAAGGAAATGGCGCAGATTGTGTTAAACCGTATAAGAAAAAGTGATCTGTGCGGAAGATTCGGAGGGGAGGAGTTTTTGGTGATTCTTCCCAATACTAAAGTGGCCGGAGCTTTAAAACTTGCAAACAGAATAAAAAACGAAATAGAAAATCACGGCTTTAAATTTCAAAATAAAGAAATAAAATTTACAGTCAGTATCGGAATTACGGCTGTCGGGTTAAATGATGACTATAATTCATTAATCTCAAGGGTGGATAAAGCGTTGTATGAAGCTAAAAACAAAGGAAGGAATAGGATTGAGTATAGATAACTACATAAGGTCAGTATAAAAAAATCAGGAAAGAAGGTTGTAAATTGCTTTTGCGGCTTCCCTTCCGTCCCTTGCGGCGGTTACCACCAAATCGGCGCCTCTTATTGCGTCACCGCCTGCGAATATTTTTTTGTCTTTTGTTCGGTAATTTTTATCAACTTTAACAGCGCCCCATTTGTCGAATTCTACATATTTTTCAAGAAATTCTAATTTTTGGTTGGAAAATCCTAACGCGAATATTACGACGTCGCATTTTATTATAAATTCGCTGTTAGGAATAATTTCTACTTTTTTGTTTTTGATTTCGGTTTTAAGCATTTCAACGCCGATAACTTCATTGTCTTCGTTTACAATTACTCTGTTAGGTACTGCGTTGAAAATAAATTTGGTGCCTTCTTCTTTGGCGTTGTAAAATTCTTTCCTGCTTCCGGGCATGCTTTTTTCGTCTCTTCTGTAAGCGCAAATAACTTTAAGGGCTTTTTCCCTTATAGCAGTTCTGACACAGTCCATTGCCGTATCACCGCCTCCGATTACTAGGACTTTTTTTTCGTTTACGTCAATATCGCATTTTTCACCGAAAAGTTTGTTTTGTATATTTACAAGAAATTTTATTGCAGGGTATGCGTTTTTGGCGTTTTCGTTTTCAATTCCCGGCATTCTTGATTTTTTAGCCCCCACGCCTATAAATATGGCGTCGTATTTTTCATAAATTTCATCAAACGATATGTCTTTTCCTACGGTGGTTTTCGTTATAAGGTTCATTCCGTTTTTGATTAGCATATCCACTCTTCTTTGAACTACGCTTTTATCGAGTTTAAAATTGGGAATACCGTATGTGAGAAGTCCGCCCGCTTTTTTTTCTTTTTCATAAACATCCACTGCAATACCGGCTCTTAAAAGAAAAGTCGCAACGCTGAGTCCTGCCGGACCGCTTCCTATTACAGCTACTTTTTTATCGGTTTTTATCGGTTTGAAATTAACTTCAAATCCTTTTTTAAATCCTTCTTCCGTAATATATTTTTCAATTGAGCCTATTGTAATTGCACCGTAACCGTCATTAAGCGTACATGCCCCCTCGCACAGTCTGTCCTGCGGACACACTCTTCCCATTATTTCGGGAAAAGGTGATGATTCGTTTGAAAGATAAAACGCTTTTTTCAAATCGCCTTCGTTTACGGCTTTAAGCCAAAAAGGAATATAATTGTGCAAAGGGCATTTTGTGTGGCAGTACGGATCACCGCACTGGATACATCTTCCCGCCTGACTTGCGGCTTCATCGTTTTTGTATAAATTATATATCTCTTCATATGAGTTAACCCTTTCGTTTATAGGTTTTTTGCTCGGTTCTATTCTTTTTATCTGTATAAAGTTTTGCATTATTCACCCTTTTCAAGATTTAGAGGAACTTTTGTAAGTTCTTTAGGTCTTACTATCCAGAATTTGCTGAGTTCCATTCTGAAATTCTCAAGTATTTTTTTAGCTTTAAGACTTCCTGTTTCGTTTAGATATTCTTGCAACAGTTTTTTAAGATAATGTCTGGCTTCGTCGAATTCGTCTATATCAATTCTTCTGGCTTCAATTAATTCCTGGTTTATTTTTTCGATGAATGTATGGTTTTCGTCGTAAATAAATGCAAGTCCGCCCGTCATTCCGGCGCCGAAGTTGATTCCGGTTTTTCCTAAAATAACCACAATACCTCCGGTCATATATTCACAGGCGTGATCCCCGGTGCCTTCGACTATTGCAAGGGCACCGGAATTTCTTACCGCAAATCTTTCCCCCACTTCTCCGGCTACAAATAGTTTACCGCCGGTTGCTCCGTAAAGACAGGTATTTCCTGCAAGCGAGAAGTTTTCTTTGTAAGAATTTGCGGTAATAATAATTTTACCTCCGTTCATTCCTTTGCCCACATAATCGTTTGCGGCGCCTTTAAGATATATTGAAACGCCGTTTACCAAGAACGCACCGAGTGATTGTCCCGCCACACCATTTAGATTTATTTTGATACTGTCTTCTTTTAGACCTTCGTCTCCGTAATATTTTGCGATTTCTCCGCTGATTCTCGCTCCGAAACTTCTATTTAAGTTACATATTTCTTTTTCAATCGTAATTGAAGTTGACGGATTTTGTATTACTTTGTTTACTTCTTTTAAGATCTCTTTTTCATATTCGTTTTTATCGAAAGGTTCATTGAATTTAACCTGCTGAGTATCTTTTCCGTCAACCCTTTTTAAAATATTTGAAAAATCGAATTTTTTGGCAAATTCGTCGTCTATTACTTTAAGAAGATGGCTTTTACCGATAATATCTTCCATTTTTTCGTAGCCGAGATGTGCTAAAATTTCCCTTATATCTTCGGCTAAAAGGGTAAAATAATTTATAAGTCTCTCAACCGTTCCTACATAGTGTTCCCTCAATGCAACTTCCTGAGTGGCTATTCCAACGCTACATCTGTTAAGATGACAGACTCTTAGCATTTTGCAGCCCAAAACACCCAGTACGGCCGTACCGAATGCATAACTTTCCGCCCCTAATAATGCGGCTTTTACAATGTCAAGCCCTGTTTTAAGCCCTCCGTCGGTTTGTAGGTGCACCATTTCCCGTAAATGGTTTTCTTTAAGGGCGTTATGTGCTTCGCTTAGTCCTATTTCCCACGGATTACCGGCGAATTTGATTGACGTAAGAGGAGCGGCTCCCGTTCCGCCGTCACCGCCTGAAATGATTATTTTGTCGGCATAGGCTTTGGCGACTCCTGCGGCAATTGTTCCGACTCCCGCCGTTGATACGAGTTTGACGGCTATTTGAGCTCTGGGATTTACCTGTTTAAGATCGAATATCAGCTGGGCTAAATCTTCAATCGAGTAAATATCGTGATGAGGAGGAGGTGAAATTAGGGTTACTCCAGGCATTGTGTGTCTGAGTTTAGCGATTAACGCTGTTACTTTATGCCCCGGAAGCTGTCCCCCTTCACCCGGTTTTGCGCCCTGTGCGATTTTAATCTGAATTTCTTCGGCGCTTGCGAGATATGCAGGAGTTACACCGAATCTTCCCGATGCCACCTGTTTGATTTTAGAATTTTTAACGGTGTTGAATCTTTTTGCGTCTTCCCCGCCTTCACCAGAATTGCTTTGTGCGCCGATTTTATTCATAGCTTCCGCTATACATTCATGTGCTTCCGGAGAGATAGAACCTAAGCTCATGGCAGCACTTGCAAATCTTTTGAATATGTTTTCAATCGGTTCTACTTTTGAAACGTCTATAGGTTTTCTGTCGCTTTTAATTTCGAAAAAGTCTCTTATCATTTTTTTATTTCTGCTGTTTAAATGTTTGTTTAACGCCGTATAGTCTTCTTTTTTACCGGTTATTGACGCTTTATGTAAAAGTTTTATGGTTTTAGGTGCGAAATCGTGATATTCTTCTCCTACAAGGTATTTATAAAATCCTCCGACTTTAAGGTCATAATTTTTGGCAAAACTTTCATCAAATGCGTTTTTATGCGCATCGCGCAATCTTTTTTCTATATCTTCGTAATCAAGTCCCCCGATTAGGGATTTTGAACCGAAAAAGCATTCGTTCGCTATGTTTTCACCGAGTCCTAAAATGTCAAAAAGTGCAGAGTTTCTATAACTTGCAATTGTAGAAATACCCATTTTCGACATAATTTTCAAAAGCCCGCCGTTTAGGGCGTTATAAATGTTTTTAAGTTTGTTTCTTATTTCAAATGTGCTTAAATTTTCTTTTTGTATTTCTTCAAGAGCCGTTGCAAAAAGAAGGTAAGGATAAATGGCGTTGGCGCCGTATCCGATTAAAACGGCTGCACTGTGGGAATCTATTACCTCACCCGTCACACAGACTATTGAAACTAAATGTTTTATTTTGTTGTCAAGCAGCTTTTTGTTGATGTATCCTACCGCCATAGCCATAGGAATGCTTAAATGCTCTTTATCAATGTTCCTGTCGTCGAGTACAACTATTCTTACACCGTTTTTTACGTCTTCAATAATGTTTTTGGTAAGATCTTCAAGAGCTTTTTTCAAATCTTTTTTAAACGCAGTCGAATAAAATTTATATTTATAGTCTTTTTGGTATCTAGGTGAATGTTCATCCCCGTAAGAAAGCAGGATGTCGAATTTTTCTTTGATAAGAATAGGCGATACTGTTTTTAATCTTTTTGCGTCTTGCGGTTTTTCTTCAAATATGTCGTGTGTTTCGCCGAATCCAGTATTAAGGCTCATGACAATTTTTTCCCTGATAGGATCGATCGGAGGGTTTGTAACCTGTGCGAATTTCTGTTTGAAATAATGCGCAAAAGGTCTTTGTTTGCTGCTAAATGCGGCCATAGGAGTGTCGTCACCCATACTGCCTACGGCTTCTTTTCCGTCTTTTAGCATAGGTTTTATGACCTGCTCTTTGATTTCAAGGGTTATACCGTGGTATTTTTGTTTTTCTTTTATGTTGTTTAATTCGTAAGCTTTGGTATCCGAAAACGGAATGTCGATAAATTCCTGAAGGTATACCATATTGTCGTTAAGCCATTCAAGGTAAGGATTCGAATTTTTAAGATATTCGTTAATATCGTCATTGTAGAATATTTTTCCGTATTTGGTGTCTATTCCTATCATTTCGCCGCTTTGAAGCCTGTCACGTTTTACGATGTTTTCTTCCGGTGTGTCAAGAATTCCGTATTCACTGGCTATTATGATTCTGTTGTCTTTTGTAATTACGTATTTTGCGGGTCTTAATCCGTTTCTGTCAAGCACAACCGCCACATATCTTCCGTCTGTTATACTTACTGCCGCAGGCCCGTCCCATGCTTCGAATCTTGTTGAAAAATATTCGTAAAAGGCTTTAAGTTTGCTGTCTATATGAGGGGCGTTTTGCCAAGGCATAGGAATGAGAGCCCTTACGGCTTTAAAAAAGTCCATTCCGTTTATCATTAAAAATTCCATCATCTTATCAAGAGAGCTTGAGTCACTTTCGTTGAAATCCACAACAGGAATAATCTTTTGAATTTCTTCAGGTGTGAAAACTTCCGAATGTAACGATTCCGTTTTTACGAGTGAATTAAATCTATTTGCCTGGATTGAATTTATTTCACCGTTATGGGCTATGAACCTAAAAGGCTGTGCAAGTCTCCATTCGGGAAGTGTGTTTGTCGAAAATCTCTGATGAAAAAGCGCAAATGAAACTTTAAAATCCTTGTCTGTTAAATCAGGGTAAAATTCCCTGATGTGGTTAGGCATCAAAAGCCCTTTATAGGCTATTTTTTTGGAACTGAAAGTAGGAATGTAAAAATTTTCATCCGTAATTGTTTTTTCTATTTCCCTTCTGGTGAGGTATAAAAGCGCTTCGAAACGGTTTGTGGCGTTTATTGAATTCGGGACTATAAAAACCTGATAAATGTTAGGAAGTGTTTTAAGCGCAAATTCTCCGAGTGCGCTTTTATTGATAGGTACGTTTCTGAAAAAAAGTACTTTTAAATCGTTTTTTTCACATATGTTTTTAATGATTTCTTTGTCTTTTTCGTTTTTGGAAAAAATCATACCGACCGCAAAAATATCCGGAAGTGAAAATCCGTTTTTTTCAGCTATTTTTCTCATAAATTTTTTAGGCATTGAAAACAGAAGTCCGCTTCCGTCACCCGATTTTCCGTCAGCTGCAATAGCGCCTCTGTGCATCATTCTCTCAAGAGCCTTTATGGCGTCTTGTACATTCTGATGAGTCGGCTTGCCGTCGATACTGGCTAAAAGACCGAATCCGCAGTTGTCTTTGAATTCTAATTTTGGCATATTTTTCCTTTAAGAGGTTATTTGTCTTTTTAAAAAAATTTGCTAATTATACCATAAATGGGTGATTAGTGAAAAAAGGGATTAAGGTCATAATGTTTATCGGAATTGGTATAATTATATTTATGAAAGGCTTTATATTAAATACCGCAAGGGTAAGGGACGAAGATCTGATTGTCAGGATTCTGACACGTAATGAGGTTATAAGTTTATACAGATTTTACGGCGCAAGGCACAGCTATATAAATGTAGGGTATTTAATAGATTTTCATATTGAAGAATCCGTAAAAACGACGATTAAAAGATTAAGGCATGTTAGACAGGTTCCGTTTAAGTTTCTGTATGATATGCAAAAAACGCTTTATTTTAAAGAATATATAAGG
>Ga0256842_1000437_pt1 | contig 36708 bp, 45 predicted proteins | sample 4559240metaG_FD_185973 | JGI IMG/M metagenome (GOLD analysis project Ga0256842, IMG submission 185973) | Hydrothermal vent microbial communities from Guaymas Basin, Mexico - 4559-240 | ecosystem: Environmental > Aquatic > Marine > Hydrothermal vents | place: Mexico: Guaymas Basin | collected...
AACTTATCTTCTTTAGCTGTAAAAAAGCTATAATCTGGGTCATTCCATACATCATAGAGTCTTCCTGGTGGATAGGACATCATAAAACCACCATATTCGCATCTTGATATACCTGGGCCAATTATATCTTCTCCTATTCCAGTTGAATAAAAGGTCATATCTGATTCTTGGTCATGTTCACCAAGCCAAGTCATTTTATATTTATATTTTTTATCATTGGGGTCTGTATCAAAAATAAAAACAACATTTCCTATTTCACCTTGTAGCTTTTCATATTTTTTTACATAAATGCCATCTTGCTTTCTAATTGTTTCTTTAATATCAACACCTTCAAAAAATGATGTCGTAAATTTCTCAGATTTAATTAATTCACTTAATAAATGTCTTTTTGCTCTTAGTTTAATGAAATCAGCAAAGTTTTCAATTATAATATCTTCAGGTTGATGAGAACAAATATTGCTTCTATTAAATTTTTTAGACCAATCTTCTTCTTTTTTTTGCTTTTTTCTCATTTTCATAGGATTTTTAGATGGCCTTTTTTCTCGTTTTCTTATAAACATAGATTTATAATTTTTTAATTCATTAATATCAATTTGTGGTAAAAAGCTTTCTTCTGGTTGATAAGGATAATAAGCTAAAATTTGTATTAATTCCCATGCATAATTGTCATCAATATTTGCTTTTGCCGATTCTATTATTGTAAAATAATCAGGTAAAATTTTATTTTGTAAAATAGATATATTTCTTGCAAATTTAACCATGTTCTTTAATTGCCAAGGATAGAATTCTTCTTTGTATCTTATTTTATATATTTGGGAAGTTGACTTATAAATTTGATATAGCAAACTCCGTCTGTCATAATTTTTAAAATTTAAAAATTCTTTTTCTAAAACCTCTAAATTATATAATTCTTCAGCGGTTTCTTTATACTTTTCTTCATAATTTCCTTTTTTACCATCTATAACTCCAAAAATCGCCTTAATTTTTTTAACTTTTTCATCTTTTTTTAGTTTAAATTTAGTATTTTTACGGTAATTTTCATAAAACCAATTAAAAATTGGATAATCACTTAGTAAAGTACCTAGATTTTGTGGTGCAAGACTAAAAAGCTTTGGTTTAGGAGTATAAGAAGCAAAAATAGATATTATATCGTTATCTATATTTTTTATGATTCCATTATAATGTGCAATGCCTACTACGGCTACAATTTTTTCATTATTCTTAGATAATTTTTTTAAATTATAAGCCATAGACTTTTCTCGTAAATTATCTTGTTTTACCTTTTTAAAATCAAAATTTTTGTATTTGTTAAAAAAATCTTCCCACGATTCTTGCTCAATAAAGAAATTTTCATAAAAAGGGTCATTGTTTTCATAATATGAAATTGCATCACTATCAATAAAGGCTATTTTTTTATTGTTATCTAAGGCAAATCTAATAGCTTCAACAAAAGGGTCTGTTGGTTCAATTAATATATAATATTTTTCTTTATTCCTGCTTTCATAAGTCAAAATTGTAACTTCAGGGAGAGTTTTTATCCCTTTTATGTAAATATCTCTAGCCCAAGAAGGTAATTCTACTGCTACTATATCAGGATTTAATGATAAAAGCATTTTTCTTAATTTTACTGTAAAAAATAATGTTCCATGAAGAACAGGTGCTAGATAAATATTATTTTTTATTTTAAATATATCATAATTCATATAAGTATTAGTTCCTAAAACTATACATAAGGCATAGCATCATCACCGGCAATCATTAAAACAGATTCAGTAAAATGTTTTCTTAATGGTTCACGAGGGTTTTGCTTTATTCTTTTAGAAATATATCTTCCTATATTAATTCCATCTCTTACAGAAAATTTTTCATCAGCATAATGTGCTTTTTGTAAAAAATTCACTATATAGTGAACAATTTTATCATCCGCAAAAGGTAAGAATTCTTTTAAAATCATGTATTCTTCATCTTTATCAGGAAAATCTATCATAATTTGTGGCTGTAGCCTTGATTGAATGTAATCTGGTATTTCAAAAGTTGAAGCATCATCATTCATGGTTGTTACTATTCTAAAATCTTTATGAGCATGTATTTTTACTCCTGCAATTATAGATTCAACATATCGTCTATAATCAAGTAATGGAGCTAATGATGCCCATGACTTTTCACTCATTCTATTTCCTTCATCTAAAATACAAACTCCACCTTTTACCATGGCGGTAACTAAAGAAGATGCGTGGTAAGAAATTTTATTTCCATCACTTATAATTGGTACAACAAGTAAATCTTCTGGCCTAGTATCCACTGTAGCCTGAAAGATATAAATATCTTGTTTTCTGTAGTTTGCAGCAACTGCAGCTAAGGTAGTTTTTCCTACTCCAGGTTTACCAATTAATCTAGGACTCATAGGACTGTCTTTTTCATCAACAACCATCCAAGCGGCTAAAAGCTGTGTTAAATACCTCTCTTGACCTATCCATTTTACTTTCATAATATCTGGTTTTGTTAATTTTATGTCAATCCCATCTATATTTATTATTTCTTTTTTTGCCATTTTAATATTACTCCAAATAATTTTAAACCTAGATTTTACTTATATTGCTTGAGTATGTCAATTATGATTTTAATTTACTAACTTTAGATAGCAATTTATTTATTATATCTACCTTTACAGGTTTTTCCAGTATTCCAAATATTTTATGCTCTTGAAATAAATCTTTTGTTATTTCAGCTGCCCAACCAGTAAGAATGATAATTTCTATGTTTTTTATATTTTGATTATTTCGTATTTTTTTTATTAGTTCCCAACCACTCATTTTTGGCATTCCAATATCCGTAATAACAATATCAAACTTTTCTTGATTTAATTTATTAAGAGCATCTATTCCATTTGAAACTGATATAATGTTATACCCTATTTTTTTTAATATTTCGGTTGTTGGTAATCTAACAGAGTCTTCATCATCAACTAATAATATTTTAATATCTTTATTGATAACTAACACTTTATTTAAATTATTTTTATTGCCTTGTAAATTATGAATATCTTTTTGGCAAGGAAGTTTAATTGTTATTTTTGTTCCTATATTTTTTTTAGAAGAAACCTCAATTGATGCGCTATGCTTATTTATAACTTTTAGTACTCCCATCATTCCTAAGCCTCGGCCTAAGCCAAAGCCTTTAGTTGAGTAAAATGGCTGAAATAAATTATTTTTAGTTTCTTGGGTCATACCAATACCATCATCAACAATATTTATAACACAATGATTATTGAGTTTTTTTGCAATAATTTTAATTATTCCGTTTTTAGGTATAGCTTCAATAGCATTTTTTATCAAATTATAGAAAACGGATCTTAATTCTCCAATATTTCCATATATTTTTAAGTTTTTTTGATAATTTTTTTCAATTTTTATTTCAAAACCATCTTTTTCTTTTTCTCCTTTCCATAATGGCCTTGTTTGAGAAATTACTTCATTTAATATTTCATCTATTTTAATAATTTTAAAATTACTATTATCTTGTTTTTTATCACCTAATCTCTGCAGTGATTTTACTCTTTCTGATGTATCATTTGTAATGGATTCCATAATATCTAGGTGTTTTTTTATTTCCTTTGTAATACTCATTAGTTTTAACAATTCAATATTACTAGAAAGGGCTTGTAGTGAGTTATTAAAGTCGTGAGCAATTGCACTAGCCATTTCACCTATAGTTTTTAGTAATTGATTATTTAGTATGGTTTGTTCTAATTTTTTTCTTTCAGTGATGTCAGTTGCAAATCCAATAAATTTTTCTAAATCTCCATTTTTATTAAAAATACCAGAAACATGCATTTCAATAGGAATAATTGTTCCATCTTTTTTGATGTATTCTTTTTCGTAGATAATTGACTTTTTAGTAATAGCAAGTTCTTTTAGTTTTTTTTCCTCAAGTTTATACCACTTAGGTGGAGTAAGTTTAAACCAGTTTATTGTTTCTAATTCTTTTTTTGAGTAACCTAGCAAATTTATTGCTGCTTGATTAAAATTAGATACTTTACCGTTTAAATACCCTATTGCTATTGCTGTAGGAGCGTTTCTCACAATATTTGCTAATTCTTGTTCATTAAGTAAAACTTTTTTTAATTTATTTTCTATTTTAACTCTTTGGCTTATATCTCTTGTAATCGCTAATGTATATGGGATTCCTTTTATTACAATTATTTGAGCAGAGAGTAGTCCTCTTTTAATCTTTCCACTTTTAGATCTAAAATCTGCTTCTATGTTTTCGATATGGCCGTATTTTTTTAATGGAATAATTAACTTATCTCTATCTTTTATATTGACCCAAATATTTAATTCAGTAGTTGTTTTGCCCATTACTTCTTCGGGTTCATATTCTAAAATATCTGAAAAACCTTGATTTACTTCTAGATATTCTCCATTTAAATCACTTATTGTAATTGCATCATGGTTATTTTTAAAAGCGATTTTATATCTTTCTTCTGATTCATCAATATTTTCTATTATTGTTTTTTCATCATTTTTCATGATTAATACTTAAAAATTCATCAAAATACTAACTTTTATTTTATATAAAGTCAATTTTTCTTTTTTTAGGGCATTACAAACGAATAAATCCGTTTTACATGCAAAATTTAGCTAAAATCTAAATTTTATAACTAAGTTTACATATAAAAATGTTAAATAAATAAACATCATTTTTAAAACACTGTAATAAAAACCTACGGATGTGGGCCACATCCGTAGTGGTGGAGATAATTAAATTAAAGTATTATTATCGTCTCCGCTTATGCTTGTTAATAAATCAATTTCACTTTCTTTTGCTAATTCTTCAAATAATGCAGGGTTTAATTGTTTTGCATATTTAAATAAATCATTACTCTCTTTTTCAAGATTATACCTTTTAAGTAGAAGTGCTGAATCAAACAATTTATATGTATTGGGATCAGATTTTTTTATGATATTTAAATGTATTGCTTTCCATGAAGATGCTGTATTTAGTTTTTTATGAATAATATATCTTAGTGCTTTAACTTTTATTGAGTTATATGTAACTTCCATTTCTTTTTTTATGTAATCTCTAGCTGATTCTAGGTTGTTGTTGTCTAGGGATATTAATGCTAATGAGTAGTTTAGTGTAGGAAGTAAATCATTGAGCCTATGTATTTGTTTAAATCTTTTAGATGCTTGTTCTATTTCTTTTTTTTGATATAACAATTTCGCTTCTGTAATATTTACCATTAATAAAACATTTAGATATTCCGGTTCAATTGTTTCTTTATTTATTGTATCTAAGGATATGTCTCCTAGTATAGATTTCACTTTATGAATCATTGAAAATGCTTTGTTATAATTTTTAATAAATCCGAATGTTCTAGCCATGTTTAACCTAGGGGCAAACCATTCTTCGTTATAGCTAACTGATTGCTTAAAGTAAAATAGTGCCTTTTCAAATTTATGTTGTTTTATAAACCTTATACCTAGAAAATTATAGGTTGTTGATAAGCCATTTAATGCTGTTTCATATTCAGGATTAATTTGTAAAGCTTTTATGAAATAATTTGCAGAATCAATTAAATCTCCTTCTAGCATACTTAAGTTAGCATATGAGGTATAAACTTCGTATGATTCGGAGTTGTTTTTTAAGGCAAGTTCTAGATATATTTTAGCTTGTTTAAAGTTTTCTGTTTTATAGTAAATTATGTTTGCAAGACCTATTAGGGTATAAATATGATTAGGGTCGTATTCAAGAGCTTTTCTTAATAATGTTTCTGATTCTTCTGTTTTCCCTTTTTCTATGTATAAGGCTGCTAAATTATATAAGATATTACTTTCATTTGGAAATTGTTCATTAGCTTTTTCAAACAACTCCAAGGCTTTATCTATTTCATTATTATAAATTGCTTCATTTCCTTTGGTGATAATTGATTCTTTTGCATAATTTTTTAATGATATGATATTATCCAAATAGTTCTCCAAAAGCTTAAAACAACTTATGTGAGTATACAAAAATATAGAAAAAAATCAATTTTTTGACTTATGAGAGCTTAATTTTTATATTTTTTATAAATAAATAAGGAGCTTGTAAAAAATATTCTTGAAATTATCGTGTATTTAATATATAAAAAGAAAGTGGGTCCTGATAGCTCAGTGGATAGAGCATTGGTCTCCGAAACCATGTGCGCAGGTTCAACTCCTGCTCAGGACATATTTAATTAATGACAAATTATTAATTATGTGCTTTAACTCCAAATTTTTATGTTTTTAGGTGGAAAAATGAGATTAGTTATTGAACTTCAACCAGTATCAGATAGAAATCAATTATCGGATACTATTCAGTTTATGATACCCAAGTTAATAAAGTTTATTATTTCTAGAAGTAAAAATGAAAAGGCTAGTGTGTATAAGGATAGGAAGATATCAGAATTTTTAAATTATAATTTAAAAATTTCTCCTAAACCTAATATTTACGATAATACGATAATAATTGGTGAGAACTATAAGTTAAATCTTACGATATCTAGTTATTCTAATGAAGTTATTGATATTTTGACAGATTCATTAAATAATTTAAATTATGTATTAATTTTAAATCATAAATTTAAGATTAATAATGTTGAATTACTTGAAATTTCAGACATAGTTACAGATAGAGTAAAGGTAAGACCTCTTTCTCCTATTTTATCAGGAGAAATAAAAGATGGGAGAAATTTCCCTTTTTACTATAAATGGAATGATAATAATTTTTTTAAAGCTATTATTTCACAAATAAAAGACGAGTATAAAAATATTTTTGGGGAAGATACTTCAGAATTAGAATTAAAAATTGAATTTGATAAAGGCTATTTGAAGCATCATACTTCTATTACTCAACTTGTTACTGTTCATAAAAGAACCCAGAAAGCTATTTGGTCTCCAATGTATATCTCTGGTGATAAAAAACTAATAGAGTTTACTCTAGATAGAGGTTTAGGTATTAATAGAGAAATCGGTTATGGAATGATTGAATCGTATACTCCTAAGAAAAGAGAAAAAATTAATTTGAAAAAGAAGATAAATATTGATGAATTACCAGATAATTTTGGGAATTTAATTGAAAATAATCCAATTCCCGAAGATGAGGATACTAGAGGATTATATGACTGAAAGTAAGAATTTTGAAGAGATTTTAGAAGAGTTGAGGAATCTTGTTGAAAACTTAGAATTAGACGAGGTTAGCTTGGAAAGTTCTGTAAAAAACTTTGAAAAGGGAATGGGTTTAATTAAAAAAGCTGAAAATATTTTAACTCAAGCCCAGAAAAAAATAGAAGTGATAGAGCAAAGCCAAAATAACTAAATTTTTTGTAAAATCTCCTAAAATCATCCCTAATCATCCCTAAAAGTAGTTTTTTAAAAGCATATATTAAAAAATACTTGACTTTAACTTGTTTTTATATATAATTGTTGGTCTGTTTGTGTGTTTTATTATACTTAATTTAAAGAGGATAAATGGCTACAATTAACCAACTTATCAGAAAAGAAAGAAAAAAAGCTGTTAAAAAAAGTAAAGTTCCAGCTTTAAAAGCGTGTCCTCAGAAGAAAGGTGTTTGTAGAAGAGTTTATACAGCTACTCCTAAAAAACCTAATTCTGCATTGAGAAAAGTTGCTCGTGTTCGTCTTACAAATGGAATGGAAGTTACTGCTTATATTCCAGGAGAAGGACATAATTTGCAAGAGCATTCAACTGTTCTTATAAGAGGCGGTCGTGTTAAGGATTTACCAGGTGTTAGATATCATGTTATTAGAGGAGTATTAGATACTCAAGGTGTTGATGGAAGAAAACAAGGCCGTTCTAAATATGGAACTAAGAAACCTAAGAAGTAATTTAGAGAGAGGGTGATATGCCAAGAAGAAGAGAAGTACCTAAAAGAGTGATATTACCAGACCCTAAGTATCATGATGTTGTTGTGACAAAATTCATCAATATTATTATGCTAGATGGAAAGAGAAGTATTGCAGAGAAGATTTTTTATGGAGCAATTGATAAAATCGAAGCCAAGTCTAAAGGAAATGGCTTAGAGATTTTTAAAAAAGCTTTAATAAATGTTCGTCCTGAAATAGAAGTTAAATCCAGAAGGGTTGGTGGTGCAACTTATCAGGTGCCAATAGAAGTAAAAGAGAATAGAGCAATGGCTCTTGCTATGAGATGGCTCGTAGGATATTCTCGTAAAAGAAGCGGAAAGACCATGGTTGATAAATTAGCTGCAGAGTTTATGGATGCGGCATCAAGTAAAGGGGCTTCCGTTAAGAAGAAAGATGATACTCATAAGATGGCAGAAGCGAATAAGGCGTTTGCTCATTATAGGTGGTAATGTATGGCGAAAGTTAAGAGACCAAAGCCTATTAAGGATGTTAGAAATATTGGTATGATGGCTCATATTGATGCCGGTAAGACAACTGTCACTGAAAGAGTTTTGTTTTATACTGGTAAATCTCATAAAATAGGTGAGGTTCACGATGGTGCTGCTGAGATGGATTGGATGGTTCAGGAACAAGAAAGAGGAATTACTATTACTTCTGCAGCAACAACATGTTTTTGGAAAGACAAACAGATCAATATTATTGATACTCCAGGTCATGTTGATTTTACCGTTGAGGTAGAAAGATCTTTAAGAGTTTTGGATGGTGCAGTTGCTTTGTTTTGTGCCGTTGCTGGGGTTCAACCACAGTCTGAAACTGTTTGGAGACAAGCAAATAAGTACAATGTTCCTAGGTTGGCATTTGTTAACAAGATGGATAGAGTTGGTGCTGATTTCTTTAGAGTTGCAAAGATGTTGGAGTCAAATCTTGATGCTGAAGGTGTTCCGGTTCAAATTCCTATTGGTGAGGGAGAAGAGTTTCAGGGAGTTGTAGACCTTATAGAGATGAAGGCTTATTATTTTGATGATTCGACTATGGGGCTTGATGTTATTGTTGAGGATATTCCTGAAGAGATGCTTGAGCTAGCTGAAGAGTATAGAGAAAAAATGCTTGAAGCCGCTGCAGAGCAAGATGATGCTTTAATGGATTACTATCTTGAGACAGGCAGTCTGTCAAGAGATCAGATTATTGATGGGTTAAGGAAGGCAATGGCGACAATGAGAGTGACACCTATGCTTTGTGGGACTGCTTTCAAGAATAAAGGTGTTCAACCTTTATTGGATTTGATTGTTGACTTGTTACCTTCGCCATTAGATGTTGGAAGTATAGATGCAATTTCATTAGATGATGGAAGTCCTGTTTCTATTGTTCCTTCTGATGAAGAACCGTTTTCTGGTCTTGCTTTTAAGATTATGACCGATCCTTATGTTGGCCAATTAACATTCTTTAGGGTGTATTCCGGAACAGTGTCTAAAGGTGATACAGTTGTTAATACAAAAACAGGAAAGAAAGAAAGAATTGGTAGGATTTTGAGAATGCATGCAAATAAAAGAGAGGATGTTGAAACTCTTTTTGCAGGTGAAATAGGTGCTCTTGTTGGATTGAAGAATACTACAACTGGTGATACCTTATCTGATGGTGGGCGTTTGGTTCAATTGGAATCAATAGATTTTCCAGATCCTGTTATTTCAATTGCTATTGAACCTAAGACAAAGCAAGACTTAGAGAAGATGTCAATTGCTTTGGGGAAGCTAGCTAAGGAAGATCCTTCCTTTTCTGTTAAAAATGATCCTGATACTGGTCAAACAATTATTTCTGGTATGGGAGAATTGCATTTAGAAATACTCGTTGATAGGCTTTTAAGAGAGTTTAATGTTGATGCAAATATAGGTGCACCTCAGGTTGCATACAGGGAAACAATTCTTAAAGCTGTTAAGCAAGATTCAAAATATGTAAAACAATCTGGTGGGCGTGGGCAGTATGGTCATGTTGTGATTGAGATTTCTCCGCTAGAGCCAGGTGAAGGTTTTAAGTTTGAAAATAAAATTGTTGGTGGTGTTATTCCAAGAGAGTATATTCCTGCAGTTGAAAAGGGAATTGTTGAGGCGATGGATAATGGTATATATGCTGGTTATCCCGTTGTTGATATTAAAGTTTCTTTGGTTTATGGTTCATATCATGATGTTGATTCGAATGAAATGGCATTTAAGATTGCTGGGTCAATGGCAATTAAAGAGGCTGTTCGAAAAGCAAGTCCCGTATTATTAGAACCTATCTTTTCAGTAGAAGTTACTACTCCTGAAGAATTTATGGGTGATGTTATGGGTGATGTGAGTTCTAGAAGAGGAAAGGTTGTTGGAATGGAATCGTTTTCAAGATCTAGGTATCAGATAGTTAAAGCTGAAGTTCCTCTTTCTGAAATGTTTGGTTATGCTACTGATTTAAGGTCTAAGACACAAGGAAGAGCTGAGCCAGTTTATTTGTTTTCTCATTATAGTCAAGTTCCTGCAAGTGTTGCAGAGAAGGTTGTTAAGAATTCTTAAGTGTTTTTTTAAACTATTTAAAAAAATAACTTGATTTTATTTTGAGAATGTTTTAATATGTATGGCTTTTAAAGTTCTTTAGATGGAGCAAAGATGAACAAAAAGATTAGAATTAAATTAAAAGCTTATGATAATAAGTTGTTAGATGCGACTGTTTCTGATATTGTAAGTGTTGCGAAAGAGAAAGGGGCAAGAGTTGTTGGGCCAATTCCTTTACCAACCAAAATTAATAAATATACAATTTTAAGATCTGTATTTGTTAATAAAAAATCTAGAGAGCAGTTTGAAATTCGTACTCATAAAAGATTGATTGATATAATTGTTACTTCTCAGACTGCAGATATTTTTGATAGAATAGATATTTCAGCAGGCGTAGAAATCGCAGTTAAAACTTTCGATTTATAGTGATTGAGGTATATGATGTTGAAAGGAATACTTGGTAAAAAAATAGGTATGACACAGATCTTTACTGAAGATGGTCAGCGTGTTCCAGTTACTGTAGTGGAAGCTGGGCCGTTACATGTTTTGTCGGTATTGAAAGAAAGTGAAGGGAAAGGGCACCCTGTAAATGCTGTTGAGGTTGGGTTTGATGTTGTTAGAGAGATTAATCCTGAGCTTAAAGAGAAATTAGGGGAAGATTTTGATTTATCAAAAGCTCTTAGGTTAAATAAGCCTCGGCTTGGTCATTTAAAAAAGGCAGGTTTTGAGAAGAAGTTTGGTTTTATTAAGCAGATTAAGGTTGATAGCGTTGATGGTTTCACTGTAGGAGAGGTTCTTACTTTAAAGGACTTTGAGTTTTTTATGAAAGTTGATGTTCGTGGAATATCAAAGGGACGAGGTTTTGCTGGTCCTATTAAAAGACATGGGCAAAAGACAGGTAAGCAAACTCATGGTTCTCGTTTTCATAGAAAGCCTGGCTCAATGGGGCCTTCTGCTTGGCCCGCAAGAGTTTTTCCCGGTAAGAAGTTAGCCGGTCAGCTTGGTAATACAGCTGTTACGCTTCGTAATTTAGAGGTGATGAAGGTTGATGTTGAAAGAAACTTGCTTTTAATAAAAGGTGCTATTCCTGGGGCAAATGGTAATTACGTTATTGTTAGTGCTTCTTAGAGGTTTAAGATGAAGTTGGATGTATTTGATTTGAGTAATAATAAGGTTAATGAGTTGGAAGTTAGTGATTCTGTGTTTGGTGCAGAAGTTAAAGAATTCTTGATTCATGATGTTGTTAAAGCTCAGTTAAGATTAAGGAGAAGCGGTACAGCAAAAACAAAAGGTCGTTCAGAAGTTCATGGTACTACTAGAAAGATGTACAAGCAAAAAGGTACAGGTAGTGCTAGGCATGGCTCAAGAAAAGCTCCTTTGTTCCCAAAAGGTGGAACTGTTTTTGGTCCACGAGGTGTTATTGGTAAGTATCGTTTAAACAAGAAAGTAATGAAAGGTGGGTTGGTTTCTGCTCTTTCAATGCTTGTTAAGGAAGGAAAGGTTACTGTTGTTAAGAGCTTAACTCTTGAGAGTTGCAAAACGAAAGCCTTTTCTAGCGTTTTAAATGGTTTTGGTATTCAGAAGGGCTTAGTTGTTCATGATTATGATGAAGATAAAAATGTTTATTTGGCGGGAAGGAATCTAAAAGATATTAAAGTTATTAAGACTGAAGGTGTTAATGTTTTTGATTTGCTGAAATATCAAAATATTTTTATTAGTGAAAGTGCAATTAAATCTCTTGAAGAAAGATTGGCTAAGTAAGGGGTTCAAAATGTTAAATGTTTATGATGTTATTAAGAAACCATTGATTACTGAAAGTACTACATCTTCTGAAAATGAAATGTTGAATAAGTATTATTTTATAGTTAATACAAAAGCTACTAAGGTAGATGTTAAAGATGCTGTTGAGAAGATGTTTTCAGTTGAAGTTGGTTCGGTTAATACAATGTTGTACAGAGGAAAGCCTAAAAGATTTGGTCTTCATTTTTCAAAAAGACAAAACTATAAAAAAGCAGTTGTTACATTGAAACCAAATTTTAAAATTGACTTCTATGCAGAAGAAGATTTAGAAGAAGAGGAGTAGAGGATGGCAATAAAAAGGTATAAACCTACATCAGCAGGGCGAAGAAATATGACTACTCTTCTTTTTAAGGGACAATATCTTAAAAAGAATGGAGAGGTTCTTGAAACTACAAGAAATATGCCTGAAAAGAGTTTGTTGACTACTAAGAAAATTAAAGCTGGTAGGAATTCTGCGGGGCGTATTACAGTTAGATATCAGGGTGGTGGACATAAAAAGCATTATCGTGTTATTGATTTTAAAAGAAATAAACTTAATATCGAAGGTACTGTTAAGTCTATTGAATATGACCCGAACCGTTCAGCTTTTATAGCATTGGTAGTTTATGCTGATGGAGAAAAAAGGTATATATTAGCACCTGATGGATTGGTTGTTGGAAATAAAGTTCTTGCGTCTAATAGTGCTGATATAAAAGTAGGTAATTCACTTGAATTAAACAGTATTCCAGTAGGTGTGTTGGTTCATAATGTTGAGTTACAACCAAGTAAGGGTGGTCAGTTAGCAAGAAGTGCAGGTGTGTACATTCAGTTTCTTGGAAAAGAAGGGAAATTTGCTATCTTGAAAATGCCCTCTGGTGAAATGAGAAGAGTTCTTTTAACTTGTAGGGCTACAATTGGAGTTGTTTCCAATATTGAGCATTCTAATGTTAAAATAGGTAAGGCTGGTCGTAATCGCTGGAAAGGTAAAAGACCAAGTGTTAGAGGTGTCGCTATGAATCCTGTTGACCACCCTCATGGTGGTGGTGAAGGTCGTAGCTCTGGTGGTCGTCATCCTGTTTCTCCTTGGGGAACACCTGCTAAAGGTTACAGAACAAGGAAAAATAAGAGAACGGACAAGTATATTATTAGTCGTAGAAAGAAGTAGGGAGTAGAAGTGGCTAGATCTATTAAAAAAGGACCATTTGTTGATGGGTATCTTCTTGTTAAGGCAGAGAAGGCTCACAGTGGTGAAATAAAAAAACTTATAAAAACTTGGTCTAGAAGATCAACTATCGTTCCTGAGTTTTTAGGTTTAACTATAGCAGTTCATAATGGTAGAAAGTTTATACCAGTTTTTGTGAATGAAAATATGATAGGTCATAAACTTGGTGAGTTTGCTCCAACAAGAACCTATTATGGTTTTGCTGCTGATAAAAAGAAAAAGAGATAGTGGGAGATAACATGGATGCGAAAGCTAAATTAAGATTTTTAAGGATTTCTCCAAGAAAAACCAGATTGGTGGTGGATATGATAAAGGGGAAATCGGTAGGCGAGGCATTAGCTCTTTTAAGATTTTGTAGCAAAGGGGCGGGGCAACCTGTATATAAGTTATTGAATTCAGCTATTACAAATGCAGAGAGTCTGTTTAATGCTGATGTTGATGAACTTTATGTTAAAACAGCTTATGTTAATGAGGGACCAACCCTAAAGAGATATAAGCCAGCTGCAATGGGAAGAGCATCAAGAATTAGAAAAAGAACAAGTCATGTTACTATTATAGTTTCAAACGAATAGGGAGGATATTTTGGGTCAAAAGGTAAATCCTATAAGTTTTCGTTTGCCAGTGAATAAAGATTGGCGTTCTAAATGGTTTAAAGATGATAAATCATACGTTGAGCTTTTACATAAGGACATTAAGATTAGAGAATATGTAAAAGAAAATAGAAAGAACTCTGGCATTTCTAGAATTGATATTGAGAGGATAGGTGATAAGAAGGTAAATGTAATTGTTTACACATCTAAAATGGGTCTCTTTATTGGTGCTAGAGGCGAAAATAAAGATAAACTTACTGCTGGGATATATAAAGATCTTGGTGAAAAAGTTGCTGTAAGACCAGTTGAGGTTAAGAGGCCTCAAGTTAGTGCACAGTTAATTTCTGAGAATGTTGCAATGCAACTCAATAAAAGAGTTTCTTTTAGAAGAGCTATGAAAAGAGCTATACAAGAAGCAATGAAGAATGGGGCAAAAGGTGTTAAGATTTTTTGTGCTGGTCGTTTGGGTGGTGCAGAGATGGCTAGAACAGAATGGTATAGAGAGGGAAGAGTTCCTTTACATACTCTAAGAGCAAATATAGATTATGGCTTTTCAGAGGCATTAACAACTTATGGTTTGATTGGGGTTAAAACACTCGTTTATATGGGTGATAAATAGGAGTTTAAAATGTTAAGTCCTAAGAAGGTAAAACATAGAAAGACTTTTACGGGTCGAATTAAAGGTTATGCTTATAGAGGTAATGAAGTTAGTTTTGGAGATTTCGGTTTAAAGTCTTTGGAGCATGGTTGGATAAGTGCAAGACAAATTGAAGCTGCTCGTGTTGCTTTAAATCGTTATATTAAAAGAGGTGGTAAAGTTTGGATTAGAGTTTTTCCAGATAAGTCTTTAACCAAAAAACCTGCTGAAACACGTCAGGGTAAAGGTAAAGGTGCTCCAGATTCATGGGTTGCTGTTGTTAAACCAGGAACTGTTATTTATGAAGTTGAAGGTGTAACTGTTGAGCAAGCAAAAGAAGCTTTTAGATTGGCTGCTCATAAGTTACCCATCAAAACTAAATTTGTTGAAAGAGATTAGAGGTTCCAATGGAAATAAAAGAGTTAAGAAATAAGAGTTTAGAAGAGTTGTTTACTTTAGAAAAGGAAACAAGAGAAGAACTCTTTAAGGTTCGCATGCAACATTATTCAGGTCAGTTACTAGATCCTTCCAAGGTTGGTAAGTTGAAAAAAAATGTTGCTAGAATTTTAACCGTTATTTCTGAAGTATCAGAATAAGGGCTGAGGTTGATCATGATGAAACAAACAAAAAGAAAAATTTTACAAGGTGTAGTAATTAGTGACAGAATGGATAAGACTGTTACTGTGGAAATAAATACTTTAGTTTTACATAAAAAATATAAAAAATATGTAAAAAGGAGAGTACGTTATAAAGCACATGATGAAAAAAATCTTTGTAAAATAGGTAATAAGGTAGTGATAGAGGCAACTAGACCATTAAGTAAAACAAAGAGATGGAGAGTTGTGAGTATTGTTGATCCAGTAGTAGCATAAGGAGTATTAGATGATACAAATGCAATCAATATTAAAGGTAGCTGATAACTCTGGTGGTAAGAGGGTTCAGTGTATCAAGGTGTTAGGTGGATCTAAGAAAAGATTTGCAACAGTTGGGGATATTATTAAAATTAGTATTAAAGAAGCTTTACCTAATGCGAAAGTGCAAAAAGGTAATGTTTATAGTGCTGTAATTGTAAGAACTAGAAAAGAAGTTGCAAGAAAAGATGGTTCTTTTATTAAATTTAATGATAATTCAGTTGTAATCTTGAATGCCGCTTATGAGCCAATTGCTACTCGTATTTTTGGACCAGTGGCTAGAGAGCTTAGAGGTAAGAATTTTATGAAAATAGTTTCCTTAGCTCCAGAAGTACTGTAGTGGGAGAATAAGAGATGAGTGTTAAAAAGGCTAGTAAAAATAAATTAAGGCTTAAAACAGGAGATAAGGTTATCGTTATTTCTGGTAAAGATAAAGGGAAAATTGGTAATATAGTTAAAGTATTTACTGCAACTAGAAAAGTTTTAGTGGAAGATGTAAATCTTAAAACAAAACATAAAAAAGTAGATACTAATACACAAGAAGGTGGGATTGTTAAAATTGAAGCACCTATACATATTTCAAATGTAATGTATTATTGTGAATCACTTGGTAAAGGGTCTCGTATTGGGTATAGAGTTAATAACGATCAAATGAAAGTTAGGTACTGTAAGAAGTCTGGTGAAGAGATTGAAGAGAATACTAAGTAAATAGGAGATAGTGAATGTATCAAACATTAAAATTGTATAATGAGGTTTCTCTACCTGAGTTAACTAAGAAATTTGAATACAAGAACCCTATGCAAATGCCTAAACTTGTTAAAATCAGTTTAAATATGGGGCTTGGTGATGCCATACAAAATGGTAAGCTTTTAGAGCAAGCCGTGGAGCAAATGTCAAATATTGCTACTCAAAAAGCGGTTATAACAAGAGCTAAAAAATCTATTAACCAATTTAAAGTGAGAGAAGGTCAGGCTATAGGTTGTAGGGTAACTCTTCGTAAAGATAAAATGTGGAATTTCTTGGATAAGCTTTTTGGTGTAGCATTGCCTCGTGTTCGTGACTTTAAGGGTATTTCTTTTAAAGGATTTGATGGTAGAGGGAACTATACTTTCGGTATTAGAGAACAAATAATATTTCCTGAGGTGGACTATGATAAGATTGATAAAGTCTTGGGTATGAATATTACTATTGTTACTACTGCAAATACAGATGAAGAAGCAAGAGAGTTACTAAGAACTCTTGGTGCACCTTTTAAACAAAATGAAACTGGAGGAAAAGTTGGCTAAGAAAGCATTAAGACATAAGGCTACACTCAAACCTAAATTTAAGGTTAGAACTTATAATAGATGTCCTGTATGTGGACGTAGTCGTGGTTTTATGAGAAAATTTGGAATGTGCAGAATATGTTTTCGTAATTTTGCATCAAAGGGTGAATTACCAGGAGTAACAAAGTCAAGCTGGTAAAATTATTTTTTATTGACAAATAAGTTGGAATTGTATATAATACAAGGCCTTGTTATTGTAGGAGTGTATAATGTATGTAAATGACCCAGTTGGCGATTTACTAACAAGAATTCGTAATGCTCATATGGCTAAACACAGTTCCTTAAGTGTATCTGCTTCAAAGATGAAAGAAAGAGTATTATCTGTTCTTTTAGATGAAGGATTTATTGCATCTTATGAATTGGATAAGAGTAATAAGTTCGATGAAATAAAAGTTGAATTGAAATATAATTCTAAAACGGGAGATCCTGTTATTTCAGAAATAAAGAGGATCTCGAAACCAGGAAGGAAGATGTATGTTAGTGCTGCAGAACTTCAACCATTTAAAAATGGATTTGGAGTGTATGTTTTGACTACATCTAAAGGTGTAATTACAGATAGAAAAGCTAAAGAATTAAATGTTGGTGGCGAATTAATCTGTTCAATTTGGTAAAGCTGTTTTAGTTAAGGAGTTTTAAGTGTCTAGAATTGGAAAAAACCCTGTTATATTACCTGCGGGTGTTAGTGTTAGCATCAATGGCAGTCTTATTTCTGTAAAAGGGGGATTAGGTGAATTAACCTATACTAAAAGAGATGAAGTTAATGTAAGTCTTGAAGGTGAGTCTGTTGTGTTTTCTATTGAAAATCCAGAATTTTCTTCTTATTGGGGCTTAACTAGGACTTTGGTCGCAAATATGGTTGAAGGAGTTTCAAAGGGTTACTCTAAAACTCTAGAAGTGATAGGTACTGGTTATAAGATAACTCAAAAAGGCAAGTATCTTGTTTTCTTTCTTGGTCATTCACATGATATTTGGTATGAAGTTCCAGAGGGGCTTACTGCTGAAATTAAAGATAATAAAGTAACTATAAAAGGATATGATAAGCAGAAGGTTGGTCAAGCTGCTGCTGTTATTCGTTCTTTTAGAAAACCTGAACCTTATAAAGGTAAGGGAGTTAGGTATCTTGGTGAAGTTATTAAGAGAAAAGCTGGTAAAAGCGGTAAATAATAGGTATTAAAATGAGAGATAAGAAAGTATTAAGAGCTAAGAGAAAAAGAAGTATCAGAAAGAAGATATTTGGATCTGTTGAAAGACCTCGTTTAACTGTCTTCAAGAGTTCTAAGCATATTTATGCTCAATTGATTAATGATGAGACAGGTGTTACTTTGGCAAGTGCTTCAACTCTTTCTGCTTCAATTAAATCAAGTATTGATGGTAAGTCTAAATCTGAGAAAGCTGCAGTTGTTGGTAAGCTTATTGCTGAATTAGCTATTAAAAAAGACTTTAAAAAAGTTGTTTATGATAGAAATGGATATGTTTTTCATGGTAGAATTAAGGTTTTAGCTGATGCTGCTCGTGAAAGCGGATTGGAGTTTTAGGAGATATCAGTGGATAGAAGAGTATTAAATTATAACATACCTGAAGATGATTTGAGAGATAAGGTTGTATATGTTAATCGTACAGCTAAAGTTGTTAAGGGTGGACGTCGTTTTGGTTTTGCTGCACTTGTTGTTGTTGGTGATGGAAATGGTCATGTTGGCTATGGTCTAGGTAAAGCAAAAGAGGTTATTGAAGCTATTCGTAAAGGGAAAGAAGCTGCAAAGAAAAATATTGTAGAAGTTCCTTTAAACGATAGGACTATACCTCATGATATCGTTGTTAAATATGGTGCAGCAAAAATTTTGATGAAGCCTGCTCCAGAAGGACATGGTGTTATTGCAGGATCAACAGTTCGTGCCGTAATGGAAGTTGCAGGTGTTGATAATATTGTTACTAAATTATTAGGAACTACTAATCCTCATAATGTTGTTAAGGCTGTGTTTAAAGGATTTAACACAATGAAGACAGCGGAGGAGTTTGCTCAAGAGCGTGGCAAAGATGTTTCTTATTATAGTAAATAGAAGAGGTGTTTCATGAATAAATTAAAGATAACACTTAAAAAAAGTCGAATTGGTGTAAAGCATAAGCATCTTGCTATTCTTGATGGATTAGGGTTAAGAAAAGTTGGAAAGACTGTTATTAAGGATAATGATCCTCGTATTAGGGGAATGGTAAAAAAGGTTCTTTATTTGTTGGATCTTCAAGAAATAAATGATTAATAGAGGTCTGTAAAATGAAATTATCAGAATTAAAGCCTATTCAAAAGGCTAAAAATATTAAAAGATTAGGAAGAGGACATGGTTCTGGACTTGGTAAAACCTCAGGAAAAGGACATAAGGGAATGAATGCAAGAAGTGGTGGTGGTGTAAGACCTGGTTTTGAAGGTGGTCAAATGCCTTTACAGAGAAGACTTCCTAAAATAGGTTTCTATAATAAATTTGCGACACCTGTTACTGTTATTAAAGCATCTGTTTTAAATTCTTTTAATGACGGTGATGTTGTTAGTCATCAAACTCTCATTGAAAAAAACTTAATTAAGTTTAATAGAGCATTATTTAAAAGATTGTTTAGGAATTTAGATTCTAATGATTGGAGTCAACTTACTGAAAGACAGTTTAATTGGATGTATAAGAAATATCCTATTAAACTTATTTCTGATGCTACTGTAGTTGAAAAGAAATTAACATTAAAGTTAAATTATGTTTCTAAGTCTGTTGTTAAAATGGTTGAAGAAAAAAATGGAATTATTGAGTTAATTAAAACTAGAACTACTGGTAAAACTATCAAGAACTTGCGCGATACTAAGAATAATTAGAGGTTAGAGTGTTAACTAGATTTTTAGAATATTTTAAGGTAAGAGAGTTAAGAGTTAGGATTTTTATAACGATTGCTCTTTTAGCTGCTTATCGTTTCGGTATATATATTACTACTCCTGGTACAAATAGGCATGTTATGGAGAAAGTATTACAAGAGCAATCTCAAGGAACATTTTTTGGAATGTTTAACTTGTTTTCTGGTGGTGCTTTTAAGAACTTATCCATTTTTGCACTTGGTATTATGCCTTACATTTCAGCTTCAATTATTATTTCTTTACTGGTGGTTGTTATTAAGCCTCTTGAAAGAATGCAAAAAGAAGAAGGAGAGCAAGGTAGGCAAAAAATTACACAATATACTCGTTATGGGGCAGTATTGTTAAGCGTTGTTCAAAGTATTGGTATCTCATATTACTTAGAATCACTTAAATATTATGGTGAAACTATTCAATATGTAGTTTCTCCTGATATAGATAAGTGGGTTTTTAGATTTACAACCATGGTTACTTTAACTGGTGGAGCTGTATTGTTAATGTGGCTTGGAGAAAAAATAACTGAATTTGGTGTAGGTAATGGAATTTCCTTGATTATTTTTGCAGGGATTATTGTTAATTTACCAGATGCAATTATACAAACTGTAGTAAAGGTTAGGCAAGGTAAAGAGGGCGGTTTAGAGCCATTTGATGTGATTACCTTACTTGTTATTATGGCTGTGGTTATATCCTTTATTGTATTTTTTGAAACAGCATATAGAAAATTAAAGGTTCAGTATAGTAAACAAAGAGTTGGTGATGCTGGTGGTGTGATCCAAGAATCAAGTGTTTTACCTTTAAAAGTAAATGTTTCTGGTGTTATTCCTCCAATTTTTGCTTCTTCATTATTGATGTTTCCTGCAACTTTAGCAGGTTTCTCACATAATAATATTGTTGGTAAGATTGTAGCTTTTTTCCAGTTTGGTACTTGGGGATATGATATAACTTATATTGTGCTAATTGTATTCTTTACATATTTTTATACTGCAATACAGTTTAATTCAAAAGATATGGCTGAAAATTTACAAAAATCAGGCGGAGCAATTCCGGGTGCTAGACCAGGGGAAGAAACTATTAGTTATTTAGATGCAGTTGTTAATAGGTTGACATTTGCTGCTGCTATTTATTTAGTTGCTGTTAGTTTATTGCCTGCTATTTTAATTAAGTATTATGAAGTTCCTTTTTACTTTGGTGGAACATCTTTATTAATTGTTGTTGGTGTTGCATTAGATACTATTAATCAAATGGATTCTTATGTTATAAGTGGACAATATGATAGCTTGTCTAGTAATGATAGCTCTACTTCTAAAATAAGATCTAGAAGATATGAGGGGTAGGGGATGTATTTAATTCTTTTAGGTGCTCCTGGTGTAGGCAAAGGAACTCAATCTAAATATTTAGTTGAAAGTAAAGGATTTATCCAGTTATCAACAGGTGATATTTTAAGAGCGGAAGTTAAAGCCAAAACGGATTTAGGTATTGTTGCTAAAGAGTGTATGGATAAAGGAACATTGGTTTCTGATGATATTGTTTTAAATATGATAAAAAATAAACTTATTGAAATTTCTGATAATGTTATTTTTGATGGTTTTCCAAGAACTTTAATTCAAGCTGAAAAATTTGTTGATATATTAAAAGATTTAAATAAGAAAATTGATAAGGTTATTAATATTGCCTTAGATGATTCAATTATTGAAGACAGATTAGCAGGAAGACTTGTTTGTAAGTCATGTGGAAAATCTTATCATAAGATTTTCTTTAAACCTAGAAAGGCTGGTGTTTGTGATGATTGTGGTGGAGTTCTTTATCAGAGATCTGATGATAACTTAGAAAGTGTAAGGAACAGATTAGAGGTTTACCATTCAACAACTAAACCGTTAATTAATTATTATGATAAAAATGGGATTTTATATAATCTTGATGGAAATAAAGAATCTCTAGAATTATTTAATGATATAGTTAATGTGTTAGAGGAGGATATATAATGGCTAAAGGCGATCATATTGAAATGGAAGGAGTTGTTGTAGAGCCATTACCAAATGCAATGTTTAAGGTAGAACTTGATAATGGACATAGAATTCTTGCTCATATTTCTGGAAAAATGAGAATGAATTTTATAAGAATTTTGCCTGGTGATAAAGTTATTGTAGAAATTTCACCATATGACTTAACTAAAGGCAGAATTATATATAGAACTAAAAATCAAACTAAAGGTGGTAAAAGATGAAAGTAAGAGCATCTGTAAAAAAAATGTGTGACAAATGTAAAGTTGTCAAAAGAAAAGGTGTTGTAAGGATAATTTGTGAAAATCCAAGACATAAACAGAGACAAGGTTAAGGAGGGTTACTTTGGCTAGATTATTTGGGGTAGATTTACCTAAAAATAAGAGAATGGAGATTGCGTTAACCTATATTTATGGTATTGGAAAATCTTTATCTCAAGAAATTTTGAAGAAGGCTGATATTGACTTAAATTTGAAGACAGATAGCTTATCTGATCAAGATATAAGAAAATTAAGAGATATCATTGAAAATAACTATGTTGTTGAAGGTGAACTTAGAAAAGAAGTTTCCATGAATATTAAAAGATTAATGGATCTTAATGTTTATAGAGGAATTCGCCATAAGAGACATTTACCAGTTCGAGGTCAAAGAACTTCTACTAATGCTAGAACAAGAAAAGGGCCGAGAAAAACTGTTGTTAAGAAGAAAAAGTAGTGGAGGATTAAAAGATGGCTAAAAGGACACGTAAAGTTAGTAAAAAAAGAGTTAGAAAGAATATCCAAAGTGGTATTGCTCATATTCAAGCTACTTTTAATAATACAATTATAACAATATCTGATGTTAGTGGTAATGTTATAGCATGGTCTAGTGCAGGTGTACAGGGATTTAAAGGTTCTCGTAAGAACACTCCTTTTGCTGCTCAATTAGCTGCTGCAGATGCTGCGAAAAAAGCTAAAGAACATGGACTAAAGTCTATTACAATTTATGTAAAGGGACCCGGTTCAGGAAGAGAGTCTGCAATTAGAGGAGTTGCATCTGAGGGATATAAGGTAACAATGCTAAAAGATGTTACCCCTATTCCACATAATGGATGTAAATCAAGAAAAAGGAGAAGGGTCTAATATAGGAGCTTTAAATGAAGGATTGGGATAGAAGATCTCTAGAAATACCTATTAAGTTAGAGTATGATAAAAAATATGAAGATGACCTCTATTATGGGAAGTTTGTTTACGCTCCTTTGGAAAAAGGATATGGAGTGACTATTGGTAATGCTTTAAGAAGAGTATTATTATCTTCTTTAAGAGGGAGTGCAGTTTCTGCAATAAAAGTTGAAGGTGCTCAACATGAGTTTTCAACAATTAATGGTGTTGTTGAAGATGTCACTTATGTAATATTAAATATAAAAGAAGTGAAATTTAATTATCATGAAGATAGACCATTATTTTTATCCTTGATTGTAGATGGTTATCAAGATAAAGAAAGAGTAATTAGAGCTTCTGATATTGAATTGCCTGGCCAAGTGACTATAATGAATCCAGACCATAAGATTGCAACTTTGGCACCAGGTGGACAGTTAAATCTTGAAATGTATTTGACTATGGGTAAGGGCTATGTTCCTGCTGATGAAAATAAAGCTAATGATAATTTATTTGATGATACATTTATTGCAATTGATGCAGTTTATTCGCCAATAAAAAAAGTTAATTTTACTGTCAGAAATGCAAGAAAAGGAACTAGAACAGACTATGATAAGCTAATTATTGAAGTTTGGACAGATGGTACAATACTACCAGTTGATGCAATTGGAAAATCTGCTAAGGTTTTAGTTGAATTTCTAAATCCTTTCATTAATTTTGAAGAAGAAGATGATGATGAAATAGTTTTAGACCTTAGTGTTGATGAAAATAAGGATGATGAAGTAAACGAAGCTGTTTATAGGCATCTTGACGAGTTGGAACTTTCTTTTAGGTCTGCGAATTGTCTTAAAAAAGCAAATATAAGATACATTGGAGAATTAGTTCAGAAATCAGAAAATGAACTACTTAAAATTAAGAATTTTGGTCGTAAGTCTCTTATGGAGATTAGAGAAATTGTTGATGATTTAGGTCTTGAATTAGGTAAAAACTACGGATTTAAGATTGAAGATGCTGAAAAATTTAAAAAGTAATAGAGGGTGAAATGAGACATCTACATAAAGGAAGAAAATTAAATAAAACTGCTACTCATAGAAGGGCAATGTTTAACAATATGTTAGTTTCTCTTATAAAAGAAGAATCAATACATACTACTGATGCAAAAGCGAAGGAATTAAGAGGTTTAATTGACAAAATGATTACTTATGCAAAGAAAAACACTAATGCAACAGTAAGACAAGCAAAGAAATATATCAAAGATAAAGAAGCTTTCAAAAAGTTATTCAATGAATTTCCTAACAGATTTGAGGGAAGAGTATCTGGATATACAAGAATTGTAAAATATAAGAATAGAAAAGGTGATAATGCTCCTATTTCTGTAATTGAATTTGTTGATTATAAAAGACCAACTGCACTAACTGAAGATAGTGATGATGAGGTTGTAGAAGCTAATACTGAAACTGTAGAAGCAACAACAGAAGAAAAAGCAGAATAAATTATTCAGTTTTTTTTGATTTAAGCCATAATAATAGGAGTTTTTCTTGTTGTTATGGCTTTTTTTTTGTTTTTATGAAACTTCAACTACACTCAGTGTATTTTCCGTTTTAAAAAGTAACCAAACAAAGTTTGTTTCTTTTTATTATTATTGGAGGAAACATGGAAAATAATCATAATTTGATAATGAAAATTGAAAAACTTATTGAAGAGATGGCAAATCAACAAAGAATAAAAGTTCAGAATGTGGCTAATGTTATAAATCCAAGGGTTACAAGAGAGGATATTTTAAATCCACAAGATTTTCCCGAATTAAAATTTGACCCTCAGTTTAATTATGAAGATGGTTTACTTTCTGGAATTATTGCTGTTCAGACTGCAATAAGAAGAGAAAAAATAAAAGGAACAGAAAGAATTCTATAAAAGATTTGTTGTGATTTAATTTTCTTGAATAGATATTACATATATCATATAAATAAAGCAGGTTTTGGAGATAAATATAAAAAAGTATCTTATAGTTTTGTTTTTTCTTTCAATAACATATTTACCTCTGAAAAGTATTTTGAAAAATGGATAAAAAGTGTATATAATATTTAGTGCTATCAGAAGAGGAGAGAATAAGTCATCTCTGCATTTGGAATAGGTTTTGAATATTTTTTAAGGGGGAGTATGAAAATTTATAAGTCTAATATTATACCTGTAACATCAGAAAATGAAACAGCAAAATATCTCATTACAGATAAGGATAAAATTATTTATGTTGGAAATAAAATTCCTAGTAAATATAGTCAGGTAGAAATTATTAATCTTGAAAATAAGACTATTGTTCCTGGTTTTTTTGATACTCACACTCATTTTTCTTCATTTGGTTTTTTTATAGATAGTTTATCTGTTTTTACAACTGCAAAATCAATAAAAGAAGTTTTAGATAATATAAAAAAATATGTTAGTGATAATAAAAAGAAATTTTATATTATGTTTGGAGTTTCTCCATTTTCTGTAAAAGAAAATAGATTACCTACAAAAATGGAGCTTGATGCTATAGAAAGTAAAAAACCTATTTTTATTGTTCAATATGATGGACATGCAGCTATAGGTAATTCTGCATTATTAAAAAAAGTTAAAGTATCAAAAGATATTGCTGGTTTTAATAAAGAATTGGGATATTTTTTCCAAGACTCATTCTATAAAGTTGTTAAATCAGTTACTTCAAAAGCTCCTCTTACAGATGCAATAAAAGGAATTAAAAATGGTGCTGATTATGCTGCAAAACAAGGAATTACATCTATTGTTGCTTTACAAGGAGAAGGATTCCCGCTTGATATGGATTTGAGACTAGTAAAGTTTTATTCTAAAAGGTTAAAAATACAAATTATTCCATATTTTCAAACTAGAAGTGTTAAAAAAATTAAAAGAGCTAAACTAAAAACATGGGGTGGATGTTTTGAATGTGCTATTGATGGCTCTTTTGGCTCTCTTGATGCTGCAATGAAAGAACCTTATATGGTAAAAACAGATATAGAAGGTAATAAAGGAAAGATTTTTTATGACTATTCTGAAATAAGCACAATGCTTGAATATGCAAATAAAAATGATATTCAAGTAGCTATTCATGCTATTGGAGATAAAGGAATTGAAGAAGTTGTTAATGTTTTTCAACAATATACAAATGGAGAAAATAAAAATAATCATAGAATTGAACACGCTCTAATTTTAAGTAAAGAGGAAATAAAACGAATTGCAGATAACAAAATTCATATTGCCACACAACCTGCTTTTTTGGGCGATCCCCTTGAACCTATTTCTTTACTCAAAAATATATTAGGAGAAGAACGATTTAGAAGATTTATGCCCCTTAAAGAAATGTTTGATGCTGGAATTGTAGTGAGTGGAGGAAGTGACGCTCCTGTTACAATGCCAAATCCTTTAGCGGGTATGTATAGTGCAATGAATCACCCCGTTTCAGAACAGAGTTTAACAGCATATCAAGCATTACAGATGTTTACAATAAATGGGGCAAAAGGGGTGAGAATGGATAAAATACAGGGGAGTTTAGAAGTCAATAAATTAGCTGATTTTGTTGTTTTAGATAAAAACCCATTGAAAATAGATAAGAAAAATATAAAAAACATTAAAGTTGAGCAAGTATTTAAAAATGGTAAACGAATAGTTTAAAAGACTAATTTTCCTATATAAAATCCTAAAACTGTTGCGATAAATGATAAAAATAGCATTAAAAAAGCGTATAGCAGTGCATTATAAACAGAATTATTTGTATAATGTGAAAATATTTCATAGGAAAATGTAGAATATGTTGTAAACGCTCCCATAAAGCCTGTTGTTATCATAATTTTTAAACTATCATTTAAATTATTAGATTGTATAAAGAAAGCTAGTAAAAATGAGCCTAAAATATTAATTAATAAGCTACCCGTTAAAAAAGAATGAAGGAAATATTTTTTAAGAAAGATACCTGCAAAGTATCTGCTACTAGCCCCTAATGCTCCACCAATCATTACATAAATAAAGTTCATCTTTTATCCTATTGAGAAAAAATTAAGTATTTTGTTTTTAAGATTACTTTTTTCTTTGTCCAGTTCTTTTTTTAACTTCTTGTTTTTTACAATTTTTTCATTTTGTAATTTTCTTTGAGTAATCACCTCTGAAATTTTATCAATTAATTTTTTATTCTTCTTCAATATTTCTGAAAAATCACTACTTTTTATAATATAAACCTCAACATCTCCATCAGCTTTAACTCCAGCTGTTGTCTTTTCTCCTGTCATTAATGACATTTCTCCAAAGAAATTTCCTGTTTTTAACTGAGCCACTTTGGCTTCATTAACAATGATTTTTACTGTTCCGGTTTTGATATAAAAGAATTTATCATTTTCAGTGTTTTGCTTCAATATATATTCTGTATCTGCATATCTCTTATATTGGGCGGCATTAATAATTATATCTAATTCATATTCTGTAAGTATTTGTAAAAAATCAATTTTAGTAAAAAAACTTTTGATTTCATTATATTCATCTTCCTTACTAATTCTTTTGTAATCTCTTCTAAATAAATCATATCTTGGTATAGGTATTTCCATACCTTCTCTTTCTAAGGCATAAAAAACTTTTGTTAAAACATTTGATCTTATTTGATAATATTTATAAGCATCTATAATTCTTAATCTGATTTCAAACTCAATAGCAAAATCACCATATTTAACAAAAAAGACCTCCCTGTCAATAATATTTTCAATATCTTTTGTTGCGTTTCTAACAACATTTATTACTTTATTGGGAATATTATCATAAGTAACACCAAAAGGAATAATAGTATAATGTTTAAAGTCTTGAGAAGATAAAACCTTAATAGTGTTACTAGCTAAATCTTTGTTAGGTATAATATAATGTTCATTTTCAAGAGTAATTATTTTAGTATATCTCCAGCTAAACATAACAATTCTACCAATTTTATCATTATATTTTATCCAATCATCTATCTTAATGGTCGCTTCTGTTGATAATATAATTCCTGCAACCATATCACTTAATGTATTTTGTAACGCTAAACCAATTACTGCCGTAAGTACTGCAGATGTTGTAAAAATGGATGCGACAGAAACGCCATTAGCTTTTAAAAGAAACATTATTGCAATGAAAAAAATAATACCCTTTAGTATATCAATAAATATTTTGGGTGTTACCAAAATATTCTTAATTAAAATATCTATAACTAATGTCGCTAATATTCTTGCTGCAAAAAATATAAATATTGTGGTGTAAATAAAATGATAATATGGGTATATTTTATAAGATTCTTTTATCCATTCTAAATTAACTGGTATTTTTAAAATTAAAAATATTATTATAGATACCGTATTAACAAAAGTTGCTTTTACTAATACTTTAGTTTTTAAAATTTTAAAAAAAGATATATTAATAACAAATAGTATAATGCTTGATACAATAGAGGCAGAAATTAAATCTTTAATCATATTCTAATCAAAATAACTTGGAATCATGAAGTCATAAATTTTAAATTGTTCAATTTTTTTGTTTATTTTTTCAAAATTAAATTCATATAAAAATTGGTTAAAACTATATTTTTGATTTAATATTTTTATATAGTTCTTGCTGTATTTGCTCATAAATTTTTTAAATAAATCTTTATCACTTTGTTTTTTCAAAAACTCTATATAACTTAAAATTGTTTTTCCAATTTCTAAATATTTCATCTCTTTAATATAAGAATCCGATTTTGTTTTAAGATATTTTATAAATTTTTTATAAAACTCTACATTATTTAATTCAAGAGTTTCTCTTATAACAAATGGTTCATAATATTGAGCAAAATCATTAATGCTTTTTTCCCTAAAGCTTTCTTTTGTCTTCTCATCAACATTTCCAGCTCTTTTTATTGCATCATCGGTCATACTTCCTAATATCTTTCTAATAACTTCATGTGAAATGGGATTAAGTCTAAATGCTAAACTATAATATTCTATAGGAGTTTTAAATTTTTTTAAGTAATCAAGACCCATTGCTTTTTGTTTATATGGTTCGGATTCAAGTGATATTGCTTTTGCAAAATTTTCTAAAACATTGCCCATTAAAAAATTAATTTCATAAGAATCGGGATATTGATTAAGTAAATACTCTAAATTATATAATGCCTCTCTATATTTTTTATTTTTATTTAATCCTTTTGCTACACAATATCTTAAATCTTTAGAGTTAGGAATCATTTGTAGTCCTTCCTTGCAAATTGTAAATAATTGTTTAAATTTTTTCTGTTCATTATAAATTTTTACTAAATTTAGATATATATCTTCTTTATTACTATAGAATTTTTTAATTTCTAGAGTATATTTTAATGCTTTATTGTAATCTTTAAGATTCAAATATGCATTTGCTAAGAGCTTTTTTGTTAAGAATTTCTTTTTGTCTAGCTTTAAGGCTTTATTTAATGTTTCTATTGCTTCTTTATTATTATTAAAGCTAATTTGTAACTTACCTAATGAATTGTAATAGTAAAAATCATAAGGAGGAGATAAGTGTTTATATATATCATACACTATATCTTTTGCAAAATTAATTTTATATTCTAATGACAATATATTTTCATCTTTTTTTATTGCTTCTTTAAAGAATAAAATACTAGAATTCTTATCATCATTAAGGTAAGTTGTTACAGCTAAAAATAATAACTTATCTTTACCTAATGTTTTATTATTTTTTAGTAAAAAATTCTTTATATTAGAAAACTTAACTTTACCATCTTTTTCCAAGCCTTTTTGTATAAAATAATAGTTGTAATATTTATAGAAGTTTGCTAGTTCGTTATTTTCTAGTTCTTTTGCTTTAAATAATAAAATTAATGATTTAACATATTGTTTATCTGCTGCTAAAAACATTGCTAAATATAGTTTAATATTTGAGCTCTCTGGTTTATTAAGCAAGCTCTCTTTTAGATTAGTTAGAGCATTGTTGTAATTTTTAGTGGCTAGATCATTACTTGCCTTTAGTAAAAAAATTTCATATGATTTATCATCTAATTTGTTTTTTGAAAACAAATTAGATGATAATATTAGTATTGCAATTATTATTATTATTTTCATAACTAAACCTTAATTAAAGATTAAGAAAGCTCTTAACTCATTGCTTATTTCAAGTAATTTATCTTTATTTGAAATAGTAATATATTTAATTTTACCCTCATAGTCTTTTTGTAAAATATCTATGTCAGTTAGCATTTTTATACAATTTTCAAATTTATTTTTATTTATTGATTCTTCATAATGAAAATCAGAAATTCTTTTTCTAGCGGTATTAACAATATTAGATAGAAGGGTTCTATAGTTTTCTCTTTTATTCAATTTGATTAATTCACTAATACAAAATGAATATGCTTCTATAAACGGCATTAATATTGAGAAATAAAATTCGGGATTAAGATTTTTTGTAGCTCTATTTATTGTTATTGTATTATTTTCTTTTTTAAGGATATTTCTTTCAACCATATCTGTTAAAGTTTGTATGAAATTAATTTCATATTTATCATTAGGATTAAATATAAATTCATCTTGAAATATCAAACTTAAAAATTTAGTATTCTTTTTTATATCTACTTTATTTGATGATTTTTTAACTGCAAAAATTAATAATGATTCATTTGTGAAATAGTGTAAAATATTATTTTTATAGTATTCTATATTTGCTCTTTTAGAATTTAAAAGTTCATAAGTTTCAAGTTTTTCATCTATTAATACAATGTGTTTATTAGAAATGAAAAAATCTAATGCTTCTTCAAGTGCAAGGACAGGAGTAACTAATGTTTTTGAAAGAGGAGCTGCTTTTTTACTTAATTCTTTATGTACTGTTAAAAAATTTCCTAAAATATCGCTAAAATCAAACTTTTCTTTACTGTGTTCAGATAATAGTATTGTTCCAAGTATTGAAGATGCTGTAACGATTGATGTTTTATTTATACTATCTAGTATTTGATATGATACTTTATTTAAATGATATGAAATTACTTCTTCATTTGGTTTTTTTTCTGCGATTTTATTTTTTTTAAAATAATCATCTAGTTTTATTGCATTCGAAAATCTTATATAAACTTTACCAAAACGAGATTTTAATAACTTTCTATTACTTAATATTACATTTAAATTTTCTTTTTTCTTTTCTCCACCAGATAATTCATTTACATAAGATTTTTCTTCAATAATTTTTTCATAATTAATTGCAACAGGTAATATTGCAATTTTTTTATTTATATTTTCCCAAAAGGAGTCAAAAAACATTGATAACATCCCTGTTTTAGGTGGAAGCAATTTTCCTGTTCTACTACGAGTGCCTTCAATAAAGAATTCAATACTAAATCTATCTTTTAATAATTTAGAAAGATATTGTTTAAAAATTGTATAGTAAAATTCATCATGCCTAAAGCTTCTTTTTAGGAAAAATGCACCACTTCTTCTAAAAATATATCCCATTGGAAAAAATGCTAAGTTATCTCCTGCTGCAATATGTGGGGGAACAAGTCCTTTTAAGTAAAAAATATATGAAAGAACTAAGTAATCAATATGACTTTTATGAGAAGGAGCAAGTATTACTGTATGTGTTTTGAGTAATTCCTTTAATTTAATAATATCTTCATCTGGAATATCAATTTCACTATATAGTTTTGAAAAGACAAAACTTAAAGTTTTAACAAATTTTTGTATCATTGAAACATGATAATCAGCTGCAATTTTCTTTAAAATTTCTTTTGCTTTTTTTTCAGAATCAATTATACTTTTTTTCTTGAGTTTTGCTCTCTTTTTTATTGCATTTTGAATAACAGGCATTTTTATTATTTGCTCTATGTTGATATTTGGTTTTCTTATTGCTGGACCTGTAATAATTTGAACTTCTTTTTCAAGTTTGAATAATATTTTAGCTTCTAAAGATTCTGCTAAATCAATATCAGATTTCTTAGGATTATTTTTTATAAAATCTAATAAATTTATTGGTTCTAAAATTGACGAATAAGCATTTTTATAGTTTTTCATTAATTGATAAGATATTTTTATAAAATTATTAGATTTATTACCTTTTATTAACTTTTTAATGTTTTCAGGAGATTTTTCCAAAATTAATAGTTCTGGAAGAAAAATAATTTCTTTTTTAGTACTTTTTTGATATTTTACAATTTCCAAAAGAGGACTTTCTTTAAAATCAGTATTCCTTAATCCTAAAAACTTTGATTTTCTTAAGAAAATCATTGGTATTTTGTTTTTATCAAGAGTTTCAATTAATTTGTTTTTATTATTTCTCTCAATTTTATCTAAAGTTTTATTAAATAAACTTGTTGGAGTTTCCCATAAAAATGTTTTTAATTCATTTACATAGGATATTTGATTTAATTTTAATGTACTTAAATTGTAATTAACATAAAGGTATTCTATAAAATCAACATTTTTAGCGATAAATACAGTTATTTTATTATTATCTTGATTTTCTTTTATTATATTTAAGTAATCATTTGTTTTATTTATTTTAGAAAGGTAATTATTGAAAAAACTATCTAAAATAAAACCATGTTTAAATTCTTTACTCATCTTTTACCCACAAAAAGCGTTTTACGAAAAATAATGTTTCTAAAAATATCATAAACATAAATACCATTATAAACCAATTTTTTAAAGGAATCAATAAATTATTATTTGCAATTAAATCTAATGCCTTTTTATTTTTGATTATTAGTAAATTTGAACGATTTAGTTGTGAATTATAAGCAATTTTATTATGGTGTTGATAAATTCCTGTTTTTAAATATTTTAAATCGTATTTGAAGTTTTCCAGATTTGATAAATCGGTTAAATAAAATTTATATATATTTAAATTGTCTTCTAATAAATATTTTATTATTGAAATAATTAAAGGAGCATAATTGGTTGATAACGGAAAATTGTTCCAATCTCTATCAACACTTGATGTATAAATAATTAATTTTCCTTTTTTTAATAACTTCTCTGCTATAAATGGAGTTCCATCATTTAAAGAAGCAATTATTTTAATATTCTGTTTAGTTGATAAGTTGAAATATTTATAAACAGGATATGCTGATAGTTGATTCTTAACAAATAAAATATTTTTAAAAAATTTGTAATCATAATTAAAAAAATTAACAAATTTATATTTTTTTGTTTTTTCCATATTTTTAAAATTTCTTAATGAAATTATATCTTTCCAGAAATAATTAAAATTTTTAATATTTGTATTACTACCCAAGGATATAAAAACTGATTTTCCTGATTTTAAGTATTCTGAAATAGCATATTGATTTTCATAATCATCAAAAATATTGTTTAAAAATATAATTAAATCATATTTTTTTATACTCTTACTTGTGATCCATGATTTTTGTGTTAAATTAAATTTATATTTTTCATTACTACTATTTAAGGCATTCTTTAGATAAAAAGATTCATCTTGATATGATATAGTACTTGTTGAGCCATTTACAATTAAAATTTCTTTGGGCTTTATAGTATTTATAATAAAAAACTTGTAATTATCATAATTTAAATTATCAGATTCTAGTTGAAGTTTATATTTCTGTTCATTTGATTGTTTTTTTTCTTTTTTATCTCTTAAAACAGTGAAATTCATCATAATTTCTTTTGATGAATTTGGAGCTAATGTGATTATAGATGAAGATAGTTTATTATTATTTTGATATAAAGTTATTTTTTTAGTTTGCTTATTTGTTGAAGATGATTTTATTAATACTTTAAGTTGGTAACGGTTATATTCAATTCTTTTTATTTTTAATTCTTTTATAAAAAAGTTATCTATATTTTTATGTTTAATTAATGAATATTTTATATTAGATGTATTTTTAGTGTCTTGATAATTTGATACAACAATTACTTTTTTATTTTTAAATTTATTTTTGTTTTTGATAAATTCAGAAATTGTGCTGTATTGGTAGTTATATGTAATTTTAATTTTATTTAGCAGATTATTTAATTGTGAAACAGAAACTATTATATGTTCTTTCCCATTATAAAATATAGAATTGGAATTAGGATTATTCTGAAAAAATGTTCTTATAATTTCTTTAGCATTTTCAAAATCATTTTTTGATTTATCTGTTTTCAAAAGCATTTGATAATTATTATCTAAAACAATCATAGTATTATTATTGCTTTTAAATGAAATTGAATTTTCTTTTTTCTTTATGGAGATATTTGTAATCAAAAAGATTATTGATAGTAAAACCAACAGCCTTAATAAAAATAAGATAAATTCCTTAATTTTTAGTTTTTTTGATATTTTTTTATGTGATTTCAATATAAATATTAAACTTGGAAATTCAACTTCTTTAATGTTTTTTCTTTTTATTAAGTGAAATAGTATCAGGATTCCAATGGAGAGTAAAGAATATAAAAATAAACTATGCTTAAATAAAAACATTTATATACCAAATAAATTTAATATATTTAACTTAATATCTTCATCTGTATTAACAAGTATATATTTCATATTATTTCCTAAAAGCGTTTTTGATATGTTTCCATTATGGCGTTTTAATTCTTCAAGATATATCTTTTTTATTGTTAATGGTTCGGTTACTAAGGTTTTATAGTTTTCCATATCTTTAAATCTAACTATCCCTTTGTAATTAAATTCTAGTTCTGCTCTGGTTAAAGTTTGTATAAAATAGAAGTCATAGTTAAGGGCTTTCATTTTTTTTATTTCTTTAAGCAAATCATCTGTTTCATACATAAAATCTGAAATTATAAAAATAGTACTGTTCTTTGTTTCCTTAATTTCTTGTATTATGGATAATTTTTTAATGATATTAATGTTTTTTTCTTCTTTTATTAGGTTTAACAAAATAGGAAAATCATTTGTTTGTTTTTTAAATCCCGAAAAATCATTATTTGAAACAAGAGATACTCCTGATTTACTTAAAAATATAATATGGCTTAGCACTCCAAATAATAATACTGAATAATCAAATTTGCTAATACTTGTATCTTTAAAATTCATGCTATTGGTAGAATCAACAATAAATATAGCATTACTATTGCTTTCGCTGTGGAATTTTTTAGTGTATAATTTTTCTGTTCTGGCATATTGTTTCCAGTCTATATTTTTTATTGAATCCCCTTCAATGTAGTTGTTATACTGATTAAATTCTATGGATTGTCCATTTTGATTAAATAATAAATCCCCATTTGAAAATAATTTTTTTGATGCTTTTTTTATTAGCTCTTCCTGTGGAATACTTTCTAATATATTATAAATCTTATTTAAATACTTTTCCAAACATTCACCCAAATAATAACTATATATATAATAGTAACTATAAATAGTCAAGTTGATAGCTACTTAAATTTAATATAAAAATACTTCATTGAAATAAGTAAGGAAATAATATATAAGAAATAAGGAAACGGGTTTTCCTGTTTTATTGTAAATGGAGATACAAGTGAAAGAATTTATACCTAAGGTTATTTTCATAGAGCCTGATGCAGACAAATATGAATATGCACAAAAAATATTAAATAAATTTCCTGATGTGGAAAGGCGATATGTTGAAGAATACAATGAAAAAGAGATAGATTTGTTTAATTCCATAGAACATCCGATTACAGTTGGTAAAGAGATTTTACTTTTAAGGAAGTATAAAGGTTCTTTTTTAAAAAAATGTCCTGGCTCAAAAGGGCTTTTATGTTGTAATTATTATGTAATAAATGTTGCTATGAACTGTCATTTTGATTGCACCTACTGTTCATTACAGAATTACTTGAATACACAAGCTATGACCCTTTTTACTAACTTAGATGATATTTTAAATGAAGTAAGTGCTAAAATAAATGCTTATCAAGGAAGAGTTTTTAGAATGGGGACAGGAGAATTAGCTGATTCGTTGGCTATTGATGATATTACTGATTTGTCTAAAATATTAGTTCCGTTTTTTGCTGACAAAAGCAATGCTCTTTTGGAATTAAAAACCAAGTCTAATGTAATAGATAACTTAAAGGATTTAAATCATAATGGAAGAACGGTAATTTCATTTTCAATGAATCCCCAATCAAGAATTGATAGTGATGAATTGGGTACAGCAAGTTTAATTGAAAGGCTTATTGCTGCTAAAACTGTTGAATCATGGGGCTATAAATTAGCTTTTCATTTTGACCCTCTTGTTTACTGTGATACTTTTGAAGACGATTATGCAGAAGTTATAAAATTAATTTTTGAATATGTAAATAAAGATAACATTGAGTGGATTTCACTAGGTGGATTTAGGTTTTCAAAGGAAATAGCAGGAGCAGTAAAAGAGAGATTTCCCAAAAGTGATATGATTTTGGGTGAATTTTGGCTTAGTGATGACAATAAAATGAGATATTACAAGAAAACAAGAAAAAAAATGTATTCTTTTGTAAGGTCTGAAATTATGAAATACCATAAAAAGGCACCTATCTATATGTGTATGGAATCAAAGGATATGTGGGTAGATGTTTTTGGGTATATGCCTCATGTAGAAGAAAATGCAGAGAAATTATTTGATTTTAGGTATTAATTTGTGGGCATTCAACCACAAAATTTGTGTTTTCATGCCTAAAAAGTAACCAAACAAGTTTGTTTCTTTTTCTGTTTTAATATTAAATATAGTATATTAAATAACTAAACTTCATTTTTACCAAATTGTTTAAATTTGGAGATAATTAATATAAAAAAATACTTTATATCATCTAAAATTTTATAAATAACAGGAATTAAAAATAGTGTTAAAAGTGTTGCAAATCCTATT
>Ga0256842_1000438_pt1 | contig 36696 bp, 43 predicted proteins | sample 4559240metaG_FD_185973 | JGI IMG/M metagenome (GOLD analysis project Ga0256842, IMG submission 185973) | Hydrothermal vent microbial communities from Guaymas Basin, Mexico - 4559-240 | ecosystem: Environmental > Aquatic > Marine > Hydrothermal vents | place: Mexico: Guaymas Basin | collected...
TCTCGTCACTCCTGGGACATATTTAACTTTCAGCTCATCAGCTAGTCTTGTAGCTAGCATAGTTTTACCTACCCCATGCGCCCCACAAATAGCTACCTGTAAAGGCTTTCTTGGTTCAATAACGCCTGATAAATCGTAACCTGCCATAATTAACCCTCCTTTTTATATTTTGTCTCTAAGTTGCAATATTCTTTTTGTTTTTTGCTCAATAGTAATCGAAGGCGCAATTGCCTTAACCCCTGCAAATTTAGGATCTTGCAAATAACCTTTTGTTGAGTTTTCTTTTTCGAGTATGCCTACAACCCTCATTGCTCCCATTTCTGGTAAACTTTTGTAGATCGCTAAAAAGTCCTTGCGCCTAAATTGAAGCTCATCTGTCTTCCAGTTATTTACTGCTTCCCAGCCACCCATAAGCTCGACACATCTCGCTATCCTACCATCTGCAAAAGTTACCGAAACATAAGGTCCATGCTGCCTTATAGCATCCAAAAGCAAACCCCATGCCTCCTCTGCTTGCTCTGTTTTGCTTCCTTGAATAAATTCAAGTATTTCTACAGGCTTTGGGAAAAATTTACATGCAAGAGCAGCCTTGTTGAAAGCATTTTTAACTGCCTGCCAGGAATACGGTTTTAATGCTTCCCAGTAAATACTAACAAGCGCCTCACTTATTTCTTTATCAAAAAGCTCACCCAACCCTAATAGCATTTTAGCAAAATTCTCTTTGTCTTTTTCTTCCATTGTTCCCCTCCAGAGTTTTATTTTTTTTCAAGCCAATTGGCTATAACCCGAATATTACGTGCAGTAGTGCTACTTACCTTGCCAATAAGAGAAGAATCCATAGGACCTGCCCGTATTTTTTGCATCTTAATTGCAAGCTGGTCAAATTTTTCTCTAAGCTTTTTGGTAGAGAGGATATTTGCTTGCCAAAATGAATCCTTTTGACACCACCTGATTACTTCCTCTACTTCCTCGGGCGTGCGTTTATCCACACGCAGCATCAGGTCTATGTGCTTTGCCCAAGATTGCAGATTAGGACGCTTGAAGTTGGGTCTATGCTCAAGGATACAGTCAAGCAAAAGCTTGGCAAGCCGATATTCCTCGCTGTCCTCGCTGAATGTTTTGTCTTTGCGTTTAGGCCTTGTGGTGGAAGCGCTACAACTCGGGACATTTTTCTCTTCTACTGAAGGCTTATTTTCTTCTAAGGGGGGAGCACTATCTGAAGCTTTAGTCGATTTATTTTCCCCTCTAAAAGAAAAGTTTTTGTTCCCCTCTTTTAGCTTGTTCTGCTCGTCGCATCCGTCAGGTTGCGACGAAGATATATATATCTCCTGTTCCTGTTCCTGTTCCTGTTCCTGTTCCTGTTCCTGTATAAGGGATGCCAAAGCGAAGGCATCTTTTATGGCATGGCTTATGGCATCGTTTTTGCCATCGGTTAAGGCTTTAAACCTTTGTAAAAACTTGATTTTTAAGGGGCTATTGGGAAGTTCATCAAAAATTTTCTTCCAGCTTTTGACTTGGTTAATAGAAGTTGGCCAGTTATACTTAAGGAAATTGGGAATGAAGATAACATATGCCTTAGGGTCGTATTCAACCATGCCATGAGCTATGGCATCCTTTAAGGCTTTCTCGTATTTTTTAGGAGACCATCTCATTTCATCAGCCAAAGCACCGATGGAAGCTTTGAACAATCCAAATGGAGTGCTAAAAGGAGTAGTTAGAAGGTGAAAGAATACAAGTTTTGTGTCATCTTTTAAAAAAGGGAACTTATCATCATTCCAAATTAAGCAATGTATTTGTCTGTATCTACTCATTGCGCTTCCCCTTCTTTAGTTTATAAAAAAGCTTTACCCCCTGTTTACAAGGGCAACCCTCAGGACGAGGATTAATCCAGTTGTATTTACTCCTGAATAAAGACAACCACTCTTGTATAGATGGACGAGATTGCATTTCAAAACATTGCTTTTTAGAGATGCGAGCGTTCAAGGCAGGGCAATAAAAAGCATTTTCTTTAAGCCATTTTTCTGCATCCATTACACTTCCCTTAGGATTTTTTTGCCTGATACTCCAAGAGCATTAGCCAGCTTTGATATTGTTTTCAGGGTCCTGTTTTTTGCTTTCTTCTTATCAAGTAAATCTACTACTTGCTGGCTTGCTATCTGCATCTTTAGAGCCAGCTTTGTTGTGTTTAGATTTTTCTGTTCCATTAACTGTTTCACCTTTTCAATGTCTAACTCTAACATTGCTTTTTCTCCTTTTAGTTATTTATTGACAATAATAAATAAAGAATAAAGCAAAAATTGTCAAGTAATTTTTGTTTTGTAATTTTTTCTTGACAAGTTGAATTTTGTGATTTACTATTTCCATAAAACAAAAAAAGGAGGTGATTAAATGGACATCAGGTTAAGACAAGAAAAAGCATTAAGGTATCTAGAAAAGGCATCTTACAGAAAAATTTTAAAAAAGCGTAAGATTTTCTGGAGTATTTTAGCAGGGTTAGCATTTATACTTGGAGTGTTACTTTAAGAAAGGAGGGTAATATGTCAAATAATGGACATTTTTACAAACATCCAAAACATGGGAAAAGGGTCCCATCTCCTACAGGCGTAATAGGGCAACTTGATAAAAGCGGAGCGTTGACATGGTGGGCGGCAGGCTGTGCATGTGATTATATAGCACAGCAATTGCCAGACAAAGAGACCTATTCAAAGGAAGAGATATTTTCTATGCTGGAGCGAGCAAGGCGGGAGTTCAGAAATGTATCTCAACAGGCACTTGATATAGGATCCACTGTTCACAACTACATTCGCTATTACCTTGAAACTGGTAAAGAGCCAGTTATAAGCGATGATCAGGTTCTTTCAGCGTTTATAGCCTTTCTGGAATGGAAGGATCAGCACAAGCTTGAAGTAATTAAAACAGAGCATACAGTTTATGATTCAGAGGGACTATACGCTGGCACTTTAGACCTGTTATGCCAGCTCGATGGGAAAATGTATGTGATAGATTTTAAAACCACCAAAAAGCCACGAGGCAATAAGCCTTATGAGGAGTGGGCATATCAGCTGGCTGCATATTCTAAATGCGTAGAAAATGTAGAGGGTATGGGGATACTCAGGCTGGATAAAGAAACTGGGTATCCTAACTGGTATGACCTGACTGCCCAGAGAAAGCAGGCGGAAGAAATATTTATGTGCCTGCTCAAGCTCTGGTATCTGAGACATCCTAATTATCCAAAATAAAAAAAGGAGGGTTTGGAATGACAGAAGTTACATCTTTAAAACCACGAGAAAAGGATGTGGAATTAAACATTGAGGATATTAAAAAATACATTGCACCAGAGGCAAATGATAAAGAGTTGTTTATGTTTGTAAATATTGCCAAATCCTATGGACTTAATCCCTTCAAAAGAGAAATCCATTTTGTCAAATATGGCAACAACCCAGGGCAGATAATAGTGGGGTATGAAACATACCTGAAACGGGCAGAAAGGACAGGGCTTCTTGATGGTTGGGAAGTAAAAATAGTGGATATAGGGAAACCAACAGAAAGAGCAGTAATTACTATCTATAGAAAAGACAGATCTCACCCCTTTGTATGGGAAGTTTATAGAAGAGAATTTGACAAAGGACAGGCATCTTGGAAAACTATGCCTCATTTTATGCTTAAAAAAGTAGCTATCGCTCAAGGCTTCAGACTTGCTTTTCCAGAAGACTTGGGTGGTATGCCTTACATAGCTGAGGAAATAACAGATATTACAAGTGAGAATTTAGTACAAAAAAACGACAATTCTATAACATCAGCTCAATTAAAAAAAATCCAGATACTATTTTCAAAGCTTAAAATTACAAATAGGGATATGAAGCTTACTATTGCAAAAGACATAATAGGCAGAGATATTAATTCTTCTAAAGAACTGACGAAAGAAGAAGCCTCAACCGTGATAGAGGAATTAGAAAAATCATTGAAAGAAATGAAACATAGGGGGCAATCAAACGAAGAAAATAAAACAGAAGAAAAGGAGGAATAAAAAATGATAAAAGCGAGAGATTTTAAAATAGAATTAACTATTGCGTCATATGGCGAGAAAGGTTCTGTTTCATCTCTTGTAAAGTCTGCTTCTATGGAAGTAGAGGGTGATGCTATGATGAGTGCTGATAAAGCAAGGCAGATTATTAAGCAGTTATGTAAGTTGCTGGCTGAATCGCTAAGCGATTCGGAGATAGAGGAAGCTATTAATCAGTAGAAAACCTTGCCCGCTCTTTTGAGCGGGCTAATAAAAAAGGGGGGACAAGATGGCAAAGATAAAAAGCTTGAATGAGGCAGTGGAATATCGGGCGTATAAGATAATTTTGGTAGAGAAGCTGTTAGGGACTATACCAAAGAACAAGGAGCTATTCACTAAATGGGTTCTGGATAAATACTATAATGGCGATGATGTGGATCCAGAAATACAAGAAGAATACGACATGAACAAAGAAATAGAAGAATCCCTTGCTCCTGAAGGCGAAGGGGAAACAGGGTTCTTTACTGATTCGGATGGGATTTACATTATGGATTACCATGTGCGGGGGTTTCTAAAGAATGCGGGCAATGTTTTGAAAGACATACTTGGAATCAGAAACTTGAGAAGCAAGATTGAAAACTATGTATTCGTTCTCCCTCGCCACATTTTTTTGAAAAAAAAACCAGATGGCAGGCTTCAGAGACCACTTAGGGGGCAGACTCCCAGAGGAGTAAGAGTTACATTAGTATCATCTGACTATGTTAATGAAGGCACAAGTTTTAACATTGTTATTGAAAAATTTAGGCATAGAGAAATCACTTGGAATGTAATAGAGTCGCTTCTTGATTATGGTTCAAGACAAGGACTATGCCAATGGCGGACTGGGGGATATGGTAGGTTTAAGTGGGAGAGGATTGCAGTGGAAGAAAGCGGAGTACCGATAGAGTAAGAGTTAGGTATAGTGAAGTTAGAGTTTTGTTTAGCTAGGCGAGGGTTAAGTGAGGGGTGGTGATGTGGGGTAGAGTAAGGGAAAAATAAGGAATTGTGTGGCAAAGCAAAGACTTAGTGAGGAAATGTAGGGAGATGTTCCGCAAAGGCAAAGTAATGCATTGAATAGCATAGTTTCGTGTAATAAAGCAAAGGCGTTGGGTAGTGGGGTGTAGTGTAGCGATGTTCTGTAGAAGTGAAGTGATGCCATGTCAAGTCCAGCATGGTGCTGTTGTGCAATGCTAAGGTGTCGAACAGTTCCGTTTAGCGGAGCCATGGATGTGTATAGGGCAGTGCTGTGCTGTGATGGTGTCGAATAGTTTGGTGGGGTTTAGCAAGGCATCGCAATAGAATCAAAAAAAATACTCAGGGGAGCTGGTTTTAGTCCTCTGAGTATTTTTTTAGTGTAGGTCATGCACTTTATTTTTCTTCTCATAGCTTCTATATCCAGCGAGTCCTAACATCCCAAGCAAAATAGGCATCATCTCTCCCAGCCCAAGAACAGGGGGTGGAGTTGCATTTATTTTAGCTATTATAAGCACCCAGCACAATAAGGGGTGAACAATGTAGTTCCAACACAAAGCAAAACCACATATCCACCCAATAAAAGGCCTCCAACCAGCAATAAATAATTTAGAGCTTTTAGCTTCCTCAAGATTTATTTGGTTTTGCATTTCGAGAGATTTATTTTCAAGCTCAAGCAGTTTTTGCTCTATTTCTGCTTTCTTTTCAGGCGATATTTCTCCTGTGATAGCCTGCCTTATGTCTTTTGCAAGAAAGCCTATTGCTTCTGCTGTTTCTTTGATGCCAGAGCCGAAGATTTTGTCGATAAACGGCATACCCATGTATTGTTATCCCTCTCTCATAATTCTTGCCAATTCTTCTGCCCTTTTCCCTACTTGCCTTGCCCATTTGCTATCAAGCATTTCATCTGCTGCCTTGTTAAAATTTCCCTCTGCAAGAGCCTTAAGCATTTTCTTAAAGCCAAGCACTTTGTTTATGCCCATGTTAAAGATCATTTCCACCAGCACCTCTTCTCGCTTTTTGTTAAGCTTCATCTGCACGCTTTGTGGGATAAAAAGCCAATAATCCCTATAAGCTTTATTTATATCTTCTCTTAGTATTTCCTCTGCAATCCACTTAGATATGCCTTCTTCCAGATTATGCCCATACCCTATTGTTAAATGCCCAGCAGAGCACTTGTAAGGCTTAAGCCTTAGTCCTTCGTGGCGTTTAATTCTTTCCGCTAAGCTCTCTTGCATATTTTTTTAATGCCTCCTCTATGCGTTTAAAATGGCGATCATTATTTTTGGTTATTTCAACGATTCTTTTTATATGGGCATATATTTTTGCTCTGTTGGCTGCTATTCCTAACAGAGCATTCCTTATTTCGTGTTTTAGCTCCTCTAATGCCTGTTGTTGCTTTTTATCAGCCATTCAAGCCTTTCCACTTTTGTTTTTACTTCTGCAAGTATTTTCCCATGCTCTTCCTGAACAGCAAAAAGTTTTTCAAAGTAATGCTCAAAGCGTTCCATTGTATCATCGTATCTTCTTACAGTCTCAGCATACGCTTCTTTTTCTACTTTTTTCTCATCTATTTCTTTGAACATTTCGTTTATCCTCCCTGACAGCGTTTTATACCCTCCACCCAGCAGACCCAATAAGCCTATAAAAGCGCTGACTATTCCTACAAGTAGCTTAACTAAGACCGTCTCCATCTTGGTTGCTTTCGATCTGCAAAGTCAGGGTATTAATACCCATACAAATGCTTAGTCATATTAAATCTCTCTCTTATCTCCACAGCACTAAAAGCCCTGTTGTAGATGCGAACTTCGTCGATGATGCCGTTAAAATGTCTGGCTGTAGGGAATCCACCAATATATAGTGGATTTGAGCTTGAGACTAATGTCCCTTGGTAGTTTGCCCAATTTACAAGCATGCCATTAACGTAAGTATGCGCTTTTCGACTATCATATACACCAACCACATAATACCATTGCTTTATATTTAGCACCTCAGATTTTGGGAATATATAGAGCGGATCATCGCCCACACGATAGAAAATTCCACTAACTTTCTTAGTGGTTTCATATACTACCCCATAAGTATTCATTTTCCAAACAAAACACCCTATGCCAACTCCACCTGTAGTTTCCCAAGAATTTGCTTTAATCCATGCTTCAATTGTAACCTCACTAGTAATATCCAAACTCGGTGAATTAGGCACTTTCACATAATCATCCACCCCGTCAAAACTTAATACGCTATGTCCTAACGGAGTATTCTTCCACGTTGCACCATAAATAGTGCCATGATTCCCTTTCCCGCTTAGGTCAAATACTTTACTTCCAACTCCCCTACCTCTGCCTGAAATCCAAAGCACGAGACTATCATCAACAGGAGTATAAATATGAGGCTCTGCAAACCTTAACATAGCTATAACTCCTTTATCTCACAAGGTATATTCCCTGATAGACTATGCTTATGGATATGCAATCTTTTGGTATATTTTCTACCTTCAAAAAGTAATTTATATTGCTTAGCCTTCTTTCTTGCTTCTTCTTCAGAAGATACCTCTACTCTCAAAAATAGAGGCTCTTTAGTAAGCCTTTCCTCATCTGTAAGCTCTTCCATCATTTCAAGATACAATGTAGTTTTCATTTTTCGCCTCCTTACTTGAATAAAGCCCATTTTACCGTTATCGCTCCCGAATCAGAGGCAAATTTAAATCCCAATTTTATCTTTCCTTCCCCAAATCCTAATCCTTGTATCAAAAAACCCCTATAAGAGGGTTCCCCTGATATTGCTTCAACAGTATGTATTGTATGTAAGACTTCTCTTTCGTTTACCCCATCTATTTTCACAAGATTATAAACTGTAACAGTTAAATCACCAGCAGTATCTTCAGTAGGTTTCTCTATAGCAAAATAATATATTCTGTCTCCATAGCGGTCATTGGGCATTTGTATCTCATCTGTTTTTTTTTCGATGGTGAGATCATCAGAGCCTTCAAATTGAACCTCTCCCCTGGCGATTAGCCCCATAGCAGGCCAATTCCTACTAAAGCATCCTCTAACTAAAACACTCATTCTCTGTCCTCCTATGAAATTTCAATAATTCTAACTTTGCCGCCATCTTTAAAGTCTAAGTAAATTTTCTCGATCTTGCCTTCGTTTTCAATATCTATTATCCCCTCTTGAGCAGTTAGCGGATATAGATATGGGTTTGATAAACTGTTTGCATAGACATCCACATCCACATTTGTTTCAATTCTTACAACTGCACAATCCTTATCTGAAAGAATTATCCCTTCTGCTGGTGTGATGCCTGACTCTGTAGCTTCTATCTCATGCACTCCTTTGGCAAGAGGATAATAAGGGTCGTCGGAAATCTTGTTAAGAGAAGGATGGTTATAGATTTTTAATGTAGCTATGCTCTCATTCGGTTCTACAACCTGTTCATCTATGACTATTGGCCTTGTGCCAATGTTTTTGTATGTAGGCATGGTTTACCTCCTTTCTAACGCTCTAAGGCGTTTTGGTTGCATTCTTTTCCATAATGTTTCGTTTGTAATAAATAGCCCTCTTGCAACATCAGGCGGAACTTTCTCTACCACTTTTTTATTGTATTCCATCATTTGCTCTAACAACCCTTTTGCTGTTTCTTCATCACCTCTGTTCATAGCTTTAGCCCATGCACTTACAAGCGTGTCTTTCTTTTCTTTCCACACTTCTCTTATTGCTCTGCTTGTTTCGGCTTTTCTGTAGGCTTCTGATAAAGTTATTGGCTGAAAACCAACTGCTTTTAACAGCCCTTCGCCTGTAGTCAGCTTTAAAGGTTTAAAGTCGCTGTCAACTACTCTTTTTCCATGCCTTGTTTCAATGCCTCTGGTGGTAAGCCTGTATGCCTGCAAGGGGTATCTCATGACATTTAAGAAAAGCGGGAAATTTTCTACTGCACGCCAGAAATCTCTTGTTTGTATATCCTGATAGGTTTTTGCAAGTCCTGATCCTATATCATAAGGAACACCAACCAATTCTTTTAATGTTCGTGGCATTTCGATAGAAATGGACCCAGTTAAATCTATCCCTAAGAAGCTTGGTGCTCCATAAAGGACTGCTTTATACCAGTCCCCAGCAATTTCTGCTATATCCTGAAATAAATCACTTCCAGTTACTTTTCTGTAAACCCAGTTTATAGTTGATGCAAAAGGAAGCCCTTTGATACCACCCAAAGCCAGTATAGCCATAAAAGATTTAGCAAGCCCCCATTTGCCTCTCCAGCCATAGTCAGAAGCAAGACTTTTATATAGATGCAGGATGTTATGAGTAAAAGACCTAAAGGTATATGCTGATCTTGCTACCTTTGCTAATTTTCCGCCTCTTGCAAATGGGGGGAGATTGAATTTTCCATACCTAAAATGGGTTTCGTCGATGATTTTTGATGCAAACTTATAGGCATCTTCAAAGTTCATTCCTTTTTCTTTTCTTGCAATTCTAAATGCAGTGAGGAATGTGGTTTCTCTGTTAAATATTTCCGCTACACCAAACATCCATCTTAACGCCTTTGCAAATTCTCTTGGTAAGCTTCCATACTTCCCTGGCATCATACCCATAACTTCTTCAGTAAGCTGGTCTGAGATAGTTCCATCAAGTCTTGCTCTTGCAAGCGCCCTAAGTTCTTCTTCAGTGAGCCTTTTTGTCATTGCGGTTTCTCGCCTGCTCATACCTTCTGCTGGTTTTGTATAAAGAGCTTTTATGAGGTCCATTCCGCTTCTCATCATTTCCGCTGTTAGCTTTGACCCCGCCCAGTTAGTTTCCACTGTAAGACGAGGAATAGTGGTTACGAAGTTCTGTGTAAGCTGAAGCGCTGCACTTTTAAGAACTCCACCAAGATATTTGAAAAAGAGGAATGCTCTGAATTTATCTACTGCTCTATCAAACTGAGTCTGGTTGGCAAAAGTGTCTTTCACATATTTTTCTGCATAAGCTCTGAGATTATGTTTTTGTCCCCAGTCTATTTTCCCCCATATTTCATTAAGTTTCTTTGCTGCAAGAAGTTTGCTTTTATAGCCAGCCCAACCATTTATGTATTCGATTACAGCATCCTGCCAGTTTTCAACCTCATATCCAGGGACTCCCTTTCTTTTTATTCCATGTTTCATAAATCCTCTTACTTTAAACACATCCGCTATTGCCTGCTCTATTGCTTGTTTAAACGTCTGTTTTAGTTTTTCCGAACCTTCTACTTTTTCCATTGCTACATTTATCAGCTCCTGAGTAACGAGAGGGGAGACTTCAAAGTAGGCTTCTTCTGGAAATTGTTCGGTATGTTTGCCTATTTTTATTATCTTATCGGCGCCGAATTGCTCTCTCAGAATTTTCTTAAGCTTAGCTCCTTTTGGAGAGTATTTCCCGCCTGTAAGCGTTGCTATAAGGTCATCAAACATCGTGTGATAGAGAATTTCTTTTGTCTTTGGATCTTTAACGAATATGTAATAAGCTCCTTTTCTTGGGTGAGGCATATAACCTGTTACATTGCCAACTTCTCTTCTGTATTGCTCTATCTCGGTTTTAGGAACACCAAGCTCTTCCATAAGCATTGGTAGTTCTTCATTCCAGATGAAGTTAAGCACTTCTCTTGTTGCTTTGTAAGCTCTTCTTTCATTAGGGGTTAGTTTTGCGAGAGCCTTGTCAGATAGCTCTTTCCTCAATTCATCCCCTTTATAAAGAATTTTCCCTACTCTTTCCTTTTCTTTCTTGCTCAATGACTTCCAAGCATCAAAAAGCTCCTTCAGGTAAGTATTTCGTATTGTATTAAAGTTACGCCATCTCTCATCCACTACATCAAAGACCTTTTTGAACTCAGGGCTTTCATTTCTAAGCCATGAAGGTATATCGCTATATAAGCGCAGTAAGCCTAAATCTTCTGGGTCTATATCTATTTTGGAATCTTTAGCAAATTTTAAAATCTCTTTTGCAGTATTTGCTACTGAGCCAGCGGTATAGTGGATTATATTTTCCTCTACAGGATTGGCTAAGCGAGCTTGGGTTATTTTTGCATCCAGCTCGCCTTTTGCTTGCAGAGACTCTCCATTTTCTATGACATCGTATACAGGGATAAAGCCTCTGGATGTTATAAGCTCGTAAAGAGAAGCTTGTTCTGGAGTTAGCTTTTTGGTGTTAAAGATAACTGCATTTGCGTTGGTGGCTTCTATAAGCTTTGCAAGGTTAACAAAGTTTTCCTGAGCGGATTTATTTGGGTCATATACATAAAAACCAATGTCACGATTCTTGGTGTTAAGAATTAGGAAGCCATCTTTATTTTGGTATCCTTTGATTGCTTTTAAAGCTCTTTCAGGGGTTTGAATAGAGGTAGCTTTCCAGAAAGATGATTCTCTTACAATAAATCTTTCTTTTACTGGTATCTTAACTTTTCTTACTGCTGGTTTGATTTCCTGTGGTTCTGAAAATTTTACCTCATTAAAAGTAGTGTAATGCTTCCCGCTTATTACAAGCCCTTCTGTATCAATACCACCTAAAACAAAAATGTCTTTCAGTTTTGTGTAAACTCTTACATCACTTGCACTTGGCTGATGACTTACAGCAGGGTGGTTGTGAATAAAATAAACTTTTTTTGCATTAGGTATAGAAAATATTCTTCCAGCAATTTCTGAAGGCTCCATTTCCGAAGACTTTTTAGTTCCTTTGGAATAACGGAGTATTTCTAATACACGCCCATCTTTATCAGCTATGACGAAATAAACTTCTTCTTGTGCCTTTTTTCTAAGGGGACTAAGTAGGGAGGCGGTATCGTCAGCGTTCCTGACCACATATCCCTGTGCTTTAATATATCCTGTGGTTCTAAGAACCACTCTTTGCTTTGTGGGTATCTGAGCCTTTTTTGCAGGCTCTGTGAATTGGAGAGTAAGCTGTTCTGGTTTGAATTTAAGGCTTTCCCTGACTTCTTCTGGTTTTGTAACTGCTTCATATTCTATTCCTTCTTCTTCGACTCCTTCTCCTTTTCCTCTGCGTATTTTTCCGCTCTTTTTAGTAGTTCTTTCCAGCAATCGAGGTTGTCCATGTTCGCCACCAGCTCCCAGCTTTTCATGTCTTTTAAGTCCTTCATAAACTAACTCCTCCGATGACAGTGGTTTATCGCCAAATAACTGCTGATTAGTAAACCTTTCAGCCTGTTGTTTGGTAGCTTCCGCGATATATTTTAGCATGTTAGCAAGCTTTTTACTGCTTTTTTTGTTTCTATCAATAGCTTTCATCAGCTCGCCCACATGCTCAGGCAGTTCTGTAAACAACTGCTGTTGAGCAAGATGATGCTCTACTGTTATTCCTAAATCTTTGGTCTTTTTATACTCCCTAACAGCATCAACAATAGCTTTAACTACCTTTTCTGCTTGCCCTGTAGTATCAAGGGTTTTTGCCTTGATAAAATCTTTACTATTGGCTATAAGTGCATTGAGAATGTTTTTTATTTCTGGGTTTGCTTCTTCAGCTTGCAAGGAGGCAAGATAATCATCCCCATAAGCTTTGTAAAACAAAGCGAAAGTAATTCTATCAGCAAGTTGCTTTGTGTAGTCTCCTTTGCTTGTGTAATACTGCGAGGCTTCCTCTTTTGGTAGTTTAGCCAGAAAAGTCTTTACAAAGTCCCTGTTCTGCCTTGCGAAAATATTTCCATTTTCAGGTATATCAAGCAAATCTATATCTGCATCAGTAAGTCTATCTGCATCTGCTTTTGCTTGCTCTAAAGGACTCATTCTTGCGGTAGTAGCTTCATTTGCCTTTTTGACAAACTCTTTTCTATCAACATCTGTAATTCTTTCTCTAACCAATACAGGTTTTTCTATTTTGGCTATTTCTTTAGGGTTAAGCCCAAAGCGCTTAGCATTTTCAATAAGCCATTGTTTATAGTGATTCGCTTTGCCTCTATCATAAGCAAGCCTAATTGCAGCAACTCTACCATTTCCAGATTCCACTATAAAGTCTTTCCCTACAATAGGCGCTCCATCGCTGACATTTGGGTTTTCTCCGAGCTTTTCAGGAATAAGGTTATTTGCAATGGTTACTATTTGCTCTATGGAAGCTTTACGCTCTCTCATTCTTGGCTGGAGTTCTTTTGGGTATTCTGTGTTAGGTGTGCCATCATATTGATGGCTGGAGATGAGGTCATCAGCATCGACTACTTTGTAAGCAAAATCTATTTTTTTGCCATCTGGAAGGTAAGCAGAAGCGGTGTTGCCTTTTATTGTAGTAATTTTAGTTTTTTCAGGTTCAATTATTTTTTTTAAGTTCTTTATTAAATCGTCGTATGTTTTGCTATCAATAGGCTTACCAACATCAGGATACACCCCAAAAGAAATGTCATAAAGATAGCCATTTTTATCATAAGAAGCTGTAAGATTGTAAGTTTTATCTCCTTTGCCGATTGTAAACCCTATCGACCCTGAACCATCTTTATGTTTGTTGTGATAACGCTTTGTTGCAAAATCAGCATTGAGGGCTTTTTTAATTTTGCTCCCTTTTAATTCAGAATAGTGAATTTGTGTGCGTTTTTGTGTTGGTGCTATACCCGATGTTAATTTGCTGAGAATATTGTCTATTTTTGCTTCTGCTCTCTTTAGCTGTTTGTTAGCTTTTTCTTCGATGGCTTCAGCTCGTTTTATATTCCCTTTATATTTTGCTTTGCCTACAACGCTAATTGGCGGTGCAATAGAGCGTGCTTTTGCTTTAGCTAAAAAGAAATCATGCAGAACTTTTCTGTATTGTTCTAAAGCCCGTTTTAAATCAGGCGGAATTTCCTGTAAGCCATATTCTTTTAATTTGTTTTTTACAGCGTTTTCTTTCTTTTGAATGATGTTTTTAAATTCTTTGTTAATATCTACCGAAAAATGACTAAATTCGTTAAAAAAATCCACTTCATCTTTAGTAAATGGCTCGTCAGTTAGCCATATTTTTTCTTTTTTACTTTCAGGTTGAGTTTTGTGTTTTTCTGCCAAATCAGGATAATCTTTCAACACTTCTGGAGGAACAGGCTTGTTTTCTTCAAGAGCTTGTTTTACAAAATACCTATGAGGATTTCTCCAGTATTCCTTAGGAACTATAGCAATTATTTCTACAGGTTTTTTGATGTTATAAGTATGTGCGCCAGACTTTTTAATCTTATCAGGGTCATATCTTATAGCATACATAACCCCTTTTTCTGCATAAGGCATATTTATAAACGCTCGCATCGGAGAATCTGTTGCAAATCCTTTTGTTATCTTCCCCTTAATTTCAGCTTCAGATAGATGGTATAAGACATGAGGTTTTTCTCCGAGCATGTTATCAGATTCAAACTCATCTTTTGTCATTTGCCAGGGCTGTTTAATAGCAACTTCTTTTTTACCCTTTTGTTCAGATTTTATTTCTTTTTCTGCTTTGCCGAATATATTTTCTGGAGTAAGAAATTGACGAAATACCTTTGCAACATCTGGGTTAACTTTTGCGGGGTCGGTTAAATATTGCCCTAAGTCTATTGCAATAGCTTCGTGATGAAATTTATTTTTAACTATCCAATCTGGGTCAGCACCTTGTTTTTCCCATTCTGTCTTTTTAGCATTTACATAGGCATTGTATAGCTGTTTTCTTTTGTTTTCTGGTAAGCTACTTTCTATTATAACATGAGCAATTTCATGGTTAGCAATATCGGGGTTATCCATAAACTCCTTTTTAGAAAAGACTATTTGTTTATTAGGCCAATCAACCTCTGCTTCTGCCGAATGCCCTTCTTTCGTTCGAGTTTTACCAACAACCATTTTCCATCCATCAGGCAACAAATCAAACCTGATTTTGGGTTTTTTATGTTTTTCTGTTAAATCAGGGTAATCTTTCAGCGCTTCTGCAGCAAGCTCTTTTTTGATTACCTTTACTTTTCCATCCCGTAAAATACTCACTTCTTCAGGGCTTAATCCCTCATCAATCAACTTACGCCCTTCTTCAGGTAACAATCTATCAATCTGGCTTTCAGTAAAGCCTCTGTCTCGTAAAATTTGCTTTTCTTCTTCTGTTAAAGTTTCTAATTCAGGCTTTGCTTCTTTTTTTGCTTTTTCAACTTCAAGCTTTTGTTCAGTCTCCATTTCTTTTTCAACTTCATCAAATATATCTTGAGTGGCTGGTTTTTTTGGAGTTTCAGAAGTTATGGGCTCTGGTTTAATTTCTGGCTTTTCTTCTGGTTTTTGCATTTCAGGGAACAACTTTTTACCCTGCCTGAGCAACCCAGCTTCTTCATACAACTGCCTAAGCAGTTCTACAGAGCTTTCGGGTGCTGGCGCAGATGGTTTTAAAGGCAACTGAGTCTGAGCTGGCGTAGAAGCAAGAACTTTGTTGCTTTCATCAACAAGCTGTTCAAGGCTCTTTTTTGTTTGTTCGCTTATAGCTGGGTCTTTAAAAAGCTCCTCTATCTCTTTTTCTGGGTCTTCAGTTTTTTGGAGTTTCTTCTCGTATTTCTCGATGGCTTTTCTTTCTACAGCATCTTTTATGTTTTGTTTAAGAATCGGCAGTGAACTAAAAAGTAAGAAGTATCCTGTATTTGTCCCTAAGCCACTTATCAGCTCTTCAGGAGTGGGTAGTCTCCCTTGTTTTGTAGCCTGATAAGTTGGCTCAGCTATTCCCACTGCAAGCCATTTAGGGAGGTCTTTTAATCTCCCAGCCTGTAATTTGCTGTAGATAAGCCCAAATCCTGTATTCTCAATTGCCTGCTGTATGGCTTTGAGAGGCTTTCCTTCTTCAATTCCACCTGCAAAGCCTCTTATCCCCATACCAATTACAAAATCTGGTATTTTTGCAAGTATCTTTGCCGCTTTTTCAATTATTCTTGGAACAAGCGTGGCTTTTGTTGCCCCACCTGCCATAATATCAGCAGGAAGGGTAGGAATCATAGTCCCCATGCCTTCTATAAAAGAAAGCAGTCCTTCATCTAACTTTCCTTCTCCACGAGCGCCTTTTCTCAATTTTTCTGCCCATCTTAAAGCAGGGGTAACTGTGTATTCTTTGTATTTTTTATGCATTTCAGGCATTAAAAGAGGCCAGAAAGGTGGTAAATAAGGTAGAATTTTGTTTATTTCAGCGAGTCCTTCCAAAGCTCCAGCGCCAAGTCTTTTTCCTATGAGCTTGGGAACTTCTATTGCTGTTTTACCTAATGCATACAAATTAGGATGCCTGGCTTCAAATGGAGGCTCTTTTGGTGTATATTGTTCGGCTACTTCATCAAATATATCGCCTTTGTATTGCTTTTTATACTCCTCAGCTACCTCATCAAAAATATCTCCCATTACCAGACATACCCCCTTTGTTTTGCTATTTGCCTTGCCTTTTCTTTATCTCCGCCAGCTTCTTTTAAGATTTGCAATGCTGTTTCTTTATCGAGGCGCTTGGGTTTAGCTGATGGCGTAACAGAACTTCCTGTAAGCATCCTCAAATCATCAGCGATTGCTTTTATTTTCTGGAGTTTTTTCTCTATTGGCAAAAGCGATGTCATCGGGTCTTTTTCTACAAGCTGAATAGCCCTTACAAGATATGGGTCTTTATTAAGCCCTAAGATGTATTTTTCTTGTTCGGTAAGAGCATTGGGGTTTTGTAGGTATTTCCTTAAGATTTCTGCTTTTATTTGCGATTGAGTTAAAGGTTCTGACTGTGGAGGCTGTAAAAGTTTTTTATTCTGGGTCCTGTATAAATCTGCGTGCGCCTTAAACATATCTGTTTGAGCTTTTGCTTTGTCTATATTGTAAATAGCATTCTGAGCATTGATAAAGCTTTGTTGAATTTCTTTTGAAGTGGATGGGTCTAATCCTAATTCCAATGCAACGATATTTGCATCTCTTGAAAATCCGCCAATATCAAAATTGCCCTTTTTGTCAGTATGAAGCTGGTAAAGTTCTTTTAGTTTTTTCCCATAAGCAGACAATAGAAAGCGTTTTGTTTGGTCTTGCGTTGCTTTTGCAGCCTGCTCTAAGTTATGAATAACAAGCTGGGTTGCTAATTTGTTTCTCAAGTTCTGCCATTGTCTTTCTCTTTCGAGCATATTTTCAAGGAATCCCTGCCCTGCCGTAATTCCTCCTTTTGCTATTCCTGCTGAAAAATCTTCAGGCGCACCAAAAGCATTAGCAAGTAAGCCCCCAAGAGCAGTGCCGAGTATTATTTTAGAAGCTTCTTTGTAGTATTTGCTCTGATTTTGAGGTTGCAACAGGTTATTTAAAATTCCGACATTTGGCATTTAAGGTCTCCTTTAGCTTTATTGCAACTTAAATTTGCACCCATCCTTCACCTGTATAAACGACCTTAATGCTTGACGATGGGCTAATCGTAATATTTGCTCCAGAAGGATCAAAGACAAGGTTTCCTGATGCTCCCGTATTAACAATCAAAAAAGTATCTCCCGGGCGTAACTCATAAGTCTGAACATTTATATTTCTATCAGTTCCATTTGGGTCAAGGAATAACTGTTTGTGATAGAAATACATAGTAAAATCAGAATCAAGAGTTTCATATAAAGCAGGCTCTGTTTGTCTTGGTAAAAATCTCTCTTGTGAACTATTCATAAGACGCTCTAAATTTTTAATACCCACAAAACGAGAATATTGCTCCAGAGTATCAATTTTCGACAAAAGTTCATTGAATTTTTCCTCTGAATCAACATCAGAAGCATGGAATAATAAAGTTACAATACCACCTTTCTTTAATGGATAAAATGAATCAGGAACATCATCGTAAGACAATGAACTTATTACAGGAACAGGATTTGTTTTTGAATATACACTCATATAACCAAGCTCTTTCAGATACTTTTCTAAGTAAGAATTAGTTGAACCATACGGATTTGCCCACCAATTAAGAGCGTCTCTAAGACCTAAGCGTTCAAAAATATATCGTGACATTGAAACTTGGGACAAAGTATCCCTTTCATCAAGGTCATCAAAATGAGGATGTGAAAATGAATGATTAACAATGCTTATATATCCACTTTGCTGTAATTCATATAAAACCTTAGCAGAAGTATCTGTGCTGGCATTGCAAGAGACTTTATAAATTTCCCTTGCTATAATTGCCCAAATAGCAGGATATTTTCTCCTTATAAATTCCCTAAGAGCATCAACACGAAAAGTATCTTTGATATAAGAATCATCAGTGCGTAAAAATACACAAGGATAAGGGAATGTCCTGACTAACATAAAAGATGAGACATATACTGTAGCAGGTGGCTGGTTTCCTGTAAAATAAAAGCGAATTGTCACAGAGCTCCAGTCAATTTCAGGCAGGTTGACATTTGAAAAATCATAAGAATCATAACTAAAAGGCAAAAATACAATTTTATCATAATCTCCAGCACCCATATTGCTCCAAGTTCCAGAATCAATCCATCCCGCATTATTTGGAAAATAACAACGAACTCTTATAGATGCAGGATTAGTTTTATCCGAGACAGTAAACTTAAACCTTACAAGAAGCCCTTGATATTTTCTTAAATCAAGCGGCTGTGCATATTCTAAATAACGAGATCCTGTTTGTGATGTAAGTTTTATCCAATCCCCTTCATCTGTTTGCTCAATTGAGGCAATAAATCCAGAAGGGATAATCCATGAATTTAAATTATTCCAATCTTCTAACTCATCTAACTGCCATCTTTCATCAAGATTATCTAAAAACTTTACAGTAACATATTTTTTCCATTCAAAATATTCAGTTTCATGGCCAGAAGGAACAAGGACAAGATATTTCTTTTCCTCTGACGCATCTTCTATTTTATCCAATACCTGCTGAACTGTTTCGTTATTGCCAACAATTAAAATTGTTGGGGTGCTTTCCGATACTTCTACTACTTGAGGCTGTGTTGTAATCTGTCCATAAATTGCTGAAATAACAGTAGAAGCCCCAGCAGGTAGAACAAACGTTATCCAGAGTTCAGTGGTATCTGGGGTTATATTTTTAGCATTAGCTAATAAATATGTCCATGTTTTAGAATTAAGCGAAGTTTTTGAGGTGGCAAGGATATTCTGCGATTGGTCTCTAAGCTCTATTTTTATTCCCTTTGTTTTATCGAAAATAGACGAAGCAACCAAAACGCTGTTTTCTCCGCTAAGCTGAATATCAACCAGCTTACTTATAGCAACCTGAAATATTGCTTCATCTTCCCCTGTATTGGTTAAATAAATAAAAGGATTCTCATCAGTTGAAGCTTGGATGTTTGCGTCATGTTGCCATGAGTTGTTAGTATTCTTTAACCAATCTTTATAATTTTCTTGCTCCTCAAGCCTTATTATTGCCATAACTTTCCTCCTAAGCATTCTGTCCAAGCAAGGCTGTAATGCTTCGGTCTGGAAGCTGTAACAGCTTGGCTAAAATTCCTGCATCAGGCATTTTTTAGTCTTCTTGAATTGTTAGCTTTATATCTATCTCTAACAATTCCTCAATAGAGGTAGCATTGTTTATTTCTTCTTCCTTCTGATCGCACCAATCTCTTATAGTCTGTCTTTGTTCTATAATTTCAGGATATTCTTGAGATGGGTCTTTGTGTAATTCTACACATTTTATAATAACCCAATCGGTTTCTCTTAGTTTACGGTGTGCTTGCCATTTAAGTGTATCAATATAGGCTTGTTTTAGTTGTTCTAAATCATTAGGAATGTTCCAAATTTCATTACCGTTTTCATCTATTGTCTTTGGTTCAATATTTTCATAAATACAATTACCAAGCTTAATTTTACTAAGCATTTATATTACCTCCCTATAATATGATATTAGATACGATATTTCTTGGAACATCATTAGCATCTTTGACAATGCCATCAATAACATCCAACCATGATAAAGGATTTCCAGAAGAATCCTGAAGTGTATCATTATAACTGCTATGGAATAAAAGCTTATCACATATAAGTATATTTTTGTCAGTATTTTTTGTGATTGTATTATCCGAAAAAAGTGCAGAAATTGCATTCACATTCCCAGCTGAATAATACCCACGAACAAGGTAAAAATCATTAATTGTTATATCACAAGAAACAAATCCAAATAAACCAGCACCTCTAACCATAAAAGGAGCTTCATTATAAATAGGAAGACCTAAAGATAATTGAGGAGTTTCTATAGAACACTTGTTGTGGCCATAAATAAGCAATTGTGAATTTCGCAATTCAATACAATAGGGTCGTTCATAATTAGCTGAATTATAAGTATGAAACTTAATCCTTGCAAGATTAGAAACATTAGAGCAAGAAATAAAAACTGTTTTATTGCAAACATACACAATATCATCAGCGGTATAATCTCCATCAGCCAAAAATAAATTTCCGTAACCACCAGCAGGAATACTATCAATTGCTTTCTTTAAAGTCTTAAACGGTGCAGAACTCGATCCATCATTATTGTCATTGCCATTTACAGCATCAACGTAGAAAATTTTATCCATTGCTTCTGCTACATTAACAGTAATATCCAAAGGGTCTACGGTTAATAATTGTTTAGCCTTAAGCACGCCATCAGCTCGCCACCAGCTTTCAGGAGCAAATTTTACGAAGTATTTACTTGCATTCAGTTTTGCTTGGGTTAAATCTATTGCTGCGTCTCCATCAGTGGCTTCAACTTTTATACTATCTACTACAATTTGGTCTTGTGTTAAAATCTGCCCCTGGATTCCACTAATAATAGTAGAAGCTCCAGCAGGCAAAACAAATGTTATCCAGAGCTCAGTAATATCCAGAGCTATGTCTTCGGCATTAGCTAATAAATATGTCCATGCCTTAGAGTTAAGCGAAGGTCTCGAAGTAGCAAGAATATTTTGTGATTGGTCTCTAAGCTTTACTTTTATTCCTTTTGCTTTATCAAAAATAGATGGAGTAACCAAAATGCTATTTTTTCTAATGAGTTGAATATCAACCAGCTTACTTAAAGCAATCTGGAATACTGCATCATCTTCTCCTGTATTGGTTAAGTAAATAAAAGAGTTCTCATCGGTCGTAGCTTGTATACTTGCATCATATTGCCATGAACCATTTGTATTTTTTAACCAATCTTTATAGCCTGTTTGTTCTTCAAATCTTATTATTGCCATAATTTACCTCCTAAATATTTTGTCCAAGCAAGGCTGTAAACATACATATCATAGGCATTATCTTTTGCATTTCCTTTTTTAAGCGCCTTTCTCAAATCTTTGCCCCAGCTTGCAGAAGATAAAAACATATGTTTATCAAAGGCCTTTGTCTTTATGTCTTCTAATCTCCCCCATTTTGGCTTTATTGTTTCTGCATCAGTAGCAAGCCAGAATCCTTGAATGCCATCTATCATCTCTACTTTTAGAGGAATCGCCCATTTAAAACCTACTTCTCTTAGTTTTACTCCAACATTAGCCATAAATGGAAGCATCAAAGCTCCTGCGCTTTGAACTACAAGCACTCCATTCGGTTTAAGAATTCGCCTCATTTCTTTATAATGCTCAAACGAAAAGAGTTTGTCTAGAACAGGGCTTGAAGGGTCAGGATAATCAGCAAAGATAATGTCATATTTGTGTTTTCTGCATTCTTTTATCCACTCGTAAGCATCTTTGTTGTAAATTTTCACTCTTTCATCTTTAAAAGCACTCTGATTCAAAGCAGTTATAAGCTCATTCTCTGTTGCAAGTTTTGTTACATCAGGGTCTATATCCACAACTGTTACTTTCTCTGCAAATTTAAGAGCTTCCCTGCAAGCAAGACCATCTCCACCACCAAGTATAAGCACCTTTTTTGGCTCTTGTTCCGCTATAATAAGCCCTGAGTGAACAGCAAGCTCATGGTAGCGATACTCGTCAGCAGAATGAAATTGGAGACAAGTATTAAGCTCGAGCTTTATATGTCTTGTCTCAGGGTCGTAGAAAAGTTCAATGAGTTGATACTGCGATCTCATATTTACTATTCTTTGCCACATTATGCCCACTCCGTTGGTAGTGCAATGCTCTTTTGAGGAAACAACCAATTTAAAATCCCGCTTCCTACTCCGCTAAATAATCCTCCCAATCCACTTGCTATTGCCCCAAAGCCTCCCGCTGGACCCAGCAAATAACCTAATCCAAGTCCTGTAGCTGTGCCAAGCATTTGGCTGAGAAGCCCTGAGTTGGGGTTGCTATAGCTTGTTACAGTAGTGGGTGTTCCCATTCTGCCCTGATAAAGGACTGACCAGAGATTAAACAAACGATCAAGCTGTTCGTTTTGTGAGGCTTGTGAAATTCTTGAAAGGTCTTCTTCAAGCAAAGCTCTTTTTAGAGCATCAGCTGATGATGCTTGGTTTAGTTGTTCAGATAACAAAGCATTTTTAATTGTTTCAGCCTCTGCGGCTTTTTCAAGTTCAGCAAGAAGACCGCTTCTTCTTAAATTATACTCACTTTCATACTGCGCTCTCTTTAAAGCATCCAGTGCCTCTTGTTGCCTTGCCGCCTCAAGCGCCATTAAACCTTGCGTTTTTAGTTCTTGCCCCCTTTCTGTTGCCCATCTGCCTAATTGGTTCATTGCGTTTTGTGTAATACTGCTATTTACAACACCTTTTGCCGCAAGATCATTTAAGGCAGAACCTACTTTTTCTTGGAAAGGCAACATAGAAACATAGGGGTCTTTCATAGCCTCAGTAAATTCTTCAGAGGGATGGTAACCTTCAGGAAGAGAAATAGGGGATTTAAGGGTCTCATATATATCGCTCGAAAAATCAAAAGGTTTAGTTAATAAATCCATGGTGGAAGTAGAGGGTGCGTATGGAGTTTGTAGTTCTGACAGAACACGGGATCCTGGTTGATAGTAATCGTTTACCCCAGTCAGAGCAGTATTATATAAAGTATCTAAAAGACTGCTTTCATATGAAGTTGGCGGCGGGATATATCTTTGAGTCGTTACTTTTGTTGAGCCGCTACTACCCCCACCAAATAAACCCATTTTATTCCCCTCCTAAAGTCATAAAATATCCTGTAGTCTTTGCGCCAATAAGCTTTTGCCAAGCTCGAGGGTTTCTTTCTGTGCAAAAGCAAATTTTAACTGCATTAGCCTGTTCTGCCATTTGCTCTACTGCTTTTTTTAGCGATTTAACATCATCAGTTGAAGCCTGCATTACATATAAAGCGCTTTCCTCTGTTAAAGTAACTACGCAAAAGCCAATGATTTGATTCTTCTCATTGCAAAGTAAACAAAACCTATATTCGGAAGTTGGTTTAAATGCTAACATAAGTTTTTGCAATTCTGCTTCACAGTCTTTTGCCCTGCGGATATACTTCCTCCAGTAGGACATTACTTTTAATAAAAAATCTGGATTCTGTGTTTGTAATAGTCTAACCATAATATATGCTCCAGTTTAAATCAATTTCTTCTGGTGATACATCATAAGACTCCGCTTCCACTGAGTAACTAATAGGTGGGTAATCAATACTTTCATACTGAAGATCATACTCCTCTTTTGATATTGATGTAGACATTGTTTCCATTGTAATATTGCCTGCATTTGCCTGAAAAGCAGGAAGTAGAGTAGATATAAACTGTATTCCTCTTCTGCTAACTTTGCCTGTTTCTGGAAACTTTGCTAAATAAAGCCAGTTATCTATTTTAGCCCCAACTTCTCCTAAAGGTGGCTTTATACTTATAGCTTTAATAAAGTTATCATCTTTTATTTTTGCTATTATTCCTCTCCCAATAAAAAAATCTTCCTCTATTACCCAGAATCGCTCATCGAGCTTCCAGCTCTCTAACTTGTTAAGTTGCTGGTCAGTTTTAAGAAGAATGGGAATCCTTATCGATTGATCACTTTTATCTCTTGTCCAACCAGTAAAATATAACTCATCTTCGCCACTACAATCTGTCAAAAGTGCAAGATAATACTCAGGATCATCGGCATAATAAGAATCCACTTTTTTAGCTATTGAAGGAGTCAGTTCATAATCATGTTGAAGTAAAAGCAAATCAAATCCAGGGCCACCAACAGCACATGAAGCATAAATATTGCCAGCTTTATCGCAAAATAATTCAATTTTGCGATCAACAACGGATTCGCTATAAAAAACAGAACCTAAACGGCCTAAACCACTAAGCCCTAATCTGATTATTCCATACTCGTCGCCATCAATATGTATCGCCATATAAACTCCGTTCTCAGTAGCAAGTATATCAGTTACGAGCAGACTATAATTTTGTATTTTTATCTTTTTTGCATTTTGCAAATTAAGATTTTTATCAAAATGCAATATTTCTAAAAAATAGTATCCCTCGGAGGGAGTAACATAAGATACATATAACGAATCCAAATACCCACAAATCTTTGGTATAGGCTGATATGAATCAGGAATAACTATTTGCTTTTGAGGTCGTAGATCATACCCAAATTTACCAATATATATTCCATATACCTCCCAAGTAGAGTTGTCTTCATTCCATTTAGATATCTGCCCCGCAACAAACAAGTTTTTATCAGCTACAGCAATGTTTTGGATAAGCAAACTATAAGTAGTTTCCTCCGCAATTGCCATACCTCCATTCATTCCTAAGCATCTCCAGCTACTACCATCAAAAGCTCTGATTTTATTATAATTTGTGGCATACCACAAATGATACAAAACCTTATCATCAGGGGGCAAATCAGAGGCATCCCTCTTAAAGAGCCTGTTAATATATTTGTATATTTCCTTCATTTCATTTGCTATTTTTCTGATAGCCTGCGAAGTAGTATCTCCTGTAGGAGTAAATATTACTTTGTTTTTCTTAGTCCACATTTTCCTCTCCAATAATTATCCATTTTTCTTCATCTGCATTCCACGCTTTCAAATGCCACTGCCCATTTTCAGGTGTATAATCTGCTGTTATACTTACGCCTGATGCAGGAGGAGTAAAAAAAGTAATCTCTCCTGCGTCGTAATCTATTGTATAATCAGTATCTCTGGTCTGCGCTTCTTCATCTAAATAAATAGTTTCGCTGTTAGCTTTAACAGGGTAATATTGAAGATTAAAAACAGTATTATAATCATCCCCTTCTCCTATTTCTTCCCCTTCTATTCTACCGCTTACATCAAGCCAAAGCTGATAAGGGTCAGGATTCTCTGGCGGAGTCTCGCTTGCATCTGCTGTCCTAAGCCTGTTAAGAAGGTCATATATTCTGTCTGTTTCTTTTATAAGTTTATCAATAGCTTGGCTTGTAGTATCCCCACTTTCAGAAAAATCAATTGGATATTCAACATCCCAGGGCATATTAAGCCTCCGTTATTTGTGTTTTTATTCCATAAAATCTGCACCTTCCATTCGCTATAATTTCTATTTGTAATTCTTTACAACTTAAATTAAGCGTATAAGATTTGCTTCTTATTTTTGACATTATAGTAAGCTTGTCATTATCAAGATAAGCTATATCATCATCCAAATAAGCAATATCCTCTGATGAATCAAAATCGATTTGTTTTACTAAATCAGTGCCTTTAAAACCAATATTTATTGTGCCACTAGTAATACCTCCATAAAACACTTTTATTTTTTTAAGAATATACCTTAACCCATACATAGGCAAAATCTTTTTTGTAACAAGCCTGTTTTCAATAGCTTCACCATCATCATCAAAACCATCTAAAGAATATACAGAATTGCCAGCTGAAACATAAACCTTATCAAGACTTTCGGCTAAGCTGTTTATTTGCTGAGGGAAAACGAATTTGCTCCAACTGCCAAATAGATAACTATAAACAAAAACTTCTTTGCTTTCTTGCAATTTTAGCCATATTTGGCCTTTTTTCTTTACATGCCACAATCTAACAGTATCAAGCTCCATATATTTCCTTGCGTAAGCATTAATTTTTTCCCCTTCATCGAAAGTTTTTACATCCCCATATTCTACTACTGTTCTTAATTCTCTATACCCGTCTCTATCCACATATGCTGCATTATTCCCATACCTACAAATTGCATCAGGATTAGAGCAATAGATGTCAGCAGAAACAAGCGTGACCATCCAATCTGGATAATGACCAATCACCCTATAAAGTTTTTTGTTATCTTTAAATACAAACAAATCATTTGCTAATACTGTAAGGGCTGTGATATTGCCTCCATCTTTATATCCTACCTGAAGTTGCAAAGCATCAGATTCGGTCCCACTAAACTCCCAATTAGTTTCATCCCCTACCCCAGACCAATTAAGCGTATCAGTTCCTTTTTTTGTTATCACCACACGCCCATCTTTAACAAAAACAAAATTGCAGTCTGGACTTTCGCATGATTCTATTTTATACCTCGGAGTATAATCTGCTGTAATTGCTACCCCAGAAGCAGGAGGAGTATTAAATGTTATTAACCCTTCATCGTAATCTATAGTATAATCATCTTCTCTTGTTTGAGGATCACCATCCAAATAAATTGTTTCACTGTCAGGTTTGATAGGATGATATTCAACATAAAAATCAGTTTGCTCATCATCTCCAGTTCCAACATCTTCCCCTATCACTTTTTCCACTTCAGGGGGAATAATTTTTTGTAAACTGCCCCCTGAAGCAACTAAAACTTCATCGCTCCATTCTGCAAAATTAGCTATATCTGTCCCAGCAAGATCGCCAATAAGGACTAGATCTTCCCCATCCCAATAATATACCCTGGTCCCAGATTGAAAAAAAAGGGTATCTACATTGTTTGCGTAAAAAAGCTTGCCTACTCCAGCAGTATGTTCAAATAGCTTTTTCAGCCCTTCCCTTGTCTGCAAAGCTCCGCCATCTGTAAATTCAAAATTTACAAGCTCCTTGCATTCATTATCAGCTAACAATTCATCAGGAACAGATAAATTTAACCCTCCTGTAAAGTCTGCAAATATTACTGGTATGTTTCCTTTGTTAGCTCTCATATTATAAATGGCATTGTTATTTCTAAGTTTTGCTTGCCAATATTCGCAAGCTGTAAAATTTGAGACTCAAAAGTTTTTATAAGATCAGATTCTACATTTAGAGAAAATTCATTTCTATTTAAAGCGAGGAAGATAACAATTTCTTTTAAAAGCCCCAACATATAATCTGGGACACGGACACTATCTGTTAAACTTGACACTTTTGGATAATCCATAAAATAAATAAACTCTATTTTATCGTTTTTACTGTAAAGAGTATTCCCTATAATTTTATACCCATATTGACTTAAAGGTTCAGCTGGAGCTAAGCTTTTAAGGATATTTCCTTGAGAATCAAGAACGGCCTGCTCTTTTATAAAATCGCTTGGCAAACTTGTAGAATCGTCTTTTAAAGTTAAATTAATCTTTTTTAGCCATAGAGCAGACCCAATCCTTATTAATTCATTAACAATAAAACGTAAACCATCATTGATATAGTTAATTAGTTCGTCATCTGAATATTCAGCTTTATCTATATCGTTTATTTGGTATCTCACTTGAGTTAAAAGCTCTTCAACTGTCATTTGTTAATCCTCTTAAAGGTTCTTGCTAAATTAGCTCTTTTTTTAAGAAGAGAGGTAACAGTTATTGTTTTGCCCCAAGGCAATTTAATTTTATCCCCTATGCTTGCGGCAAGTATTTTTTCCAGCAAATTCATAGGTATTTTTTTATCTTCAGAAAGTCCTAACATTCTATGCAAAGCCCCTTCTTCTAAATCATTTGGTATCCACTTTTTTGTCATTTCCGCTATCCTCCTTAAGCCACCTAACAAACTTATACCCAAGCCTCTTAAAATCTTTCACATGCCCCGCAGGCACTTCAACTACATCTTTATTTTCCACATTTATTCCAAGCACTATTTTATCTGTTTTGTTCCCCTCGGATTTCTTCATGAGCGCTGTTTTCATATATCTCCCTCCGATACTCTAAATTCAGGATGTTCTTTTAAAAACTTTCTCATAGCATTATCATCAGTCATAATTTCAACTGCTTTGTTACGAGGAAGCGTTAAAAGCACCTCTATAGGGATGCTCCCTATTTTCCTTAAAGTTCTTTTTTTGCTAAATCCTTTTCCTGCCAAAGTCTTTTCTTTTGCATTAGCTTCAATAAAAGGTCGTATATCAACAACGCATGTTAACTTAACTTTGCCTTTTTCTTCTTCCAGCTTTATCCTTGCCATGATTATCCTCATAGGGCAGGGAGTTAACCCCGCCCTCTCTTATTAGCTAAGGTCTTTTATAATTGCATTTGCCTTTTCAGCACGAGCTTCAAGGGTAAGTTCTCCTATAATTACTTTCTCAATTGCATCTTTAGTTTCAGCTACATTTTTCTGTGCAAAAGGCCTAAGATAAGAAATCTTCCATCTCCCTTTTTCCAAAACAAATATTCTATCATTCGGCATCATCCTATGTGGCATAATCCTGAGAACTCCAAAGTCACTCTCGTAAATATCTATAGCTGCAACAAGCCTTTTATCATTAGCAGAAATAGTTTTTTGAGCACCAGCCGTAAAAGAAGAAATCTTTCTTTTCTTGTTTCCAGAACAGACTACCACATCAGGGTCACCGCCTGCTTCCCATGCTTGTTGAATCCCATCATTAAGCAAAGTCTCGGTTAACTCTCTTGCAGATCCACCGTTATCCAGCACATTGGTGGTAACAAACGCCTGTATTCCGCCCATTTTTCTTGGCGCAGAAGCAGTTCCAGCAGAAGAAGCAAGGTTATTTATAATTGCCCACTCTACATCCTTAGCAACTTCTTTCATCGCTTTTCTCATCTGATATGCAATTTCGCTCTTTATTCCAGCTTTTCTTACTGCTTCTTGGGTCCCACTCACTCCATAGCCTTTTTCAAATATCTGTGTGTAATTTCCTTTTCTGCTTTTTGTAGTAGGCGTAGATATTTCATAAGCAGCTCCTTCTATCTTTGCATTTTCCCCTGGAGGAGCAAGCTCATCTTCAAGCCATTGATGATAAGTAGCAGTTGCAGATTCTCCTCTGCCAAAAGTAGAATAAAGAGGAGTTTCAACAGGAGAAATATTAGTAATAATATTGCTTAAATCCTCTCTATTCCCTACTGCGTTATATGTTAAAAGGTCTGCCATTTTTCTTCCTCCTTCTTAAATTTCTACAAGTCCCATTTTTATCAAAGCCTCAATTTGTTCATCTTCGCTCATATTTGCAAAATCCTGGGGCTTTATTTTAGGTTGAACATTTACCCCCCCCTTGCCAGCACCTTCAACTTTAGGTGGTTGTGGCGCTGGCTTAGGAGAAGGCTTTTGATTCTGTTGCTTTATCCCAAGTTTCTGTTCATAAAATTCCTTCCTGCATTGCTCCCAGAATTTCACAACCGCATTTATATCGCCTGCATCAATTGCCTGTGTTAGTTTAAGATAGTCCTTTGCAGGAAGCTGAAGTATTTTCTCCTGTGCGTAGCGGTCTATCTGCTGAAAATAAGGTTCTTGCATTCGAAGCTCTGCTATTTTCTGTTGAGCTTGAAGTTTCCTCTCGTATTGCTGAGTCAATCTTGCACTTTCAATGCTCAAAGCAACCATATGGTCAGGATTCATCTCATCGAACTGCTCACCCAGCTTCTGCTCCACTCTTTGCTTTGCTTCCTGCTTAATAGCCTCAAGCATTGCCTTTTCATCAATCTGAGGCGATGCAAGAGGTTGTTCTTTTTGCTGGGCTACCGCCTGCCTAAGCATTGCCTGATAATAAGGTTTAAGTTCATCAGGTAAGCGGTTAGGATCTATCTGATGCAGTTCAAGTGAAGCAAGTTCTTCTGGAGTATAATATTGAATCCCTTGCTCTTCTTGCTTCTCTTCCTGCTTTTGCCCTTCCTCTTCCTCTGGCTTTTTCTGCTCCTCACCAGTCTCTGTCCCCCAATCGCTAAAATCCCCCTGAAGCTCACCATTTTCATCAAGCCAAAACTCAGAGGTTTGCTCTTGGGTTTGAGCCTGCTCACCAGAATCGCCAGAGTCCTGCTGTTGCTCCTGAGTTGCCACCTCAGCATTACCAGCAGGAATATCTTTTTGTTCTATTTCTCCCATTTTATTCCTCCTTTATTTGCTCAAGTTCCTCAACAGTTTGTTTGTAATAGCTTGCATTTTTTGCATCATTGCTTATCATTTGCTCAAGTTCCTCTAATACTTCCAATTTCATCCTCAAGTCCTTCCACCTTTCTACATCACTCACCTTCCATTCCTCGTAAATCAGCTTTTTTTCTTGGTCTAAATACTCCTTAAATGTTTCCTCTAAGTCTCTCGCTTTCAATGCCCGAAAAAACTTCTCTGCCGCTTGCTTGCGGATTTGCTCTAACTTCATTAACCCTCTCCTCTGGATTTGTTAAAAAATCATCCACATTTTTAAACCCAAGCGCCTCAATATATTTTTTAGCAAGATTATATATATTTTTCGGCGTTACTATCCCCGCCTGCACAAATTGCGGGTATATTTGCATTAAAGCTTGTAAACTTTGCAGGTTTTGCTCTTTTACCCCTACACCCATACCAGCGCTAATTTCAAGGTCAAAGTTCCCTTGCAAATCATCAGGAGTTATAGTTATCGGCTCATTGGTAAGCCTGATGACCACATCCTCAGTAATAAACCGCTGGTTTAAACCTACCAGAAATCTGAAAAAGTCTTTTATCCCTGTCTCAGCAAATATACGAGCAACAAGCTCAAGCCTTTGCTGAGCAGCCCCCATTATAAGTTGTATTCCTGTTGCTGTTTTGTTAAGGCTTCTGGCATCTAAGCCCTGATTGTAGCGAGTAATTCCTGTCCTGTTTTCTTTTAGCCCTTCTATATATTCCAGAAAATTATAAGTCCAGGGTGCAAGCGGTTGCACAGGAAGCGGTTTTATAGCCCCTGACTGCCTTACTCTTATAAACTCTTTATCAAGCGTTAAATCTTCAAGAGCCACAGCAGTTTCAAGCACCTCTTTTTTTGGCTCGTTATTTAAGGCTATGTTAACCAAAATCTGTCTTATAAGAGCAGTCTTAATAGCTTGAATATCTTTAAGAATATCCGCAAAGCTCTTACCCCAAATCTCATAAGGCTCAAGAATTGGGCATAAAACAAAAAATGGCGGTCTGCCATAAAGGTTCTCTTCAAGCCTCAGCACTACATCATTAGCAACAGTAACAATAACATCTTCAAGCAAACCATCATCGTTAATATCATATTTGGTATAGCACTCGTATATCTTAATAAGTTTTCTCGCTTCATCCTGAGCATCAGGCCTTGTAAACTGACTCTGGTTAGGCCTAATCACAACAGAAAGCTCATCCTGACTGCTAACCTGATTTTCCTCTCCTGCCTTTATAGCTTCTTCTACAGCAGAAGCGTCATACAAACCCTCTTTCGCTTTTCTTCTAAGATAATCAACTGTTACTACTTTTCTGTGTGCAACAAAAGTGGCGTCTTTAATATTGCTTGCATCAGGATGAAAAATAAACTCGTCTGGTGAAATATTGGTAAAAGCAGGCTGATTTTTAGTTGTTTTCTTTATCCTGTAAGTTATCACCACGTAAACACCATTTTCGGCTGGTTGTTCACTTATCACTTCTATCACAGAATTGCTTTTCAAGACCTCTGCTTCCTCAATAGAAAACAGGTCTTTAAACTCATAATCTTCTGTCTGTCTTTCCCACCACGCCTTAATTACGCCAAGCCCGCTCACTAAAGCATCCTTGAACCAGCGATAAAAAACTAAAAATCCAGGATTTTGAACCTGTATCTGAAAATTAATGAGCTGTTGCATTATCTCAGCATTTCTATCATCTTCAGGTTGCCTGCCTTTGATAGTAATAACATCCTCTCCACCAAAAAAAATTCTCATCAAACTTGGAAGAGCCCATTCAACTGTATCCGCCACATCAGTAGAAATAACAGAAGACCTCTTTGACAGCTTTGCGAATAACTTCTCATAATAAGTTTTGTCAGCGTTATAAATTTGATAGCGCTCTATAAGTTTTGGCTTAATATAGTCTTCAAAATAACCCTCTGCTGATTCTATATCAGTTTTTATTTTGTTTTTAAGTAACTCTCTATCCATCACCATGCACTCACATTTGGAATTTCTACATTCCGCCCATAGCTTGACTGCCAGCCAACAGGCGGTTGTGCTATTTGCTCAAGGTAAGCAAGAGCATCAATAATATCGTCATGTTTACCTCGTGGAAACATCAAAAGCTCACTTTCCAGCTCGGTTAAAAAACTTGCCTCTACAGGAAACCATATCGTTCCTGCCTTGAAGCGAGGTTGCAAAGCCTGAATCCTGAGCTCTTTTGCCGTGCTTGCCTGCACAGGCTCAATTTGAAAAAACTGATTTCTCTTAACCATCTCTTTCTCAAGAAAATGAATTAGCGCCTGCTGATATGCAACTTTCTCTATTGCAACTTTTACAGGATGATACTTTGTAACAGCCCTAAAAATTGCACCTATTGCCTCGTCAGGATTATAGCGACCATAATCACAATCCAAAACAAACCAGTGATTCTCTGGAGGAACTACAATAGTTACAACAGCAGTATAATCTGCTGTATCTGCTTTGCTGATTGCTAAATCCACAGCAGTAAAAGCAGAATATCCCCTTTCCCTCCATTTAAGCTCTGCTGGTCTGTAATACCTGAAATACTCTCGTTTAAATGTTTGCGTCTCTTCTGCTATAGGCTGGTTCATATACTCGGCATACCATAAATCAAGAAGCCCTCTTTTCCTGTAATCTTCCTTTTTTGCCAGCACTTGCTCAGTTGGAAACCTCTCAGCCCAGATAGAATTGCCATCTTCGTCTAAGATTCCATACTTCAGCGCTTCAAATCCTCGTGGCGGGTCCTGAAGCAAAGTGTTAAGTAACGAATCCTCATGAAGCACTGTGCCAATAATAAAAAATCTCCCTACGCTGGATAAAGGCAATACATCAGCAAAAAACCAATTCTTAAGTTTCTTTCTCTGTGTTTCGCTTTGCACTCCTTCAAGGTCTTCTATGTCATCCAAAACCACGATGTCTGGCCTTTTCTCCTGATACCTGAGCCCTCTAATGTTTTGTCCAGCGCCAAATACTTGGACACGAACCCTTTCTTGGGTTAGTTTATTTAAATACTCTACTTGGTCAGCTTTATCTTTAATAACCTCCACCGCCTCTTTTAATACAGGATGAGAAGCCAGCTCTGACCTGAAAGCAACAAACTGCTCCATTGCCCTGTCTTTACTCGAACCAATGAACACCAAATAACGATAAAGCCCTACCATTACATTCCACGCAAGGAAGAACAACCACACAAAAGTAGATTTTGCAAATTCACGAGGAAGCGCAATAATAATATGCTTTCTGGTCTTTGTAAGAAGGTAAGCAAGCTTTTTATGCACATCCGCAAAGGGATGTGTGCAGTATTGAGGGAACATCTTTTGTGCAAAATCAAGAAGTTTCGGCATCTTTTAACAATGCCTCCCTGATTTCAACCAAAAGCGGATTTACATTTACCTCGTGTTGATGCCTTTCTATAAACCAGCCTAACATCTTTGCTACTGCTACCCTGTTCTCCCGAAGCTCTTTACCTGCCTGTAAACGAACTCTGGGGTCCACTTCTTTGTCCCTGTTAATTTCCCTTGCAACTTTTGCTTCTTGTGCAAGGTCTTTTGCTACCTGTTCGAGGCTCAAATCTGGATGCTCAGCAAAAACTTGCTCAATTTCACTAAGAGCTGGTATTATTTCGTCGACGCTAACTGGCATCTTTATTGCCCCCTGTGTAAAAAATAACACACCCTACTCACACCACCCTTTCCCCGACCCCCACCCCTTTAAAGGTATAATAATACCAACGCTTTTCATTTGTCAAGTTAACTCTACCAAAGACACCAGCTGTAACATTCAGGTAAACGACAATAGAAAGCGACAATTTTCACAAAAATCAAAATAAAAGCTTTTTATTTCTGTGCATTTTTGAATACTTACAAAAAAAGAAAAACTTGAAAATTTTTTATTGACAAGATAGAATTTATCTGGTATAAGATAAGCAACAAAATAAATTAAGGAGGTAGAAGTTATGACAAAAAGTTTAATAGAGCTAAAAAGGTTAGAGAATTGGGTATGGGAAGATTGTTTTGATTCCGTGCATGGACTGACCATGCACGGAAGTGACGCCCTTCATGATATTGAAAGTGTCAGGAGGGCAATTTTACAGCTTGAGCTCCCTGCTCAAAAGGAGCTCTTACAGGGGTGGAAAAATTACCATCCCAATTACAGTTATGAATACGAGCTAAAGGAAATAATTCACAATCTCCTTTAGCTCTTTACTATTGAATACAAAGAATCAGGAAAGGCAAGCATAGGGTTAAATCCCTTGCTTGCCTTTTTTTATTTACCCTTCCTACAAAAGTTCCCCTTTTGCAGTCTTCCTCGCAATCCACGCTTTCAACATCGAAGGGAAAGCACACACAATCTTTCGTGGTGGTTTTCCAACCTTCTTGTAAAATATCACACCAGCATTCACCAGCTCCTTTCTTCTTCTCTGCATAGTTCTTGCTGACACACCAAAAAACTTTCCAATATTATCCCAGCCTCTTATTATTTCCTCCATTGCTTTCCCCTTTTTTTAATCTTTTTGCCTTTTTAGAATATATATTCAGTTTTTTTAACCTGTCAAATTTTTGTATATACCCATTTATATCGCACCTAACTTACTAAAAATACTACAGAAAAATTTTTTAACTTTTTATAAAAAAAATCTTAACATATCTTTTATAATATACTATGTTATCATCAAAAATAAAACAAAAGGAGTAGTAAAATGATAATAAACACACAGAAAATAAAAGAAGTAAGCTGTGGAGATTGTATTTATCTAGCTATGAATGATAATTACGAAATTTTAATTACAAAAAACAGAAGATCTGATGCAATGACAATGCATCAGGCCATAGAAATGGAAATTTATCATAAAGAAGATGAAGAGAAAAAATTGCTCAGAATCTTCTATTATAATAACGATAAAGTAGAAATATATTACGAGAGGGAAAAAGTTGGAACTTGTTATATCGTCAGAAAATCAGAAAAAGAATTGTATGTAGGAACAAAACACCTTGATTATACATTTGCGTTTTTAAAAGACATAGGAAATATTATAAATGTAGAAGTAAGAGAACTAAATAGAGAAGTAATTTTTAGAAAAATGTTTATGCTTTAAAACAACAAACAAAATTCCCCCTCAGCAGAAGCTCTATTCTCTACTGAGGGGTTTCTTATTATCAAAAACAATTTAAACCTTCCTGCGTCTCATCTTCCCCTCCTTCTTCTTTTTATCAATTTCCTCTCTACTCCACAAGCACCACTCATCGCCAAAAAATGTATGCCAGCACCTTCCACCACTCCACGCACAGCAGTATTTTTCACAAAAACGCTTATCTACTTCGTTAACTTTTATCTTCGTCATTACCATTACACCTCATTATCACCAAAACTCCTGCTCTTTTACCATTACCCGCAATGCAAAACCTATCCTTGAATCCCGCCACATACTTCCAGCCATCATCAGGCAAAATTCCAGCTTTAACAAGCGCATCTAAAATAAACTTCTTGCTTGCAGAAATGTTATCAGGATCACGTCTTTTGTTCTTCTCATACCAGATAAAGTCAAAATAAACTCTGCTCTGCACAGGTTTAAGCTTATGCGCTTTGCAAACAAGGATCACTCTTTCTTCCCATTCTCGCTTTTCCTGAGCATACTTGCTAAATTTTCCCCGCCTCACTTTTGCTGTATCTATTATGCGATTCATCCCAGGGAGAGGCCCCTCTATAAAAACCCTCTGTTCTAATTTTGGCTCACCCATGTAAATACCCTCCTTCCATACAGTCTGTCTATTAACTCGCTCTTTAAATTGCTAACCAAAACTTGCAAAACAGGGACATATCTGCCCTTGATAAACATTAACCCCACTTGCTTAATTAAAAACCAGTTAGAATATCGCCTCTTTACTTCTTCTACTTCTCCAACAAAAAGAATTTGTTTTACACTATCAGCAATCATGTTACCTTCCCCCAGGGGAAAATCACCTTAATCTCCCATTGCTGCTGACAATGAGTGCTTCCGCCTTTATCAACCCGTTCTACATCGATAATCCTATAGCCTAAATCCTCAAGCCTTCTCTCAGCTTCCTCAATCCTTTCATGCGGATCAAGAAAAATCGTAAAAATCTTTGTCTCGATAATCTGCATTGCTCCCTCCTATACCGTGATAACTTTTTCACCAAGCCTTAATTCATACCCTCTTTTTATTGTAAGCACAGGCTTTGTATCTTTTTCATAACGCCACAAAAGCTCTCTTATCGTTGCTTCTATAAATAGCTGGCACCTATTCGCTGCTAAACCTTCTGTTGTGTAGAATAAAATCAAATTACAATAGCTTCCCTTTTCAGCAATATAATTCAATACCAAATTGTAAACATCCCAGATATAGGTTCTATAAGGCGGATTTTTTACGCAATGCCATAAACAATATGCCGCAATATCGTAAAGGCTTCTGTCAGCAACATAACTGCAACTATGATCGCTGAGGTATTCAAATACAAACTTATACCAGCAATAAATAACTTCTTCAAACTTGGCTACATATTCCTCATCTTCCTCTTTCCAGTTAAAATCAAGCAACTCTATCAGCCCTCTCGTCACTCTTGGGACATATTTAACTTTCAGCTCATCAGCTAGTCTTGTAGCTAGCATAGTTTTACCTACCCCATGCGCCCCACAAATAGCTACCTGTAAAGGCTTTCTTGGTTCAATAACGCCTGATAAATCGTA